>Ga0114959_10000571_pt1 | contig 34956 bp, 40 predicted proteins | sample C_130625_EF_Meta_FD_87317 | JGI IMG/M metagenome (GOLD analysis project Ga0114959, IMG submission 87317) | Freshwater microbial communities from Lake Croche, Canada to study carbon cycling - C_130625_EF_MetaG | ecosystem: Environmental > Aquatic > Freshwater > Lake | place: Lake Croche, Canada... | reverse complement strand
CCAGCTGGTACAATTTGGTGGAAAACAACTGCAACAGGTAGTGGTTTTAGCCCAGCACTTAAAAAATACAGCATGTCCAAGGATTCGTGGCAAGCTATTCCGGCCCCAATGTATGATTACCCAGCCAGTGCAATTTATGGCCTAGATCCAATTGGTGGCGGTGCAAATCTTGTACACGGTCAAGTGGTTTCTTTCTTTGGTGCTACTGATTCTACAGCTAATAGACTAAGTTTCAGCGAGCAACAGGTAGGAACACAAACGGTTGCCACTGGTGGTACACCAACTGCGTTCCCGGGCACAGGTTCGTTTACTATCCAAGCAACTGCACCAGGAACTCCAAATATGAGTTCAGCAGTTACTATTAGCCCAACTGCTGGCGCAAGCGGATTCGTTACTGCAATTTTAGCGGCTAACATTCCTTACGTTACAGCACAAACTAATACCGATGGCACAGTAAGCATTATTCATACCAAAGGTGGACATATTATTCTAGCCCAAGTAACTGGCACTAACTTAGCCAACGCCGGGTTTGCTACAGGTAGCGGATCAGGCTTTGTAGTACTAGCCAACGGAAACATTGCTGTTAGCAACTTGTACTGGATTACCGACGACATCAAATTTAGCTCTACTGAGCCATATGCCGCCCCAGCAGATGGCACACTATGGTACTACAGCAATCCAACAGACATCGATGTAATGATCAGCGACGCTGGTGGTTGGAAAGGTTACAAGAACGTTTCTGCTGATGTGCGTGGTTACAATCTAGGAAATACAGATCCACTTGGGGTCATTGTATCTGGAACAAAACCAACTAGCCAAAGCGATGCTACGCCATTGGTGGCTGGCGACTTGTGGTTGAATACATCAGATCTAGTAAACTTCCCAGCTCTATCACGTTACAATGGTACTGCATGGGTAGCAATTGACAATACAGATCATATCAGCAACAACGGTATTATTTTTGCTGATGCACGTTGGGATGGCGCAGCCGGTAGCGCAGTGGGTAATACTGCCGATGTTGCCGCAGGCGCATTGCCATCAACTGTTACACTATTGACAAGCAATCACGTTGACGTTGATTGCCCGGATTATCGTTTATATCCACGTGGAACAATCTTGTTCAACACACGTCGTTCAGGTTATAACATTAAGAAATTTGTAAGCAATTACTTTGCTCAGTTCTCTGGCACAAACGGATACTCAGTCAAAGATGCATGGGTTAGCGTAAGTGGTCTAAAAGAAGATGGTACTATGTACGCTGGTTCTGCCGCACAACGTAACATTGTTGTTGCCGCAATGAAGTCGGCGATTGACAGTAACACCGATGTACTTGATGCCAACTACAACTTTAACTTGTTGGTTGCCCCTGGCTACCCAGAGTTAATTCCCAACTTGGTAACATTAAACAACAACCGTACAAGCACAGGTTTTATCATTGGTGATACACCAATGACATTGGCACCAAATGTGACTGACATCACAGCATGGGAAAGCAACAAGAATGGTAATGGACTGGCAACAGCAAGCCCATACCTAGGTGTATACTATCCAGCTGGTTTAACAAACGACTTGGCAGGCAACACAGTGGCAGTTCCAGCCAGTCACGCAGTATTACGTACATTCTTGTACAACGACCAAGTTGCATATCAGTGGTTTGCTCCAGCCGGTGTTAACCGTGGCTTGGTAAGCAACCTAAGTGACATCGGCTATGTTGATGTGAACAGTGGTGCATTTGTACACAACGGTATTAACCAAGGTCTACGTGATGCATTGTACAGTATCAATGTTAACCCAGTCACACAATTGCCTGGTACAGGTCTAGTTGTATGGGGTCAGGAAACACGTAGCGGTGCTGAAACAGCACGTAATCGCGTAAATGTGGTTCGCTTGGAAAACTACTTGCGTACAATTTTCGCTACAATCAGCAATGGTTTCTTGTTTGAACCAAACGACACAATTACACGTAAGAGTATTGCAACTCAAATTGAAAGCGCATGTAACGATTTATTAAGCAAGCGTGGTCTATATGACTTCTTGGTAATTTGCGATACAAGCAACAACACACCAAGCACTATTGCCAACAATCAACTGTATGTTGACGTAGCAATTGAGCCAATGCGTGATGTTGAGTTTATCTACATTCCAATTGCTTTATACAATCCTGGAACAGTTAAACAGCTTGGTGCAAGTTCAACATAAGAATATAGATAAATAAGAGTATAGGAGAATATTATGGCCGTAGCAAGTTTAAGTAAGTTTACAGTTCCTTTAGCGAACAACCAGTCAGCAGACAGTCAAGGTCTGTTAATGCCAAAATTAATGTATCGCTTCCGTGCGAACTTTATCAACTTTGGCGTTACAAATCAAACAAATGAATTGACCAAGCAGGTTGTTGACATCAAGCGTCCAAACGTAAACTTTACACAAATCACTCTTGACGTTTACAACAGCAAGGTATACTTACAAGGTAAACCAGAGTGGCAAGAAACAACACTTAACCTACGTGACGACAGCACCGGCGCAGTCAGCAAGTTGGTCGGTCAGCAGGTACAGAAACAGTATGACTTTATGGAACAGGCTAGTGCGGCAGCCGGTATCAACTACAAGTTTCAATTGACATACGAAATGTTGGACGGTGGCAATGGTACAGTTATGCCTAACGTGCTTGAAGCATGGGAACTAGACGGTTGTTTCCTAAGTCAAGTTGACTGGGGTTCAATGGACTACAAGAGCAACGACCCAGTACAAATTGCACTAACAATTCGCTTTGATAATGCTATCCAAACAGTTGGTGGTGGTGTTGGTACTAGCGTGGTTAGCATGACACCTGGTTCTAGCGTAAACTAATCAGTCGCTTTAAATAAATCAAACCCGGATTAAAACCCGGGTTTTTTTATGGCATAAATACTAGTATGATACAACAGCAAGAAACTATTCTGAGAGATTACCGACACGGCAAACGGATCTTTGTTGACAGCAATTTTCGTCTGAGCCCCAAGTATGGTTTCTTATTTTATGTTGAGTTTGACTTTAATCCTTTAATTACAGAAATTAGTAATCAAGCCGCACAAGAGCTAGGCATGATTGTTAGAAGTGTTAGCCTTCCAAAATTTACTATCGATACCAAAGTACACAATGCTTACAACCGCAAGAACATTGTACAAAATAAAATCAACTACGATCCAGTAACAATACAGTTTCGAGATGACCAAGCAGACAATGTAAAACAATTCTGGTATGATTACTACAGTTACTTTTATCGCGACCCAGACTATGCCGACGCTACATATTCGGCACAGCACAAATACCAAAGTCGCCCAAGTTTTGATTGGGGTTACAGCCCACGCCCAGCAGTAGGCTATAATAATGCCAACGGCACACAACCATACCAATATATACAAGCAATAAGAATTTATAGTTTATATCAGGGCAACTTCAGCGAGTATCAATTAGTTAATCCGATCATTACAAGTTTCAAGCACGGTGATCATGACGTATCAAGTACCGAATTTTTACATTCTGATATGACTATTCAATATGAAACTGTAAAATATCTTGAAGGCAAAGTCACAAATAACACAGTGGGTGGATTTATGGATCTGCACTACGATACTGTGCCCAGCCCATATCCCAGCTATCCGGGCACAACACAAAATGCTCCACAGTCCAGTTCCAACTCAAATCAGATAACAGATCTGGCCAACAATCAAACAGCTATTATGCCCTTTATTCGCAGTGACGTTGCACTACAGGCCGCAAGCGGAAACCCGTCCAAACCAGTAGAGCCGTTGTTTAATCAAGTGACCAAAGGAATGGCCGGCGGCGGCAATGGCGGTGGATACAGTATTCCAAATCTGGGCAGTTTGACACAGGGTGTCACTGGCAGTGCAGTCCTGGGACAACAATTACAATCGGCTGGTATTGGTTTAGCAGGAAGTGCTACCAGTACATTGGCCAATGGAGTAACCGGCGCAATAGCAAAAGGTCTAGGTCCCAACGGGTCAAGCATTGTGGGCATGGCTGCCAGTGTTATTGCCAATCCAAACCAGGCCTTAAAGACCATTGAAAACATGGCCACATCGTTGGTACTTGGTATTGGTATGAATTATCTAAATACAAAAATTGCCGAGGGAGTGGGAGTATTATCAGGCGGTATTGAAAAAGGCGTAGCCGGTGGTGTAACTTCTATATCAAAAGCATGGGGCGATTCGTCAACCACATTAGGTAGTATAAATTCAGGACTAACCAACATTGGTCGTGAAGCCACAATGTTTACAGATTACACATTAAATGCTCCTTCTGGCATGTCTTATGCAACATTCAGTGACAGATATTATGAATAATACCCAGTCAACAACAGCAACTAACATTACTGCACCGGATCTTAATCCTGGCACCGCAAAAAATAACGCACCAAAATATTTTAATAATTTTTATGCCACGCCATTCAATGTAAGTTCGAGTACCAATGATGCTATTGTTGCATTCTTTGAAAAATATACTCAAAATGCCATTGCTGGAAAAAATATGGCATCGGCGGTATTATATACCGCAATGGCACAAAATATTGATCCAATGTCAGTACTAAGTGAATTTCAAAATTTACCTAAGGGTGAGTTAAACTCATATCTTGCGGCATTTTTGAACATCAGTCGAGCACCTACTAGTAGTCTTGGTATCAACAACGGCACCAAAGCAACCAGCACATACATAACTAGAAGTATTATTTTATAATGTCCAAATACGCTCAAGGCAAATTTCAACTGCAAAACCCGGCCAAGTATGTGGGCAACAAAACTCCAACTTATCGTAGCAGTTGGGAATTTGTGTTTATGCAATTTTGTGACAACAACCCCAATATTATAAATTGGGCAAGTGAAGCAGTTCGTATCAACTACAAAAACCCATTGACTGGTAAAAATACAATTTATGTTCCAGATTTTTTAATTACCTACGGTGATGCCAGCGGTCGTCAACATGCTGAAGTAATTGAAATTAAACCCAAAAAGGAAACCACTTTGGAGGGTGCCAAGAACATTCGTGATCAAGCCAGCGCCATACTCAATATGGCCAAATGGGAAGCCGCCCGTGCCTGGTGCCGAGCCCACGGATTGACCTTTCGAGTAGTTACGGAAGATATGATTTTCGCCCAGGGTCGCGGCAAATAAATATTGTATGACCAAAAAATTAGAAGAGTTATTTAACTTACCTACAGTGGACGCGACCGCAGAAGAAACTGAGCAAACTATTGCTGAACACCGAGAGATTATTGCCGACGTTGATCATGCTATAGATCGAATAGATGCGGCCCTGCCCACAGTACACGACCTAGATACCGGCGATAGCGAATTGGATGAACTGGCTCGCCTGGCACAAAGCAAAGCCGAAGATCTAATAGATTTGGGCATGAATGTAGAACCACGTTTTAGCGGAGTTATACTACAAACAGCCGGTGTAATGCTGGGACATGCCATCACAGCCAAAACAGCCAAGCTGGATAAGAAGCTCAAAATGGTACAGCTACAGTTGGCCAAGGCCAAACTGGATCATCAAATCAAAAAAGACGCTGGAACTCCTGAAGAACAGGCAGTAGAAGGCCACGGTGTGGTACTGGATCGTAACGATCTGCTAAAACAGATACTTGCAAACAAGCCCGGCAAATAAGCCATCAGAGCTAAATATACAATATACAGGATTAATACAATGTTAAAGCCATTCCAAACTTACATTTTTGAACTAAGCAAGCCAAGTGAGTTCCGCATCAAATTGGCCAGCATTAATCCAACCGGCGAAGTAATGGACCGGATTAAAAATGCGCTTGAAGCATATCAACTTGAAAGCGTAAGTGCTGTTAAAAGTTTACCAATACAAGAACACCGTGACTTTCCACAGTGGGGCGGTGCTTGTGAATGTTGGCAATTTGATGTCAAATTAACATACCCAACTACAAATATTGTGGTACGTCAACTTATCAAAGAACGTGCTGGTATCAATGTTGATTGGATTAATGTACGCAATCTAAATGAAGCCGACTACACAGACGAAGCCGAAGCAAATGGACAAGATCATGAAGGCGCCTTGCTAGACGAAACTGAATTAAAAGATGCGCCAGACGCACAAGCACTAGCTGGACAAAGTCGCATTGGTAGTTTACTAAAAGAATTAGAATCACGTAAGTTTGAGTTTGCTCAAGAAAGCAAAGAAGCAGGCAAGACAACAAACAATGCTCCACTAGGCAACAAAAGCCCAGTTGGAACAACGCAAAATAAAGTTTATAAAGTAAAAGGTTAAGACAATGAGCAAGAACCACCCACACGACAATATGTATTCCATTCTTGGAAAACTAGCGGCCTTAAAGCCAACACCTGAAGAGAAGCGTTTTGCTCTTGTAAAAGAAATTCGCGAAAGTGTTGAAGCCAAGGGCTCAGTACTACAGGGCGTTGATGCGGTTCAGGCTCGTCTAGCAAAACAGTTTGCTGAAAGCAATACAAACGAAGCAGTTCGTGTTGTCGGTAATACAAAAGGACCAGTTGGTCACTATTCACACATGAAGTATGCTGATAAAGATGGCAGTCCTGAATCAAAAAAACATCGCGATGACACAGCCGCAATGGCCCGATCAGCTCGTCGTGCCGCTGGTAGTAAATTACCTTTTAACAAAACTACAGAACCGTCAGGTAAACTTGCATCAGGCGGTTACAATGCCATGACCAAAGGTGTAACACCGGTCAAGATGTCAGAAGGACATTGCTCCAAGTGTGATCGCGAGCCATGCAAATGTCCAACCAACGAAGGTCTAGGCGACATGGCCAGATACATTGTGACTTATACTGATAATAAAAAGCCAGAACAAAAACGCACTACTGAAGTTAAAGCAACCAGTGTTGCTGATGCAAAAAGAGCTTTTGCAGATTGGAACGACTCCAATCGTTTTACTTTTGTAAGTGCCAAATCCAAGATTGACGAAAGTGTGATGGAAGATATACAAGCCGACGATGGCCAACACTATGACAGTTTTGATGATTTCGTCGGCCTGTTTGATCCAGATTCTTTTGATGACACAGAAGAAAGCGAAGATGGTATGGAAATTCGTGGTTACATCGATGGCCAGTGCGTGATGTCCTGGGAATACGATGATGAAAGCATGACCAGCGGATGGGGCAACTACGACATGACCATGCTGGAAGGCGCTGGCCAAACCGAGAAAAAATCACCAGCTGAGTGGTTGAGAGATCCTAGACTGGAAACACAAGTTACCTCATTGCAAGCCACTGGTCTTGCTTTAAACGATCCGGCCAAGGGATTCAAGTCATTTGACGACTATCGTGGTCCAGACATGAGCCAAGCCAGCGACCCCATGTACTTCAAAGAGTTCTTGAATGCTTTTGCTCGATTGCCAGGCGCAATGGTAACAGCCAGCATGTCTGCTGTGGCACCACAGCCGGCCATGGCCGAAGGCGAAACTACACACAAGCCTGGTTTAACAATACACCGTAAAACCGACTTCCCCGGTTACCCAACAGACGATGGTGATGACGTTGAAGATGACAACAAAGGCAAACGCGGTCGTCCACGCAAGCATGCCAAAGTAGCACCCAAGACTGATGCCGAAGGCAACCGACTGGGTCGCGGTCGTCCAAAGAAAGATACTGAACCAGTATACAGCAAAATAAATGATCCGTTTGGTCGTGTACCAAGCAAAGCTCCTAAGAGTAAAGTCAAAGGCCGGGTACATTCGATGGATGAAGCAATGAATACACTGGGACAAAAATTGTCTAGAATCAACGAAAGTGTCAACTTCAAGCGCATGATGGAAGAACAACACATGACTCTAGATGAAATGATCGAGTGCATGACTGCTGATATGCAACAGTTTAAAGAAAGCGGTATCTGTTCAGAACGTCTACGTGACATGATGGAAGTGTATGCTCATGCCAAGAAACAAATGGAAGAAACCATTGATCCCACAAACCCACGCGATTATGAAATTCCAGCTTACTTACGCAAGCAACAAGGTCAAGAGCCATTGACAACACGTGATGTTATGCAAAAAGATAAAAAACCAGAACACGATTTCTATCAACGTCGTACCGGCGAAGTACATCCAGATGCACTAAAAAATGAACTGGATGAACTAGCCAAATTGGCCGGCCTGAGTGAAGTTAGTCGTGGCGAGTATATCAAGCAACAAGATACAGCCGCCGAAAAGTCTGGCAAACACAAGTTCCAGGCATTTGGTCAAGAGTTTGATACCGATGAGATCACCGAAGAACCCAACGAAGGCAATACATTTACCAAAGGTTTGGAAGACGACAATGTTGAAATTGGTGACAAGATTCCTGGTACCAACGCTATTAAAAAAGTAGACATTGACGAATCAATTGGGTCCGCTGAAGATGCTATTAATATTTCTACAAACATGAGTAGCAACGGTGACAAGAATGTAACAGTCACAGCCAATGGTAGCCAAGCGGCAGAGCTACTACAGATGTTGCGTATTGCCGGCTTGGGCGGCGGCGCCAAGGCACAAGAGCTACAGGCTGAACCAGATCTGGGTTACGAAGAGCCAGGCATTCAAGTCATTGACATTGAACCAGAACAAGAAGTTGATGAAGCCGGAGTTGGTGTTGATCAACCTGCTGTTGACCCAGTCAATGCACCTGACCCACAATATGCAAGTATGAGAGGTTCCACCATGGGTCCAGGCGAAGGCGATTCAGGCGAAAAGGCAATGAATCCAGATCGTCCAACTAAAAACAATGGTGACAATGCATTAGCAACTCCTCCAACAAGAGCACAAAAAACTCTTATTGCAGTTTCTGCATTGGAATCAAAACTAGCCGCAGAATACGAAAGTATAAAGAAGCTTAGTTAATAAACAAAAAGGCACCTAAGTGCCTTTTTTAATGGCTATGCGGTTTACCTATAAATATTTGTCCAATGGACATATCCCTAGCAGAGCAAATAGAACAGTACTTAGGTAAAGATCGAGTGCCCAATCTACATTGGGAAAGCGGTATTCCTAATGCGTGGGATATTCCACCACGAACTTCGTTTATGAAATTATGTAATCCCAATGCACACAGTAAAAGTGTATGGGGCGACAATGTGGAATATAAATTAAATAACTTGGGCTATCGTTCAGACATTGATTTTGATGTAGCTGAGTTAAAAACTAAAAAAATTGTATTGATTCTTGGAGATAGCGATGCAACAGGCCGTGGCGTTAAAAATGAAGACATTTACGCCACAAAGATACAACAGCAAACAGACATGTGTGTTGTAAATTTAGGAATCCCGGGATTAAGTCCCGATGGCATGGCCAGAGTTGGAGTACAAACTTTGTTGGCACTTGGCCCGGCAGTCAAGCATGTATGTGTACTATGGCCAGTGGCAAGTCTTAGAGAATTTGTAAGTAAGAAATTCAAAGCCGGAATCCATACACACAGTGGAGATGTTCCTTATGAAAATTGGTGGGACCACATTGACTGGGTAAGCAATAATTATAACTACCAAAAGAATCATATTCTACTAGAGCAAACAACATTAAATGCTGGTGCAAAATATCATGAGCTGATGATCAATAGGTATGATAAAACAACGCCAACTACGTATACAGTACTTGAAAATATATTCACAGAGTTTACTCCAGAATCCCATACCGCTATTGCTAATTATTTTATTAAAAAACTTCAATAAATACTATTATGAAACAATATCGAATAACAAGCGAGCACTTTGTATCCCCGGGCGAAACCGGAGATGCTGATGCGTTCATTGATCCTGCAGAGTTAAATGAATTAAAGCGGTTGGCTGGACTGCCATTTAGCATTGGCGAATCCACAGGCGATATGAGTCAACCTGGCCCTGTTGGCGGAATGTTAGATCAAGTTCCGCAAGCTGGGGAGAACGGTATTGTTAGCCCAGTGGGCACTATTCAGCAAGCACCGGCTGGTAGCAACATCAGTTACACAGCACAAGAGCGCAATGCTCTTGAAATAGAGTACTGTGCCAAACCTGGCGATGATTTATGGTTTATTATTAACTTTAGCAAGCCATTTTTAAACGGTAGCCTTCGCGACAAGTGCGAAGACTACCTTCGAGCACACCCTGAGTATCGTCCGCGCTCTCGTTAAGCCGCTTCTAGCTTGCCTCTGCCTAGATATTGATACCACGAATCCTGTTTAACATTGAATGGCATTTTCTTCCATTGGCCAACAAGACTGTAGTAGTCGGGCTTGTAAGGTTTAATCAATGGCTTGATTAATTTGCTACCTTTTGCGTGATTACATGACTTGCAACTGGTAACACAATTTTCCCAATGTGTTTTGCCACCACTACTGCGTGGAACCACATGATCGATAGTCAATTCTTCGTAGTCAAACACATCATCGCAATATTGACATTTGAACAGGTCGCGCATATACAAGTTATATCTGCTAAATTTAACAGATTTTTTATAATGAAAATAATCTCGTGTTACACAGATACTGGGAACATTTATAGCCAAACGCTCGCTGTGCAGTATCCAATCAGGGTAAGTTTCAATAACATGCACCTTTCCCAGGTACATTAGTTTTATAGCATGTTGCCACCCAATGACACTTAGGGGCAATACTGAGATTGGTTCGTAATTAGAATTTAGTAGTAGAGTGTCTGACATTAAATATACTTATATGAGTAAAGAACTAGAAACTGCAATTATCAAGGCGCCGTATAAACGGATGTCTTATACTGAAGTACAAATCAGGGAATTAGCCCGATGTGCTGACCCAGAAACGGGCCCACAGTACTTTATGGATAATTATTTCCATATACAACATCCGACTAAAGGTGCTATACAATATCATCCATTTGAGTACCAAGAACGTCTAGTTAGCACATATCACAATTATAGATTCTCTATATCACTAATGCCTAGACAAACGGGCAAATCGACTAGTGCGGCAGGCTATTTACTTTGGTATGCTATGTTTGTTCCAGACAGTACAATTTTAGTTGCCGCACACAAGTATTTAGGCGCACAAGAAATTATGCAACGTGTTCGCTATGCTTACGAAAACTGTCCAGACTTTATTCGAGCCGGTGTTACTAGCTACAACAAAGGTAGTTTAGACTTTGAAAACGGATCACGTATTGTAAGTCAAACAACAACAGAAAACACAGGACGCGGTATGAGTTTATCGCTATTATACTGTGATGAGTTTGCATTCGTAAGACCGACTATTGCAAGTGAGTTTTGGACTTCCATCACTCCTACCCTGGCAACTGGTGGTAAGTGTATTATTACCTCAACTCCTAACAGTGACGAAGATCAATTTGCACAAATTTGGCGCGGCGCCAACAAGTGTTTTGATGAACAAGGTAACGAAACTGAATTAGGGCAAAACGGATTTAAAGCATTCCGTAGCGCCTGGCAAGAACATCCGGATCGTGATGAGAAGTGGGCCGCACAAATGCGAGCACAGTTAGGCGAAGAACGTTTTAGACGTGAGATGGAATGTGAATTCATTATCTTTGATGAAACATTGATCAATCCCTTGCACCTAGTTGAAATGGCCGGAATTGATCCTATAGAAAAACAAGGACAAATACGTTGGTATAAAAAGCCTGCAAAAGATCATACTTACGTAGTTGCACTAGACCCTAGCTTAGGAACAGGTAGTGACCCAGCGGCTATACAAGTATTTGAAATGCCTGGGCTTAAACAAGTGGCAGAGTGGCGGGATAATAAAACTATTGTTCAACGACAAGTGGTTATTATGAAAGAGATTTGTCAGTATCTAGTAGATGTAACTGGCACAAATAATGTATACTATAGTGTTGAAAACAATACACTAGGTGAAGCCGCACTGGTTGCTATAAACGAACTTGGAGAAGAAAACATTCCAGGTACATTCCTTAGTGAGCCACGTAAAGGCGCTAGTGGAGTGCGCTATCGCAAAGGATTTACTACAACAAACAAAAGCAAACTAAGCGCCTGTGCCAAGTTCAAAAGTTTAGTTGAAACTAAACGAATGCATATTGCTAGTAAAGCTCTAATCAGCGAATTAAAGACGTTTGTAGCAAGTGGCAATAGTTTTGCGGCAAAAATAGGCGATCACGATGACTTGGTTATGAGTGCATTACTAGCAATACGCATGATTATGCTTTTACAGCAGTTTGATGCAGGATTAGACAGCGAGTTAAAAGACAGCATAGATAACTTTATTGAACCCATGCCGTTCATAATGATTTAAGATAAATAGTTTTATGTCTAAAGAAATTGAATCCATTGCATCCGCATTATTTGAGAAAATACGCTCAAGATTTACCAACGTAACCTTGGGCGACGAAAAAGCTCAGGCCGAACAAGATCCAGAAAAAGCCCGTTTCTTTAATTTTACATACACAGGACGTGATGGTGCAAAGTTTGGCGCAGTAACTATCAGTTTAATCGATGAAACTAGTTTAAAAGTATACTTTGGTCAAAACATTTCTGCAGACATGGACCGCGAACAACGCAAAGAATGGTATGAATTCTTACGCAATTTAAGACAGTTTGCAAAACGCAATTTATTAACATTTGACACACGCGATATTAACAAATCCAATTTAAAACTACAAGACGTTAAACAGCAGGCCAAGGTTGATGACGTAGCCACCACAGATGATATGCCTGTAACAGAAAGTCGATTGTACGGTACACCGGGACGTCCATACAACAGTTTTGCTGACAAAGGCGCAACTAAGATACTAATCCGTCACGAAGACAAAGTAAACGATGAAATCCGCGGAAGCCGCGCAAGACGTATCCAAGAAATTTTCTTAGAAACAGAACGCGGCGAACGCTTCCTACTATCACACAAAAATCTACACGGTGCGTATGCAATGGCCGAACACCTGAATGCCGGCGGCACAATGCATGACGAACGTGCAAAACACATCGATAGTTTAATTGCTGAAATGTCGGCCATGCGCCACTTTGTTCGTAGCACTAAACATCGTCAATCTGAAGATGCCGAAACAGCCGACATGACTCGTAGTGCTGTACATCATTACGATCAAATCAAACGTAAACTGCGTATAATGCGCGGTGCTCGTGGATACAAGAGTTATTTTGAAACACTAGAGCCAGAATCTCAACAGCACGATCAAATTGATATAGACGCCATGCGCGAACGTTTTGTTAAAAAAGTATACGATGATCGTTTTACTGAAGCATTACCTATTGTGTACAAAGCACATAAAAAATACAAAGCAGAATCGTTTGGACAATTGGGCGATGAGTTGGCTGAATGGGCTGACGAAGTGACTGAAAGTACCTGGGCCGCACCAGATACGGTCGACAAGGAAATTGCACTACAACAGCTACTAAAATCTCCAATTACTGCCAGCACAGCACAAGATCGTTTGGAACCGTTAATTGGCAGCGACGCACTCGACGATGAGCTAGCCAAGTTTGCAGATCAGCCCGATTACGACATACGCGGTGTAGTTAAAAAATGGTTAGCAGACAACATGCCTGAACTGGCTGGCAAACTAACATACGGTAACAACAACAGTGACAATGCCGCTACCAATTGGGTAGCCGCAACCAGTCCTCAATCGGCACACCCAACTGATACCTATGGTGCAAGTTCATTGGATGAACCCAACGTAAATGAATCTGACGACAGTTTGGATTTTATTCGTAGCCTAGCTGGCATCCGTCGTTAAATACAACTAAACAATCAACTATGGAAATTATAAAGTCAACCAATGGCTTTCCTTATGCATGGAAAGCCGGTCGTGTCGAACATCTAATTAGACAAATACTAGAATCAAAAATCAAACAACAGCTCACCGTTGAACGAGCAATGATTATCAATCCCACATGGTTGCATGAGAATGATTTGGCTGATCAAATTGCCAGCGCAGACCCAGGGTTTGTTATTTGCCATAACTTTGTGGATCCCGCAGTACCAAAAATATTTGAAGCAGTAGAACAGTCAGGTCGTCCTAATCTCATTATAGGAAACGCTGATCAATATCGTTTAGATTTTTGGGCAATGGTATGCGACTTTTACTTCCGTGATTATCCCGACTATGAACTTGCACCGTTGCCAGATGCACGTAAGTTTATCTGCTTGAATCGTAAACCACACCAACATCGGGTAGCCCTGGTAGAACGTTTACTAGCAGTCAAAGAGCAAGGATTTATCAGTTTGGGCTTGCCCGGTGATCGTGCGCTAACAATAGACACAGACTTTGATCCAGACCAAGGTATCAACGATGAGTTTGGCAACATGGGCACAGATGAAGGCACAGTCAGTCGTAAAATTAAAAATGACATCTTTAGCCTAGGAGACTTGGCCAATTGGAATCGTAGTTTGCTATGTATAGTAACAGAAACAGAGTTTTCTAACACTAATCCGGCCAACTTTTTTATGAGTGAAAAAACTTGGAAACCGGTACTGGGCTTGCGCCCTTTCTTTGTGTACGGGCAACCGCGTCTGCGTGATTATTTGAAAGCACAGGGATTTGATATATTTGAAGATATATTTGATTACAGTATTGTAAACGAACGTGCCGGCGATAGAGAACAGCAACAACAGTATGCCACAGTGGCATTAAATGGTATTGCTCGAATAAACAATCCGCATCAGGATTATCAAAAGTATTTTTATCGTTGCGTATTGAATCGCATACGTTTCCACGCTTATGTATACGAGCAATGGGATAGACTAAACACGTTGGATTTGACTCAATATGTTTGAAGTTCCTGCATGGTCCATGATTGACAATCCATATTCCTATGTGATGCACAGACCCAACGAGTCTGCATCAACTAGGTTGTTAATCACGGTAGGCGATAGCTGGACTTACGGAGACAGCTTGGGTAACACCAAAGTACGCAATGGTATAGACGATACTGATTATAGACTAGCACACGTATACGGCAATGTCATGGCCGAACACATGTGGGCAGACTGGATGAACTTGGCATTACCGGGCGGATCAAATACCCTAATGCTGTCCTGGTTAGAAAAACTGCTTGCCAAAAATCTCAATTACAATGAAATAATCTGTGTAATTACTCTGACAGAATCTGGCAGACACGAAGATCTAAGATTGATTGATCGTGGCCTGGGCACACAACAACAAACATTAGAAAAAATAGTAGCGGTGTCGTATGGGCAAATTCAAACACTGGCATTGCGATATCCCAGGATTAAATTTATTACAGCACATAACTTCACTGACGCTTGTAGTACAATGCCCGTAAAAAAATCTTGGCTAGAAGTAATGCTGGGTAAAAATATACAAAATAACACACACATTGTGATCAGTGAGCACATTGAACAAATGAACTACGAAACACGATTTCCTGATGTACTTGATGTAATGGATCGTGCTAGTGCAAGAATGGATCTACTGGACTCTTGCGAATTTAGTTTCAAAGAAGACAGTCGGCACCCCACAGAACAAGGGCACGTTATGTGGGCCGAATACTTGTTGACACATCTATGATAGAACAAGCAGTCACAATAGCCCCAAACGAGATAGTCATACTCGGACAGTTCTTTGTACACAAGGACTACAGTATCACACGTAAAGATTTGTTGTTAGACATTGTGGCCAAACAGTACAACGGACAGCAGATTGTGGTTCGACTATTTGATGGTGAAAACTCAGACTTCAGTGGCTTTGAACGATTCATCAAATACCTATGTGATACTGTGGGTATTCCTTATAATACAGTAACATTTGAAACACACAGTCCCAATCTGGATCCGGACTTTAATCTAACACAGTTGAAATTGGGAATCTTTATCAGTGTCAATCGATACTTGCCTGCGGAGTTTGATCGAGACTTGACTGCGGCTCGATTTGTTGGTACCACACTGGGACGTTATAATTTAAATCGTTTGCGTTTGGCTTACGAGTTGGATACGGCCTTTACTGGCGATACATATATAACCTTTCAGCCAAACAAGCCATTTATACATGAAACACTCAAACACTTTGGCAGTCACTACGAACGCGAGCTGGCTTGGTTACAGACCAAAACATTTGATGTGGATCTAGTAAGCAAACATCACATGGGCATGATTGATTGGTATGACGCTTGTCGCAGTTATGGCAATGTTTGGAACCGGTTTCAAATTGAAGTAGTAAGCGAAACAGACAGTATAGATAACTTTTGGTTTACCGAAAAGACTGCCAACTGTTTGGCTACGGGCAAGCCGTTTGTGCTGGTAAGTGGACAAGGCAGCTTGCAACGCCTGCGCGATATGGGATTTGTTACATTTGATACTGTGCTAGATGAAACATATGATCTTGCCAAAACACCATACAGTCGCATAAAACAGTTGACAGCCGCACTCAACAAGTTGTATACTAGCACAGGTAAAGAAGAAAGCATACACGAGCTTTACCGTTTGGCTAGCCAAAATCGAGAAATTTACCAAAACTATTGCGTTCGGTAATAATTTTAGAAATATTGTTTGACAAGCTAAATAATACTGTTATATACTAGCAAGGTGCTAGAATATATCTAGGCATATTTAAAGACCATCTTAATTCATAAAGGAAAAACATCATGGCCACAACGTTAGCAGAAATTAGAGCAAAGCTTCAATCGCAAGATACACGAGGCGGCAACAAACAATCAGGTGGCGACAACGCTATCTATCCACACTGGAACATTGCAGAAGGTTCCACAACACGCATTAGATTCCTCCCAGACGGTAATACTAAAAACAGCTTCTTTTGGGCTGAACGTGCAATGATCCGTTTGCCATTTGCTGGCGTAAAAGGCCAGGCAGACAGCAAGCCAGTTGTAGTTCAAGTTCCATGTATGGAAATGTACGGTGCGGCATGTCCAATCTTGGCTGAGGTACGTCCTTGGTTCAAAGATCCTAGCCTAGAGGAAATGGGCCGTAAGTATTGGAAAAAGAAGAGTTATGTGTTTCAAGGCTTTGTACGTGAGAACGCACTGAGCGATGACAAGACTCCAGCCAATCCAATCCGTCGCTTTACCATCAGCCCACAAATCTTTAATATCATCAAGGCGGCCTTGATGGATCCAGAGATGGAAGAATTGCCAACAGACTTGCAACGTGGTTTGGATTTCCAAATTGTTAAAACAAGCAAAGGCGGCTATGCTGACTACTCTACTTCAAAGTGGTCACGTAAAGAATCTGCCATCACAGCAGAAGAACAAGCCGCGATTGATGAGCACGGCCTGTTTAACTTGAGTGACTTTTTACCTAAACAACCTACAGAAACAGAGTTGAAGGTTATCAAAGAAATGTTTGAAGCGTCAGTTGACGGTCAACCATACGATGCCGACAAGTGGGGTGCGTACTACAAACCTTACGGTTTAGATACACCCAATGCGGCTCCAAAAGCGTCACACGATGCCGATGCCGATGATACTCCTGCCCCAAAGGCAGTAGCAAAGCCAGCAGTTATGGCCGAAGATGAAGACGACGCACCAACTCCTACTGCTCCAGTAGAAGCTGCCAAACCTTCTAGCCAAAAGGCAGAAGATATTTTGGCAATGATTCGTAATCGTCAGAAGAAATAAATTTAACTGATCGGATGTGGGGGCTTCGGTCCCCACTCTTTCTTTATGAATCAGATAAATTCTATAGGGCTTGCGCTAGACCCCACAAACATTCCAAGTTTTTTACTAGACTGGGAACTGACCAAGTTGTGTAACTTGGACTGTTCCTATTGTCCCACGGGCCTAGAAGGCGGACACGATAACTCAACTCGGCATCCAAGTTTGCAGGAGTGTTTGCGTACAATTGATTTCATGTACGAGTACGTGGATCAATACATGCGTCATAAGAAAGAATCACAACGCAAAGTGGTATTAAATGTCTATGGCGGGGAAAGTTTATTCCATCCAGATATTGTTGCAATCTTAGAAGCAGTACGCACCAAACACAAACAGTATCAAGACAGTTGGTACCTGACCGTAACTTGTACTACCAATGGAGTAGTAGGCCAAACCCAATGGGCTCGAATTGTTCCACTGATAGATGAGTTTACAGTAAGCTATCACACAGAAAACTATCCTAAACAAAAACAGCAATACTTAGATAACATCTTGTATCTAAAAACAATGGACAAACGATTCAAATGTGTTGTTATGATGCACAATCGCGAGGACTACTTTGCGGATGCTGAAACAATCGTTGACTTTTGTCGACAACACAATATTCGTCATGTGGTCAAACCCTTGGACAATCAACAACCGGAGTGGCAGTACACAGGCGAACAATACGGTAAACTTAAGACATATTGGATGTCGCCGATTACTGTGATCAAAGATCGGGTACAAGCAATTGAAGAAGGGCGTAGTTGTTGTGGCGGCCGTAAATTGAGTCTCAATGGCGATTTAAAATCCAATGTGGGGTTTGTGGCCCGGCAAGGATTTGAAGGTTGGTCATGTAGTGTAAATTGGTTTTTCTTGTTTGTGCGGCAACTGGATGGTGCTGTGTATACCAATAAAGATTGCCTAATGAGCACAACTGGTAGTGTAGAACCGCTAGGAAATATCAACAACTCACAACAGATTATAAGTACGCTTAAGGACCAATTGGATACTGGGTCAATGCCCATTATCAAATGTAAGAAACGAATTTGTAGGTGCGGGTTCTGTGCCCCAAAAGCCGAAAGTGAAACTGACTTTCGGGAATTAATTAAGAGAAACGTTCCAGTTGACGTTTTTCTAAAAGAGTGTTAAACTAACAAAGTCAATTAATAAACAAGGAAGACTATCATGGCTAAACCATTTGACGTATCAAAATTTCGCAAAAGCATTACCAAAAGCATCGACGGTATCAGCGTCGGCTTTACAGATCCAACAGATTGGATCAGTACAAACAACTATGCTCTTAACTATCTAATCAGCGGAGACTTTAACAAAGGTGTTCCGCTTGGCAAAGTTACTGTGTTTGCTGGTGAGTCTGGCGCAGGTAAAAGTTTTATCTGTTCAGGTAACCTAGTCGCCAATGCACAAAAGCAAGGCATTTATGTTATCCTGGTAGACAGCGAAAACGCACTTGATGAAAAGTGGTTACACGCATTGGACGTGGACACAAGCGAAGACAAACTGCTCAAACTCAACATGGCCATGATTGACGATGTGGGCAAAATGATCAGTGAATTTGTTAAAGAATATAAAACATTGCCCGAAGGTGAACGTCCCAAGGTCCTGTTTGTGGTAGATTCGTTAGGCATGCTACTTACTCCCACTGACGTTAACCAGTTTGAAGCTGGTGATATGAAAGGTGACATGGGTCGTAAACCCAAAGCCTTGGCCGCACTGGTTCGTAACTGTGTAAATATGTTTGGTAGTTTAAATATTGGCCTGGTAACAACAGCACACACATACGCATCACAGGACATGTTTGATCCTGACGACAAGATCAGCGGTGGACAGGGTTTTATCTACGCTTCCTCTATCGTTGTAGCTATGCGTAAGTTAAAACTAAAAGAAGATGAAGATGGCAACAAGATCAGTGAAGTCAAGGGTATCCGTGCCGCTTGCAAGATCATGAAAACACGCTATGCCAAGCCATTTGAATCGGTGCAAGTCAAGATTCCGTATGAAGAAGGTATGAATCCGTATTCGGGTCTAGTTGATTTGTTTGAGGGCAAAGACTTGCTCAAGAAAGAAGGCAATAGTTTGGTATATACATTGGCCACAGGTGAAATCATCAAGAAGTTCCGTAAGGCATGGGAACGAAACGATGACACTTGTCTGGATCAAGTGATGGCAGATTATGTTGCTAACCCACATCAGAAACTGTCTGTTGTTGACGAGATTGAAGCCGAAGTGACTGCTTTGGTCGACGACAAACCCAAGAAATCTAAAAAAGAGGAAGTAATTGAGTAACATACTCATTATTGGTGACAGCTTTGCCGCAGATTGGTCAACTAAATACAAAGATTATTTAGGTTGGCCAAATCTGCTTGCAAAACAACACACAGTAACTAACCTTGCACAAGCAGGAGTCAGTGAGTACAAGATCTATCGGCAGTTGCTTTCAGTTGACAATCTGGAACAATATGATGTTGTTATTGTAGCACATACAAGTCCGTATCGCATACCCACATGGCAGCATCCTATTCACAGCAATGATTCATTGCACAAAGATGCCGACTTGATTTACGCAGATATTGCTTATCATTCTAAGCGCATTAGGAACATATTCAATAGAAGTTTACGTGGCGCATACGATTTCTTTACCTATCATTATGATTCTGGTTTTTTTGAAGATAGCTACGGTTTGTTTAGAAAAGAAATAAACAGAATTTTACAAGATAAACTGGTTATTACTCTTTTGACTTTTGGCGGATATCGGGCTTTAGAAAAAGATGTATTGGACTTTACATATTTGTTAAATACCCAACCGGGCTTAATTAATCACTACAGTGAACAAGGAAATCAGCTGGTATATCATGGTGTACTGGCCCAGTTACAAACATTATCAAAGGAAAATAAACAATGAGCATGGACATAGAAGTTTTGATTGAAGCATATACTATTTTAAAACAGTATATCCCACAAAAAGATCGCCAAGAAGCCGCAGACAATCTCATGAGCATAATGGTTGACATGTTGAATGATGAAGAGCTTGAGCAATTTGGCGGAGCCGATAATACTCTTAAACGTGCTCTTAAAGAATATTCAGCCGACGATGATGAAGTCGAGGACGAAGAAGGTGATTGGTAAATCGGGGATAATTGATAATTTTTTCACTGAGGCAGAACTGGACCCAGTGATAAAATACCTCTCAAATCTAAAATCAGCATTTGATTACGGCAACGGGATTGATGCAAACAACAGTCTGTACCCGTGGTTTGTTAAAAAATGCTTTGTCAAAATACAACAAACGTTTGGCAAAGAACTAATTCTCAGCAGAGTCACATATTTAAATGATGGTGTTCCTATTTCGTTGCATTCAGACTACTACCAAATGGACGGCAAAGGAACACCCAAGTTTGCAATACTAATTCCAGTGTCGATTAACAATGATAGATCGTTCAAAAACAAAGTTCATACTGTGGTGTTTAATGAAACTGATGAATTTTCCAACAAAGAAAACAAGCTAACTACATTGCATTGGAACAAAGAGTCGTGGTATCGCACCAGATCAATCAAAGAAAATAATGCCATGCAATACCGAGATCAATACCTTGGGCATATTGTCCCTGAAGATCTAGAATGTTTAACTGTGCATACTATATCGGAATGGAAGTTTGGCAGTTTGATATACTGGGATTCACGACTATTACATACCAGTGATAATTTTACAAAAAACAATGTTACATCAAAACAGGCACTAGTACTACACACCTATGTTCTATAATAAAATTGTTGCCAACCTTGGGGAAATTCCAAACTTCATTGATTACTATGAAGGCGAACTGATTGCGGCCAAGGCCGATATTAAAATTCGAGGCAATGTAGAACGAGCCCTGAGCAATTTGCCGGGCGAAACAGAACATCGTTTTAATCAATTACAAGAAATTGAAGCAGTACTAGAATATTTAAATATACAGTTGCGTAAAATACGCCAAACACATTATAAAAAGTATTTGGAAGCATACGCCAGAGCACTTACAAGTCGAGATGCTGAAAAATATGCCGAAGCCGAGGACGAAGTGATTGATATGGAAACAATTATCAACGAAGTAGCATTGCTTCGTAACAAATGGTTGGGAGTGATGAAAGGTATAGAGTCTAAAAACTTTATGCTGGGACACGTTGTTCGTTTAAGAACAGCCGGTATGGAGGACATTGTGGTATCATGATAGATTGGAAAACACGAGCTGATCAATTGTTAGAAGAGTTTGACTTGTGCATCAAGGCCAAGCCCATGCACAATGCAGTAGATATACAATTGGAAAAAGATACAGTTGCAAAGTTTGCATATAACTTGGCCACACAGCGAGGGTGGGGATCTGATAGAGAAATTGCCGAAGCAATTTATCAACTTGAGCCCAGACTTGCACAACTTAAAAAGAAATTAATTATAGAGATACTACAATATGGGCCTGTTTAAAAACTCATACGCTAGCCATGATCATAGTTTAGAATTTTTAAACATGATCTATGGGTATGATACCTTTCTTGAAAATTTAGAAGTCATTGCAGACATGGGCTGTGGCGAAGGCCGGGACACAGAGTGGTGGGCAACGTTAACCACACGCGATGATCCGCCAGTCCCGCACAATTATTTGGTATATGCAGTAGACAAAGACATTAGACAAATAGAACCAGACATATTAAAAAACAACACCAACATAAAAACCATTGAAGGCAACTTTGAAACTCGTATCATTCCAAGGAATGTTGATTTAATTTGGTCGCACGATAGTTTTCAATATGCTCGTGATCCATTTAAATGTCTGAACACATGGAAAAGTACATTGAATGTCAACGGTATGTTGTTGATGACCATACCACAGACCACATATCTGTACAACAATCGTCTGGTGGTTGCTAATTACAGTCAGCAATATTATAACTACAACATACTGAACATGATGTACATGTTGGCCATAAGCGGATTTGACTGCCGCGACGCATATTTCTATCGCAAAGAAAATAGCCCCTGGTTATATATTGGCGTGTATGCCAGTGAACATGAGCCGCTGACTCAAGATGCCACATGGTATGATTTGGCAGATCGTAATCTAATCAACGACAGCGTGATCAACAGCGTGAGTAAATATGGATACGCTAGATTAGAAGATGTAATTGTAAGTTGGTTCGATAAAAATTTATATCAGATAACAAATTAACATGAAAATAGTTTTATGCACCGGAGGATTTGATCCCATACACAGCGGACATATTGCATACCTAAAAGAGTCTCGTACTTTGGGCGATATGCTGATTGTGGGAATCAACAGTGACGAATGGTTAGAGCGCAAAAAAGGTCGTGCGTTTATGCCCTGGAATGAACGGCTATGTATTGTAAACAATCTTGCCATGGTCGACGAAGTTTATACATTCAACGACGAAGATGGATCGGCTAGACATTTCATACAACAGGTACGAGCACATTATCCCGGTGCAGAATTGATATTTGCCAACGGCGGAGATCGCACATCAAATAATATTCCTGAGATGTCAGTGCCAGGCGTAACATTTGCTTTTGGCGTTGGTGGGAACAACAAAGCCAACAGTAGCAGTTGGATCCTTGGGGAGTGGAAATCGCCTAAAACCTACCGCCAATGGGGATATTACCGAGTGCTATATGATGTTCCTGGAACAAAAGTTAAAGAACTAGTAGTCGAGCCGGGCAAAAGCCTAAGTATGCAACGTCATCGTATGCGGTCTGAATACTGGAAAGTGGCTGAAGGTATGGCCAGGATTGTTAACGAAACTGGAACAACCACACTGGGAGTACACGGCAGCTACTTTGTAGCTCGCTCCGAGTGGCACCAGCTGACTAATCCGTTCAAGGATCCGCTCAAACTGGTAGAAATCCAGTACGGTCCGGACTGTGCAGAAGAAGATATAGAACGCAGATAAATACTTGATGCGCGATCTAATCAACATTATCACTGAAGCTACCATTGCAGACTATCCATTGGGTACATCGTATCTGATCAGTGGTAGCAATGCTGGTCGCGCACTAGCGGCCGCATTGGCGTATCAAGGCATTGATATTGAAGAACCAATGGTCACTGTTGATCAGTCTCAAATTGATCCCAAAGAAATCAAAGCCACAGTAGGTAAAAACAAACCAGGTGTAAGTAGCCAGGCATTTCGTGATGCAGACAGCAAACTATGGATTTATTATGGCGGCGCCAGCGGAATGAACAGTTGTTTTATACACGCAGACAAACTGGCCAATCGTGGGGAAATTGCAGAAGGTATTCTTGGTGCCGCAATGTTTGCCAAGTTTACTAAACGTGCTCCGCAAGAAGAAATAGCACAGGTCACAATACAAGATGTAGAACGTGTTCTTGCACAGTTAAATCCCAAAGAAAAAGACGTGTACTCTGTCACAGTAAACGATGCTGACAATCGTCACGCTGACACTATTACATTTGATTTATTCTTAAAAACAAAACCATATCAAGACCTAATGGATTTGAAAAAACGAGAAGCACTTAAACAAGAGTTTTCAAGTGCGGCTGCCTACGTAAACACGCCCAATGCAGAACGTTATAGCCGTTACTTTTATGTCAATGGCAAAACAGATGCAATTGAAATTATTGCCAATGGTGCGATTGCTGAAAAAGAAAGCAAGGTTGATGTATTTGTAAAAGTCAATGATAAAAAATTAAGATTAAATGCCAGTCTCAAAGTGGGTGGAATCAAACAGTTCGGCCAGGTCGGCGGCAGTGAAATGTCTAGCATGATCAAGTTATGGAACTACTTTGGTGTTGATGTTACCTCAATGACCAAACAGTTTGAAAAACTACGCAACACCGATCAGTTTGCCGCACTGGAATACATGTATCGTAACATTGCCGATCAATTGAGTCAAGAGTTGCGTGGCAACAGCGATAGAACCGAAGCATCCTTTGTGGTAAAAATTGCCAATGCCGTTTCCTATTTTGCCACATTGGGCGAAAAAAACGTGGAAATAGTAGACTTCAGTAAAGGTGGCTTCAAGATTTTGCGTTTTAACGAATTAGCATACAAGTTACATGATATCAATTTGACTGCCACATACAAAGAAGCCAAGGGTCGCCCCGAAATTGGTATTCATGATGTGTCTGATCCTTCACGTGAACTAGTAAGTATTCGTGTCAAAATTGAAAACAAAAAGGAAGGCCCTTATGTTCGAAACATTATTGAAAAAGGACCACTACTGGAAGAATTAACCGCAGTAAAACGCACCGGATGGGAGCCGTCCACTGGTGCTAAGACAATTAAAAAAGCCCCACCCGCAGTTAAATCGGCACCAGCCGCAACAAAAGATCCTGTACAGCCTACTAGATCGGCTGCTACTAAATTACAAGGCACAGATTTTGTTTCCCAAAAACGGCCAACCAAACCAACTCAGGATTACATTCCTCCTGGCAGTCCTGACTACGTTGAGCCCGAAGATGAGCTTAGATATTCGGAATCGGCAAGACCCAAACGCAGTCTATCCGAAATACCGCGCCAGCGCCGTTGACCTTTAAACAGCAATAATATATACTGCATGTGTAGTTGGGCCAATAGCTTAATGGTAAAGCAATCGACTCATAATCGATTGAGTCTTGGTTCAATTCCAAGTTGGCCCACCAAAATCAATTGATAAGTAACACAATGCCCCGATGGTGGAATTGGTAGACACGCTGGTCTTAGAAGCCAGTGCCGAAAGGTGTGCGAGTTCGAGTCTCGCTTGGGGCACCAGATTTAAGGAAGTAAAATGAACATGGATCAAGCCGCAGTATTTTTAGCGGCAAGTATTTTAACAGTATTAGGGTTTATTGTGTTTGTTATTGGTGTAGTATTAGTAAACAATATTTTTTATAAATACTGGAAGCCAATCAAGTGGTCACAACAATTTGAATTTTCTCCAAGGTTTGTAGAAGAGCTTAAAAAAGATCAAGAGTCTAGATTTAAGTAAAATTTGCGACTGTGGTGAAATAGGTAGACACAAGAGACTTAAAATCTCTCGCTATAATGGCGTGCCGGTTCGATTCCGGCCAGTCGCACCAATTAATTTATTCTATAGGATAGAATCTAAAACATCCTTTAATACCACGAGTTATGTCAGTGGTATCGTTGAGCCAGCTGTCTCCGATACGTTTGACCATTTCTTTGATGCCTTCTTGAGCATTACGAACAGCTATGTTAGTTTCTGGATTTTGTGCCCAAAACCAGTTGTCTCTTTCGCTCAGCATTAAATTTTGTGGTTTAGGCGCCACTAAGGTTGTAGGATCCCAACCAGGATATATCAGCTGATGATAAATGTCATTTCTGAGTCGCTGACCCGATGGATGCAACGGCAAATAATTATGTTCGCCTGGTGCTAGCCACGAAGCTATTAACTTATCGCTGGCCCGCATAACTTTTAATAATATGTGGCATTGTTTTGCTATAATAGGAGCAGACGTGGGAGACCAAAAGAACCATTCATCAAAGTAGCCCTGAGTGTCAAGTGACTGTAACCGTAAGTTTGTTTCGGAAAAAACATCAACAAATAAAGTATGATACTTTCCGTTGATTCTTCTAATTCTAGGTTTTTCGGCGCCCCATAAAAAGCACATCTTTTTACCACTGTCCATAATACGTTTATAGTCGTCGGTGTAATCTCGGATATAACTCCTGGCCAAACTATTTGCAGACATGATGCCTTTGATATTATATATGTACTCGTACTTAACATCCGGTCGTAGATACAAGTCGTCGATGATAGTACTGAGATCGATTACACGGTGTCGTATATTGGGATACTTTTCGATTATTTTTTCTGTATGTGGTATCGCTGTAAAAAAGATTTCTTCGTTAAATACACTATGTTTGTCACGATCGGCAGCATAACTATGTATTTGCACAATCTCATCAATTTTAATATCATTCTTTAAAAACGCATTTAGCATACACCAACTATCGGCACCGCCGCTGTAGAATAAAACTACATAGTCGTAGGCATCTCGTATTTCTTGTGCTCTTCGTCGATACAACTCATCCAACGATTCGGTGGGTTCCTGAGTCCAAGGATACGCATCATAAATTTTATCATTGAAGTGCCATACCAGTGGTGTACCGGTACGTTGCATTTCTTCGATTGCTTGCAATTTGCTGTAAGTTTTGAATGCGGTGCCAACGGTATAATAACCAAATTGGTCACCAGAATATGGTAGAATGGGCATTTAGATTATTGTATTTTAAATTGAAAGATAGTATACTACAACAACATGAATATTTACCACTCATATGACCTTTGATAGACTTAATACTCTCCAAGACCAAGTAGCAGTTATTACCGGCGGCACCGGTAAAATTGGGTATGCTACCGCTATCCGGTTAGCTGAAAAACGAGCCCGCATAGTAGTACTAGTGCGTAGAAATTTAGATCAAGCACAAGCAATGATGGATGCTTTGCCAAACCCAGAGCTAAATCATTTTGCCATACTAGCGTCAGTTGCTGATACCACAGCACTTGAATCTGCCGCACAACAAGTACGTGATCGATGTGGTAGGTGTGATATACTAGTTAACAATGCTGGTGTTTCAAAAACTATAAGAACTAAAGAACTGGATGAATACACCGATACATTTGTTGATGCAATGCTAACAATTAACTTACGTTCAGTATTTTCAACCATCAGAGTGTTTTTGCCATTGCTAAAACAAAGTCATGAAGGAATGATTGTTAACATTGGATCGGGCTCTGCCCTGCGTCCCGGCCACGGCAGTAATATGGCATATACAGCGGCCAAGGCAGGTATAGAAACATTGACTAAAAACTTAGCATTAAGATTAGCACCCAATATTCGTGTTATATCAATCTGCCCGAGTTCTGTAAATACAGGATTTCTAGACAACCCCGATGAATTTTATATCAAAGCCGCGGAACAAACGCCACTTAAAAGAATTGCTGTCCCTGATGATATAGCATCGGTGGTTGAAGCATGTGCAACCATAATGCGTTTTGTTACTGGCAACTGTTTTGTAGTGGATGGCGGAAGAATTTTATGAAGACGATATTGACCTGCGCGGTAACTGGTAGCGGGACTACATTAAAACAAAATCCTAACTTACCGATTACTCCTGAGCAAATTGCTACCAGTGCATTAGACGCTGCCACTGCCGGTGCCGCAGTAGTACATCTACATGTCAGGGATCCGGTCACTGGAGAACCCAGCATGGATATTAACTTATACAAAGAAGTTTTTGATCGAATCAAGCAAAAAAATACAGATGTTATTATTAACTTGACCACAGGCCCGGGATCAACAGGATCATCCGGTGTAGTTTTTGGTCAAGCAGATCCGTTATTTAAATCAGCAGAAGAACGTGTAGCACACATATTAGAATTGCATCCGGATATTTGCAGTTTAGACTTTAATACGATGAACAGAGGTCCAAAAAATATTACAGTAAACTCTATTCCAGTGGTACGAGAAATGGCACGTCTTATCAAGCAGACTGGTGTTAAGCCCGAGTTAGAAATTTTTGATAGCGGTGACTTGCATATTGCCAAAACATTAATTGCAGATGGCCTAATAGAAGGAGAACCACTGTGGCAAATTGCCACAGGCATTAACTATGGCTGGAACTCATCAATTGGAACACTACTGTATGCCCATCAATTGTTACCAAAGGATGCAACGTGGTATGCATTTGGTATAGGATCCAAACAAATGCCATTTGTAGCATTATCAACAATACATGGTGGACATGCCAGGGTAGGACTTGAAGACAATGTATTCATTGAACGTGGGGTATTAGCCAAAACTAATGCTGAATTAGTTACTAAAGCAGTTAGAATTATACAAGATTTAGGTAACACTATAGCAACTCCTGCAGAGGCAAGAAATATACTACAACTATCAAGAGTAATTCGTACCTGAATCAGGTAAAATGATAAATAAAAATAAGAACTTCAGGAGATTTCCCACATGAATCAACCACGCAAAATCCGTTGGCTATTAGAACACGAACCAGTTGAGCTTTTCTTACGCACAGCTAAAGAGTTTGACAAGCGTATTCGCGCTCTAACAAACGACGAAATCCAAGTAGAAATGTATAAAAAAGAAGAATACCAAGCTAAATTTGGTGTTGCTAACGAAATGATGGACTCAGTAGGCTTAATGCACTCTGGCGATATCGAAATGACACAGACACAAATTGGCAACGTTGGTCAGTGGTACTGCCCAGACTTCTTTGCACTAGAGATGCCATTCTTATTTGACAGTCACGAACACGCTACTCGCGTACTTGACGGCAAAATTGGTGAAAATCTATTAGATACAATCGAGCAAAATGCAAGTGCTAAAGGTTTAGCATTTACGTACTCAGGTGGCTATCGTGTGTTTGCATCCAACGACAAACTAACCACAGTTGAAGATCTAAAAGGTCTAAATTGTGTAACTGACATTAGTACTGTTCGTATTGATACAGCTAAAGCGTTTGGCTTGAATGTAATTCCATTTAAAGATGCTAGTTTACAAGGTGATCAATCTTATGTTAAGATTGACCGTTACGAAGCAAGCCAAACACGTGAAACAACATTGCCACGTTACGAAGCAGAAGCTTACCATGCTGGTCATCACCACATTGGTGTTACTAACCACAGCATGTATCTAACTACTATCTTAGTTAACAAAGATTTCTTTGCCAGCTTGACAGCAGATCAACAAGCCGCAATGAAACAAGTTGCCATGGAAGTTGCTAAGTTAGAACGTGAATGGTCAGTGACTGATGCAGATACATTGGCCACAGACACAGCTAAACACGCTGAAATGGGTATTACCTATACAGAGTTTGCTGATAGCGAAGTAGCTAAATTAAAACAAGCAGTTGAGCCATTGTACGAAAAATATCGTGCAATTTTTAGCCCATTGTTAATTGACAACATTCGCTCTGCTTAATTAATCCGTTGAAGTATCCTGAAAAACAATTCGAGTTGTATGACAAGAATTGTTTTTCTACGACTAGCTGGCAAGAAATATTTTCTGGGCGAAGAGTTTTAATTTGCTCATTGGTGAGACCGCCATTGTGCTTTACACAGAATTATCTAATAGATTTACAAATCTATAGAGAAATGTACAAGGCACTTGGTGTAGACGAAGTTTATTTATTAAGTCGATCTCGGCTTGGGCTGGTTAGTTTGTTAAACAGAACAACAACGCCTTGTATTGCTGACGTAAATGCAGAGTTTACTTTACATTTAAATAGTCTGGTCAATAAAAAAGAATACACTAAGCAACATTTGTCATCTTTTTGGGCGTATCAGGTGTTAATCAATGATGGTGAAGTGGAACAGATCACACAACAACCTCTAGAAAATTACTTGGCCACCATGCTCAAGGATACCAAGAACATTGCCGCACTCAAAGCCATTGGATTAAAAAACGAAAAGTTGATTTGGACACCAACCTTCTTGACCCGAACTATCAAGTTGGCCAGGGATATTTTTTACTACCGACTACACCCAAACATTGAACTAAAAAAACATTTGTTTTCAACTTATCCAAACTTGGTTGACAATAAAGATAAATAAATGTATAATTGATAACATTATGACACTAAGAACTTGTAAACATCTTTCATCTACACAGCCAGTATTAGGCGGGTTAGCCTATTGGCCTGTGTCAGCACCGATGTTTAATAGTAATGATCGTGGCACAGAGATTAACAGTAGGGTCCAAGAGGGATGGGATGATTAAGTAACACACTTAACAACCACAAACTTAAAGGACCCTAGGATTAAAAACCCTAGGGTTTTTTGTTTTAAGGAGCAGGAAATGTTAGAAAAACAAAAATTATTAGAAAATCAGTTTTTGCTAACGTCAGAGCAGAAAATTGCTTTAATGGAAGCAAAGGTTGCGAGAGCAGAAGCTCAAGTCAAACAGCTGGTAGAACATACTAAACTGTTGGAACAGGCTCGCGCTTGCAAGTAAGGAGTAAGTGTATAAAGAGGAAACGAGGTCCTCGCTAGGCACTATAAACATCTAGCAAACGGGCGGACAGGATACATAAAAGCCGGGCGATAACCGGTTAGTAAGACTCCTGGGTAGGGTACCATCCCTATCATATCCTGCGGCAACGCAGGGTATTCTAAAGCATACGAGACGAGAGCGTCCAAAGGTCCTGAACACCTTGTGGGACAGGGCACCGGAATCACCGTGACACTAGTATGCTTTATAATACCCTTTAGAAGAACACGCCCAAGCACCGCACCGATAAAGCGGACTGCCAGAGCAACCGTCAGATAAACGGCCGCTGTTATCCAACACAGCAACTAAAGGGTAGACTCATACGGAGAAGAAGCATCAATGGTGATGCAGTGGACTGTAAATCCGCCACCTTCGGGTACGACTGGTTCGATTCCAGTATTCTCCACCATATATTCCTGATTTTTATATAAATAATTGAGCAGTATTTCAGATTGCACATAAATACATATATAAAATTCCAGGAGATTCTTGATGCAAAAAACTAACAAAATTAAGTGGCTAATCGCACACGAGCCGGTACATCTTTTCTTACGTACAGCAGAAGCATTTGCCGCTGATGTTAAGTCTAAAACAAATGGCGAAATCGATATTGAAATTTATACAGCAACTGAGTACGCTGATAAATTCCACAACGGTCACAAAGAAAACCCATTGACACACATGGAAAATGGCACACTAGAAATGAGCCAGTTACACATTAGTCAATTATGGAAATACAACACACCGGCATTTATGGCTTTAGAAATGCCATTCTTGTTTAGCGATCATGATCATGCTACTCGTGTACTAGAAGGCAACATTGGTCAAGACATGCTATTGAACTTGAAAGAAAAATCACCAGCACGTGGATTAGCGTTCACATACTCAGGTGGTTATCGTGTTATGGTTAGCGATACAGAAGTTAACGAATTAGCTGACTTCCGCAACATGAAGTTCTACACAGGTACAAACCCAATCGGTATGGACACTATCGAAGCAATTGGCGGTCAACCTGATCCACACGCTATCGATCATTTCTGGCAAACAATTGGTAAAGAAGGCGACAACCACGATGCGGTTGATACAACTTTACCACGTGTACTAGCCACAGTTAACCAAACTAGCAAGCGTTATGTTACAGACACCAAGCACAGCTTGTTCTTGACCAGTATCATCGTTAGCGAATCATGGTGGAACAGTTTGACAGAAGAACTAAAAGAAATTTTAGCTACTGCCGCTACTGATGCCGCACGTTTAGAGCGCAAGTGGTCCATTGCAGACAGCGAAGCAATCATGAACGATGCACCAAAGTACGGTTTAGAGTACAAAGCATTAGAACAATCCGAAATGGACAAGTTCCGTGCTTTAACAGAACCATTGTATACCAAGTATGAATCTATTTTCATGCCAGGTTTAATTAACGGAATTATCCGCGGTTAATAATCGTTGCAATAGTTTTAGTTTTAGTATATAATCAGACTCTATGAAAGATAATCTTTTAGAGTCTGATTCCTTTTGTGCAAACCGAATTCTAGTATTTGGTATTAATCGAATTCAAAGTCATCCTACAATAAACCACGTTAAACAAATCAACGAAATGCATGAGCAGTTTATTTCTGCCGGCATTGACGAAGTGCTGTTTGTTTCAGTATGTGATTTTTTGTTGTTTGAGCCAATGATGGCCAAGCTGGCACCAACTGTTAAATCAATACAATTGGATAACCCAGACAATGTGACTGCATTACAAAAATTGTTTGGTAGAAAAGGAAATCTTAGATTCCTGCAAGAGTACTGGCAATTTGCGGCTGTTGTGAATAAACAACAGGTTGAATACTATGTAGAGCAACCGTTTACTATAAAACTTGGACCAGATACCAGAGCTGACATTTACAGCAATGTACATCCAGAAAAAGTTCTAGCATGGTTGTCCAATAAATCAGTTTAATGTACAATTGATACATCAAGTAAGAAATTACACGTTCTTTAAAAATTTAAACCCATAGAACCCTGTGAAGGGTGCTATATTGAAGTGCATTTTTAAAACTGTCTACCATCCGATAGACAAGGTTGTGATGATGAAGCAAGTCGCTCTTGTGGAAAACACCATCGGTACAATGAACAGGACTGATTCGCGGTAGTAGGTCTGAGTAATTGGGAATGTATTTCAATATAGTAAATTTGGAGAAGTAGCTCAGTTGGTTAGAGTGCCTGCCTGTCACGCAGGAAGTCGCGGGTTCGAGTCCCGTCTTTTCCGCCAAGTTTTGAGAGCCACATCGCCTGGATACTTCCTCTTCGGAGCACTAGGTCCTGCAACCGTGGCTCTCCCTTATTTGCTCGGTTCGTCTATCGGTCTAGGACACCGCCCTTTCACGGCGGGAAGAGGGGTTCGATTCCCCTACCGAGTACCAATGTTATGCGGGATTAGCTCAGTTGGTAGAGCGCAACCTTGCCAAGGTTGAGGTCGCGAGTTCGAGCCTCGTTTCCCGCTCCAAGTTATGTATCCTTAGCTCAATTGGCAGAGCGTTGGTCTCCAAAACCAAAGGTTCGCGGTTCGAGGCCGTGAGGGTACGCCAAGTCCTTAGCGGGATTAGTTTAATGGTAAAACAGCAGATTTCCAATCTTCGGTCAAGAGTTCGATTCTCTTATCCCGCTCCATTTTAACATATGACATTAAACGATTTAAAAGAAAAAGACCAGGCAGTGATACTCAGTGTCACCAACGAGCGTTTACAGCAAATGGGTCTTGTTCCTACAAGAACTGTAACTGTTTTAAGACGCATGGCCTGTTGTCTTCACATACGTGTGGGTTCCACTGAATGGGCCATACGTGATCAAGACGCTCAGTCAGTAACGATTATTCCCCGATAGCTCAGCGGTAGAGCAGTAGACTGTTAATCTATTGGTCGGTGGTTCGATCCCACCTTGGGGAGCCAAAATCATATAGCGGTGGCAGAGTGGTCAATTGCACGGGATTGCAAATCCCGAAAACCGTGAGTTCAAATCTCACCCGCTATTCCAATAAATCTTTTTAATGTATAATAGGTATATGATGAATAAATTAATCCGTGATGGTCAAGTTGCTGTACTAGTAAGTCCAGGATATGGTGCTGGCTGGTACTCGTGGCATTCAATTGAAGAACTGGTCTACGATCCTAGCATAGTAGAGTGGTTAGAACAAGGTGAAATGCCAAAAATTCAAGCATACTTGGCCTTAAAATACAAAGATGAGTATTTTGGTGGCCTAGAAGATTTAGTAGTAATGTGGGTACCTGAAGGAGCTCGGTTTCGTATTAAAGAATATGACGGAGCAGAGAGCTTGGTACTTGAATCACAAGAACGCTGGATGACAGCATAAGGAGGCCGTATGTCCTGGATTGAAAATGTAGCGGCTGTAGATGTGTCTAGCGGATTCCATCATGCGGCTGGTCCTAACAGTATGCTGATTAGTATTGCTGACTGTGGTAGTTGGCGCCCAGAATCAAAGCACGAATTCAAGGAGCGTCACAACTTTGAGTTTCTTGATATTGAGCTTAACGATTTTGCTTTAGAAGAAGCAATGCGTTGTAGCCAAGAGCAAGCAGATGAATTAGTTCGTTTGCTACAACATGCACTGGCTAATCGTATGAATGTGGTTGTACATTGTACCGCTGGCATTTGTAGATCCGGTGCAGTAACAGAAGTTGGAGTTATGTTAGGTTTTGATGATACTGAACGGTTTCGTAGTCCTAATTTGTTAGTAAAACATCGTATGATGAAAGCCCTTGGGTGGACATACAATGAAAACGAAAAGCCAAACATTGATGACTGGCGTACTTTTAGGAGTGTCTGATGACAATTAATGCTATTTCACAATATAATAATAAAATATTTAATTTGATGGCTGTAAAGCAGTTGGATTTTAGACATGAAGAACTTCGCTTAGAAGCAGTTCGAGTAAAAGAACAGCTTGAAGAAAATGAGCAAAAACGAATTGAAATGAATCGCCGGATGAATCGGCCCGGACAAAATGTTGATAAACTAGCGTAACTCAAATTGAAAGGAGTATAATATGCCAGCAGTATTTTTAGTAAGCGACACGCACTTTGGTCATGCCGGTGTATGCCGTTTTACCCGCAACGATGGTGTTACAAAACTTCGCCCATGGGATGATGCAGACGAAATGGATGAATTCATGGTCAAGGCCTGGAACGAACGTGTTCGTCCTAACGATAAAGTTTATCACTTAGGCGATGTAGTTATTAACCGTAAAAGTCTTGCTATTATGCGTAGGCTCAACGGGGATAAAGTTCTTATCCGTGGTAACCACGATATCTTTAAGGACACTGACTATCGTGAACACTTTCGTGAACT
>Ga0114959_10000569_pt1 | contig 35045 bp, 36 predicted proteins | sample C_130625_EF_Meta_FD_87317 | JGI IMG/M metagenome (GOLD analysis project Ga0114959, IMG submission 87317) | Freshwater microbial communities from Lake Croche, Canada to study carbon cycling - C_130625_EF_MetaG | ecosystem: Environmental > Aquatic > Freshwater > Lake | place: Lake Croche, Canada... | reverse complement strand
TGCGTTGTTAAGGCAAGGTGCAAGGTATTTTTCTTTTATTGTCTCTTTTTAGATCTTTTGGCTTAATCTTTCTTTGAGTTCGTCTTGAAGTCCTTGCTTGAGACCAGAACATCCGCTTGGAATTGCTATGGCGCACAATGCTGTGACATGGGGAATATTGTTCGTGGAGGTTGTTGGTAATTGGTCTTGATTCAAGGATTATAATGTTGCAGTTTCTCTGAGTATTGCCATTGGCTTTATGTGCTCGCATCATAGAAGTTCTGTCCCCTGGGCTGATAATTTGATTGCTTTAGTAGTACTTGCTTCTGATGCCTACCCGTATGACTGCTGAGATGCTGTGCCACCTTTTCAGGGGTACCAACATCCACGATCTCGCCGCCCTTATCGCCCCATCGGTTCTTAGATAAATAATCCAGTCGGCACAGCGGATCACATCGAGGTTATGTTCGATAACCAGAATTGAATGTCCCTTGTCCACCAGCCGCTGCATCACCTCCATCAATTTGTTCACAAAAAACGATAAGGCAGCTTGTGTGACTACCCATAGAATTGATTCCAGTTTCGCAATTCAAGCCACCCCCATAGCCACCAAGTCCTTCCAACCCCCCACTCCCCTACCCCCAGCGTTCTTTTGCCGCCCCGCCCAGGATCTGGCACCAGAGCTGGTTGGCTGCCTGCTGCTCAAGCGTCAAACAGGTGGGGAGCTGCTGGGGGGAGTGATTGTGGAGACAGAGGCTTATTGCCAGAGCGAGCCCGCCTGCCACGGACACCGCCGGCGCAGCCCCAGTAATGAGACGTTGTTTGGGGAGCCTGGGCATTGGTATGTGTATGTGAGTTATGGGATACACCACTGCGTCAATGTGGTGACGGATCGCCACAACTGGGCCAATGGCGTGTTGCTCCGCGCCGTGGCCCTGCCCGATGAGCCTGCGAGGGTGGCGGCCGGGCCAGGACTTTTGGCGCGCCGTTTTGGCATTGATCGCTCCCATAACGGCCAGCCGGTGGCGGAGGCTTCGGGTTTGTGGTTGGCGCCGAGGTCGCCAGAGTTGGGCGCACTTATGTCGACTGATCTAGTGCAAACCACCCGCATAGGCATCAGCCAGGGGCAGGAATTGCCCTGGCGTTGGTATCTGCGCAGCAGTGCCAGTGTTAGCCGCCGGGCAGTGGGAAGTTCTGTTTAGTCGCCGTAGTGGTAGCGGCAGGCAAGAATCACCAAGCTATGGGCATCCACTCGATAAACAAGGCGATGACAGGCGTCGATCCGTCGGCTCCAACAACCGGAGAGATTTTCCCTCAGGCGTTCGGGTTTGCCGATGCCACTGCTGGGGTCCCGCAGGCAGCTCTCAATTAGCTGATTGATCCTTCGCAGCATTCGCTTGTCTTGGTTTTGCCAAAACAGATAGTCGTCCCAGCCGTTGGTGGTCCAGCTCAACCGCTCAAGCATCAGGATCCAGCAAGCCCTGATCCAGCAGTTCCCCAGCTTTTGCCTGGTGCAGCGATTGCTGTAGGTGAGCTGCATTGGCTGGAGAACCGAGTAGATGCACGGTTTCCATCAAGCTGTTGTAGGTGTCGAGCGACATCACAACGGCGCTGGGGGCATGGCGCCTGGTGATCAGGGTCATGTCGGCATCGTTGCTCACCCGATCCAGCACCGCCTTGAAGTGTTCCCTGGCTTCGGAAAAACTCACCACATCCATGCTGTTGACCTATGGGTCGTACAACCATAGGTACAGCGCCCACCCCCGCTGGTCAATTTCCTCCCTCCCCTTACCTTGAGGGTGTTTGCGCTGCGTTGTCTTGAGTCGCTGGTCCCACCGCCATGTGCTTGATCTGGCGGCCTTCAGCAGCCACGACTACGCCACCGTGCTGGAGCTGGCCAGCCGTTTCCATGCCCTGCCCACCGCCGGGGCCCGGCGCTTGCCGGCCCTCCAGGGCCGTTTGGTAACCACCCTTTTCTTTGAACCCAGCACCCGCACCCGCAGCAGTTTCGAACTGGCCGCCCGGCGGCTCTCCGCCGATGTGCAGAGCTTTTCCCCCGCCAGCAGTGCCCTCAGCAAGGGGGAAAGCCTGCTGGACACGGCCCGCACCTATGTGGCCATGGGTTCCGATGTGCTGGTGGTGCGCCATAGCTGTGCCGGCGTGCCTGCGGCCCTGGCCCGCGACCTAGACCAGGCCGGAGAACGGGTGGCGGTGCTCAACGCCGGTGATGGGCTCCACAGCCACCCCAGCCAGGCCCTGCTGGATCTCTTCACCCTGGCCCGCCATTTCGCCCCCGAGGCCCCCACCCCCGAGGCGTTGCGGGGCAAACGCATCGTGATCGTGGGCGATGTGTTGCATTCGCGGGTGGCCCGCTCCAACCTCTGGGCGCTCAGCGCCTGTGGGGCCGAGGTGGTGCTCTGCGGACCGGCCACCCTGCTGCCCCAAAGCTTTGCTGATTTTGTGGCGGCCCCACCACCGGGCCAAGGCCCCGATCCCATTGCCCAGCGGGGCAGCGTGCGCCTGGAACGGCGCCTGGAGGATGCCTTGCCTGGGGCCGATGCGGTAATGACCCTGCGGCTCCAGAAGGAACGCATGCGCCAGCACCTGATCACCAGTTTGGAGTCGTACCACCGCAGCTATGGCCTCAATCACCAACGGCTGGAGCTCTGTGGCAAGCCCGTGCCGGTGTTGCATCCCGGGCCAGTGAACCGCGGCGTGGAACTCAGTGGTGCCCTGCTGGATGACAGCAGTTGCAGCCTGGTGGAAGAACAGGTGCGCAACGGCATTCCGGTGCGCATGGCCCTGCTTTATCTGCTCAATGCCTAGGCCGGAGTGCCTTCCGCTGGGGGGTTGGCGGGGCTGCTTTGAATGCCGCCAGCTTTGAAGTTTGCGAGCGCCTTTTCCATGGTGCTATCGATGGCGGCAAAGGAAGGTTCTTGGCCCTGGCCCATGGGGAAGGGGGCATCGCTACCTTCCAGCCCCACATGCTGGCTGGGGAGACCGGTGATTATTAGGTCACTGCGCTGCTGGGTGAGGATCGCCCACAGCCATTTCACCAGCAGGGTGACGCGGTTTTCGTCGTCGGGCATGAAGGCCAGGTGGGCAGCGGCCCAGAGGGCCCAGCCCGCCCCACCGGCAAACTTCAGCCCCCGCAGGTCGGCCACGGCATTGATCCGACCCAGTACGGCCATGCTGCCGAAATCAAAGAAGGAGAAGCGGGCGTGGCTGCCGCCTTCCAGCTTGGCGCGGATGTCTTGGGCCACCCAGCCGCCCATCTGGGTGGCGGGGCCAGCCATGCCCGGTAGCGGTTTGCCATCGGCCGTGTGGCTGTAGCTGCAGAGGTCGCCAACTACCCGAATTTCCGGGTGATTGGCAATGGAAAAATCCTCTTGAACGATCACCCGGCCGCCCCGGTCCAGTTCGCAACCGGTGGCTTCTTGCAACCTTTTACCCAGCCGTGAGGCCCTTACCCCGGCGGTCCAGAACACATTCGCCGCTTGGATCCTTACTTCGCCATCGGCGGTATTTATCAACACCTCGCCCGGCACAATCTCCTGCACCCGCCCGTGGAAGAGCAGTTCCACCCCCACGGAGTTGAGGTGCTTGGCCGCCGCCGCCGATAGTTCCGGAGACATGGCCCGCAGTAGTCGTTCGCCTGGATCCACCAGCACGATGCGGGTGGCCTTGAGGTCCACCTGCTTGAAGTCCTCTGCCATGGCGTTGCCCATCAGCTCCGCCACCGCCCCCGCCAGTTCGCAGCCGGTGGGCCCCCCGCCCACGATCACCACGGTTTGCAGGAAATTGCGCTCGCCTTGGTCGCGGGTCTGTTCCGCCTGTTCCATGGCCATCAACAGGCGCCGCCGGATCTCCGAGGCGTGTTCGAGGATCTTCATGGGTGGGGCAATGCCGCGCCAGTCCTCGTGGCCGAAGTAGCTGCTGCCGGAGCCACTGGCGAGGATTAGGTAGTCATAGGTGAGGGTTTTGCCGTTGAAGCTGATCTGTTTGGCAGCCGCATCAATTTCAGACACCTCCCCCAACAGCACTTGCACATTGCGTTGGGCCCCCACCAGCAGCCGCAGGGGGGTGGCCACATCGCCCAGGCCCACCAATCCAGTGGCCACCTGGTAGAGCAGCGGTTGGAAAAGGTTGAAGTTGCGTTTATCGATCAGGGTGACGCGCACATCGGCGCCCTTGAAACGCTTGCAGGCCTTAACGCCGGCGAAACCGCCGCCCACTATCACCACATGGGTTTTATCGCGCAGTTCCTCCACGGGAGGTTCCAGTTCCAGAAAGAACCGTTGGGGCGCGAGGGCCATAGGGGCGCTGCAGAAAAGCTTGACTACAAGCTATGCCGATTTTTGTTAAGGGAGAGAGAACGTGCTCAGACGCTGGCTTTAAAGCCCTCCAGCAGCAGTCCGTAGATCAAGCCGATGCGGCCCATGTCCAGCAGGCCGAGGCTGAGCTGGTCGCCCCCCTGGTTTAACAACGGTCGCCGCATGCGGATCGCTAGCTCCGTCAGCCCCACGCAAAGCAGCGCCGCCAAAGGATCCAGAAAGGCCAAGGCCCCGGCCACGGAGCCCAGGCTGGCGCCGATGCTGAAGCCGCCGAGAAGCACGATCAAAAGCAACGACAGCCGCCGCCAGGGGTTGGCCGCCCAGCCCTCTAATTGAAGTAAGGCCTGGGCCCCATAGCGCTGTAATCGGGTGTTTTGCATGGCTAAGTCCCATGGGAATCACTTTGTGGGCTGGCTCTTTGTTTTGCTTTTGGTCCCCAAATCCGCCAGGCTCAGCCCACTTTGGCCCTGGCTCAATGTTGCCGCTGTTCCTGGCTGTGGTGCAAGACCTGCCGGCCCAGGGGCCGCCCCCGCCCCTGGCCAAGCTGGTAGAAACCGAGGCCCGCCTGGAGCTGGCCCCCACCCAGCAGCGCGACCAAGCCGGAAACCGCCTCTGGGAGCTGGCCCTATGGCGGGGCAAGGAGCTCTTGAAAATTTGGCCTTCGGTCACTGGGCGGCCCGAAACCGAACTCCACGATCGCTTAAACCGCCCCGGGAACCATGCGCCCTTGCCCCCAGGGGCCTACGCGGTGGGCTCGCCCTTGCGACTTAACAATTCAGACCATTATGAGATCGGTCGCAGCTGGTTTATCCCCATAAATCCGCTGTTTCAAACCCCCCGCAGCCATTTCGGCATTCATCAGGATGTAAGCCGCGATGGCACCGACGGCTGCATTGGCCTAGCCAGCAGGTTGCTCACCGAGGAGGTGGCCGACTGGGTGCGTTCCGTGGGGGCCCGTTACCTCTGGGTGCGCAGCTGAACTTGGCTTAGGTGGGTTTAGCCGTCTGCTTCCTTGGCCTTGCGGGAGGTTTTCCCCTCCAGCAGTTCCAGCAGGGCCTCCATCTGGGCCATTACCCCCCGCACCTCACCGGCTTCGGGTAGCAGGCCATCGTCCATCACTCCCTGGTGCATTTCACGCAGTTCCTGGCGGATGTAGCGGAGGTGGCTCACCACCTGTTCGCGCTTGGACTGCGACATAAGTAAGGATTGATCAACGGTGTCCCTTTGTACCCTATGGCGGCGCCTGCTAGCGATAAGCTCGCCCGCCCTTGGGGCAAGAGCGCCCCAGGAGCCGGCTGCCCAGGGTGAAAGGTTTCTCCCCAAACCAGTCGCCGGCCTCCTCCCCTGGGGTAACCAGCTGGGCTGGGCCGCCCCCAGGGGCCAGGGGTTCACTCAGCCGCCGCAGCCGCCGTTGGCGGCAATCCAATTGATAAATCACGGTCCAGCGGCCGCTGCCGTCCTTGCGATGGCGCTGGGTCCACACCCAATCGGCCGGGGCCCCCGGCGGGGCAGGAATCTGCCAAATTTGCTCCTGATCGGTCTCCAGCAGCGGGCTCGCCAGCTGGAGGGCCGCCGCCAGCAACCAGGGCAGGGAATGCATGGCCATGGAGAATAGGGGACTCGAACCCCTGACCTCTGCGGTGCGATCGCAGCGCTCTACCAGCTGAGCTAATTCCCCGGGGGGACCCGCAAAATCAACGTATCACCCATGTCTGCACCAGTCGTGATCACCGAGGCCCTGCTGGCGGCCCAAACGGAAGAGACCGTGGCAGCCCTGGCCCAGCGCCTGGAGGAGGACGACTATCCCAATGCTTTTGACAGCCTCGCCGACTGGCATTTGATGCGATCCCTGGCCATTCACCACCCAGAACTGGCTCGCCCCTACGTGCACCTGGTGGACCAGGAACCCTTTGATGAGGAGTGACCCGCTGGCGGGCCGGCGCCTCCTGGTGGCGGTGAGCGGCAGCATTGCGGCGGTAAAGGTCCCTGGGTTGGTAAGTGCCCTGGTGCAACGGGGCGCCCAGGTGCGCTGTGTGCTCACCCCCAGCGCCGCCCAGCTGGTAAGCCCCGTCGCTTTGGCCAGCCTCTCGCGCAATCCCTGCGCCCTAGACCACGACCAGTGGGCCGCGGCTCAGCCCCGGCCCCTACATATCGAGCTGGCTGCATGGGCGGAGCTGGTGTTGCTGGTGCCGCTCTCGGCCAGCAGCTTGGCCCGCCTGGTCCATGGCCTCGCCGACAACCTGCTGGCCTCCACCCTGCTGGCCTGCCGGGCGCCCCTGCTGGTGGCGGCGGCGATGAACACCGACATGTGGGAAGCGGCGGCGGTGCAGCGCAATTGGCACCTGCTCAAGGCCGAGCCCCAGGTGCTACCCCTGGCCCCGGCGGCCCAGGGCTTGCTGGCCTGTGATCGCCAGGGGGCCGGTCGCATGGTGGAGCCGGCCCTGATCCTGCTGGCGGCTGAATCGCTACTGCTCCATGGGCCCAGCCAAGACCTGACCGGTCGCCGCTTGTTGGTAACCGCTGGCCCCACCCGCGAAGCCCTAGACCCGGCCCGCCACCTCTCCAACCCCTCCAGCGGCCGCATGGGGGTGCGATTGGCCCAGGCGGCCCGCCTGCGGGGGGCCCAGGTGCGTCTGCTCCATGGTCCCCTCGGGGATGACCCAGCCCTACTGGAGGGTTTGGAGTGCCATGGGTTCACAACGGCGGCGGAGCTGCAACAACTGCTGGCTCAGCACCAGCCCTGGGCGGAGGCGGTGTTGATGGCGGCGGCAGTGGCCGACCAGCGCCTGCGCCAGCCCTTGGCGGAAAAGCTGCCAAAGCAGCAACTGCAGGAGCTGCTTTGGCGGCCAGACAGCTGGGAGCAGGTGCCTGATCTATTGCAAGAGTTGGGGGGGCGGCGTCCCCCTGGGCAGCTGTTGTTTGGTTTCGCCGCCTACACCGGCAACGGCCTAGACCAGGCCCGCCAAAAGTTTGAAAACAAAGGCTGTGATCTCCTCTTCGCCAATCCCGTAGATCTACCGGGGCTGGGATTTGGCAGCGTCAGCAACCAGGGCTGGCTCCTTAGGAAGGGAGCTGAGCCCCTGGCCCTGGGGCCCTGCGGCAAGTTGGCCCTCGCCCACCAGCTGCTGGGGGCCCTGGCCAGCCATTGGGCTTAGCCCGGGGCGCCCTCCAGCCGCTCCATCAGGTTTTTAAGTGGCGGCCGGGGGATGTAGGGCCAGCCGCCGCTGGCTTCGATCGACTGCAGCAGTGCATAAAGCTTCTGGCGATCGTTGGGCAGGCTCGCCCGGAAGGGCCCCTCCTGCAGGCTGCGGTGCAGCTGTTCCAGTTGGCGTAAAACCGAAAGCAACACCAGCGGATCGCCACTGGCTTCGCTGGCCAAGTTTTCGGCTTCCTCACACCAGGCCCCATAGCGGCTGCTCCAGTCGGTGTCGGGGGCGGCCATTAAGGATGTTGAGAGGCGCGACATCCTATCCGGCCCAAGGGTTATCAGATGTACGATCGCGCCCACGCCCCCCTGCCGGTTCCCATGCGTCGCCTGCGTACCCTGCTGCAGACAGCTGTTGCCCTCTGTCTGGCGGCCTGTCTCACCTTGCTCACTGCTTGTAGCGGCGGTGCCAAGGCCGTTGACCGGGCAGACCTCACCTACGCAGATATCCACAACACCGGGCTCGCCAACGATTGCGGCACCCTGCCGGATTCAGCCCGGGGCAGCATCCCGATCCAGGCCGGCAGCCGCTATGTGCTCAAGGAGATGTGCTTCCACCCCAGCGCCGTGGCCGTGAAGGGGGAGCCCCTTAATAAGCGCCAGGAAGCGAAATTTGTTGATGGCCGCATCCTTACCCGTTACACCTCCAGCCTGGATTCCGTGTACGGCGATCTCACCGTTGAAGGTGATGGCCTGCGGTTCAAGGAGCAGGGCGGCATCGATTTCCAGCCGATCACGGTGCTTTTGCCCGGTGGTGAGGAAGTGCCCTTCACCTTCTCCAGCAAGAAGCTAGACGCCAAGGCCGATGGCCAATCGATTTCCACTAGCACCGATTTCGAGGGTGATTTCCGCACCCCCAGCTACCGCACCAGCAACTTCCTCGACCCCAAGGGTCGCGGCCTTACCACCGGCTACAGCAGCGCCATGGGCCTAGTGCCCGACGGTGACGACCCCCGCCTGCTCAAGGAAAACGTTAAGCAGTACGTGGATGGCACCGGTTCGATGAGTTTCTCCATCACCAAGGTGGATAGCCAAACCGGAGAATTCGCTGGGGTCTTCACTGCGATCCAGCCCTCCGACACCGACATGGGCGGCAAGCAGGCCGTTGACGTGAAGGTGAGTGGCGAGATCTACGGCCGCCTCGAACAGGCCTGATTTAGCTGATTTAGCTGGGATTTAGGCCGTAAGCCAAGCGGAATTCTGCTTCGTTTCCAGCTCATTCGTATTTCCCACCTACCTATGTAAGGGGGCCCATTAGGGCCCTTTTTTTTAGTTATTTCCTGGGCCCGGCTGCCGCTCTGGAAGAATTTCCCTCTGACTTCCCCTTAACCCCTCCCCCCAAAGCCGATGACGAGCACCGCCACCTCTGGCAAAGCTGCCCAGGCCCTGATTGCCCCCCATGGCGGCGTGCTGGTGGACCTGCGCTTGGCGGCCGAGCAGCGCCAGGCAGCGGTGGCTGGCGTTGATCACGTGGTCGAGTGTTCCGATCGCAACGCCTGTGATGTGGAGCTGTTGATGGTGGGTGGCTTCTCGCCCCTGCGGGGCTTCATGCACCAGGAGGACTACCTGTCGGTGGTGGAGAAGCACCGCACCAGCAGTGGTTTGCTATTCGGCCTCCCGATCGTGATGGACACCGATCGCGAGGAAATCAGCGTGGGCCAGCGCCTGTTGCTCACCTATCGGGGCCAGGAGCTGGCGGTGCTCACGGTGGAAAGCAAGTGGGAACCCGACAAGGCCCGCGAGGCCCTGGGTTGCTACGGCACCACCTCCCTGGAGCATCCCGCCGTGAAAATGATCGCCACGGAACGGGGCCGTTTTTACCTGGGGGGAGCGATCGAAGGCCTGGAGTTGCCAGGGCGCCCCTTCCCCTGCAAAACCCCGGCCGAGGTGCGAGCCACCCTGCCCGCCGGGGAAGACGTGGTGGCCTTCCAATGCCGTAACCCCATCCACCGGGCCCACTACGAGCTGTTCACCCGCGCCCTGCATGCCACCAATGTGAGCAAGGCGGGGGTGGTGCTGGTGCATCCCACCTGCGGTCCCACCCAAGACGACGACATCGCCGGTGAGGTGCGCTTTCAAACCTATGAACGTCTGGCTGAAGAGGTGGCTAACCCCCGCATCCGCTGGGCCTATCTGCCTTACTCGATGCACATGGCCGGCCCCCGCGAGGCGCTGCAGCACATGATCATCCGCAAAAACTACGGATGCACCCACTTCATCATTGGTCGCGACATGGCTGGCTGTAAGTCGTCGATCAGCGGCAGCGACTTCTACGGCCCCTACCAAGCCCAGGATTTCGCCCGTGACCAGGCCACTGAGCTGGGCATGGAAACCGTGCCTTCCCTAAATCTTGTTTACACCGAGGAGGAGGGCTACGTAACCGCTGAACACGCCGAGGCCCGGGGCTTACACATCAAAAAGTTGAGCGGCACCCAGTTTCGGCAGATGTTGCGCAGTGGGGAGGAGATCCCCGAGTGGTTCGCCTTCCGCAGCGTGGTGGAGGTGCTGCGCGGCTCCTGACGCTCAGTTCCGGTTAACATTCCTTTACTTCTGGGGTAGGGCCTTGGCAGGCAATAAGCGCTGGCGTAATGCGGGTCTGTATGGCCTTTTGGTGGTGGTGCTGATCGCCCTGGGTACCGCCTTCATGGGCGGCCGTCCCAGCGCCGACAACAGTCCCCGCAGCCTGCGTTACAGCGATTTCGTTGAGTCGGTTCAAAACAACCAGATCTCCCGGGTGTTGATCTCCCCCGACCGGGGTACCGCCCTGGTGGTGGAGAGCGATGGCCAGCGGGCCCAGGTGAACCTGGCCCCCGACAAGGACCTGCTGAAGCTGCTCACAGACCACAACGTTGATATCGCCGTTCAGCCCACCCGCCAGGCGCCGGTGTGGCAACAGGCCCTCGGCAGCCTGCTCTTCCCGCTGCTGTTGCTCGGTGGTTTGTTCTTTCTGTTGCGCCGGGCCCAGGGGGGTGGGGGCAATCCGGCCATGAGTTTTGGCAAGAGCAAGGCCCGCGTTCAGATGGAGCCCCAAACCCAGGTCACCTTTGACGACGTGGCCGGCATCGAGGGCGCCAAGCTCGAGCTCACCGAGGTGGTGGATTTCCTTAAAAACCCCGATCGCTTTACCGCCGTGGGGGCAAAGATCCCCAAGGGTGTGTTGCTGGTGGGTCCCCCAGGCACCGGTAAAACCCTGCTGGCCAAGGCCGTGGCAGGGGAAGCCGGGGTGCCCTTCTTCTCGATCTCCGGTTCGGAATTTGTGGAGATGTTTGTGGGCGTGGGCGCCAGCCGCGTGCGCGATCTGTTTGAACAGGCCAAGAAGAACGCCCCCTGCATCGTTTTCATTGATGAGATCGATGCGGTGGGTCGCCAGCGGGGCGCTGGCCTTGGCGGTGGCAACGACGAGCGGGAGCAAACGCTCAACCAGTTGCTCACCGAAATGGACGGCTTTGAGGGCAACACCGGCATCATCATCGTGGCGGCCACCAACCGCCCCGATGTGCTCGACCAGGCGCTGATGCGCCCCGGTCGCTTTGACCGGCAGGTGGTGGTAGATCGGCCTGATTACTCCGGTCGGCTCCAGATCCTCGGCGTCCACGCCCGGGGTAAGACCCTTTCCAAGGATGTGGACCTCGATAAGGTGGCCCGCCGTACCCCCGGTTTCACTGGGGCTGACCTGGCCAACCTGCTCAATGAGGCGGCAATTCTGGCCGCCCGCCGCCAGCTGGCCGAGATCTCCATGGATGAGGTCAACGACGCCATCGAGCGGGTCATGGCCGGCCCTGAGAAGAAGGACCGGGTGATGAGTGAGAAGCGCAAGCGGCTGGTGGCTTATCACGAGGCCGGCCATGCCCTGGTGGGGGCGCTGATGCCCGACTACGACCCCGTGCAGAAGATCAGCATCATTCCCCGCGGTCGCGCCGGCGGCCTCACCTTCTTCACCCCCAGCGAAGAGCGGATGGAATCGGGGCTCTATTCCCGCTCCTACCTGCAAAACCAGATGGCCGTAGCCCTCGGTGGTCGGGTGGCAGAGGAGATCGTTTACGGGGAAGACGAGGTCACCACCGGTGCCTCCAATGACCTGCAGCAGGTGGCCCGGGTGGCCCGCCAGATGGTTACCCGTTTTGGCATGAGCGACAAGCTGGGCCCCGTGGCCCTTGGCCGTTCCCAGGGGGGCATGTTCCTCGGCCGAGATATCGCCGCCGAGCGCGACTTCTCGGAAGACACCGCCGCCACCATCGACGAAGAGGTCTCCCAGCTGGTGGCCGTGGCCTATCGCCGGGCCACCACGGTGCTCTCCGGCAACCGTGCCGTCCTTGATGAACTAGCCGATTTGCTGGTGGAGCAGGAAACCGTTGATGCCGAGCAGCTCCAGGAGTTGCTGCTTAGCCGCGACGTGCATGTGGCCGACTACGTCTGACCTAGACCCCGCCGGCCTGCGCCATTCCCTGGCCTCTGCCCCGTTGCTAGCGGTGCTGAGGCCCTCAGGCCCCCCGCAGGCCGAACGTCAGATTGAGGCCGTGGCCTGCCTGGGCTTTCGCCATGTGGAGTTGGCCTGGAGTGGGGAGCCCTGGTGGGCTCCTTTTGTGGTTTCCGCCCAGGCCCAGTGGCCCCAGCTGCGTTTTGGGGCCGCTGGTATTAAGCACCCAGATCAGATTGTTGGCTTGCCGGCCCTAGGCCTTGGCTTCGCCATGGCTCCCATCGCCACCGAGGCGCTGCTGCTGGCGGCCCGCCGCCAGGGGCTCACCCTGGTGCCCGGAGTGTTTAGCCCCAGTGAAGTGCATCACTTCGGCGTCAGCCTGGCCGCTGGCGGCGGGGGGTTGGTGAAGCTTTATCCGGCGGCAATTCTGGGCCCGGCCTATTGGCGCCTATTGCGCGGTCCCCTGCAGCCCCTGCCCTTTTGTATTGCCGCCGGGGGCCTGGCCCCCAGAGATGTGGGCCCTTGGCTGGAGGCTGGGGTGCAGGCGGTGGCTTTGGGTTCGTCACTGTTTGATCGGCACGATGTGATTGCCGCCAGCGATGCCTCAATGTTGGAGTCGTTCGTGATTGGAACTACCCATCTCAACTGAGCAGTTGTCATCTAACTGTTGCTATTCAGGGTTGCAAGTGCTACCTCTGAGTTAGAGCACTTCACTCTCTGGTCATGGCACAGCTCACCATCAAGCTCAGCGACAAGGCCCTGTCGCTTATTGCCCAGCTTCAGAAAGAGATCTTTAACCGTCGCCGCAAGAAAGTCACCCCTGCCGGGGTGGTTGAAACCCTGATGGAGAGCGGTGCCAAATCCCAGAGCGACAAGCGATTTGCCACCTCCTGGAAAAACCTTGTTTCAGACATTGAAAAAGCCGCCAAGGTGGCCGATGCCCACGGCGGTAAGCCCGCGAACCTCTCCGATGAGGAATGGGCTCTGGTACTGAGCCATCGCACCCGTCCGGAACGCAGCAGCCCCCGCCGCAGTAGCAGTAGCACTAGTAAGACCGCCGCCAAGCCCGCTGCCCGCCCAAGGGCTGCGGCGAAACCTGCCGCCACCAAATCCACTACCGCAAAGCCAGCCGCCGCAAAGCCAGCAGCTGCAAAGGCAGCCCCAGCAAAGAAAGTCGTAGCTAAATCAGCCGCTGCTAAGCCTGCGGCCGCTAAAGCCAGCCCAAAAACCAGCGCTACAACTGCCAGCGCCAGGGCGAGCAGCAGAGCCAGCAGCAAAACAACAACTAAGGCTGCAGCTCAGCCAGGGGCTCAGTCCCCAGCCCAGTCAGAACCTAAGCCCGTAGCCAAGCCAGTCAGTAAGGCAACCCCAGCAAAATCAACGGCAGGAAAGCCAACCGCTGCAAAATCTGCCGGGGCAAAGGGCGCTACAAAAACCTCGGCGGCCAGTTCAGTGGCCAAGCGCATGGCTAAGGCAGCCAGCAAACTCAGCAGTCCGGCGGCGGTGCTGGCCGCAGGGCCAGGGGCAACGACGAACAACGGTCAGGCCTAGTCCCCACATTGCCCCCGTTGGCGGAGCCAATGGTCCGCCAACACAAGGGCCACCATGGCTTCCACCATCGGTACGGCCCGGGGCAGCACACAGGGGTCATGGCGACCTTTGGCAGAGAGGGTGGTGGCTGTGCCGCTGGCGGTCACTGTTTGCTGTTCCTTGCGGATCGTGGCAGTGGGTTTGAACGCCACCCGAATCACGATCGCTTCGCCATTGCTGATTCCCCCTTGGATGCCGCCCGAATGGTTTGTGGCGGTATGGAGGGAGCCGTCGGTGGTGGGTAGAAAGGCGTCGTTATGTTCGCTGCCTTTCATCAGGCTGCCGCTGAAACCGGAGCCAATTTCAAAGCCTTTTGTGGCTGGCAGTGACATCACAGCCTTAGCCAGGTCAGCCTCCAGTTTGTCGAACACTGGCATGCCCAAGCCGATGGGGGGCTTCCTCACCACGCATTCAATTACGCCACCGCAGGAGTCGCCATCGCGGCCAATCGCCTCGATCCGTTCGATCATCTGCTCTGCCATGGCGGCATCGGGACAACGCACGATGTTGGCCTCTACGGCCTCCAGGGTTGGGCTGGCCGGATCAATGGCGGCTTCCAGGGTATGAATCCTCCTTACCCAGGCCAATACTTCGGTGCCATGGCTCTGGGCGAGCAGTTGCTTGGCGATGGCTCCCGCCGCCACCCTGCCGATCGTTTCGCGGGCTGAGGCCCGGCCCCCACCGCTGGCCGCCTGGATGCCGTATTTGGCTTGGTAGGTGGCATCGGCGTGGGAGGGGCGGAAGGCTACCTCCATCTCCTTGTAGTCGCCGGGGCGTTGGTCCTTGTTGCGCACCACCATGGCGATGGGCGTGCCGAGGGTCACCCCGTCCAGCAGGCCGCTGAGAATTTCAACCTGATCTTCTTCCTTGCGGGGGGTGGTGATCTTGCTCTGGCCAGGTTTGCGGCGGTCTAGCTCCGCCTGAATGGCGGCCAGGTCTAGGGGTATCCGTGGGGGACAGCCGTCCACGATCACCCCCACCCCACCGCCGTGGGATTCACCAAAGGTGCTAATCCGAAAAAGCTTTCCGAAGCTGCTGCCCATGGGGTACTAGCGCTGCCACGAGCCTAACTAGAGGCCCAGGGCTCACCTTTATGGGAAACAGCTGCCCTTGGGCCGTTGTTAGGGTCCAGAACCCTGTGGTCGCCCGGTGGAATCCCCATACCAGGATGGCGAGCGCGTTCTGCTGATCCGCCTGCCCTGTAATCCGATCTTTCCGATCGGTCCTGTGTACCTGGCGGATCACCTGCATAAGCGCTTCCCCGCTCTCCCCCAGCGGATCCTCGACCTGGCGGCGCTACCTCTGCTGGATGTGGAGCGGCTGATGCGCCGCACCATTGAGGCCTTTCGCCCCACCCTGCTGGTGTTCTCCTGGCGGGATATCCAGATTTATGCCCCGGTGGACGGCCGCGGCGGTAATCCCCTTCAGCATTCCTTTGAGGTGTTTTATGCCGCGCAGCCCCTGCGGCGCCTGCGCGGCGCCCTAGGGGGCCTACGGCTGATGGCCTCTTTCTATGGGGAGCTGTGGCGCAATCTGCGCCTGATTCGCCGCGGCCTGCGCCAGGCCCGCCGCTTCCAGCCCAGCGCCCGGGTGGTGCTGGGTGGTGGGGCCGTGAGTGTTTTCTATGAGCAATTAAGCGGCCAATTGCCTAAGGGAACCGTGGTTTCCGTGGGGGAGGGGGAGCCCCTGCTGGAAAAGCTGTTGCAAGGGGAGTCGATCGCTGCGGAGCGCTGCTTTGTGGTGGGGGAAGCGCCGCGGCCGGGCTTAATCCATGAGCAGCCCGTTGGCATGCAAAAAACGGCCTGTGATTACTCCTACATCGAATCGATTTGGCCCCAGCTGGGTTGGTATCTGGAGGGGGGGGATTTCTATGTGGGGGTACAAACCAAGCGCGGCTGTCCCCACAACTGTTGCTACTGCGTTTACACCGTGGTGGAAGGCAAGCAGGTGCGGGTTAATCCCGTGGCTGAAGTGGTGGCGGAAATGCGCCAGCTTTACGACAGGGGGGTGCGGGGTTTCTGGTTTACCGATGCCCAGTTCATTCCGGCCCGGCGTTACATCGATGATGCCAAAGCTTTGCTGGCGGCGATCCAGGCGGAGGGGCTCACGGGCATTCGCTGGGCGGCCTATATCCGTGCCGACAACCTCGATGCCGAGCTGGCTGAACTGATGGTGGCCACGGGCATGGATTACTTCGAGATTGGCATCACCTCCGGCTCCCAGGAGCTCGTGCGCAAGATGCGCATGGGGTACAACCTGCGCACGGTGCTTGAGAACTGTCGCCTATTGGTGCGGGCTGGTTTCCGTGAACACGTGTCGGTGAATTACTCCTTCAATGTGATCGACGAACGGCCGGAGACAATCCGTCAAACCCTGGCCTATCACCGGGAGCTGGAGCGCATCTTTGGGGCCGACAAGGTGGAGCCGGCGATTTTCTTCATCGGCCTGCAGCCCCACACCCACCTGGAGCAGTACGGCTTTGACCAGGGTTTGATTAAGCCGGGCTACAACCCGATGAGCATGATGCCTTGGACCGCCCGGCAGCTGCTCTGGAATCCCGAACCCATGGGCAGCACCTTTGGTCGTGTTTGTTTGGAGGCCTTTGAACTCAACCCCCGGGACTTTGGCCGCACGGTGCTGAATCTGCTGGAGCGCGATTACGGCCTCGCCCCCCTGGAGGAGGCCCTGGTCGCCCCCTTGGAGGGGAAAAAGGCAATGGCTACGGCTGTGGGCTAATGGCAGCTCCCCACCAGCGCCGGCGCCCCCAGAGCAATGCCGCGAGCCCAAGCCAGCCCAGTAGGCCGCCTATGGGATTAGGGCTAGAACCGCCGGCACCAATCAGCCAGGCCGGGGTGGTGGCTGAAATTTGCAGTAGGCCGTGCTGCACGGCGAACCAGCCGCCCACCAGGCCCCCGTGCAGGCCCACCGCCCCCCACAGCAGCCCCCCATCGGCGCGCCGTTGCAGCGCCAGGGCCAGCCCTAGCAACACCAAGCCGATCAAGAGGGCCACCGCCTCCAGCCCTGGCAGCCGGTACCAGGGATGCAGCAGGGCAAATATGGCTGCTTGGAGGCCGAGGGCCCGTCGCTTGCCAGCCAGCAGCTCCAGCTCACCCCAGAGCCAGCCCCGAAACAACAATTCCTCGGCAAACCCCACCCCCAGCACCAGGGCCAGGGCATTTAGTAATTGGCTGGGGCCCAGGCCCCCCAGCCAACGGGCCTGGCCGCTCACCAGCAGAACTATCAGTACCCCCCCCAGCAGCGCTAAGGCCTTGAGTAAACCGCGCAAAAAGGCTTGGAGGCCCAGGGCTGGCTTTACCACCACCCCCAGGGTCCGCCAGGGGCTGGGGCAGCCCCAGGCCTGCCGCAGTCGCCAAGGCAGCGTCACCACTAAAAGCAGCAAAGCGATGGTCACCCCGGCCAGGTCCAGCTGGTCGGGCCGCCAGCCCTGGAAAAGCAAAGCGAGGGGCCGCGAACTTAGCCAGCCCGTGCCATAGAGCAGAGGCACGTAAAGCAACGTGCCCCACCAGTGAATTTGGCCGGCTTTTAGGCCGTTCACTCCTCTGGCTCGAGGCTGCTGCTTAGGCCCTTGGCCTTGAGGGTTTCGCAGTAGAACTCCGCCGGCTCCAGATCGCAAACGATCACTAGGCCCAGGCCAGTGTTGTGGGCTTCCAGCATTACGGCAATGGCGTCCTGTTCGCTCAGGGAAGGCACCACCTGGCGCAGGGTGGTGATCACGTATTCCATCGTGTTCACCGGGTCGTTGTGGAGCAGCACCCGGTACCGGGGCGAGGGTTTGCGGACCCTTTGCTCCTCCTTATCAATTACTGCCGCCCCCCCTGGGGAGCGGCTCGGTGTTTCCACAGACAGGATCAGCATGGCCGTAGCCAAACGGGATTTGATTTTAGAGATTGCGGATCCGCTCCATGGCTGCTTCCACATTGGCGCGGCTGTTGAAGGCCGAGAGCCGGAAATAACCCTCGCCGGCGGCTCCGAAGCCACTGCCGGGGGTGCCCACCACATGGGCATTGGTAAGTAGGTGATCAAAGAAGCCCCAGGAATCCATGCCGCTGGGCGTTTGTAGCCACACGTAGGGGGCCTGTTGGCCGCCGTATACCGCCAGGCCCGCGGCGCTCAGTTCCCGGCGGATGATCGCTGCATTTTCCATATAAAAATTGATCAGCCCCTTCACCTGGCCCTGGCCCTCTGGCGAATAAACCGCCTCGGCCCCCCGCTGCACGATGTAGCTAACCCCATTGAATTTGGTGCACTGGCGCCGGTTCCAAAGGCCCCATAGCTCCACAGGTTCGCCATGGGCGGCACTGCCCATTAGACCCCTCGGCACCACGGTGAGGGCGCAGCGGGTGCCGGTGAAGCCGGCATTTTTGGAAAACGAGCGGAATTCAATGGCGCACTCGCGGGCCCCTTCGATTTCATAGATCGAATGGGGCAGTTCCGGGTCCTGGATGAAGGCCTCGTAGGCGGCGTCAAACAGGATCAGGGCGTTGTGGGCCCTGGCGTAGTCCACCCATTGCTGCAGCTGGGCCCGGCTGGCCACGGCGCCGGTGGGGTTATTGGGGAAGCAGAGGTAGATCAGGTCCACCGGGCTGGTGGGCAGCGGTGCCGTGAAGTTGTTGGCGGCGCTGATCGGCAGGTAGGTAAGGCCGCCGTATTGGCCTGCCCCATCGGCGTCGCCGGTGTGGCCCGCCATCACGTTGCTATCCACATAAACCGGATAAACCGGATCGGTTACGGCAATGCGGTTGTCGTTGCCGAGGATGTCGAGGATGTTGCTGCTGTCGCATTTGGAGCCATCGGAGATGAAGATCTCCTCGGCACTGATGTCACAGCCGCGGGCTTGGAAGTCGTGCTTGGCGATCGCCTCCCGCAGCCATAGGTAGCCCTGCTCCGGGCCGTAGCCATGGAAGCCCTCACGGCTGCCCAGCTCGTCAACGGCCGCCTTCATGGCATTGCGGCAGGCTTCCGGCAGCGGTTCGGTTACATCGCCGATGCCCAGGCGAATCAACGCCGCATCGGGGTGGGCTTCACTAAAAAGCTTCACCCGCCTGGAGATTTCCGGGAAGAGATAACCAGCCTTGAGCTTGAGGTAATTGCCGTTGACCTGAACCACGGGTGCCGTGCCGCAATAGCTGGGGCGCATCCTCCTATGGCGTAGGGACCCATACTCAAGGTCGTGTTGGCGCCCCGCCGTGACGGCCTTTGCGGACTTGGTGAATGCCGGTATTTCCCGGCCGGGCCGATACCTGGGCAATGAATTGGGGGTGGAAGCTCGGGATTGGCAGGCGGCGGCGATCCGTTGGGCCCTCACCTATCCCGAGGTGTACGAGGTGGGGGCCAGCAACCTGGGCCACATCATTCTCTATTCGATTCTCAATGCCCAGCCGCGGCAGCTCTGCGACCGCGCCTACCTGCCGGCCCCAGACCTGGCGGCGCGGCTGCGGACCACGGCTACCCCGCTGTTTGCGGTGGAAAGTAGGCGGCCGCTGCGGAGCTTCGACATCCTTGGATTCAGCCTCAGCTATGAGCTAGGGGCCACCAACATCCTCGAGATGTTGGATTTGATCGGGCTGCCCCTCTACGCGGCCCAACGGGGGGATGCCCCCCTGGGTAGCCCTGGCAGCCCACCCTTAATTTTTGCCGGCGGCCAAACCGCCACCAGCAACCCGGAGCCCTACGCCCCCTTCTTTGATTTCATCGCCCTGGGCGATGGCGAGGAGCTGCTGCCGGAGATTGGTCTGGTGCTGGAGGAGGGCAAGGGGGCTGGCCTTTCCCGGTCAGCTGTGCTGGCAGACCTGGCGGAAATCCCCGGTGTTTATGTGCCGTCCTTGGGGCGCCGCCGGGTGCAGCGGCGGGTGGCCACGCCCATGCCCCACTACGCCATGGGTTTGGTGCCCATTGGTGAAACCGTCCATGACCGGCTCACGGTGGAGATCCGCCGCGGTTGCACCCGCGGCTGTCGCTTTTGCCAGCCCGGCATGCTCACCCGCCCCGCCCGGGACGTGGACCCCGAAGAGGTGGTGGAGGCGGTGGAAACGGGCATGACCCGCACGGGATACAGCGATTTTTCCTTGCTGTCCCTCAGCTGTAGCGATTACTTGGCCCTGCCGGCGGTGGGGGTGGAATTGCGCAATCGCCTGCAGGAACACAACGTCAGCCTGGCCCTGCCCAGCCAACGCATCGACCGCTTTGACAACACGATTGCCCACATCCTTGGGGGCACCAAACAGGGCAGCCTCACCTTTGCCCCGGAGGCCGGCAGCCAGCGCCTGCGAGACATCGTTAACAAGGGGCTCACCGACCAGGAGCTAATCGATGGCATCCGTACGGCCATGCGCAATGGCTGGCGCAAGGTAAAGCTCTATTTCATGATCGGCCTGCCGGGGGAAACAGACGCCGATGTGCTGGGCATTGCCGACACGGTGGAGCGATTGCGCTTCGAGATGCGGGATATCGGTCGCCTCGAACTAAATCTCACGATCAGTAATTTCACACCTAAACCGCATACCCCCTTTCAGTGGCACAGCGTTGCCTCTGCGGAATTCCTGCGGCGCCAGGGTTTATTACGCCAACGCTTTACGGGCATGGCTGGGCTGAAGGTGAATTACACCGATGTGCGCCTCTCGGCGATGGAAGATTTCATCGGCCGCGGCGACCAGCGCTTGGCCCCGGTGATTGAAGCTGCCTGGAGGGCAGGGGCCGGCATGGATGCCTGGTTCGACAACCTCGAGCGCACCTATGGCGCCTGGACTGCTGCCATTCAGGCCGCTGGCCTGGGGGGCCGTTATCGGGAGCTGGAGCTGGGCAGTTGGGCGGAACTTCAGGCGTTAAGTCCGGAGCAGCGGCGCCAACGTTGCGCCGAACCACTCCCCTGGGATCACATTGATTCCGGTGTGAGCAAACAATGGCTCCAGGAGGATTTAGAGCGGGCCCTGGCGGCGGCGGTGGTGCCCGATTGTTCCTTTGATGGCTGCAGCCACTGCGGCGTTTGTGGGGAGTCCCTGGGCCACAACGTGGTGGTGCCGGCGCCGCCACTGCCGCCGATTCAAAAGCCCCGCAAACCCCCCAGCAACAAGTTCGCCCGCCTGCGGGTTTGTTTCGCCAAAACCGGCGAAATGGCTCTTTTTAGCCATTTAGATCTGATGCGGCTGCTGGAACGGGCCCTGCGGCGGGCGCGCTTGCCGGTCAGTTTCACCGGGGGCTTTCATCCCCTTCCCCGCTTACAGGTGGCCTTGGCCCTGCCCCTGGGGGCCGAGGCCCAGGCCGATTGGTTTGACCTCAGCTTTAGCGAAGCCATTGATCCCAGCTTTTTCCTGAGCCAGCTCCAGCCGCAGTTGCCCACGGGCCTGCGCTTGCTCAGTGCTGAGCCCATGGCCCCGGGGGGGCCGGCCCTGAGCCATTACCTGCGCTCCGCCCGCTGGCGTTTGCTTTTCAGCCCGGAGCCGGCGCAGCCCCAGCCCAGTGAATTGCAATGGCAGGAGGCCCTGGGCAGCCTGCTGGGCGCTGAGCATTTACCCCTGGCGGAGCTCGATAAGCAGGGGCGCCCCCGCCGGCGGGATCTGCGCCCCTATCTGCTGGATTTGCACTGGTACCAGTGGCAACCCAGCGGGGTGGAGATTGGCCTCGATAGCCGGGTGGAGCCCACGGGCCGCAGCCTCAAGCCAGACCACTGCCGCCAACTGCTGGAGGATCGGCTAGGGGTGCCCTTGCGGCTGGAGAAGCAATGTCGAGAGGCCTTGAATCTCGCGTGCTAACCTTTCACCAAGGCGGAGGAACCGCCCACGGCACCCCACGGCACGTGGTTGCGTCCAAGGGCTTTTCACAATTCCGTTTTACCCTGCACCTGCAGCAGATCTTTAGAGCTGTTTAGCAAGGTTTTTATGGGGGTGGTTTGCCTCACGGCAAACTGCATCGTTGAGATAAGCCCAGATCCTTTTTCTTGAAACGCCGCCTCAGCCACCAACTGCTGAACGCCGCAGAGCATTCCTGTCCACCTTCCTTTTCCTTTCGGTGACTCCGCAAGGGGTCGCCTCAGCCCATGCCACAGCAGATCGTCATCGCTGAGCAGTTGCGGATCGCCGCCGTACTCAACGACGAACGGGTTGATGAATTAATTGTTGCCCAGGGCCGTCACCAGATTGGTGATGTTTATTTTGGCACCGTTGAAAATGTTCTTCCCGGCATTGATGCCGCTTTCGTAAATATTGGCGAAAGCGAAAAGAATGGCTTCATCCACATCACAGATCTCGGCCCCCTAAGGCTGAAGAAAGGTGGTTCTGGGATCACAGAACTGCTGGAACCGCGCCAAAAGGTGCTGGTGCAGGTGATGAAGGAACCCACGGGCACCAAGGGTCCTCGCCTCACCGGCAATCTTTCCCTGCCCGGTCGTTTTCTGGTATTGCAACCCCATGGCCAGGGGGTGAATATTTCCCGTCGCATTGGGGGTGAATCAGAACGCAATCGTTTGCGGGCCCTGGCGGTACTGATTAAGCCCCCCGGCACCGGCCTGCTGGTGCGCACGGAGGCGGAGGGGGTTAGCGAAGAACAGATCATTGATGATCTCGAATCATTGCTGCGCCAATGGGAGGCCATCCAGCAGGCGGCGGAAACCGCCCAGCCCCCGGTGTTGCTTAACCGCGACGAAGACTTCATCCATCGGGTGTTGCGCGACCTCTACAGCCCGGAGGTGCAACGGGTGGTGGTTGATTCCCAGGAAGCGGTTGCCCGGGTTAATTCTTTCCTGGGGCCTGATCAAGCCAATCTCCAGGTCGAATACCACGACGATGCCAGCGAGATCCTTGAGCATTACAAGGTGCATGCGGCCATCCGTGATGCCCTTAAGCCCCGGGTGGATCTGCCCTCGGGCGGCTACGTAATCATTGAACCCACGGAGGCCCTCACCGTGGTGGATGTGAACTCCGGCTCCTTCACCCGCTCCGCCAATGCCCGCGAAACGGTGCTCTGGACCAACTGTGAAGCCGCCACAGAAATTGCCCGTCAACTCAAGCTGCGCAACATCGGCGGTGTGGTGATTATCGACTTCATCGACATGGAGTCTCGAAGGGATCAATTGATGCTCCTGGAGCATTTCACCCAGGCCATGCGCGACGACCAGGCGCGCCCCCAGATTGCCCAGATCACCGAACTGGGGCTGGTGGAACTCACCCGCAAGCGCCAGGGGCAAAACATCTATGAATTGTTTGGTCGGGCCTGCCCCAGCTGTGGGGGCCTCGGCCATGTGGTCACCCTGCCCGGCAAGGACACCCTCCAGCCCCTGGCGGCCCTGCCCGGCTTGGTGCGTTCCGTAGCTTCGGCCCGGGCAGAGGTTTCCAGCCCCAGTGCCGGCGATGCCGGCGGCCGCCGCCGCCGCCGGGGCGGCCGCGGCAATGGCGATGGCAGCGAGGGCTATGGCTCCGAGCTGGAGGCCCTGCCGCTCAGCAATGGCAGCCCCACGGTCAATGCCAGCTCAGCGGCCATGGCCACGGCCCCGGCTGAGTCCCGCCGCAATGATCCGGAGCTGTTGGCGGTGGCCATGGACGACAGCCAGGAGCTGGTTTACGGCTGGTTGGGCCTGAATCCAGCCCTGTTGGCCGATCCGGCCCCCAGCGACCTCGACAACGTGATCGTGCGGGTGGTACGTCCCGGCGAGGACGCCGAGCAGCTATTGGAAGCAGCCCGCCAGGAGCTGGCTGCCCATGGCCCCCGCCGCCGCCGCCGCCAGCGCGGCAGTGGCGACAGCCGTGGGGAGAGTGGCCCCGATGAGGGCAGCCCACTGGATGGCGGCTCCGATGGGGGCTATGCCCCAACGGCCATGGTGGAAATAACCCCCTTGGAGATCAGTCCCTTTGATACGGAACTGGTGCCGATCGAAACCCTGGTAACCCCAGAACCCACCTCCACCCCTGTGCCTGCCCCCCGCCGCAGCGGCACCGCCAAGGCGAAGTCAGCTGCCGCCACCGCCACCGCCACCGCCCCTGTGCCAGAGCCAGAGCCGGAGGCGGTTGTTGACGCTGATGCTGATGCCGCTGGGGAGGGCCGCCGCCGCCGTCGCCGTTCCTCCGCCAGCTGAGTGACCCTGGCGGGGGTGGATGAGGTGGGTAGGGGCTGTTTGTTTGGCCCCGTCTGGGCGGCAGCCGTGGTGCTGCAGCCCCAGGCCTCCGAGTGTCTTACGGGTTTAGGGGTTACTGACAGCAAGCTGCTTAGCCCTCGGCGCCGGGCTGCTTTGGTGCCTGAGATCCTTGCCATGGCCGAGGCCTATGGCTTTGGTCAAGGGTCGGCGGAGGAAATTGATCGGCTGGGCATTCGTGTAGCCACCGAGTTGGCGATGCTGAGGGCCCTGCAGCGCTTGCCCCAGCCCCCGGCCCTGGTGCTAGTGGATGGCAACTTGCCCCTCCGGCCCTGGCCGGGGCCCCAGCAGACCTTGGTGCGGGGCGACAGCCTCAACCTCAGCATCGCCTGCGCCAGCATCCTGGCTAAGCAGGGCCGTGATGCCCTCCTGGAGCGCCTGGCCAGGCGCTGGCCGGCCTATGGCTTTGATCGCCACCGCGGCTATGGCACCCGCCAGCACCGCCAGGCCCTACTGGCCCATGGGCCCACCCGATTGCATCGCCACAGCTTTTTGGCGCCAGAGTTCAGGGGTGCTGTTGGCACCAGTGCTGAAAGTCTTGGATTAACTGTTGGCCCACCCGGCCCTTGATGCTGAGCAGGATGCCGTTGAGCAAGGATTCCCCTGTGGCCTCCAAAACCCGTTTGGGGATTAAGCGCAGCACCGGCGGTTGCGATACCTCCACCCGGAGTTCCGCCTCCCCCTTCAGCCCCTGGGGGGTGGCCTCTAGCCAGGAGCCAAGGCTGAGTTGAAAGTCTTCGCTGAGGCCGGGAACCCCCTCCAGGCTGCAGGAGATGGAATTCAGTTCTAGCCGTCCGGGTTTTTGCTCGGCCTGCAGTTCCACCACCGGATGGATGTGCAGTTGAAAAAGCTGTAGGGGCCGCACGGTGTAGCGGTAGCGGCCTGGTCCAAGGGCGGTGAGTTGTTCGGGGCTTAGCAATGCCCCCACCACCCGGCTTTCGTTTTCCAGGTAGGGCTGCAGCCGCTCGGGGGCCTGGATAACAGGCAGGTCAAGGCTCTGGACCGCCCGGAAGGCCAGAACCATTTGCCGAAGGGGAGATCGTGGAGGATCCTATCGGTCATGACCCAAACAGCCCCACTTCCGCCCAGCTCGATCGCCTATCTCGGGCCGGTGGGCACCTATGGCGAACAGGCCAGCCGGCGTCTTGCTGCCCTGGCGGCCGCCCCCGAGGCGGAGCTGTTGCCGCAGATCAGCATTCGCAACGTGGTGCTATCGCTGCTGGCGGGCGGTTGTGGAGCGGCGGTGGTGCCGGTGGAGAACTCCGTGGAGGGCGGTGTTTCCACCTGCCTCGACGTGCTCTGGGAATCCAGCATCGGCCAGCAGGATCCACTCTGGATCGAACGCTCTTTGGTGCTGCCGATTCGCCATGCCCTGCTATCGGAGGGCGAGTTGCCAGCCATCAGCGAGGTGCTCTCCCACCCCCAGGCGCTCGGCCAGTGCAGTCTCTGGTTGCAGGAGCACCTGCCCGCTGCCCTGCAGCTCCCCACCAGTTCCACGGCGGAGGCGGCCCGCCTGGTGAAGGGGTCCCGTTTCCGGGCGGCGATCGCCTCCGTCCCGGCCGGGCGGGAGCATGGCCTGCCCGTGCGGGCTTATCCGATTAACGATCAACCGGGCAACTGCACCCGGTTCCTCTTGCTGCGCCGGGGCTCGGCGCTGGTGGGCAGCGGCGACTCCAGCTGTGGCGATTGCACGAGTTTGGCCTTTTCCTTGAGGGGCAATGTGCCCGGCGGTTTAATGCAGGCCCTGCAGGTGTTTGCCAGCCGTCAGTTGAACATGAGCCGCATTGAATCGCGCCCCTCTAAGCGGGAGCTCGGGGAGTATGTGTTCTTTGTTGATTTGGAAACCGCTGGCCAAGGCCCGCTGTTAACTGAGGCCCTCGGGGCCTTGGCCCCCCTCTGTGAGCACCTGGCTTGCTTCGGTAGTTACCCAATCACAGACGACACAGTTGAACTTTGCAGTTGAACTCTGAATAGACCGAATTGCATTAGTCCCCGCCTAAATGCCCAGCCCATCAGCAGCAGGGTGGGCACTTCCCGCAGGCCCTTAAGCACTGCCCTGGGGCCGAGGCCGAGCACGGCCCCAGGGCGCCGCACTCCCTCTACTACTGAATCTCCCCAGGAGGGCAGGGTTTCCCTACTCCAATCGCCAGTGGTTAGCTGCTTTAAGGGGTGGCCGCTGGCCTGGAGATTGGCGCAGAAGGAGGCAATGCTGGAGAAGGCAGGGTGGGCCCATTGCACCCTGAGTTGTTCCAGCACCCAGCTTTCCAAGCCGCTGAAGGGCCGTTGACGGTCATCCCGTTGGTTCCAGTCGGCTGCCACCAAAAGGCCACCGGGCTTGAGCACCCTTAAGAGTTCGTTGGCAAACCGCTGCTTGTCGGCGATGTGGGGCGCACACTCCACGGTCCAAACCGCATCGAAGCTGCCATCGGGCAGATCTAGGGCCAGGGCATCCATTACCGCAAAGCGGCAGGGGCCAGTGGGATCGGTGAGGGCCTGGGCCCGGCTGATCTGTCCCGGGCTGATGCTCACCCCCAGCATTTCAAAGCCATAGCGCTGGGCCAGCAGGCGGCTGCTGCCGCCGATGCCGCAGCCCACGTCTAGGACGCGGGAACCTGGTGGCAACTGGTAAAGGCCGCTCCATTGGGCAAGGGCTTCCACAAAATCGGCCTTGGCCTGGCGAAAGTCCCGCCGGCGGGGGGGGAGGCCGTAGTAGCCCAAATGAATGTGATCGCCCCAGAGGCGCTCAAGTAACTGGTCGTTGGTCCAGCGGTCATAGGCAGCGGCCACACTGCTCACCCCGGCGAAACGGCGGGGAAGCAGATACCAGAGGCCCAGGCCAATGCCCAGGCAGGCCAGCAAGGCTGTGGCGCCTAGGGCCAGCGGCAGGGCGTTCATCACTCGATGTCGCGGAAGGTGTCCTGCAGGACTGTGCGGGCGGCCAGTTGGCGCCTGGTGTGGTCCAGGAGGTCAAATTCCAGTTGAAGCCGTTCGCCGGTGGAGGTCATCTCCAGCAACTGTTGCTGGTGGTCGGCTACGGCACCCCCTAGGTGGCCCCCCACCCAAAAGGAAAGTTCCCGCGGCAGTTCGGGTAGATCGTCCGGCAGCAAGGTTTTGTGGCCCAGCAATTTGCCGGAGAGATCCACCACGTCTTGGAGGGCCTGACGCACCTCTCCGGCGAGGGGATCAAGGTTTTCCTTGACTGGTTCATCCTCCAGCCAGCTCACCAGGGCAACGGTGAAGGGGGCTTGCCGCACGATGTTGAGCACCCGAAAGCGTTGTTGCCCCATGGTGACCAGATTGCTGCGGTCGTCATCTTGGGTTTGGCACTGGAGTATTTCGGCGCAGCAACCGATTTCGGCCATTTCCTTGCGTTCCGGGTCCCAGCGCACCACACCAAAGCGACGGTCGCTATCGAGCACCGTCTTCAGCATCATCCGGTAGCGGTGCTCAAATATGTGGAGGGGGAGCACCTCTTGGGGAAATAGAACTACGTCCGGTAGCGGAAAGAGCGGTAACTCCCGCACGGCCAGATCCGTCATGGCATCGGGAGATCAGCCTGCATCTTAGGCAGCTGAATCTCCCCCTGTGTCTGCGTTATTACGGGTTTGAGCCTCAAATCAGAGCTTCACTTCAATATCCACACCACTGGGCAGATCGAGCTTCATCAGGGCATCGATGGTTTTGGCGGAAGGGTTGTAGATATCGATCAGCCGGCGGTGGGTGCGGGTTTCAAAATGTTCGCGGGAATCCTTATCCACGTGGGGGGAGCGCAGCACGCAATAGATCTTGCGCTTGGTGGGCAGAGGGATGGGACCGATGGCCGTGGCAGCGGTGTGATCGGCGGTTTCGATGATTTTGTCGCAGGAGAGATCAAGCATGCGGCGATCAAACGCCTTGAGGCGGATGCGGATCTTCTGCTGGGGAATGGCAGTGGACATGGGACTGGGGGAAAGGGGAGTAATTCAGTTGTCGAGGTGCGAGAACCCAGCGGGTATCTCTAAGCAAAGCTCAGTAAGCCAATTAAAAAAGGAGCCTGCCACCGCCTCCTGGGAGGGGTGACAGGCTCCTGATCGATCAGGCGATGATTTTGGAAACCACGCCAGCACCGATGGTGCGGCCGCCTTCGCGGATGGCGAAGCGCATGCCCTGTTCGATGGCAACTGGGCAGATAAGTTCGCCGGTCATCTTGATGCGATCACCGGGCATCACCATTTCCACGCTGGAGCCATCATCGGCGGTGAAGGCGGTGATTTGGCCGGTCACATCCGTGGTACGGATGTAGAACTGCGGGCGATAGCCGGCAAAGAAGGGGGTGTGGCGACCGCCTTCTTCTTTGGTGAGCACATAGACCTCACCTTCGAACTTGGTGTGGGGGGTGATGGAGCCGGGCTTCACCAGCACCATGCCCCGTTCGATGTCTTCCTTCTGGATGCCGCGCAGAAGCAAACCAGCGTTGTCGCCAGCCATGCCCTCTTCAAGCTGCTTCCGGAACATTTCCACACCGGTAACGGTGGTGGTGCGGGTGTCGCGAATACCAACGATTTCGACGGTTTCACCCACCTTCACCTTGCCCCGCTCAATCCGTCCGGTGGCAACGGTGCCACGGCCAGTAATTGAGAACACGTCTTCAATAGCCATCAAGAATGGCTTGTCGATTTCGCGCTCGGGCTCGGGGATGGAGGCGTCAACCGCATCCATCAGGTCGAGGATCTTGTCAACCCATTCGTTTTCACCACGAATACCCTTGCCGCCGCCTTGGATGTGCTCCAGGGCCTTGAGGGCAGAACCGGCGATCACAGGGATGTCATCGCCAGGGAAGTCGTACTTGACGAGCAGCTCACGCATCTCGAGTTCGACGAGCTCAAGCAGCTCCTCGTCATCGACCATGTCCTTTTTATTGAGGAACACCACCAGCGCGGGAACGCCCACCTGCTTGGCCAGAAGGATGTGTTCCTTGGTTTGGGCCATGGGGCCGTCGGTGGCGGCAACCACAAGGATGCCGCCGTCCATTTGGGCGGCGCCGGTGATCATGTTCTTCACGTAGTCAGCGTGACCGGGGCAGTCCACGTGGGCGTAGTGACGGCCTGCGGTCTCGTATTCAACGTGGGCAGTGTTGATGGTGATCCCCCGTTCTTTCTCCTCCGGGGCACCATCGATTTCGTCGTAAGCCTGGGCTTTTGCCTGGCCAATCGAAGAGAGCACGTTGGTGATCGCTGCCGTCAGCGTGGTCTTGCCATGGTCAACGTGACCGATCGTGCCGATGTTGACGTGAGGTTTGTTCCTCTCAAACTTCTCGCGGGCCATTGTTAGGGAAGAATCGGGGGGTAAACGAAGAGGGGGTCAGGATCAGGAATTTCCCTGATTCTTGGAGATAATGGCTTCGGCCACATTCCGAGGAACCTCCTCGTAATGGCTGAACTCCATTGAGAATATACCCCTCCCCTGGGTCATGGATCGGAGCTGGGTGGCGTAGCCGAACATCTCGGCCAGAGGCACCTTGGCTTGAACCTTAGAAATGCCGTCGTCGATGGATTGCCCTTCGACTTGGCCCCTGCGGGAGGAGAGGTCGCCGATGATCGAGCCGAGGAAATCCTCGGGAATCTCAACCTCGACCTTCATCATCGGTTCAAGTAGTACAGGATTGCACTTCTTGACTCCGTCTTTGAAGGCCATGGAGCCGGCGATTTTAAACGCCATTTCCGATGAGTCTACGTCGTGGTAAGAGCCGTCGATCATCGAAACTTTGACGTCGATCAACGGATATCCGGCGATCACGCCCGATTCACAGGTTTCCTTCATGCCAGCTTCCGCTGGGCCGATGTATTCCTTCGGGACGATACCGCCAACAATCTTATTTACGAATACAAAACCGGTGCCAGCTTCCCCAGGCTCCATCTGGATGACCACGTGGCCGTATTGGCCTTTACCACCGGTTTGCCGGGCAAACTTACCTTCACCCTTGGCACTGCCTCGAATGGTTTCCCGATAGGAAACCTGGGGGGCACCAATGTTTGCTTCCACCTTGAATTCCCGCAGCATCCGATCCACAAGAATTTCCAAGTGGAGTTCGCCCATGCCGGCGATTACGGTCTGGTTGGTTTCAGGATCTGTCCTTACTCGGAAGGTGGGATCTTCCTCCGCCAAGGATTGGAGTGCCTTTGAAAGCTTCTCCATATCCCCCTTGGTCTTCGGTTCCACAGCAACGGAAATAACCGGCTCTGGGATGAAGAGAGATTCAAGAATAATTGGAGCTGAATCAACGCAAAGGGTGTCACCGGTGGTGGTGTCTTTTAGGCCCAGCACGGCGCCGAGATCACCCGCCCTTAGCTCGTCTACTTCCTCGCGGTCATCGGCCTTGAGCAGGATCAGCCTCGAGATGCGCTCCTTCTTGTCCTTGGTGGAATTCATCACGTAGCTGCCCTTCTGCAGCACGCCTGAATACATGCGGATGAAGGTGAGCTTGCCGTAGGGGTCAGCCATCACCTTGAAGGCCAAGGCGCTGAAGGGGGCGTTGTCGTCGCAGGGACGCAGGCCCTCGCTGCCATCGGGCAGCAGCCCCTGGATGGGGGGCACATCGATGGGGGCAGGGAGGTAGTCCACCACTGCGTCAAGCATCAGCTGAACGCCCTTGTTTTTGAAGGCGGAGCCGCAAAGAATTGGCACTAGCCCGTGCTTAACAACCCCTTGGCGGATGCCCTTGCGCAGCTGTTCTTCGCTGAGCTCACCGGTTTCAAGGAAGACCTCAATTAGTTCCTCATCGGTTTCAGCGACCGACTCCATCAACTTGGCGCGCCACTCGGCGGCCAGCTCCTTCATGTCGTCGGGAATTTCCTGTTCGAGAATGTCTGTGCCAAGATCATTCGTGTAGATGTAAGCCTTGTTTTTGACAAGATCTACAATGCCTTTCAAATCACCTTCGGCACCGATGGGCAGCTGAATCGGGGCCCCTTTTGCCCGCAGTCGATCCTTAATCTGCTCGTAAACCTTCAGGAAGTTGGCCCCGGTGCGGTCCATCTTGTTGACGAACACAAGCCGGGGCACGTTGTAGCGATCAGCCTGGCGCCAGACGGTCTCTGACTGGGGTTGAACACCACCAACGGCGCAGAAAACTGCCACCACCCCATCCAGCACCCGCATGGAGCGCTCCACCTCAATGGTGAAGTCCACGTGGCCAGGGGTATCAATAATGTTGATGCGGTGATCTTTCCAGGCGGTGGAAATTGCAGCCGCTGTGATCGTGATGCCCCGTTCCCTTTCCTGGGCCATCCAGTCGGTTACGGCGGCGCCATCGTGCACCTCCCCCATCTTGTGCACCACACCGGAATAGAACAGAATTCGTTCTGTGGTGGTGGTTTTGCCGGCATCGATATGGGCGGCGATACCAATATTTCTGACGCGGTCTAGGGGAAAGGCGCGAGCCACGGGATGCTCCTTAGGTGTGCTTGAAAAAGCGGGCGCAACTCTACAGGTCGAGCTTCAGTCAGCGGTTGGCCCCAGGCGCTGACTGACAGCTATCAATAGCGGTAGTGGGCGAAAGCCTTGTTGGCTTCGGCCATCTTGTGGGTTTCTTCCCGCTTGCGAACAGCACTGCCGGCTTCGTTGGCGGCATCCATCAATTCACCGGCCAATTTTTGGGCCATGCTGCGGCCATTGCGGGCCCGCGAGAAATTCACCAGCCAACGCAGGGCCATGGCGGTACCGCGCTCCTGGCGCACTTCCATCGGCACCTGATAGGTGGCGCCCCCCACCCGCCGGGCCCGCACCTCCACCAAGGGGGTGGCGTTGCGCACGGCGGTTTCAAACACTTCCAATGGATCCGCCCCGGTGCGGTCGTTGATCAGGCCGAAGGCATCCGAGAGGATCCGCTGGGCGGTTGACTTCTTGCCGTGCTTCATGAGCCGAGCCACGATCATCGAGGCCAAACGGCTGTTGAATTGGGGATCAGGAAGGACCGGGCGCTTCTCGGCGGCGTTGCGGCGGGACATGGGGGAAGGAGTTCAGCGAAGTGCTTTGAAGGAGTGGGGGTGGAGTGAAATCACTCCTTGGGGGTCTTGGCGCCGTACTTGGAGCGGCTCTGACGGCGGTCCTTCACCCCGGCGGTATCAAGGGTGCCGCGGATGATGTGGTACCGGACCCCTGGTAGGTCTTTGACACGGCCGCCGCGGATCAGCACCACGGAGTGCTCCTGCAGGTTGTGGCCGATGCCTGGGATGTAGGCCGTGACCTCAAACCCGGAGGTGAGGCGAACACGGGCCACCTTCCGCAGGGCGGAATTGGGTTTCTTAGGGGTAGAGGTGTACACCCGGGTGCAAACCCCACGGCGTTCGGGGCAAGCCCGCAGCGCTGGAGATTTGGTCTTGCGGATGAGACTCTGCCGCTCGGTGCGGATCAGTTGCTGGATGGTTGGCATCTAGGACCGGGGGCAGGCCATCAGGCCGACCGGATTCGACAATCCAATACCTTACCCCCCTGACGGTCCGCTTGCCAGCAGCGGCGTGAAGGCAGCGCCGCAGGCGCAGCTGCGGATCCGCCCGGACCCCCTGATAAGAAAGCCCCCCCCATTCAGATCGGCCTGAAAATCCAGTTGCAGACCCTGTAGCAGCCGCTGCTGGTCGTGCCGGCAATGGAGGGTGATGCCATCGGCCCGGGCCAGGGGCTCGGCGCCACCACTGCCGGCCCGGAGGCGCAGGGCCCAGGTTTCACAGCTGCCGGCCAGTAGTTCTAGGTAGGCCTGGCCTGGTTTCCCGCCGACGGCGGCCAGGCGGCAAAGCTCGGCGGCCGCCCGGGGGGTGAGCTGAAGGCCAGGGGTGGGTTCCATCGGCATCAGCGGGGATTGCGTACCACAATGCCAAGGCCGTTGTGGATGGCGGCGCCGATGCCCCGGCCCTGGCTGCCTTGGCCAGTTTCCACCCGCAGGCTGGTGGAGCTGCCCCCATCAAGGTTGAGCGCCTGCTTGAGCCCTAGCTGCCGCACTAATTCAGAGGCTTCGGCCAGGGTGGGCCCAGGGTCATCAAGGCCCTCTAGGGCAATCAACCAGAGCTGCTCCCCATCGCTGCCCACCACGCTGCGGGGGGCCCTTTGGTTAATGAAGGCGGCACTAAAACTTTCGGCACTGCCATCGAGCACCACCTGGCCATCGGCCAGCAGCAATGGGCCCCCTTGGATCAGGAAGGGCAGATCCCTGAAATTGTCGGGGCTGAGCCTTTGGTTCAGCTGTAGGGCGTCGCCCACTTGCATCGGCAGGGGGAAGCCCCCCCGGGCCACGATCAACATTTGACCTTGGAGCAGCGGCACCCCCCCGGCCATCCGTTCGGCGGACCAGATTTCACTGACCCGGCCATTGTCCAAAATCAAGCCTGTTTCGCCGCCGGTGATGGGCCGATACACAGGCCCCCAGAGGCGGTTGTAGTGCCCCAGCCCCCGTTGGGCATAGCCGCTGTTGTGGACCCCCAGGGGCCAGCGGTTGCCATTGGGATCACTGAGCCATTCTTCCAGTTGCACCCGGCCGAAGCGGGGCAGGTTGCCCGGTTGCCAGGCCATGGCCCCCCGGTTGAGGATCGGACCGGAAAGCCAGTAGCCCTGGTCGCGCAGGCCGCCGAGGGGCAGTTCGCGGATGCGATTGAAAAAGCCACCATTGAGGGCGGCCAGGGCCCCCTGGGAACGGGCAAGCCCCGCCAGGGAGCTGAGGCCCTCCATCGAGCTACGGCTTAGGGGCACCAGGGCAAAGGGGCCCCGGCGCGGATCAATCCGCACAAAACTGAGTTGATAGCGTCGACCGCTGAGGGGGATCATCCGCTGTTCAAATGCCGGGCTTAACCCCGGCAACGGCGAAGAAAATCCCCCCCGCTCCGTGGCGGGCGTCGCCCCCCCGGGCAATTGGTCGAGCACCAGCCGGGCGGGGCTGCCGAGGCTCAGCCGCCCAAAGCCTTGGGCCGGCAGCAGCAACCCGCCGCCACTGCCCTGGGCGGCCACCCCCTGCTGGCGCAGGGCGCTGGCGGCGGCTTCCGGGTTAATCAGATTCACCCGGAGTTGTTCCCCTTGGCTTTGCAGCAGGGTGGCGCCGCTCAGATCCAGCACCAGCCTTGGATTTTGATTGAAACGGCCCGTGCGCAATTGCATAAAACGGGCTGGGGGCAGCTCGAGGATCAGGCTGGATCCCCCGGCGGCGCCGGGCGCCAGCCGGGCATTTACCCCGGCGGAGCGCAGCAGCTCCCCCACCTCCATCCCCACTTCATCTTGGAGGGGGCGTTGGCGCTCGCTGGGCGCCAGCAGCATGCGACCAAACCATTGCAATTTCAGGGAGCCATCGCCCAGCCGTTCCTTTTCCACCCCCAGGCGGCTTTCCAACAGATCAAGGGTTAGCCACAGCCGTGGGGGGCTGGCCTCCTCCCAACGCCAGGGGGCCTGGAGCTGCTCTCCATTCAGCTCTAGCGATAGTCCTTCCCGGGCGGTTTCGGCACTGATTACCAGCGCGGGGGGCTGCGGCGGCAGGCTGGTGGTCAGCACGGCGAAGCTCCCCAAGCGACAGCTTTCAACCTAGCCATGGCGCCAACTTTTAGGATTTCGGTTTGACGCGGTTTGCCCTGGCGCTGGCCGCGGGGTAAATCCCAGGTGCTGTCTTACCCATGTCTCCCTCCCCCCAGGCCCTTTGGCCCCATTGCGACAGCCCAGCACCGGCGGCGGTCGCGGGGGAAAAAGATGCCTGTGGGGTGGGGTTTTTGGCCCAGTTGCAGGGGCAGCAAAGCCATTGGTTACTGCAGCAGGCCCTGCGCGGTCTTGATTGCATGGAGCACCGCGGCGGCTGCGGTGGAGACGGGGATTCCGGCGATGGGGCTGGGGTGCTCTGCGGAATCCCCTGGAGCTATTTGGAGGCGGTTTGGCCTGAGGCGGCGGCCCATGGGGCGGCCCCCCGGGGGCTGGGGATGGTGTTTATGCCGGCGGATGGGGCCCGGCGCCTGGAGGCCAAGCGCTTTTGTGATGAGGAGGCCGAGCGCCTGGGGCTGACCAGCCTTGGTTGGCGCCCGGTGCCGGTGGATATGGCCGTGCTCGGCCCCCTGGCCCGCCAAACGGCCCCGGTGATTGAACAGTGGTTGATCGGCGCTGAGCTTGGCGGAGATGCCTTGGAGGCATTGCTATTTCGCCTGCGCAGGCGCGTTGGCGACCGGGCCCGGGCAGCCTGGGGGCCAGGGCCCAGCGACCTTTATTTCGCCTCGCTCAGCTGCCGCACCGTTGTTTACAAGGGCATGGTGCGTTCGGCGGTGCTGCCGGCCTTCTATGGGGACCTGCGGGACGAACGTTTTGCCGTGAGCTACGCGGTTTATCACCGTCGTTTCAGCACTAACACCCTCCCCCGCTGGCCCCTGGCCCAGCCCATGCGGC
>Ga0114959_10000567_pt1 | contig 35069 bp, 31 predicted proteins | sample C_130625_EF_Meta_FD_87317 | JGI IMG/M metagenome (GOLD analysis project Ga0114959, IMG submission 87317) | Freshwater microbial communities from Lake Croche, Canada to study carbon cycling - C_130625_EF_MetaG | ecosystem: Environmental > Aquatic > Freshwater > Lake | place: Lake Croche, Canada... | reverse complement strand
GACCAGATCGATGCTCTCGTCGATGCCTCCATGGAATCGAGTCCCACTCAGGTCGATATCCAGACAAAGTTCCTGGAAATCAATCAAAATAACCTCCAGGAACTCGGCTTTGACTGGCTCCTGGGTCCCTTTAACGTAGGTGGTGGCGTCTATGGGAGCGGCGGTGGTGGAAACGGAAATTCCGCGAATTATCCCTTTGGAAATCCTTATCCTGGAAGTTATCCCATGAGCAAAGTTGGCTCCCTACGTTCCGGGGATTCTGCAATCACTGGTAACTCTGTTGACTCGCTGCTGGCGGCTCAAAATGCAGGAAATTTTGCTGCGGGAAATGGGACTCTAGCTGCACCCGCGCCCGGCATCTTCAGTATTGCCGGAGTCTTCTCAGACCCACAGTTCCAGATGGTGATCCATGCGCTGAACCAGAAGAAAGGAATCGATCTGATGGCCGCGCCGAAGGTGACCACCAAGAGCGGCATCAAGGCGACGATCCAGATCGTCAACGAGTTCATCTATCCGACCCAATACGATCCGCCGACCATTCCTCAAACGACCTCGAACGCCGTGGCTGGATTCTCTGTCCCTCCCACGGTCACCCCCTCTTTCCCGCGTAATTTCGTCATGGAGCCGCTAGGAGTCATCCTGGATGTCCTCCCTACGATCGGTCCTGATGGTTACACGATCGACATGGCGCTCAACCCGAAGGTCACGGATTTCGACGGGTTTATCAATTATGGATCTCCGATCAATGAGGTTGGTTATACTATTCAAAGTGGGCTTGCCATCCCTGTTGCGCAGGCAGTGACGACGAATACCATCAACCAACCGGTCTTCTCGACTCGTGAAGTCAATACCTTCGTGACCGTTTGGGATGGACAGACCGTAGCGCTAGGAGGACTCATCAGGGAAGATGTGCAAAAAGTTCAAGACAAGGTTCCATTCCTGGGCGACGTCCCTCTGGCAGGACGCCTCTTCCGATCTGACGTGGATCAGAAACTCAAGAAGAATCTGGTCATCTTCGTCAAACCAACCATCTTGGATGCACAAGGTCAACCGCGCCGCGGTAACGATGAGGAACTTGAGCAGGTACAGACCTTAGGACTCCCCCGTGATCTTCCTCAACCTTCAGATCGCTCGACTGCTGGACAAACAAAATAATACCCAAGACTCACGGAAATCAGGACTATTCCTGACCTCCGTGAAGAGTGAGCCAGTGACATGCCTTCAGTAGCCATCACAGGAACGATTGGAAGCGGCAAATCAGAACTCCTGCACTTGTTGGGAAAGGGTCTTGCCACTTTCATACCGACGTCCATTTTTTCTGCGGACGATGAGAATAGGAAATTGCTGGATACCGATCTCGAGGTCAGGGAAGCGATTATCCAAAAATTAGGGAAAGACTGCTATCATCCTGATGGGAAGGCTGATAGGACTCGTCTCTTTTCGATGATCAGTATAGATGCGCAGGCACGCTCAACGCTCGAAGGGATCATGCATCCCAAGATCGAAAGTCTATGGAGACCAAAGGCTGAAAAACACGCCACTTCCACAACCTCCTTTTTCATCGCTGAAATCCCACTACTGTTTGAAAAAGGATTGGAATCCTACTTCTCAAAGAGCATCGTTGTCGGGTGCTCTGACTCAATCCGAAAAGAGAGAATGATGCGCCGCTCCCTTACTCCGGAGAAAGCCGAAGGCTGGATGAACTTGCAGGAATCCCAGCAGAGCAAAGTCACAAAATCCGATTATCTGATCTGGAATGATGGATCCCTTGAGGCCCTGAAAAATCAAACATCTCTACTAGCATCATCCCTTTTGAAACAATGACTACCCCTTCCACTAATCATGAGATTACCCATGCCGCGGAAGGCGAAGTTCTCACTCCTGCACCACGTCCCGTACCGGAACCAACCGAGTTTTCCAGCCTGCAGCAGTTGAACCATGCCGAGTTACTCGCGCTGGCGGCTTCCCGTCATCTTTCCGTCTTCCACGATTCTTCACGCCACCATCTTCTCTTCGATCTGGTTCGTGACCTTTTGCGACGAGGAGGGCTTGTCACGGCAGAGGGTATCCTGGAATTTGCTCCCGAGGCACCGATGATCCGATGGCCCCTTGTCAACTTCAAGCCTACTCCGTGTGATCTCACTCTTCCTATACCTCTACTCCGTCAATATGAACTAAGGCCAGGCCTGAGGCTCCGGGGAACGGTACGGATGATTGGAGACCGTCACTTGGGGCTCGACACCCTTCTCTCGATCGAGGGAATACCAGTGGAGGATTGGAAGATCCCTCCTGAGTTTGAGAAGTTGACCGCCATGTTCCCTAACCGGAGAATCCACTTGGAGCAACCGGGTAAAAATAACCCGACGGCACGGGCCATCGATCTCATTGCCCCTCTCGGTATGGGTCAACGCGGCCTCATCGTGGCTCCCCCCCGTGTAGGGAAGACCATGATGCTCAAAAGCCTCGCCCTTGCGATCCGGGCAAACCATCCCGACGTCCATCTGATGCTCCTCCTTGTCGATGAAAGGCCGGAAGAGGTCACCGACCTCCGCCGCTCTCTGGACTGCGATATTTTCAGCTCCACCTTCGACGAGCCCACCACTCGACACGTTCAGGTCGCCGAGATGGTCTCTGAACGCTCCAAGAGATTGGTGGAACTTGGGAAGGACGTCGTCGTCCTGGTCGACAGTGTCACCCGGCTCTCAAGAGGCTATAACAACGGGATCAAGGGCAAGGGGCGAACGATGAGCGGTGGCGTGGATGCCACGGCTCTGGCTCGTCCAAAACGTTTCTTCGGATCGGCCCGCAATGTCGAGGAGGGGGGGAGTCTCACCATTCTGGCCACCGCCTTGATCGAGACCCACAGTCGCATGGATGACCTGATCTTTGAGGAATACAAGGGTACCGGGAACATGGAGATCCATTTGGATCGTTCCATCATGGAGCAGCGCATCTTCCCGGCCATTCACATCACAAAATCGGGCACCCGCCGCGAGGAACTCCTCTATCATCCCGACGAGTACGACCGCGTGACTCTCCTGCGCAAGCAACTCTCCGAGATACCCGCCGTCGAGGCCATGCAGATCCTGGCGCTCAACCTCGAGACGACAAAGACCAATGCCGAACTCTTGCTTCAAGGTCTGAAGGGCCTTTAAAAAACAGTAAAACAGGCCAATGCTGGGGGGAATCAGTTGACGATCCCTCCGACTGCCCACGCGTTATCTTACAGGATCGGAGGAGGGATGATCAGAAGATCCCTCAGCACCCCTCTTTTCTTATAGTAGGTGCAGATCAGAAAACCTACAATACCGCCGCCAAGGTGTGCCAAGTGGCCGATTTCCTTCTCGATCCCCAGAAGCCAGAAGATTACAGAACCAAGAATCACCAACCAACCTAGGGTTGCAGCCTTCATCCGTACCGGTATCACAAAAAAGATCAATGCCGTGATCTCAAGTCGCGGGAAGAGCGTTGCAAAACCGACAAGGAGGGAACACACCGCACCGGAGGCCCCAACCAGATCGTTGCTTGATGGAGACGAGAGGGTCTGGAGGAGTCCTCCCCCGACAACTCCTCCGAAATAGAGCACCAGATAACGTCCAGAACCAAGGACCTCCTCAAGTGCCGGTCCCGTGAACCAAAGGGCCACCATGTTTACCAATAAGTGAAGAAGATTCCCGTGTAGAAAAGCGTGGGAGATCAACTGCCACCAATCTCCTTCAACAAGCCCATTCCGACTAAGGGCAAGTGCAGGAAACAGTGAGGAGTCAAAGAATAGACGGAAGATTTCTTCTGAGAGGAAGAAAGTCAGGTTTACCCCGATCAGAGCGCAGGTCACTGGAGCCGAGCGGAAACGATTCATTCCTAAGAGCCCCCTTTATTGACTTAAATTACAAGCCCCCAGGGACGATCACCGGAAGTGCGGCCTGCTCGAGTTTGAAGGAGAGAGGGAGGTAGCCGACCATCTCACCATCCAGTTCGTAGGGAACAATCCCCTCCGAATCGAGGTGGAGTGAAGCGGTCTGGAAATACTCCACATCACCGAGTTCCGTATGATGCCCCATCAGGATGGCATGCATGTAGCGAAGCAGATCCCATGGGCTTTGATTCTGGAACACGAGGACATCTAGAAGTCCATCGCTTGAGGATCCGCTGCGGAAGATCTTGAAGGGACCTCCGTAGAATCGTCCGTTTCCTATAAGAACAAAGGATCCCTTGCGAACCTTTCCATCGTCACTCTCCATCATGATCGGTGAGGGCTTCCTGAACACAACCTGGGCTAACGAGAGGAGATAGCTCAGAGGACCAAACACCTTCTTGGACTGTCGTGACGTGCGGCGAACTACCTCCGCATCAAGACCCACTCCGGCCAATTGGACAAAGTAACGGGATCCCTCCTTGGTTTCGCACCGTGGGAGGTCAATGTGTCCCAACTCTCCCTCCACAATAATTTCCCAAGCCTTTCTCAGCGAGTTCATGGGAATTCCGAGTTCAAGGGCAAAGACATTCATTGTTCCGACTGGCAAGATTCCGAGGGATACTCCCGGAATCGCAGAGGAAATAATACCATTCACCACCTCATTGATCGTTCCATCCCCACCGGCCGCAATGATCGTGGTGAACCCCTCCCGTGCAGCCGTGCGTGCGATCCGCTCTGCATCGCCAGGCATCTTGCTGAGACGAACCTCCAAGTCATCGCTCAGCGAATGAATTTGATCCTCTAATGAGGAAGCCCTGTCACTATGGGCGGCGGGATTGAGAATGATAATGGTCTTCTTCACACTTCACAAAATCTACAGTCCATCTAACTTCTCCCTGTGCGCCTGATTGCCAAGTCCATTTTTTCTCTGGTTGTCATTGTTCTGGCGTTCGCCGTGATTGGCTCCATCACTCTGAGTCTCGTTTTGCAGTCCCAGTATGGCAAGAAGCACCTACAGGAAAGCCTTGCCGGCATCTTTGGAGTGCCGGTCAAGGTGAAGCGGGCTTTTGGAGTGCCGCCAACCTCTATAAGGGTGAACGGAGTTGAAGCAGGCATTCCCGGGGAGCCTCCCTTCTTCACTGCCGAATCAATCACTCTCTCGCCTGACTATATGGCCCTGCTTCATGGCCAACTCATGATTGCCGGGATCACATTACGGCAACCCAGCCTACATCTTGGTAAAGGAGTGATGAGCGTGCCAAAAAATCCCCTTCATCAACCTTCTTCACCAACACCTGTATCTGCTTTTGTAACAACATTTCAGATGCAGTCACCTCAGATCCCGCTTCAGATTCCCGAGTCCGGCAATCTGTCCAATCAGGTCAGGTCACTTGCTCCATCCCTAAGAAGCATCACTATTACGAAGGGTGAACTCGTACTACTCGATGAGAAAGGGATTCCCTCTGTATCTATCAGCGGACTGGACCTGCATGGAGGAAATCGTGGGGATGTCTGGAATGGAATCCTCAAAGCATCCAGGGTGATTTTCAGGAACCAACTCATCATTCGAAACGTTGAGTCTCCGGTAAGTTTCACCAATGGGATGAGTTCTCCGTCCCTTTCATTGAATCCGATTAAGGCAACATTTGGAGGGGGAAAGCTTGGCGGTAAGGTCATCCTTGATCTCTCCTCCACATCTCCAGCATACACCCTCACACTTAAACTCACGGGGGCCTCCCTGAAGGAGTTGCTAACCGATGCTTCCATGGATGGTTCCCGCGCAGATGGAGTCGTGACAGGCGCACTGGACCTCGCGGGACAGATCGGCAAGGGATCCACCATGACAGGTAGCGGTAATCTGAACTGCACGGAGGCGGTTATCCAGCCGGCCGGTTTTTTAAGGCAGATCGGCCAACTCCTGCAGGTCGAGGAACTCCAACTCCTGAAAGTGGACGAGGGAAAATGCCTCTTTCGAATCGATGCCGGGCATCTGGAGATTGGGGACCTAATGCTTCGCACTGATAACCTCATTCTCGCTGCAAAGGGACCGCTTCATCCCTCCGGCGAACTCGATCTTGATTCCAGGCTCCTCTTTAACGAAAAACTCACGGGGCGACTGAAAGGACTCCTTGGCTCGCAGCTTTCTGTCGCCCCCGAGAGCGGATATTCTCAGATTGCCTTCCATGTTTCTGGAACAGTCATGAGCCCAAAAACGGACCTCTTGGAACGTCTCACGGGGATTCGCATCGGCGGTGATCTGGGAGGACTGCTGCAGGGGCTTTTCGGACGTCCGACCCCGCGCACCCAACCCGCTCCGACAGTCGGAGGTTCCTCACACTGATCACATCATGAGAGTGATTGCGGGATCAGCCGGAGGACTATCCCTCATCCCCCCGGGCAAGGGAACAAGGCCGACCATGGATCGCGTCAAGGGAGCCATCTTCTCCTCGCTGGGTGACAGGATTCCGGAAGCCCGTGTGCTTGACCTTTTCGCGGGAAGCGGAGCCCTTGGGATCGAGGCCATGAGCCGTGGAGCTACATCCGCGACCTTCGTCGAGAATCACGGTCCGACAGCGTCACTTATCCGGCGGAACCTTCGGGAGACGCGCCTGGCAGGAAATGTCCAGCAGATGGATGTCTTCCGGTTTTTGGATCTCTACCTTGCACCGGATAGTCTGGATGTGATCCTGGCTGATCCCCCATATCTGAAATATTTCAAGGGCGGAGAGGAGAATCCTGCCGAAGCACTCCTGTCTCATCCCGCTATTGCGAGGGCGCTTGGATCAGAGGGGCTTCTCGTCTTGGAGTGCGAGCGTCGACAACCCCTCCCCACGTTAAACTCATGGGATATTCTCTCGGATAGGAATTACGGTGAATCGCGCATCCTCATCCTGAGAAGGCCCGTATGAAGCGAATTACCCTCCTCCTCTACAACCTTCTCTTTGTGCCGGTGCTGCTGATTCTGCTTCCCGGATACACTTTCAGGAACTGGCGCCGCGGAGGATACGGGACCAAGCTCAAACAACGCTTTGGGATTCTCGACCGGGAAACACTTGCGCGGATCGGCAAGGGTAGAATCTGGCTCCATACCGTCAGTGTCGGAGAGGTTGGTATCGGACTACGGTTTGCTAAAGCTTACCACGAGCGTCATCCTGGGTCTCGTTTTCTGATCAGCAGCACTACCCCTACAGGATTGAAGATCCTGCAGCAGGAGGCGTCGGACTGGCTGGAACCGATGGCTAATCCCGTTGATTTCCCCATCCTGACCTCACTCCTCGTGACGGCGCTAGCTCCCACGGCACTTTTGATGGTGGAAGCTGATATTTGGCCCAACCGTCTCGCTGCTTGCACGGCTCTCGGCATTCCCACCGCTCTCCTCAACGCCCGGCTCTCTAGTCGTTCTGAATCCCGTTTCTGCCGCTTCAAAACGATCACTTCATCATTCTTCAACGATCTCCGACTGATCACCCTCTCAGAAGTCGAGGACAAGGCACGGTGGCTCTCCATGGGCGTGCGTCCAGAACTCCTGGAAGTGACGGGAAACATGAAGTTTGACCAGCATTCCGACCCAAGGATTCCGAATCTTTCCATCCCGAGGGAAACAGGTTGGAACTCAGAGGACCCCATCCTGCTTGCAGCTAGCACCCATGCAAGGGAAGAGGCGGAGGTTGCCAGTGTTTTTCTTAGTCTCAGAGCGAAGAATCCCACCTTACGGCTTGTCATCGCCCCACGCCATGTGGAACGCCGTAAGGAGATTCTCGGCGAACTCCGCGGACTCGGTCTCTCCTGCTCTCTTCGCTCGGAGGGTTTCACCGCTCCCTCGGATGTCTTGTTGCTCGATACGACAGGGGAACTCTCGGGGTGGTATCCCTTGGCTACCGTCGTCTTTGTCGGAAAGAGTCTTCCCTGCTCCGTGAATCACGGAGGTCAGAACATGATCGAACCCATGCAGGCCGGGTGTGCCGTAATCACTGGACCTCATACCGGTAACTTCGAACCTCTGGCCACGAGGCTTTGTGATGCCGGAGCACTGCTTCGTAGCGACAATGCCGTAACAATGGGGGCACAAATTGGGGAATTACTCTCGGACGAAGGCCTACGAGAAAAAATGATCCTTGCCGCTGGCTCCCTTCTTGAAACCAGCTTGGGGGCCACGATCCGCAACTGTCAGCTTGTCGAAAGCCTACTCGGGAGACCCCTCCCAGAAAAGCCTAGCAGCAAGTGACCAATCACGCTCGGCAACGCGGGCCCGGGCTAGTACCCCCATTTTTTCGCGGAGCGCTGGATCAACCACGAGGCGCTTAACCGCGATCGTGAGTGCTTCGAGATCAAGCCCCTTCGTGACGAAACCATCCTCGCTATCATTAACCAGATCCTTGGGCCCCCCGACATCTGAGACAATGACGGGCAGTCCACTGGCCTGAGCTTCAATCACAACATTCCCGAAGGTGTCCGTGGTGCTGGGAAACACAAAGAGATCGGCGGAGGCATAGGCTGCTGCGAGTTCATCACCATGGAGGCTTCCGGTATAGATTCCCTCAGGGAGAAGTTCTTTCATCATTAATGCATAGGGACCATCGCCGACGATGAGTGGACGGACAGGCACCCCACTGGAAAGCAACCGGCGCATACCCGCGGCAAACAGGTCGAGATTCTTTTCCCGCGAGACGCGTCCCACATAAAGAGCACCGACCTCCCCCTCACGAAGGCCTCTTTTTTTCCAGAAATCAGGATTCTTTTTCGATGGATGAAACAATCCCGTATCCAAACCTCGTGGCAGGATTCTGAGCTTCTCGGGTGCGATCCCCCTCTCCACCCAGCAACGACGATAGTGATCGGAGTTCACATAGATCATGTCCATCTGGGAGTAGAACCAGTGCATGTAGTTCCAGGTGAGTGACTCCATGAGTCCGTCCTCGGTCAGGATCCGGACATACTCCGGGAAATCAGTGTGATAGATCCCGACGGTGGGAAGTCCAAGCACCCTTGCCGCTCCCAGGGCAGCGAGTCCGACAGGACCGGGCGTGCTGATGATTACTTCCGTGAAATTCCGTGACTGCAAATGGTCAATGATCTGGAGAAGCGGAGGGAAGCTGAGTTTCTGCAACTCATACTCCGGCAACTCAAACTCTCCGATCGGGGGAAAGTTTTTAAGCGGTATCCCCGGCACAGAGACCTCGTTCCTCGAGACCATGACCTCAACGAACTTCCCATTGGCCACGAGTTGGGAACTCATCCGTTGGATCGTCGTTGAGACTCCGTTCACATCGTCAAGAGTGTCGGTAAACCAAGCTCTTTTTGTGTTGTAAAGAACCGGTGGGATCGTTTTGCGTAGGGCCGTGGCAGCCTCTCTCAGACGGAGTCGTGAGGGTGTCCTGAACGCGTAGAGATAGGGACTTAGGAGTGCGACCAATGGCACCACTGGCCCGATCATCTGGATACTTTCCAGAAAACGCCCCTCCATAAGCTGCTGCAGGAACTGAAGGGTCAACCTGTAGGCAAGGCGGCTTGCCATCATGTTTGCCATCAGAAATGCGCGACGACTCGGCTCCTCTACCCCTTTCAATTCTTTGTTCAGTTCGGCCCGCATCGCCGGTTCGTGGAGGGAGTTGGAAAGTTCCTTCCAGAGGGAACGTGGACCGGGGTTAGCCAGTTCGAAGATCTTGCCGCTGGCAATCCCCTGCGCCAAAAAAGCGAATTTTTCGCCGGCAGTGAAGGTTGTCGGATCCTTACCCTCCATGAATCGGGCGAAAGCCTTCTCGACAAGCCGAAGCGTCGGGGAGGCAGCATGACCGGCCATGCGTTCCTTGGCGTAGGAAAAGGCGACCTGATAGGTTTCCAAAGCCGTGCGAAGTGGCGAACCGGAAGTTCCACGTGCCTCACAGTTTCCGGTGCGCAACTGCTTTAAAAACTCTGCGGCATCTTTCACTTGCGTCGTCTCCGTCCATGCATGGCCGGGCGTGGTTCCTCCGTGATCATCAGAACCTCCGAACCAGACCTTAACCCAAGGTTCCGCATGGGTCGGGATAAGCCCAGTCGCCGAGCTGAATCGCTCGATATCCTCCTGACGCAGATCAAAGAGATAATGGGAGACATTCGTGATCAGCGAGCCATCACGCCCGTTGACGCCCTCAAAGTGACGGAAGAGCAGCGCCAAGCGCATGAGATGAATTGGACGCAGGCGGTCTTCAAGGCCTCTGAGCGGACTGGCCACGCCGTGGGCGATCTCTTCCCGGCAGAGGTACTGCTGCAACTCGTAGATGTTGGTGCGAAGCTGCTGGATCTCCCTGTGCTGGCTTTCGCTGATACCCCAGACCAGGAGGGAGACTCGGCAACCATCCTCGGGAAAGAGGGCGCTCACCGATTCGCTGAGAAAGACACCGGGGCGATCCGCAATCTCAAGACACCCACCGAGCGAGTCCTCGTCCGTGAAGGTGATGAAGTCCATCCCTGCCTCCCTCAACTTGGAATAGAGGGCCTTCGGATCGGACACACTCGCCGGCACGTCAAGACGACGCAAAAGCCACTCGGAAGATCTTTTGCTGTGGCGAGTGTGGAGGTGGAGGTCGGCGCGTGACATGAAATGACTAGCGAGGCAGTTCCCCTTCATGAACGCTTGTGCGCCATAGGTCGAGCCAATCCCTGTAGGTGGTCACCCGCCGATCAACGGTTGCCGCCCGGATGAGGGTCAGAATATGAGAACGTATTGCCGGATGCTCCCAGTCCGGAGGATGGAGTCCCAAGCGCATCAGGGGAGATTCTTTCAATCTCTTGAAAAGCATTTCGTTCCAAAGCAGGCTCACGGACCTCCTCCAAGGGGCCCTGACACTGTAAACGAGGCTTCTGGAGGGAAACTTGCGCCCTTCCCGGCAGTCTATTATGGATCCAATCAGCGTTGTGTACTCAAACCCCTCCTCTTTCACTGCCCGAGCAGCCTCCCGGCCTAACAACCAAGCCGGAGCAATGAAGCCTGCTGAGTAAATTCCGCAGGCCTTGAGGGCATCCTTTCCAAGGCGTAGCAATCTCGAAGCCTCCTCGAAGGATAGATCATAAAACTCCCCCTCTCCAGCGGTGTAGGAGCGGGTTATAAGGCGAGTCGCCATCCCATCTCCCGAAGTCGACGGCCTAAGGTGATAGAATCCATGGAGAACCGACTCGTGACCTCTTTTAACGCACGAGGCCATCCACGACACAAAATCGGGATCCTGATCGATTCTACCGCCATGGTGGTGGTCCGGAATAACCAGAAGGGAGGTGACAGGCACCCCCTCACCCTCCAAATCGGCCAGCATCCGCTCCACCACGGGTCGGGTTATAGTGGAGACGTCGTGGATCGAGACAACCAGTGATTGACCCAAGCTTAGCTGTCCTTTAGCGACTGGCGGGAAACCGGTCACCACATTTGAATTTGAGGGAGCAGTTTGCATTGGCGACAGGATATGTTATCTGATGTAGTCCAAGACCGATACCAAGAGCAATGCCAGACGAGACACCCAACCCTAAACGTAATAATCCAAACCAACCGGGCTCCCAGGAGCCACAGTTTAACTGGAGGTCACTCGTTCTTATTGTCATCGCCACAGCGCTGATCGGCGGCGCCCTCTTTTTCAGGGGGACGACCATGGCCAGCACCGAAGAACTCACGCTGCCTAAATTCGATACCCTGCTCAAGGATGGGAAAATCATCTCCACTGCAGATAAGCCTCTCGAACTGGTCATTGAAGAGGGTCGCAACACTCAATATCTCTCCGGTTTTTACCGCAAAAAATCACCCCCTGCCACGGAAGAGATCCCAACCCCGTTCAAGACCTCTGTCTATATGCCTTTCAATGGGACGAGCCTTGAGAAGGACTTGGCGGCAGCTGGCATCACGCCGAATGTGCGCCCCGAGTCAAACGTGCTTGCATCGACCATCCTGAATATCCTTCCGATCCTGCTCTTCCTTGTCGTCCTCTACTTCTTCTTCCGCTCCCAGATCAAGATGGCAGGACGTGGCGCGATGAACTTCGGCAAGAGCAAGGCCAAGATGTTGGCCCGTGAGAAGAACAAGATCACCTTCAAGGATGTGGCCGGCGTGGAGGAGGCCAAGGAGGAGGTCGTCGAGTTGGTGGAGTTCCTCAAAGACCCAAAGAAGTTCCAGAAACTAGGTGGACGCATCCCGAAGGGTGTTCTCATGATAGGATCACCGGGAACCGGCAAGACACTTCTCGCCCGCGCCATCGCCGGTGAAGCCGATGTTCCTTTCTTCAACATCAGCGGTTCTGACTTCGTTGAGATGTTTGTCGGCGTTGGGGCCTCCCGGGTTCGTGACATGTTTGAGCAAGGCCGAAAGTCCGCCCCCTGCCTTATTTTTATCGATGAGATTGATGCAGTCGGCCGCCATCGCGGACACGGTGTGGGAGGGGGACACGACGAACGCGAGCAGACCCTCAACCAACTTCTGGTGGAGATGGACGGATTCGATGCACAGGACGGTGTCATCATCATCGCCGCAACCAACAGACCCGATGTCCTTGACCCGGCGCTCCTTCGTCCGGGCCGCTTCGACCGCCAGGTTACAGTCTCGTTGCCGGACGTGAAAGGGCGTGAAGAGATCCTCAATGTCCATGCGCGCAAGGTGAAACTCTCCGAGAATGTCGACCTCAGCCTCATTGCCCGCGGCACCCCCGGATACTCGGGTGCAGAGTTGTCGAATGTCCTCAACGAAGCCGCGCTGATGGCCGCACGCAAGGGACAAAAGGCGATCGAACAGTGTGACCTCGAGGAGGCCCGCGACAAGGTGCGGTGGGGCAAGGAGCGCCGCAGTATGGCCATGAGCGAGCAGGAAAAGACCTCAACCGCATGGCACGAGGCCGGTCATGCCCTTCTCAACGTGGTGATCGACCATACCCACCCGCTTCACAAAGTGACCATCATCCCCCGCGGACAGTATCTTGGGGCCACGATGTACCTTCCTGAGGGAGACAAATACGCCACCCAGCGCAAGGAGGCCCTCGCCATGCTTGTCATGACCATGGGCGGACGCATAGCAGAGGAGATGTTCACGGGGGACGTATCCAACGGTGCCTCCGGCGACATCGCTCAAGCAACAAAACTTGCCCGCCGCATGGTTTGTGAGTGGGGAATGAGCAATCTGGGAATGATCCGCTTCAGTGAGGAGAACGAAATGGTCTTCCTAGGACGTGACGTCTCCCGGGCGCGCGAGTACAGCGAGTCCACCGCCCAGCAGATCGACTCTGAGGTGAAGCGTCTCATCGACAATGCCTACAATCAGGCTACAGAGATCCTTAAATCCAAACAGGACAAGGTAGAGTTGATCGCCAAGGCCCTGCTTGAGTTTGAGACCCTCGAAGGTTCCCAAATCGAGGACCTAATCAATCTCGGCTACATGCGTAACCCTCCCGTGATCGCTCAGAAACCCCCTCCGTTGCCGCCTCCGCCAAGCGACGCCCCCTCGGGTGAGTTAAGCATGCCGATCAAACCGGATTACCCGACAGGCGGACTCGCAGCACCTGTCCCAGCCTAAACTTCTTGAACAAGCCCTTTGGAGGAAGGGCGGCATGGGCAAAAGTCAATGAACTCTACTGACTACAACCTTCCTGAGGGATATTCGATCCGCTTGATGTCAGTGGATGATTACCCGGCAATCTCGGCCATCTGCAGTATGGTCTACCCTACTGAGAGACCTTACACGGATCAGGAGCTTGAAGCTCATCATCGTCTTTTTCCCGAGGGTCAGTTTGTCGTAGTTCACGATTTTAGCGGGGACGTGGCAGGAGCCCACTTCACGCTTCTGATTCAGCTGAAACACTTCCATCTTGATGACTCCTGGGAGACACTCACAGCGGGAGGAAGTTTTGCCGACCATGACCCCGAGGGACACACCCTCTATGGTGCTGATCTCTTCATTCATCCGGACCATCAGCATCATGGTCTTGCAAAAGCACTCACCATGGCTACCAGGAAGCTGGTTTCTAAAATCAGGCTTTGGAGGATGGTCGGAGGAAGTCGTATGCCGGGGTACGGGAAAGTTTCCGAGAGAATCAAGCCCAACGACTACATCGCCATGGTACGTCGCGCTGAAATAGCAGACCCGGTACTGACAGCGCACCTCCATGATGGATGGGAAGTGATCACTGCAATCCAAGGTTATCTACCCCATGATACCGAGAGCGCTGGTTGGGCTGCCGTCATCCAGTGGCTCAATCCGGAATGTAAAACACCTGCAGCTTTTTCGATCTCCCGGATCCCTCTCAAAGGTTGAAACGACGGGTCTAACGGTGCTGCATCGCCAAGAGCGGGATCGTTAGTTTTACAAATGCTACTAGCCCCCCTCTAGCACCTCTCGGCGAGCTTGATCGTCCACCAATCCTTGAACTGCTGCAGCGCACGACTACGGTGACTCATCGTGTGTTTAATCTCAGATGAAAGCTCCCCGAAGGTCTGCTGATGACCCTCAGGCATGAAGATCGGATCATATCCGAACCCCCCCTTACCCCTGACCTCATGAGCCAGCATCCCCTCAATAGTACCGTCAAAAATAGCAAGGGTCACTCCGTTCTCGGCCACGGCCAGAACGCAACGAAAACGGGCTGATCGGAGTTCATCCGGAAATCCTTTCATCTTTTTCAGCACGAGGGCTGTATTGGCCTCATCGGTGCAACCTGGGCCTGCGTAGCGGGCCGAATAGACTCCCGGCGATTTCCCCAAGGCATCGACCTCAAGACCCGAGTCATCCGCAAGGACGATTCCGCTGACATGGCGGGAGATTCCTTCGGCCTTCAGTTTGGAGTTCTCCTCAAAAGTGACACCTGTCTCCTCAATCTCGGGAAGATGTGCCAAACCGGTCACATCGCTTACAATAACCCCCTCCCCAAGCATCATCTGAATCTCGACTGTCTTGTGGCGGTTTCGGGTGGCCAAAAGAATCTTGGGCTTTTCGGAAGAGAGCGGCTTGGCGGATTCGTTGTTTTCGGGTCTCATGTCAGGTCAACGTTCCACCGAGATGTCCCTTACCCGCAAGCACTATCCCTTTCCTGAATTCGAAGCCCGCTGGCAAAAGCTCTGGCTGGAGACAAAAGCCTTCCGTGCGGCCAACCCCGGGGATCCCGATTTCCGTCCAGATGCAGGCAAGTACTTCGTGCTCGATATGTTCCCCTACCCCAGCGGGGATGGCCTCCACGTGGGGCATGTCGAGGGATATACGGCTACGGACATCCTAGCCAGATACCGCCGACTACGTGGCGACAACGTTCTCCACCCGATGGGATGGGATGCCTTTGGTCTTCCTGCCGAGCAGTACGCGATCAAGACCGGCCAACACCCCCGGGTGACCACCGAGAAAAACATCGATCGCTTCCGCACCCAACTCCAGTCGCTCGGTTTCAGCTACGACTGGTCCCGTGAGGTCAGCACCACTGATCCGGAATACTTCCGATGGACACAGTGGATCTTCCTGCAACTCTACAATTCCTGGGTAAATCCGCTCACCAACCGCGCCGAACCAATCTCCACCTACACAGGATTTGATCCCGACGGCGTGCGCCTCGCTTTTGTCTCGGACAGGCCCGTGAACTGGTGCCCCGAACTCGGAACCGTACTCGCCAACGAAGAGGTCGTGGATGGGAAGAGCGAGGTCGGGGGGTTTCCCGTCGAGAGACGTCCGATGCGTCAGTGGATGCTTCGGATCACCGCTTATTCGGAGCGACTAATCTCGGATCTTGATGGACTTGACTGGCCGGATTCGATCAAGCAACTCCAGCGTAACTGGATCGGTCGTAGCGAGGGAGCCGAGGTTCGCTTCCCGATCGAGGGATCCCATGCCGAGGTTACCGTGTTCACGACAAGACCGGACACACTCTTCGGGGCAACCTATATCGTCTTGGCCCCAGAGCATCCGCTGGTCGATAGCCTCACGTCGCCGGAACAGCGTGCAGCAGTGGATGTCTACAAAAAGGCCTGCTCCTCAAAGAGCGACCTTGAGCGGACGGATCTCGCCAAGGAAAAAACCGGAGTTTCTCTCGGCTCCTCGGCCATCAATCCGGTTAACGGAGAAAAGATCCCAGTCTGGATCGCCGACTACGTGCTCACAGGCTACGGCACTGGTGCGATCATGGCCGTCCCGGCACACGACGAAAGAGACCATGAGTTTGCGGTGACATTCAACCTTCCGATCATCGAGGTTGTTCGCGCCATTGCAGTTGATTCCAGCCATGCACAAAATCAATCCAACTTAGAAACCTGCTTTAGCGGTGAAGGAATTGCCGTGAACTCTCCACTCCTTGAGGGTTTGCCTACATCCGAGGCGAAGAAGAAAATGATCCATTGGCTTGAAGAGAAGGGCTTTGGCCGGGGCACCATCACCTATAAGCTCCGCGATTGGCTCTTCTCCCGGCAACGCTACTGGGGAGAACCCTTCCCGATCATCTGGGAGAGTGGAGCACACCGCCCCCTCTCTCACGAAGAACTGCCTGTTGAACCTCCCGAGATGGAGGACTTCAAGCCTACGGGAACTTCGGAGCCCCCTCTCTCCAAGGCCACCGAGTGGGTTCGCTATTCCGAGACGGCCACGCGTGAACTCAACACCATGCCCCAGTGGGCCGGATCATGCTGGTACTACCTGCGCTACTGTGATCCTAGGAACAAGGATCGATTCATCAGCAAAGAAGCTGAGTCCTACTGGATGGGCGGCGGCGGCAAACCCGGCGGTGTCGATCTTTATGTCGGTGGGACAGAGCATGCGGTCCTGCATCTCCTCTACGCAAGATTCTGGCACAAGGCCCTCTTTGACCTGGGCTACCTGACCACACCGGAGCCCTTTCAGAAACTCGTTAACCAAGGGATGATCCTGGGTGACGACGGCCAGAAGATGTCCAAGAGCCGTGGGAATGTAGTGAACCCTGATGAGGTCGTTACCGAATACGGAGCCGATGCACTTCGTCTCTACGAGATGTTTATGGGGCCGCTGGAGCATGGAAAGCCTTGGAGCATGACAGGCGTGGAGGGTGTTTACCGATTCCTAGCACGTGTCTGGCGCCTCGCCATGAATGAGGATCAGGAGGGTAACTGGGTGGTCTCCGATGATCTCACAGATCAGGAACTAACCTCAACCCAGCGACGTGTCCTCCATGCGACCATCAAGAAGGTGACTCAGGACATTGAATCCCTCGCCTTCAACACCGCGATTTCGCAAATGATGATCTGCACGAATGAGTTCACGGGTACCAAACCAAGGCCGATTGAGGCACTCCGAATTCTTCTGCCTTTGCTCAGTCCGTTTGCTCCTCACCTTTGCGAGGAGATCTGGTCGAAACTTGCTTCAAGGTTTCCGAACTCTGGCTTTGTGGGGCTTGCCTCCCAGTCCTCCTGGCCCAACTGGAACGAGGAATACCTGATTGTCGATGAGATCACCTACGCCGTTCAGATCAATGGGAAAGTCCGGGGGCACCTCACCGTAGCAACCTCAGCCGATAGGGAGAGTGTGGAAAGGTTAGCCATGGTCGACACCTCCGTTCAGGCACTCCTCGAAGGAAAAGAGGTGAAAAAAGTGATTGTCGTTCCAAGCCGCCTTGTGAATATCGTGGTTGCAGGTTAAACACCTCAATTACCCATCGGATTCCCCACAATCCCCTCATGAAAACAGCCTCCCTGATCTTCGCCCTCACTCTCGTTACCTCCACTCAGCTTTTGAAAGCCGAGGAGGGAAATTCCTCCTTAGAGCATCAAATGAAAATCTTGGCCAAGGGCAACAGGCAACTCACCCAGCAGGTCACTGATTCCGCTCAGCAGCAGTCCTCCGTCGACCTGATTGAAAAACTTAAAAAGGCCGCTCAAGACTCCAAGTCCATTGACCCAAGGATGGTAGAGACGGTTCCTGCGGCCGATAAGGCGAAGTTTTTGGCCGACTACCGTGCCCAGATGGATAAGCTTTCTGATGCCTTCACTAAAATTGAAGATGCGGTTAAAGCCGGTAATTACACTGAAGCGAAGTCACTACTTGCCTCTGTGAACTCCATTAAGAGAGAGGGCCACGAGAAGTTTAAGCAGGACTAGATTTTCTCCACGGAGGAGATCGTAGCACCTTCTAAAGGTTAGGCCGATCCGATCAGGATCCCGGTGATAAAGACCAAGACCCCACCCACAACCACCTGAAAGGTGGCAGCCAAGAGCGGGGTATCCATATAGCGATGCCTGATCCAGGCAATAACGGCCAACTCAATGGCGACAACAGCAACGGCCACAGCCATAGCAGCTGTGAAACCTGAAATCAGGAAGGGTAGCGTGTGACCGATACCCCCCAGTGTGGTCATGAGACCGCAGATGGTTCCCCTGATGTAAGGGTGCCCACGACCGCTCAGCACACCGTCATCGGAAAGCGCTTCGGCAAATCCCATGCTGATTCCTGCTCCGATTGAGGCGGCCATGCCTACCAAGAAAGCGTCGTGACTGTTTCGCGTTGCGAAGGCGGCGGCAAAGACTGGCGCAAGTGTTGAAACGGATCCGTCCATGAGCCCGGCCAATCCGGGCTGGATATACTGTAGGATGAACATCCTGCGCTCCGTCTCACGCTCAACATCCAGAGCCCCTCTCTTCTCCATCGACTCACGGAAGCCTGCAGCCATTTCCTCATGGGAGGCTTCTACCAGAGCAAGTTCATTCAGGAGCTTTCTTACAGAGAGATTTGAGGTTCGCTTGGAAGCAACTTCATAAAAGTTCTTTGCCTCATACTCCATGGTCTCCACCTCTTTGCGGACTTGATCGACTGTTAGGAGACGGGAGAGCCAGAGGGGTTTTCGCGTGAGGAAACCCTTCACATCCTGACGGCGGATGAAGGGGAGATTTTCTCCATAGGAAGCCTTGAAAGTGTCCATGAGACGATGGGCATGCCCCAACTCCTCATCCCTCATCACAAGCAGGGTCTTTGCGGTTTCGGGATAATCCGCTTTCAGACGTTCTGCAAACTGAGCGTAGATACGGGCGTCGTCCTCCTCGGCGTTGATTGCAAGCGCGAGGATCTCCTGCTCGTTGAGATCTTTAAAGGAGCGGGCCATGTCTCAAGCAAATGCTGAAAACGGAAAACTAAAAAGCTAAAACAGCTACTCCTCCTTGACTTTGGATTTTCATCCCGAACCCATCGTGGAGTTCAGCGCAAGATTGTCCTCAGATCTTCCGGCATCCGTCCCTCGTAAAGGGCCCGCCCGATGATGACACCGTGAAGTCCCGGGACACCTGCAAGCTGACGCACATCCTCCGGGCCCGAGACCCCTCCGCTTGCTATCAGATCGCAAGGCACCTCCGAGGCCATCTCACGCATCGCGGCGATGTTCGGACCCTGGAGCATCCCGTCCGTCGCGATGTCTGTATAAATAATCGTCCGGATGCCCGTATTCAGTGCTTCGCGTGCGAGATCAAGCGCACTGAGTTCCATCGTCTCGACCCAACCCTTTACCGCAACCTTCCCATCCTTGGCATCGATTCCAACAGCCAACCTCGAAGGGCCAAACCGTCCTGCAGCTTCTGCCAGAAATCCCGGCTCCGCCGCCTTGGTTCCGATGATGACCCGGCGAACACCTGTCGCAAGGCCCGCTTCGATCGAAGAGGCATCGCGCATCCCGCCACCAAGTTCGCAAGGCACGGAGACGGAAGAAGCGATCGCACGGATCACCTCAAGGTTGCGACTTACCCCCTCAAAGGCTGCATCAAGATCGACAAGATGAATCCAGTCCGCACCGGCAGCCTCCCATTTCAGAGCCATGGCCACGGGATCCGTACCATAGACGGTTTTCTTGGCGGCCTCCCCACGTTCGAGACGCACGACCTGACCACCCATAATGTCAATTGCAGGATAGAGGAGCATAAGATGGAGCTAAGATTTAGGTGTGAGAAGCGAGGGAAGAGATGAAATTCCGAAGCATTGCAAGACCAAGAGCCTGGCTCTTCTCAGGATGAAACTGGACACCACTCATCCTCCCTTTAGTCACACTTGCGGCAAACTCCACACCATAGTCGCAGGTCGAGGTAATAAACGAGGGATCCTCCGGAACGGGATAGTAGGAGTGCACAAAATAGAAGTCTGGGTTAGCTTCGAATCCCTTCATGAGGGGATCGGATGGGTGGCGGATATGAAGCTGGTTCCAGCCCATGTGCGGAATCTTGAGAGCATCGCCACCTACTTCACCACGGGGAAAATGAACAACCTTGCCTGCCAGTGCGCCGAAACCATCGACACCGGGAGACTCCTCGCTCGATTCGAACAGGAGTTGGTAGCCGAGGCAGATACCTAGGTAGGGACGCCCGGCCGCGATCCACTCCTTGATGACATCCCAGAGGCCAGCCTCACGAAGTTGTCGAGCGCAGTCACCAAAGGATCCGACACCGGGAACAACCAAGGCCGAGCAGTGCGCAGCGTCATCAGGAGAACTCACCATCACACAGTGGCCACCGGCCTGCTCGATTGCCTGCCGGACGCTGCGGAGATTTCCGCTACCATAATCGACAAGACCCAGGACCGGAGAATTCTCCTGACTCACAGAATCCCCTTGGTGCTTGGGATTCCCTTCACACGTACGTCGTGGGAGATGGCCACGTCAAGAGCCCTCCCAAGGGCCTTGAAGACCCCCTCAGCCATGTGATGGGCATCACGCCCTGCAAGGATCGAGACATGAAGCGTCAAACCAGCCTGCGAGCTGAGTGCACGAAGGAACTCCTCGACGAGTTGAAAGGGGAAGAGACCGATCGACTCCACTCCTCGGGGTGCCTCGTAGGCCAGGAAGGGACGGCCACTGCAATCCACGACGACCCTGACCAAGGCCTCGTCCATCGGGACATAGGCCGAGCCATAGCGACGGATTCCCGCCTTGTCTCCGAGGGCTTGGGACAGGGCAGCTCCGAGGGCTAGACCGACGTCCTCGACGGTGTGGTGGTAGTCCACGTCGATGTCCCCCTTGGCCTCGACCTTGATATCCATGAGGCCGTGACGGGCAAAGAGTGTGAGCATGTGATCAAAGAACGGGACGCCCGTGTTGATCTGAGAGAGGCCCTCTCCGTCCAGGGTGAGCTTCAGGGAAATGGCTGTCTCACTGGTCTTGCGATCGATCGTTGCGGATCGAGTGGAATCTTGGGGTATGCTCATTTCGTGTGGTCTCCTGCGTTGGCTAACAATCTAGGGTTGATAGGTTTTTTTTGGGGAATCCATAGAGAGTTTTACCTTTTTCAGGGCAACCTCAAGGAACTTCCGCTGCAGACGCACACGCCTTGGTAGAGCCTCCTCGGAAGGAGTCTCCAGGGTAAAGGTACGATCGGCATGCAAAAAGTGGAGCAGGAAGGCCTCGGGGTGTCCCTTCATCATCTTTTTATTCACTTTGCGACGGATCAGCCCATTCCTTGCCGCATGCCCATCGATCTTCCTGCGCGGATCAGGAGGGAGTATGGGAGATATCTCCCTGCAGAGCGACTCACCCCAGTACGGTCGTGCTGCTGAGACCTCGTAAAGATAGAATCCACGCGAATCGTAGTCCTCGTGAAGGGTGACTGCCAGGTCGTACTCCCGCCCCTTCATTAGGGAGAGTTGAGCATTAATCTGGGGAACCTTCTTGGAGTTGTAGAAGCGATTCAAGTCACGCCCCTCGGCATCGAAGCGGATATTGCGTTCCAGTCCCCAGGGATTCAGGCAGGGAAAGATCTGCCAATTCCAGCTCTTCCAACCCCGGGCACCACTCCGTCCAGGGAACATACCCAGCGAGGCCTTCGCCCAACGGATCAGTCCCTCGACCGGTGCCGGTTCGTCCCCATGGATGCCTGCTGAAAGGTAGACCGATGGTTGAAAAGGATCCCATCCTTCGGATTCTACAACAATGAGTGGGTATCCCCCAGCCTCACAGTAGGTCGAGAGCTGAAGCGAAGGATTGGCTGTCACCAGATCCAGCCACCGCTGCATCAGGAGACGGTAGTCCCTGACCTGATCCGGAAAAGACTCGGTAGGGATGCCCGCCATTAGTCAATGAAACGTCTTTCGATCCCGCCGTAGGCATCGATGCGGCGGTCGCGCAGGAATGGCCAATGCGTGCGCTGGGTGTCCATGAAGCCACGGTCGATCTCCACGACAAGGACCATTTCCTTGTCAGCGGGAGCCTCCGCAATGATCTGACCGTTTGGTGCCGCCACAAAGGTTCCTCCCCAGAACTCCAAGCCATCACCACCCGCAGGATTCTCGTGGCCGATGCGATTGACTCCGCAAACATAGCAGCCATTAGCGAGGGCGTGGGCGCGCTGGGCAAGCTGCCACGCGACTTTCTGATTCTCACCGTATTGCTTCTTCTCGGAGGGGTGCCAGCCGATAGCCGTGGGATAGAAGAGCACCTCCGATCCCTGAAGGGCGGTCAGTCTGGCTGCCTCAGGATACCATTGGTCCCAGCAGATCAGGACGCCAAGATCGCCGGCGCTGGTCTTCCAGTTCCGGAATCCAAGATCCCCCGGAGTGAAGTAGAACTTCTCGTAGAAGAGAGGATCATCGGGGATATGCATCTTACGGTACTTGCCGAGGTACTTCCCGTCGGCCTCGATGACGGCGGTGGTATTGTGATATAATCCAGGCGCACGACGCTCGAAGAGGGAAGCGATGAGAACCACTCCCAGTTCCTTGGCAAGCTGACCGAGGAACTTTGTTGAGGGACCTGGGATCGGTTCCGCGAGCTTGAAATACTCGTGATCCTCGCTCTGGCAGAAGTACTCGCTAAGAAAGAGCTCCGGCAGACAGACGACCGTCGCCCCCTTCTCCGCAGCCTCCCGGATCAGTCGATCAGCACTGATGAGATTCTCAGCGGGGGATGCGACGCAGCGCATCTGAATAAGTCCAACGCGGAGGGATGATCCGGAGACTTTCTTCCCCTTCTTCACTTTTTTAGCGGAGGATTTTGTGGAGACCTTCTTGGACGTTTTGGAAGATTTCAAGGGTTTGGGTGTTTTGGCTTTCTTTGGCACCCCTCTCTGCTACCCAATAGTGGTTAAATGAAAAAGACACTTTTCGCCTTAACCACCACCTTATCTACAACCTTGACCACCACCTTCTGCATGGCCCCCGGTATTGCCGGAGCCTCCTCCCCCGCCGAACCAGTGAAGGACATCCGGATTACCCTCCATACCTCTAAGGGTGACATCCATGCCACCATGTACGCCAGCAAGGCACCGATCACCGTCGCGAACTACCTCAACCTCGCACGCCGCGGCTTTTACGACGGCATCACTTTTCACCGCGTCATTCCTGATTTCATGATCCAAGGTGGCGATCCGACCGGCACCGGCATGGGTGGTCCCGGCTACAAGTTCGCCGATGAGTTCGCTCCTGGGCTCAAACACGACCGCTCCGGCCTCTTCTCGATGGCCAATTCAGGCCCAGGCACGAATGGTAGCCAATTCTTCATCACCCATGTGCCGACTCCTTGGCTCGATGGGAAGCACGCGATCTTCGGTGCCGTCGACGGCCCCAAGGATCAGGAGGTCGTGAATGCGATCAAGCAGGGTGACAAGATCACCAGCATCGAGATCATCGACTCACCAGAGGCACTCTTTGCTTCTCAATCAACTCAGATCGCAGCTTGGAACAAGGTGCTCACGAAGTAAGCTAAAAAGAGGCTTTTAAACTCTTAGGAATTCAAAGAAAGGGCGTTGGCAGAAATAGCCAACGCCTTTTTTATTTCACCTAAAACACTGCAGGTTCTCCCTCCCGCAGTATCCTGATCCTCTCATCAAGGCCGCGTGAGCGGGCATGACCCAGAAGGCGATCAGGGGGTTCTTCCATCGGCTCGAAGCCAAGTCGAAAGGTGCCGTAATGCATCGGAATCATGATCCCGGCCTTGAGCTCAGTAAAGGCACGGAGAGCCTCCTCGGGATTCATGTGGACATCGCGTCCCGTAGGGGCGTCGTAGGCGCCGATGGGAAGTAGGGCGATGTCGATCTTGGAGCGTTCTCCGATCTCGGCAAATCCCTCGAACCATGCACTGTCTCCGCAGTGGTAAATCGTGCGTCCTGCGTACTCGATCAGAAATCCACCGAAGCCTCGGTGCCGGTCATGGATCACTCTGGCACCCCAGTGCTGGGCGGGTGTGAGGGTGATCCGGAGCGATCCTAACTCCGTAGTCTCCCATCGCTTTAATTCCTGCACGCGGTTGAACCCCAGTCCCTGAACCAGTCCACCGACATGCTCGGGAACAATGATGGGCTGATCGGAGGCGACGGCACGAAGGGTCTTCTTGTCGAGGTGATCGAAGTGGGCATGACTGACCAAGACGAGATCAATTGCGGGGAGTTCATGAATCTGCAACCCCGGTTCTTTAAGACGCTTGACGACCTTGAGCCACTTGGCCCAGTTCGGATCAATGAGGATGGAGTGCTCCGGCGTCTGGAGCAGGAAGGAGGCATGACCGATCCAGGTGATCCCTATCTGCCCTGGTAATAAATCAGGGAGCGGTGCAGAAGCCTTCGCGACTTCGCGGGGAGAGAAGAGCGAGGGAATGATGACCTCGGTGAGGAAGTTGCGCCTGTGCCACCCCTCCCCCAACTTCATGGAGACATGATGCTCTGGCTTGGTCTTGCTTTTACCATTGGTCCCCTGAGCCACCCGTTTCTTGATCTCTTGGGTGCCTTTTAAAAGAAGTTTTTTGACCATGGTGCAACCTAAAGTGTTAATACAAGGTGAATGATTCAGAGTGAAAAGCAAAGGTTGCGTGAGAAAATGCGCAGTCTTGCCCGTGAGTCTCCGAGGGGAGATCCCTCACCCTTGATCCGTCTCATCTTGGATCATGATGCGTGGAAGCAATCAGCAAACGTCCTGATGTATTACCCATTGCCCGGTGAGCCCGACCTGATGATGCTGGCCGACGAAACCGACAGGTCAGGAAAAAACTTTTTCTTCCCCAGAATCGATGGGGGACAGATCGCAATTTACCGCCGACTCGAGGGAAGTCGTTGGGTGTCGGGTCCTTTCGGTCTAAGTGAGCCTGATCCCGAATCCTGGAAGGAGACCTCGTCATTAGAAATCGACATGGTCCTTGTCCCCGGAGTTGCCTTTGACAGATCGGGGCGGCGGCTTGGTCGCGGAAAAGGGTTTTATGACCGCTTACTGGGGCATCCGGCCTTCGGTGCCATCAAGATTGGTGTCGCCTGGCCTTGGCAGATGGTGGAATCAGTCCCGGTGGAATCACACGATGTGAGGATGGATCTCCTCTTGGCCGGAGGAGAGTCCCACCTCCCAGAGGGGAGCAGGTTGGACAAGTCAGGAGAAAGAGAGTAATTCCAGTGAACTCACATGGCCAACTCTGACTCACCAACTCCATTTCAGAAGCACCTCTGCTGGTCAGCCCTGACGGCCCTTGCAGGCCTGATCATCGTCAGCGTTGTCATCCTTGTTGGATGGAGCGTGGTCACGACCTGTGGCTATCTCAAACCCGTCCTCACTCCGATCGCCATTGCGGCCGTCATGGCCTACCTGTTGACGCCGGTCGTGGGACTTCTCTGCAAGTGGCGATTCCACAGGTCGTGGGCAGTCGTGCTGGTGTTTGCACTCTTCATCGGTGGCGTGGCACTGATCGGCTTCTCGGTGGCGCCGTCGCTGGAGCATCAGGGAAGCATCTTCGCCAGCAAACTTCCGAACTACAGCCAAAGCATCTCATCACTCGCCAAGCAATCGGCGGCAGAACTTCAGCGTCTGGCGACCCTGAGAGCCTCGACTCCGGATCATAACTCGCCCTTGCAGGAACTCACCCCCGAAAGCATCAAGCTCTACGGTATCGAACTTGCAAACAAGGGAATCGCATGGTTTCAGGAAAAGCTACCGACAATTGCCACGAGCGCAGGCTCTTTCCTGCAAAGGAGCATCGGGGGGGTCTTCGGTATTTTGGGCTTCCTGCTCAGCCTTATTCTCGTACCAGTCTTCCTCTTTTTCTTTCTTCTTGAGTCTCCAAAAATTGGCTCCAACTGGAGCCAGTATCTACCTCTCAGATCTTCCCCCCTCAAGGAGGAGATCGTCTCCCTAGTCAATGAGATTAACGACTATCTAATCCACTTTTTTCGTGGCCAACTTTTGGTCAGCCTGATCGACGGGGCCATCGTAGGCCTCTCGCTTTTTGTCTTTGTAAGGCTCGACTTCTCCTTCCTGATCGGACTCATGGTCGGAATTCTTTGCCTGATTCCTTATTTGGGAATGGCGCTCTGCCTTGTGCCGGCCCTCCTCATTGCCCTTGCCCAGTATGGCGATCTGATTCATCCGATCTGGGTCCTGGCTATTTTCCTGATCGCTCACAATCTCGACGGGATTTTTATCTCTCCCAAGATCATTGGTAACTCCGTCGGCCTCCACCCGATGACGATCATCATCTCGGTTTTTGCGTGGACGATCCTACTTGGCGGGCTCCTCGGTGCCCTGCTGGCAGTTCCTCTCACTGCCACCCTGAAGGTCCTGCTGCGTCGCTACTTCTGGGATCGTCCTGTAAAACCAGAAGTCCAGCAAACGCTTCAGATTGAAGAGATCGTAGAGAAAAAAATCACCTCGCTCACGGTGGAATTACCCTTGGATTAAAATCAAAGAGCCTCAAAAGCTCCCAAAAAAATGAGAATACCCCCCCTGATTCTCCTGCTCATGCTTGCTGGTTTGCTTTCCCTTCATGGGGAAAAAACTTTACCAACAAACTCCCCCGACCAGAAGGATGCGAGTCTCCCCAATCCTTCTCCAGTAATAACCAAGGCCAAGGCATTCAATCCCATCATCCCGGGATTCCATCCGGATCCCTCGATATGCAGGGTTGGTGATGACTATTTCCTCGCCACATCCAGTTTCGAATACTTTCCGGGGGTTCCGATTTTTCAGAGCAAGGACCTGATCCACTGGAAAACTATAGGCCATGCCCTGCAGAGAAAAGATCAACTGGATCTCACACACGCCCGCTGTGATGGGGGGATCTTTGCTCCCACTCTTCGTTTCCACAAGGGGACTTTTTACATGGTGACCACCCTGACATCCCCTGTCTCGGGATCAGCGAATCAGAAAGGTGACTTCATTGTCACGGCAACCAATCCTGCCGGACCATGGTCAAGCCCCCACTGGATTGATAAGGCCAATGGGATCGATCCATCGCTGTTTTTTGACGATGATGGATGCGTCTACATGTGCGGGAACATGAAGCCCGAAAATCTCTTGAATGAAAAACACAGGGTAATCTGGATCCAACGACTCAACCTGACGACGTGGCAACTGGAAGGACCTCAGGGGATCCTTGATTCAGCCCCCTATTTCACGAGTGGGAAGCTCGGCTCCGTCAGCAACTTTGAAGGACCTCACCTATATAAAAAAGATGGCTTCTACTACTTGCTGCTTTCCCATGGAGGCACCGGAAAAAATCACGCCGTTTCGATCTGGCGGAGCTCCACCCCGCTCGGACCGTGGGAGGAGAATCCCGCAAACCCAATCCTCACGCAAAGGATGGAGATGAAGGACCGCACTCCAGGCATCACCTGCACGGGTCATGCTGATCTCGTTCAGGGAACTGATGGACGATGGTGGATGGTCTTCCTAGGTGTACGTGGGGAAGATGGCAATAGTCCGATGGGACGCGAAACCTTTTTAGAGCCTGTCGATTGGTCGGGCATATGGCCTATCGTGAACCCCTCACACACCGGACGTACCGACTTTACGATCGATTCGCCGGATCCCGGCAACACGAATCCGGTGACTGGGAAATTCCGCACAAACTTCAAAGATCGTTCACTCTCTCCGGAATGGAGCATGATCCGTACCCCGGATGCCCCGTGGTGGAGCTTTCCCAAAGAGGGAGGAAGTATCTCACTGCAACTACGTCCTGATGAAATTACCGGATCGAACCAACCCTCTTTTCTGGGAATCAGGATTACGGAACCTAATTGCATGGCCTCAACGAGCGTTAGCATCACACCAACTTCCCCAGAGGAATGTGCGGGCCTCGCCATCGAACGAACTTCGGTCGCATGTTGGTCGCTGGTGGTCGAGAATCCTGGAAATGGCCCCCAAGTCTCCGTTTTTGAGGGAACCAATCGACTCGCTTTTACTACGATCAAAGCCGATGCGAACATAGATCTACGCATCACAATGAAGTTTCCGAACTTGGATTTTTCCTTCAAACAGGACAGCAAAAACTGGAAAACAATCACCTCGTGCGAGGCCCCCGCTATTGCTACAGCCCCTCCCGGTCACTTCACCGGTGCCATGATCGGCCTCTATGCCTCGTCACGTAGTAAAGAATCGGATCAAAGGGCCAACTTCGACCACTTCGAGTATGAACCTGCCACAAGTAGGCCTTGAAGGACGTTTAGGTTTGTCTTTCGTATCGATGAAGTGACTTCACTATGAAATCATCCAAAGAATGAAAAAAAATTTCCCAAAGCTTTTGCTTTCTGTGCTCGCATATCTCCTTTCAGCCAATCTTTTGGCTGAGGATAATACGATTAGCCAGAAAGAGCAGGATTGGTTTGCCAATCCACCCGCCACCGTGGAAACCCGCGGTGATGTGACCTATCTCGAACCTGCAAGAGCTGAAAAACTCGACCTCTATCTTCCAAAAAACAGACCACCTGGAACCCGGTCTCCTGCCGTGATCCTCATTCACGGAGGGGGGTGGACCAAGGGAGACAAGCGACAGGCCCGTGAAATCGAGATCGGAACAACTCTTGCCGAGAACGGTTTCGTGGCGGCAAGCGTCAATTACGACCTCACCCCGAATGGCAAATACCCCGCCAATCTCAAGGATTGCAAGAATGCCGTGCGGTTCCTCCGGACAAATTCCAAGGTTTATGGGATTGATCCCGACAAGATCGCCGTCTTGGGAGGGTCTGCCGGAGGGCACCTGGCCCTGATGGTTGGCTACACTGGTGACGATCCCTCTCTTGCTCCCAAGGCACCCTACCCTGGAGTCTCCGATAAGGTAGGCGCGGTGGTCGATATGTATGGCGTCAGCGACATCCCCAATCGAAAGAAGACCGATGCAGATGGAACTCCCGGTGAGTTGATCGGTATCAACGAACTGATTCAACTCATGTTTGGCGATGCCGAGGACGCAAAAGACGCTTCCCCCATCAATCATATCTCCCCGCAGACTCCTCCGACCATTATCCTACAGGGCAAGAAAGACAAGTCGGTCGATCGTGATCAATCGATCACCCTCCATGATGCCCTGCAAAAAACTGGCGTTCAGACGCAGATCATTCTTCTTGAGAGTGCCGGCCACTCCTTCTCACTCAAGTACGCCAATGCGAAGAATAAGAAACCGTTGGAACGTGACAACGGACCTGATGTCATGGCATTCCTGAAAAAATCACTTGGAGTTTCCTCCTAGCAAGTCTTCCCGCCCAACGCCCCCCATGCAAAAAACCTTCCTCTACGCCCTTTCGACCATCACACTCCTGATCTTCCTCGGGAGCGCGAGAATTCAAGCTGAACTGGCACCAACAAGTTCTGATTCCGGAAAACTCTACCTTTTCCAACCGGGACGTCTTGACCTTCTCAAGAAGGCTGTTGCAGAAAAAGATTTTCAAAGCATCGAGGGCAACCTTGCCCGTGAGATCCTTCATGAGGCGGATCTAGCACTGACCTGGCCAACTTTCACCATTGTTAACAACAAGGTGAAGGGTTCAATGGGTGCTCCCAACCCCCACGACTACTTCAGCACGGCTCCTTACTACTGGCCTGATCCAAAAAAACCGAACGGTCTCCCCTACATCCGGAGGGATGGCGAACACAATCCCTCTCGCAAGGCGATCTCGGATGAGTATCAGGAAAGAGGGATGCTGGATGCCGTCGTGAATCTTTCCCTCGCCTACCGCATCACGGGGGAAGAAAAATATGCGGCCTCTGCAGCTAAATTCCTCAGGGCATTTTTTCTGGATTCCAAGACAAGGATGAATCCGAACATGAATCATGCCCAAGCCGTTCCGGGAGAGAACACCGGTCGAGGCATCGGGATCATCGATACGCTGGGCTTCCACGAACTGACAGATTCCATCACCCTTCTCGCTCCTAGTAAGGCTTGGGACTCCAGGGATCGCTCGGGCATGAAGCAATGGTTCCGTCAATACGCCCAATGGATGATGTCCAGTAAGAACGGGAAGGCAGAGCGGGCCGCTCTCAACAACCATGGAGTCACCTATGATCTGCAACTTGTCTCTGTGCTGCTGGCTTCGGGAAACATTGAGGAAGCGACCAACATCCTCGCCATATCACTTCCTGCCCGCATGGACTCACAGATCAGGAATGATGGACAAATGCCGCTGGAGGAGGAGCGCAAGACCAGTTGGCACTACTGCTCCATGAACCTGAAGTACCTTTGCAGGAATGCCCTTGTAGCGCAAAACCTCGGCATCAACCTCTGGAATCATGAGGCTCCCGACGGGACAGGGAGTATCAAGAAAGCAATGCTCTTTCTGATTCCCTTCATCGACCACCGAGAGAAGTGGAAGTTTTCCGAAATTTCCACTTTCTCGAGCCAGAGTACGGTCTCTTGGCTAAGCATCGGATCTCTCGTCTACAACGATGCTACCATCAAGGAAGCCCAGCAAACCTACGCACCGATGGAGAAGCTGACTCCTAGTGAGTGGATCATCCTTCCGTTGAAATAGGAATTTTCCTGATCGGGTGATTTCCCCTGTGTAGCAAAATTAGCCTAACTTGGCCAACTGCTCCCAGAGTGCTTTCTGCTCAGGAGTAAGCGTCTCGGGAATCGCAACCTCTACAATGGCATAGAAATCTCCTCGGACACCGTTTTTTTCCGGCAAACCACGTCCAGGGATGCGGAACTTGCGCCCGTTCTGGGTGCCGGCAGGCATCTTGATCTTGGCCCGCCCGTCAGGGGTCGGGATGGTAAGTTCGCCGCCCAACACAGCCTGCCACGCCGGGACATCGACCTCGTGGAGAATATCGGCTCCGTCGAAGGAAAAGTCAGGGTGTTGCTGGAGCTTCACACGGAGATAGAGATCCCCGGCCTCACCGCGCTTACCTCCCTCTCCCCCTTGTCCTGCAAGACGAATGCGCTGCCCCTGGCGAACCCCCTTGGGGATCTTGACGGTGTAGGTCTGTGCCTGTGGGGAGCTTCCCTTACGGAAGGAGATCTGCCGTGTAGCGCCCTGAAGAACCTCCTCGAGAGTTACCAGGATATCGGCCTCGATATCCCGCCCACGCTGAGGTGTCTCCTCAAAGTCAACACCCCCTCCGCCGCCGCTGTATCCACGTCCGCGGCGCGTCCCGAAAAATTGCTCGAAGAAATCGCTGTATCCAGTCCCTCCGAAATGAAAATCGGAAGCATCCGCCCCCCCATAACCGGCGCCACCTCCACCACCTGCACCAAAAGGACCTCCACCACCCGAGCGAAAACCGCTGCCTGCACCGGCATTCTGCCAGTTGGAGCCGTATTCGTCGTATTTCTTCCGCTTCTCGGAGTCACTCAGGACCTCGTAGGCCTCGTTGATCTCCTTGAACTTTTCTTCGGCGGCCTTTTTGTCCTTGGCAAGGTCGGGATGGTGCTTCCGGGCAAGCTTGCGGAAGGCACTCTTGATCACGTCGGCTGAGGCTGACTTCGAGACTCCGAGGGTCTCGTAATAATCGCGGAACTGGACTGCCATAGTGAAGGAAACCTAATGGTTAACGGCTAAAAGTGAAATGCGGAAAAGGAAAAGATTTTAGCCTTCAGCCTTTAACTCTGAGCCTCTAAACTTTCCAAATGCTGGATATCCGCCTTCTCCGTGAAGACCCCGCCGCCGTGAAGGCGCGACTGGGGACAAGATCCTCACAATTCTCTGAAATTGTGGATCAGATCCTTGCCATTGATGCCCGGCGGCGTGAGAGCGAAACTCGTGTCCAGCACCTCAGGGCTGAAAAAAACCGCCTGAGCAAGGAGATCGGGATGATGAAGAAGTCGGGGGGCGATTCTTCGGAATTTGAGAATCAAGTGAAGGGATTCGCCACCGAGATGGATGATCTGGGAAGACTGGCCACCGAGCTCGATGCCGAACAGCGGGACCTACTGCTGCATGTTCCCAATCTCCCCAGCCCCGGGATCCCCGAGGGGCGCGAGGCATCCGATAATGCGATGATCAGATCGTGGGGTGAGCCAGCACCAATGAACTCCGAAGATCACGTGGCGATCGGTGAACGGCTTGGTCTCTTCGATCTTGAGAGGGCGGCAAAGATCAGTGGTAGCGGCTATGTCCTCCACACCGGAGCTGGAGCCCGACTTGAAAGGGCACTGATCAACTTCCTTCTTGATCTCCAGACACGCTCTCACGGCTACACCGAAGTCGCACCACCAGTGCTAGTGCGCCGAGAATGCATGGAGGGGACTGGCCAGCTTCCCAAATTCGAAGATGACATGTACGGATTCGACGGAGGTGCCTCTTTCCTCACACCCACGGCCGAAGTCTCCCTAACGAATATCCACCGCGACGAGATCCTCAGCGAATCATCTCTGCCCCTAAAATACACGGCCTGCACACCTTGCTTCCGCCGTGAGGCAGGTTCCGCAGGACGCGAAACGCGCGGCATGATCAGGATGCACCAGTTCGACAAGGTCGAGCTCGTCAAAATTTGTACACCCGAGCAGTCAGATGCCGAACTCGAGTCCCTCACTGCTGATGCCGAAAAGGTTCTTCAACTGCTCCAACTCCCTTACCGTGTCCTGGAACTCTGCACCGGAGACATCGGCTTCTCGGCGGCCCGCACCTATGATTTGGAAGTCTGGGCACCAGGACAGGGAGCCTACCTGGAAGTCTCAAGTTGCTCTCAGTTCAACGACTATCAGGCCCGCCGTATGAATCTGCGGTACAAGAATGCCGATGGGAAAAACCAGTTCTGCCACACGCTCAACGGATCGGGCACCGCCCTCCCCCGACTCTACGTGGCACTGCTTGAGACGCATACAAAACCGAGTGGCCCACTGATCCTCCCGGAGCCGCTCCAGCCCTATTTTGGTGCCGCTCAAATCGGTTGATATTTTTGAATCAGGAAATCAGGAAATCAGGAAAGGAAAAGGGGGCCATGAGCTCTCATCCACTCATTCTGAAAATTCAGGAGGGACTCAACGGGTTCCCCCCTCGTAAAAAGTTTATTGTGGCCGTCTCGGGTGGCGCCGACTCGGTGGCGTTGCTCCACCTCTTGCTCGAAAGTGGATACAGGAATCTGGTTGTGGCGCATTTCAATCACCGGTTGCGGGGAAGATTCTCCAACGCGGATGCCTTTTTCGTAGAGAAACTAGCAGCAAAACTGAATTTAGCTTTTGAAAGTGGTTCCTCGCAGGTGCAAGTCCGTGCAAAAAAGGAAAAACGCTCGCTCGAGACGGCCGCCCGTGAGGCCCGCTATGAGTTCCTCGCCTCCGTGGCGAAGAAATACCGGACACGATCCATCGTGCTGGCTCACCATGCCGATGATCAGGTAGAGACCTGTCTCTTCAATTTTCTCAGGGGTTCTGGGATCGCTGGCCTCTGCGGGATGAGGCTGCGCTCCCAGCGAACTGTTGAAGGGCTCACACTTCAACTCTGTCGCCCTCTTCTAGCAGTAACGAAAATGCAACTCCTCGCCTACTTGAGGGAGAGAGGGCTCCGCCATCGTGAGGATGCCTCGAATTCCGTGGCAGAAGCCTCCCGCAACAAGCTGCGACTCAAGGTCATTCCCCTGATTCAGGAGCACTTCGGATCCTCCTTCAAGTCGTCGATTGCACGTAATGCCAAAGTCTTGGCTGACGAAGAGGATCTCCTCTCTTCAATCTCACTCCCCATCGCCGCTTCCAAAAAACTCTCCGTAAAGCCGCTGAGAGATCTCCATTCAGCGCTCCGGCGAAGGGTGATTCATTCATGGCTTAAGGGACACGGCATCGACGAACCGGGCTATGCCGAAGTCGAGCTTGTCGACTCACTCCTACTAACCTCGGGCCCCGCCAAAGTGAACCTTCCCGGAAACCGACATGCGAGGAGGCGGGCTGGTGTTCTCTTTATCGAGTAGACGTTGGGAATACCATCTCCCGCAGAGTGACTCCGAGTTGATAACCGATCTGCACGTCACTGAAGCGATCACGCACAAGTTCCCATCCTGAGCGTCCCATTGCCCTCCTTTTTTCGGGATGGGAGAGGAGTTCGGTCAAAGCACCTGCCCAACCACTCGGCTGAACCACAAATCCAGCTCCCGTTTCCTGGATCCATTCGCGGTTTACCCCGACATCACTTGCCACCACAGGAAGTCCACATGACATGTACTGAAGGGCTTTATAGGCGCACTTCCCACGGGTGAAGCCGTCATCGACCAGCGGCATGATGCCAATGTCGCCATCTGCAATGTTGTCATATTCGGAAGATTCGTTCCATTCGGTGAACTCCCACGACGTAAACTCACGGAACTTGGGTGGTCTGTTACTCACCACACGTAGGAGGAAAGAATGGGTTGCGTAGGTGGCAATCAACTCTGTTTCAATCGCCTCGACCTGCGCCACGTTCGGTCCCATCCCCAACCAGACAACCAATGGGTTTGGCTTCGTGATGGAGATTTCCTTGAAAACCCGTTCGGGGACACTCGTCGGTATCAGCGCTGTCTGCAAACCTGGCTTAATGGATCTGACTTTTGCCTGGAGAACAGGACTTCCGCAAAGAGCCCCATCCAGAAAACGCATAAGGAATCCGAAGCGTCTTGCCTGTTTTCCACTCACATAGGGAACATGTTTTTTCTTTCCCATCCAAACCGCGTCATCGAGATCGAAGATCAACCGCTTGGAAGCCATTCGGAGCCTCAGCACATTCCACTGACTGATCAGGACCTTTTGCCAAAGCACGGCATCAACAGTACGGGCTTTTTGCAGAAGAGGACTCCACGATTCCCCACGCTTTGGCTGTAGCATCACCTCGACATCAATTCCTGATGCCCTGATGGCTGCAAGATGCTTGTAAACCCTGAGACGGCTGCTCGGACTGATTGCCGGATCCTCCACCACGCAGAGCAGGGAAGGATTACCGGTCATCGGGATATCTTGTCCTAGTACGCTTTGCCGAAGATCACGCGCCGAGAACTCGCCTCACCACTGAAGGGACAAATGCCCGCTTCCTCAACGAACTCTTCGCCATCAAGGGTACCGGTCTCAGGAATACAGCGAATCGTCACCTT
>Ga0114959_10000566_pt1 | contig 35124 bp, 31 predicted proteins | sample C_130625_EF_Meta_FD_87317 | JGI IMG/M metagenome (GOLD analysis project Ga0114959, IMG submission 87317) | Freshwater microbial communities from Lake Croche, Canada to study carbon cycling - C_130625_EF_MetaG | ecosystem: Environmental > Aquatic > Freshwater > Lake | place: Lake Croche, Canada... | reverse complement strand
TGCTCCACGGTGAACTCCACCAATTCCACCTGTTGCGAATATTTTAATGCCTGCTTTATGAGCAATGATCATTGTACCTGCTACAGTCGTTGAAGCATCTTCCTTCAGCGCAATAGAAAGGGGGAGGTCTCTACGACTACATTTCCTCACACTGCCTGCGGGCTTCCTAGCTAGGGCTTCAATGTCTTCTTTTGATATACCTACTTTAATTATGCCTTCAAGAATGGCTATTGTTGCAGGCGTAGAACCACTTTTACGTACTGCTTCCTCCATGCTGAGGGCAGTTGAAACATTGTCCGGGTAGGGAAGGCCATGCGTAATTAATGTGGATTCTAACGCAACGACAGGCCTCTTTTCTAAAAGTGCTCTTTTAACTTCGTTAGAAATTTCGATCTTGAAAGACATAGGAATGGCGATGTGCATATATTTAGTCTGCTAAATGCATGCATATGACTTGCTCTAAGATTAGGCTAATTTACGTACTAAGCTTACTTTTTTTGTTTCAGCTGACGATGAACGAAAAAATAGTAGAGTGCAAAAATAAGAATTACGCCTCCCGATATCCAAAGCGTTATTGATTTCATATCACCGTTAATGAGCTGCTGATCTTGACCAGCAACAACGCCTACTGCTGCTAAAACAGCACACCATACAGCTGATCCTAAAACTGTTTGTATTGAATACTGAGTAAAATTCAAACGCACGATACCAGCTGGAATACCAATTAAGTGTCTTACTACAGGTAAAAGACGCGATGCGAAAACACCGAATACACCATATTCAGATGCCCAATTTTCTGCCTGCTGTACTTTATCAGCAGAGATGAAAAAATATCGGCCGTAGCGTAGTACGAAAGGGCGCCCAGCAACACGAGAGACCCAGTACATGACTGTTGCACCTATCCAAGAGCCGACTGCACCAGCAATCACAACTCCTACCACACTCATGTTGCCATGCAGGTGAGCTTGATAAGCTGCAAACGGAATAACTAATTCACTTGGTACGGGTATAATAGAACTTTCAATCGCCATTAATAAAATGACGAGTGGATAGCCCCCTGTTTCAAGGGATGCTGCGTACCAGGAGATGAGGTGAGTAATCAGATCGTGCATAATCAAAAAAACTGCACCGAGCTGTTAAACTGACCCAGCTTAAACGCCAGGTTTAGTTTTACGAAGACCTTGAACGCGGTCTCCTTCTTTCCACTGACCACGTTTCTTGAGAATTTCGACGCGTTCGAAACGCTTTAAAACGTTGCGCTTACGGACGATACCGCTGGCACCTTGAAGACTTTTGTGTTGGGACATGGCGTGTAAAGAGTACTGAGTGACGAGTTAAAGGATTAAGCAGTAGAGCTGCCCTGAACCCATGACAAGTACTTTTCTGAGACTTGTGATGCTTCCAGAGCTATCCATTCAGGAATTTTGTACGAATGATTACCTAAAATGAAGGCCTGTAAGGAGTTCAGTTGTTTCTTAGAGCACTTAAAACATAGGCGGTATTCTGGGCAAGATTCTAGGTTTTTCTCCCATATGTAGAAGGATTTGATGGTCTCAATCTATGCGCAGACTGCTAGGTGCTTTAAAATCGCCTGCTCGGCAAGCTGTTCAGCCTAATTGGCATCAGAAACGGTTGTCCAGGCTAGGTAGAGCATAAATTGAGGAGTTTTGGTGCTGAAGTAGTCCTTTCAGTAAAATCTTGACGAATGGGGGGCATATTTGAAACATTTTAACCTTTTTACGCTATTACCATGAGAGACGACTACATCAAACTGGCCCTCGCTAAGGTGCAGGACCCAAACATTCTCATTAATGTGGTCTCCCGCCGCGTTAAGCAATTAAAGCGTGGAAATAGGCCTTTAGTTGAGTCTCTAGAAAAGTTATCTCCTGAAGATACCGCGCTACGTGAGATTATCGACGAGAAGATCACATTCGAAGAAGCTGTAAGATAAGCTGCTTAAAGGTTGGAATTATCCAGCCTGCAACGGTTTGTATAGCTTCCTAGATTAGTTTTCCCTTTCCAGTCCGCAGGATTCTGCGGATACTGCTTTAGCCATGGCCTCTAAAAAGAATGATGAAGGCCGTTTTACGGAAATTCGGAATGCGAAAGTATTCCGTGATTATTTCGTCGACGAGCGCTTTGAAGCGGGAATCCGCTTAACAGGAACCGAAGTTAAATCGGTTCGCGCAGGGCGTGCCCAGATTAGTGATTCTTTTGCTCGCTCAGATAAAGGCGAGCTGTGGCTTATGAACGCACACATCGACCCCTATGAGTTTGGTAACATGAATAATCATGATGCCAGAAGGGCTCGGAAATTATTACTGCATAAGCATCAGATTAAAAAAATAATCGAAGCTATGCAGACTGGAGCAAAGTCTTTAGTGCCGCTAAGATTTTATTTTAAAGAGGCGCTTCTTAAAGTTGAACTTGGCATCTGCACAGGAAAAAAGAATTACGATAAGCGTGAAGACTTGAAAAAGCGGGTTCAAGTGCGTGAAATCACTAAAGAGCTTAAAGCACGACGTTCATGAGTTTATTTCCCCAATCAGTCACGATCAAGGTTCCTGGCAGTACTTCAAACTGTGGAGCGGGGTTTGATACGCTCGGACTTGCGCTTAAAGTGTATAATAAAGTTACACTCAAAGTCTCTAGTGATTTATCCATTTCTGCAGCGACAGCCGATGATGCACGTGCTCAAGCGATGGTTGAAACTACCGCAGCTTCTTTTTTTAAAACTTTTCAGGTTAAACCGATTGGTTTTAGTTATCATATTTCAGGAGAAGTTCCTGCTGCACGCGGCTTAGGTTCAAGTGTTACTGTCGTTGCTGGTATCATTGCAGGCCTTGATCAATTAACTGGTGCTAGTTCAACACGTGAGCAGTGGGTGAGTCTTGCAACTGCGCTAGAAGGCCATCCCGATAATGCGAGTGCCGGTATTTTAGGTGGCTTTTGTGTTTCTCGGTGCAATCCTGTAACAAATCAGTATCTGGACACATTACGCTTTGCTGTTCCAGCGAGTGTTAAATTTGTGGTCGTTTCTCCGAGTAGTGAATTACTTACCAAGGAATCACGTGGAGTATTACCCGCAAGTCTTTCTTATTTCGATGCAGTCAAAAGCATAAATAGCGCTGCCTATGTAGTGGCTGCCTTTGCGAGTGGAGACTATGCAAAGCTTCGTTTTGCAGCAGGAGATTTTATGCACGAGCCTTACCGCCTGCCTAAGATTAAAGGTGGAGCAGAGGCCATTGCATCGGGAATTGCAGCTGGAGCTTTTACAGGATGGCTTAGTGGCAGTGGCTCCAGTGTATTGTGCGTAGCTACTGTAGAAAGTAGGGCACGTGTTGCTTCAGCTATGCAGAAAGCTTTTAGTGACGTAGGTGTTTCTTCAGAAGTTCGCGTATTAGATGTCGATAATCAGGGTCTGGAAATTGAGCAGGTGAGTTAATGGCCTTAACGGTTTAGTGCCGAAAAGAGAATATGATTCACATTGTTTTATACCGGCCAGAAATTCCTCAAAATACAGGAAATATAGGACGTATGTGTGCACTGACTAAAAGTCGTTTGCACTTAATACATCCCTTAGGCTTTACGATTATCGACAAACATTTAAAGCGCTCAGGCATGGATTATTGGAATACTTTAGATGTGATTCACCATAAAGACTGGGAAAGTTTTAAAGTAAGTCCGGATGGTCCTAAGCGGCTTTGGCTTTTTACAACTAAGTCTGCGAAAAGTTATTGGGACGTTCGCTATGAAGACGGTGATGGTTTAGTGTTTGGAAATGAAGGGGCAGGTGCTCCTGCGTTTATACATGACGAGATTTCCACTAATAGGCTAACGATTCCTCATGCAGATCCAACACTACGCAGTCTAAATCTATCTACTGCAGCAGGAATTGCTTGTTATGAGGTCCTTCGTCAAATCGGAACGCTTAAAACTCAGTAACTTAAAGAGACACTTATAAATTCACCACTTCTTGAATGATGATTGTAGTAATCGGTGTAAACTAAGTGATGTGCTTTAAGAAAAGAAGCCATTAAACCAATGATAAATACACGTTCACCAAACAGTGAGGCTACGGTATTTAAAATAGGATTTTTTTAGGTCTAATAACGGTCGTTACCACGTGGGAAATTAAAATGAACTTCCGAAAACGTGTGTATGTTAACCGTGATAAGTTTTAAGTCTGCGTCAAATTCTGCAGTACGAGTTATGAATTCACTTTTAATTTGGAATTCTGAGGTGTCACCGATTTTTTCTCCCGTTGCTGAATTCTCAACGGCACTTAAAGTTAAGGGAAGTACGCTGGTATTAGTTTTAATATTTAGCGTTAGTGTAGTTTGTGCAATACGCACAAAGTTTTCCATCTCTGAGTCGAGTACGTAAGCAGTGAGTGTTCCTTCATTACTATCACGCACAAGTTCAAGGTGATAGAGTTCATCTCCTAAGACTACGGCTGTACCACCATGCGGTGAATGATGCTCATGAACTAAGGCAACTTGCTTTTCTGCTTCAGCTTTATTTCTGCAGCCTGTGCTTAGGCACACAATAACTACAACGAATAAATAGGCAAAAAGCGTATGCCTAATTGCCATTACGAAATTGGAGCTAAGTTCGATGCAATATCTGCACGGTAAGCTTTAAGTGCAGGGACTAAACCACCCAGAGCACATAGACTAATCATGGCTAGAGGCGCCCAGATCATAACTCTATCGTAGCTCCAGACGTTTAATAGAACGCCTGTTTGAGTTCTAATAATAGTTCCTACAGTTGCCATGATAGCAAAGTGGAAAACGAATGCTGCGAGCATGCCTAATGTACCAATAGTAGCTGCTTCAAGTACGATTGTTCCTAAGATTGTTCTACGGTGTGCACCTAGTGCTCTCAAGATAGCAATATCTCTACTACGTGCTGCCATAGAATTATAAATGGCTACTAGCACACCTGCTGCAGAAACAAGGGCTACTAGATATGCAATAAGAGTGAGTACTTTATCAAACCAACCGATTTTACCAAATAGATCAGCAACGATCGCTCCAATAGGCCAAGCAAAGGTAAGCCTATTACCCTGCTTATTATACATAAGATCTAAGATGAAGCCTGAGGTGGGTGACCTAAGTTGAATAAGTACTGCACTAATATCATTGGCCGCTTTAGGATCATGACCACCCATTGTTTGAAGGCCGTGTAATGGAATCCAAATGACTTTATCCGCAGGGGTGTTGGAGGCTCTTAGGATTCCTGTTACCGTATACTCTTCGGGGTGTTGATTGCGGGGATCGTAAGCTAAACCGTGGAACGGATGAAACGTATCACCTACTTTGATATTTAATTGTTCAGCTGCAAAACTTCCTAAAATAGCTTCTTTTTTATTTGGATCAAAAAGTTTTCCTTGGCTTAAACTAAACGTGTGATGAGGTGCGTATTCTATATCTGTGAAGAGTTGCGGTAAGGTTCCGACAATTCGAAAGCCTTTTAAATTATCTCCAACTGCAATCGGAATTGAACGTTTTACAGTAGGGTGATGCCTAATATAATCATAGTCTGTTTGATTTAAATTTCCTGGAGATGCTTCGAGATGGAAGATAGAATTTAAAACCAATTGTAGCTTTGAACCACGAGCACCTAGCACTGCATCAAAGCCGATATTTACACGAGTGAAGGTTTCCTGGGATTGTTGTTTCACAATCCAGATAGACATGAGTAGTCCACCCGCTAAGGCTATGGAAAGAGCGGTTATAACTGTTGAAAGCAGATGTTGGCGTAAATTACGCAGTACAATATGAAAGAGGCTCATTGTGCAGTCTCCTGTACCACTTGATTGAGCATCGAGAAATCTTGCACTGATTGGAAAGTACTTAAGACATGCGGATCATGACTCACTAAGAGTAAAGAGGCATCCGTTTCTTTGCAGGTATCACGAATTAAAGCAAGTGATTCACGGCTATTACTTGGATCGAGATTGCCTGTTGGCTCATCGGCTAAAATAAGTTTCGGACGATTCGCGAGTGCACGTGCTACAGCCACGCGCTGTTGCTGTCCTGTGGATAATTGCCTTGGATAATGATTTAAACGGTGACCTAGGCCTACACGTTCAAGTACTTCAGTTGCTCTTTTTTTATCTGATCCAGGGCCAAATGACATACCTAGTAATACATTTTCAAGACAGGTATAGCCCTGTAGTAAATTAAATGTTTGGAAAATATAACCTAAGGATTCTGCACGTAAACGGTCCCTTTTTGATTCAGCTAGTTTTGCCATATCCTGATTACCGATAAGAATGGATCCTTCATCAGCTGATAAGATACCAGCAATTAAGTGCAGGAAGGTAGTCTTACCTGATCCACTTTCACCTCTGAGTGCACATTGTTCACCAGGTTCAATTGCGAAGTGAGGTATATCCACAATTACCTTTCTTCCTCCTGTAGGAGTGAGAAAGGATTTCTTAACCGAGTGAAGAGTTAACAGAGGCATACGCTTAGCTCGTTTATAGTAAAAGCTACAAAGTTACCACTTACTGCTGCAATCTGTAATCATTTCTTGAAGCATAGGGAAGCGAATCTCTCCGTAATTAAGTGAGTAGCGAAGTGCACCACCTGAATATACTAAAGTTGTAGGTACCCAAGTGAGCGGTAAACCAAGTACTGATTTAGTGCGATCTGCTGTCAAACGCGATGGATTATTGCTTGCTAAGATTTTTACGTTTTTTTGGCCACCAACACCGTATTTAGCAAGCATCTCTCGGCCATCTCCTTCGCACCACACAGTCATAAAAACGAAATGGGTAGTTGGGTTTTCTTCGACTGTTTTTTTCCAGCCACCGCTTTGAAGTTCATTCTTACAATTTGAGCACCACGTAGCCCACAGATGTACAACCGTTGTCTGCTTAAAATTAGCAGCATCTAGTGTTGTTTCAGAGGATGTCTGAGCATCTACAGAAGCAGGAATTAAAGTGAGTCCAAGGACTGTAAGGCACAGAGCACCTAAGGTATGTAACTTCATAATAAAAGAGTTGTACTTAATTAAGCCGTAGTAAGCAGCTTAGCAACTACGGGCCTTAAAGATCTTTAATGCGGCTACAAGCGACAAAGCGTCCCTTATGGGCAATTAAATCAGGAATAGCCACTTTACATGCCTCAATAGCATGCGGGCATCGTGTATGAAATGTACAACCACTTGGTGGATTAATTGGTGAAGGAGGATCTCCTGGAAGCATAATACGAAGCCTGTTTTTTTCTGAATCCGGATCTGGTTGGGGTATAGCACTGACAAGAGCTTTTGTGTAGGGGTGTAGAGGATTATCTATCACCTCAGTAGCTGTACCTAATTCGACTACTTTCCCTAAGTACATAACAGCTATTCTATCTGAGATGTGTTTAACAACAGATAGATCGTGAGCAATAAAGACTAAGCTTAGTCCCATCTTGCGTGTAAGTTCAGCTAAGAGATTTAAGATCTGAGCTTGAATAGAAACATCTAATGCTGAGACAGGTTCATCTGCAATAATCAGTTTAGGCTCTAAAGCCAGTGCTCTAGCAATAGCAATACGCTGTCTTTGTCCGCCGGAAAATTCGTGCGGATACTTATGAATAAAGCGTGATGAAAGACCTACAGTTTCTAGAAGTGAGGCAACACGCTGTGGAACATCTTTTTTGTCACATAAATTATGAACACGCAGTGGTTCAGCTAATGTTTCAAATACAGTTCTACGTGGATTAAGAGAAGCAAATGGATCTTGGAAGATCATTTGCATATGACAGCGTATCGCTGTCATTTCTTTACGTGAGGCTAGGGTGAGATCTTTCCCGTTTAAAAGGATGCGGCCTTCTGTAGTAGGAAGTAATTGAAGAATGGTGCGTGCTAAGGTGGATTTACCACAGCCTGATTCACCGACTAAGCCTAGTACTTCACCACGTTTAAGTGTTAAGGAGACACCATCAACAGCTTTAACAGAACCAACTAAACGCTTAAAAATAAATCCCCGGTGAATGGGGAAATGTGTTTTTACGTTTTGAAGTTCGAGGATAGTATCGCTCACAAAAATAAATTAAATTTCTTTAGCTTGTACGCGTAGACACGCCTGAGCATGTCCTTCGCTTAAAGCCGTAAGACTGATAGGTTCTGTTAAGCAGCGCTCTACTGCAAAATCACACCGCGGAGCAAATGGGCAACTAGGTAGGGGTTTTGATACATCCGGTGGTAGACCCTTAATTGTAAAGAGTTCTTTACCCTTAGCTTGATTAGCAGGAATGGATTTTTGCAGCGCTTGGGTATAAGGATGCTTTGGGTTGTAAAATAAGGAGCGCGTATCTGCAGTTTCTAAAATACGTCCTGCATACATCACTTGAACTCGGTCACATAAACCAGATACTACAGCTAAATCATGGGTGATAAAGATCACAGCCATATTGAGCTCTTTTTGCATTTTTGAAATGAGTTCAAGTATTTGAGCTTGGACAGTAACATCTAGCGCAGTCGTTGGTTCATCCGCTATCAAGAGCTCTGGTTTAGTGATGAGTGCCATTGCAATCATCACACGCTGGCGCATACCGCCTGAAAATTCATGGGGGTATTGCGAGATACGACTTGCTGCATCATTAATTCCCACCGCCTCAAGCATTTCAATGCCACGCTTAATTGCGTCTTTATGTGATATCTTTTCGTGAATTAAAAGTGGTTCAATGAGTTGCTCCCCAATGCGTAAATACGGATTAAGAGATGTCATCGGATCTTGAAAGATCATCGAAATACGTTTTCCACGAATCGAGCGTGCTTGTGCTGGACTGCAGTTGAGTAGATCAACCCCATCAAAAAAAGCTGTGCCACTTTCGATTTTTCCTGGAGGTTGAGCAATTAGCCCCATCATTGAATAGCATGTCACTGATTTGCCTGAACCTGATTCACCTACGATTCCTAGAGTTTCACCGCGTTGTAAACTGAAACTCACACCATCTACGGCACGAACGACTCCACTACGAGTGTGGAAGTAAGTTCTAAGGTCAGCTACGGTAAGAAGCGGCATTGCGTGGCTATGTGTCTGGATAATTAGATTAAAACGGTCGTTAACCAGGTGCGGCAATGTTATTAGTTTAGGCTTAATTGAATCATTGGTATTAGTTTACGCCTTATGGGTTGTTCACTCAAATAAGCTCAATCTAAGGCTGTAATAAACGCATGTGTTCAGATTTAGTAGTTGTGTTCTTATGTTTAGTAGTGAATTTCGCTTATGATTACGCAAATATCTATTAGGCAGATATTAATGAAAAATTATTCTGTAAAATATTAAATAATATTATCTCATATAATTCTTATTTAATGATTAATTTCATATCTTTATCCATTAACTACACGCTACTCACTTTTCTTTAATAATTGAGGCAAATTACCGTTATCGCACGCGCAATTCAGTAATTATGTATGAACCAAGCTATGTTTACCTGCTCTTGGTTTTCCTGAATTGGATTAAGTATTAACCAATCAGCTCGTTAACTTTAACTGGTGTAAGATTTTCTAAATCTCCACCTCCTGTGAATGGACATCCATCAGGCTGCGCTAATATAAATTTGCTCGAAAACACAGGGCCTGTCCTTACTGGATTTGTAGGGCCAAATAACCCTATGACAGGTACACCAATAGCATTAGCGAGGTGTAAGCCCCCTGAGTCATTAGTAATCACTAAGCGGCATTTCGCTAATTCATCAGCGAAACTAAGCAGATCAGTTTTACCGCATAAATTTGTTACATTATCTCCTAAGGTAGAGGCTATCTCATCTGCAATAATGGTATCTGCTTTAGTACCTAGAATCACAAATTGCTCATTTGGTCTTAAGGATATCAGTTTTCTGAAATGCTCTACTGGCCAGCGTTTCTGAGGAGAATTTTCTGATCCTGGAAGTAGGGCTATAGGACCTGTTGCACTAAGCGTATAGTTAAACAGTGGTGTTGTAATCGGTGATTCAAGTAAACCAAAGTGAGTTAGAAAATTATTCCAAAGCTCAGTTTGATGATGCTTTGCTTCATCAAATGATGAAGCAAGATTGTACGTATGGGTTAAGCACGGTCTTACTTTAGAATTACGTTTAATACCGAAGCGCTGGGGGCACCGTGTAAGCCAAGCTTCTATATCTCCACGCAGTGAATTGGTAAAACAAATCCAAACATCAGGATACGTTTTACGTAAGCGCCAAAAAGATCTGAAGTAAAAGAAGTCACGTTTTGGTAGTGCGTGGACATAATCCGCACAACCAGCTTTATCGAGTAGATGTGCGAATGCACCTTTAGCTAATAAATGTATCTCTGCATCTGGTCTTGCGTTGCGAATTGCTCGTATCAAAGGCAGTGCCATTACGACATCACCTAACCAGTTAGGCATTCTGATCCAAAGTCGTGTCTTGTGAGGCAGTGCTACAAGATTTCGCAACTTAAGTTCTTCTCTGAGTAAATCACGCTTACTCTCTAGACGTAAACGCTTCGAAGGCATGTCTTGATGGCGCCAGCGGTCATGTCCCCAAAGCCATGCAGCACACAGTGTTTCATCCTCTAGAGCTTTCTCTAGCCACTGATTGATTGCTACAGTGATGCCTTGCGATGTGCCATCATGAGAGATCTCTACAGAATCGAAGGTTGCTCTCCAAAAACCAGTTCTACGTGGGTAAAAAGTTCTTAAATCGGCATTAAACTTAGTTGCTAATACACCCGGTAGTTCTGTTGTTGAGCATACACGTCCTAAGAATGTGGTTAAAGCTCCCTGCATACCTGCATTTTGATCGATCAAAATACCGATACAGCCTTTGTCTCTCAAAATCTTTAGTGCCTGGGCAAAGCCTTCTTTTCTTGAAAGTAGCTTCATGCCAAAGCGTCCCCGAGTAGAGCGCACGTAGTCATCTGCCTTGGGATTATCCAAGGGTCTAAAGATAATGCCGTATTCGGGAATTTTAACCGGACTTAAAAATGGAAGCCAAGTAAGACTCTCCCATAAGGCTAGGTGCATGCCTACATAGACAATAGGCTTTTGTTCTTCACCTGATTTAGCTGAATTTTGGGTGAGCCATGTCTTATAGCCGGGGGATAATTGAGCAATCGTTCGAATCCTTGACTCACTGAGGTAGGGGGTCGCTAAAGAGAGAAAACCTGTTTCGATTAATCGTCTTAAGCAGGTTCTCGCCATAGTTCTATGCCAAATGGGGGGCTTTCCTGGATAAGCATGGTGTAGATTGGACAAAATTAGTCGTCTACGTTTTGGAGCACCCCAGAGCAGAATTTCTGCTACTATGATAGTCAGGGCATGCAGCATCCACTCGGGGGTAAGAGCCGTAATCCAACCAATAAACTTAAGTAGAGAGAATAGCATGCATTAAGCCTGTCGGCCATAAAGCTGGAGAAGAGCTTGAAGCCTGCAAAGCCTTAAAAAATGATTTGGACTGACTTAAGTCTATGAGTTAGATTGATTTTTCATCTATCGCCATGACCGAGTTGCTCATCATTAAGCCATCCTCTTTAGGGGATATTGTGCACGGACTCCAAGTGGCTACATCCCTGAAGGCTCAGCGTAAGGACTTGCGTATTTCCTGGATTGTGAGGGATGTGTTTGCACCGATTGTTAGGGCCTGTGATGCCATTGACCGTATTTACATCTTTGACCGAACGGGCGGTACTAAAGGTTTTCTTAAACTAATGGCTGAAGTCCGTAAGACTAAGTTTGATTACGTGTTTGATTTCCAGGGATTACTTAGATCAGGACTCATGACATCACGTGCTCATGGTAAAATGAAAGTGGGCCGTACTGACTCCAGAGAAGGTGCGCATCTTTTTTATAAAAAAAGAGTACCGCTTCCTGCAGATGGTCGCAAAAGTCATGCTGTAGACATACTGCTGCAGTTTTGTCCAATTCTTGATGCTAAACCTGAACTGCGTGGGCATTTAAATTTTAGGGATGCAGAGAAATTAAACCTTACCTTCACAGATGGCAAGACGGGTGGTAGACCGATCGTTATTTTCCCAGATTCAAGACGTGCAGAAAAAAAGTGGGGAGGTTTCAAGCAACTTACTGAACTACTCATTCGTGAAGATAAAACCCGTAAAGTTATTTGGGCAGGTAGTGAATATATTCATGACCGCAATGCCTTTCCCCCAAGCCAATTTCTAAATCTTACGGGTAATACGAGTTTAGTATCACTACCTGCTTTAATTAAACGTTCAGATTGGGTGATTACAAATGACAGTGGTCCCATGCATTTGGCCGCAGCTCTAGGAGTTCGCGTATTAGGTATATTCGGTCCTACTGACCCGCGTTTATTTGGACCTTATCCTTTGACAGCACCAACTCATTTTGTGATTCAAGCTCCCGTGGGTGACTTGAAGTTACTCACTGTTAAAGATGTATATGCCCGTTTTAAAAAAATACGTGAAGGCCTCGCTTCTAAATCTTAATTTCCATGCTCGATACAAAGACAATCCGCGAAACTCCTGAGCTCGTAAGAGCAGCTATTGCTAAGAAACATCTCGATGTTGATCTAGCACCCGTGATCGCAGCTGATGCTGCTTGGCGTGTACTTTTACAGGAAGTTGAAACGCTGCGCTCAAAACAAAAGGCAGCTAATAATGAGATGGCAGCAATGCCTAAAGGCTCACCTGAATTTAAAGCTAAAGTAGCTGAGATGAAGGAAGTTTCAGCGCAGGTTAAAGAGCTAGATGCATCACTTAAGGTAGCTGAAGAAGCTCTACGTGAGCACATGCTTAGTGTACCAAATATTCCACATTCAACTGTACCTGAAGGCTCAACTCCTGAAGACAATGTCGTGTACGCAACTAACGGAGATGTCGCAGCTGTTTCAGCGCATGCGGTCCCACACTATGATGTTCCTGGCTTTGAAAAGTTATTTGATTTTACACGCGGCTCAAAAGTAACCGGTGCTGGATTTCCTTTCTATGTAGGAGATGCAGCAAGGCTAGTTCGCGCCTTAATTAGTTTCTTCTTAGATGAAGACGGTAAGGCAGGCTATATCGAAGTAAATCCGCCTATTTTTGTGAATGCAGCCAGTGCTACAGCTACGGGACAACTTCCTGATAAGGAAGGCCAGATGTATGAAACTACACCGGACCGTTTATTTGCTGTACCAACAGCAGAGGTGCCACTCACTAATTTTTTCCGTGACGAGATTGTAGATGAATCAGAATTACCGATTAAGCGCTGTGCTTACACGCCTTGCTTTAGACGTGAAGCAGGCTCACATGGAAAAGATGTACGCGGTTTAAACCGGTTACATCAATTTGATAAAGTAGAATTACTTAAGTGGGTGCATCCATCAAGCAGCTATGAAGAACTCGATAAGTTAAGACTTGATGCTGAACATTTGCTTCAGAAATTAGGCCTACCATACCGCGTACTACTTATGTGCGGAGGAGATCTTGGATTTTCTCAGTCAAAGAAGTACGACTTAGAAGTATGGGCCGCAGGACAGAAGCGTTGGTTAGAAGTTTCTAGCTGCAGTAACTTTGAGTCCTTCCAGGCACGCCGTGCACAGATTCGTTTCCGTTCAAAAGAAACAGGCCGCCCTGAATTGGTCCATACCTTGAATGGCTCGGGTTTGGCTGTACCGCGAGTGTTGGCTGCTATCATCGAGAATAATTTACAAGCCGATGGGCGTGTTAAGATTCCTCAAGCCTTGGTTGCTTACTTCGGTAAAGAGTACTTAGCGTTTAATTAAAGATAGTTTGTATCGCCTAAGGTTATGGCAAAAAAACACTCCTTAGGTGATCTCAAAGCTAAAGCACACGCTTTAGCATTACTTATTCCCAAGGATAAGTTGCATCGCAGTGTACGAACGTGGGCTGATGCTTGTCCGGCGATTGAAGTCTGGTCAGTAGCGTTTTCAGGAGGAGCAGACTCGTTAGCTTTACTTTTACTTATTTGGGCGCATTGGCCGTCTAAGAGAAAAAAACTTGCAGCACTTCACTTTGATCACCGCTTACGTGGTAAAGCGTCACTTAAGGATGCTGAATTTGCAAAGAATGTAGCAAAGGCTTTAGGAATTACTTTTAGAACAGGCCATTGGAGTTTGCCCCCTAAGAAACCGAGTGAAGCACTGGCAAGAGATGCCCGCTTTAGTTTTTTTCAAAAGGTGATGCCCAAACTTAAGAGTAATTCTATTTGGTTAGGCCATCAACAAGACGATATTGCAGAAACTTTTTTCATGCGACTAGCCAGGGGTAGTGGTACTGCGGGTCTAGCAGCACCAAGGCCACTATATGTAGATCCGCATTCGCCAACTTTACTTAGACCGCTTCTGTCCTTAAAAAAATCAGAAATTAAATTAGCGTTAACAGAAGTTAAAATCCCCTGGCGCGAAGATCGCAGCAATGCGGCTTTCACATACTTTAGGAATCGAGTAAGACTTACTGTAATCCCAGCCTGGATAGAGGCTTCAGGTAGAGATGCTTTACGTGGAGCAGCTTATTCTAGAATGCTTCTTGAAGAAGATGATGAAGCTATTAATCAGTGGGTACTTGCTTTAAAGTGTTTAACGCCATCTGGAAAATTAAATTTATCTAGAATCCAGGGTAAACCAAAAGCGGTATGCCGCAGGGCACTTTACCTATGGCTTAACAAACAACCTAGGATTGGGCGCTTATCAGCACGTGGCTTCGAAACCCTTCTTGCAGCAGTGATGGTAGCAGTTCCTACTAAACAGAGCCTAGGGGTAGATGGTTTTGCAGTAATTACTCGGCAGTGGCTGTTTTTCCGGAAGTAGCCAAACTATAAGCGTTTACAGGAAAATTTATACCGCAATAATGTTGCCTAGCCTGAGTTGACTTATCTTAAGGGAACATTCACCTTGGTAACTCACTCAAACCTTAATAAATGCCTGAGTCCGACAACAGAAAACAGCGTCGTCCCTTGAAGAGCCTTCCTCCCGATCGCCTCCAGCCAAAAGTATGGCTTATATGGCTAGCAATCGTGGCAGCAGCTTTGACTCTTCTTTATTGGTCTCCTGGCTCACAGACGAGTCCAGCGACTGTGACTATCCAAGATGTCATCGAGCGCAGCCAATCTGGCGACGTAAAAGAGGGGGTCATCCGTTACGATAACTCCGGTGGTCGCGACTTTGCTATCATCACGGGTGATTTTAAGAAGACTACATTTCCAAATGAACGTGGCGTAAAAACTACAGCCTTTCATGCAGAAGGTGGATTGAGTGAAAACAACGCTGACTTACTGCGTAAGACAAAAGTATTTTCTGAACCACGTTCAACAACCATGATGAGCCAGATTTTAGTTAATCTGCTCCCGTTTATTCTTATTATTGGTCTCTTATATTTTCTATTCGTTCGACAAATTAAACAAGCCGGCAAGGGCGCCCTTAGTTTTGGCAAGAGCCGTGCAAAACTCCTTAACCGCGACCGTGATAAAGTGACGTTTGCAGATGTTGCAGGCTGCGATGAGGCAAAAGAGGAAATTTCTGAAGTCGTTGATTTCTTACGTGATCCTAAGAAGTTCACCAAAATGGGTGGTCGTATGCCTAAGGGTGTACTTATGGTAGGACCTCCAGGTACAGGTAAGACCTTGCTTGCAAAAGCTGTAGCAGGTGAAGCTGATGTACCGTTCTTTAGTATTTCTGGATCCGACTTCGTTGAAATGTTTGTTGGTGTTGGTGCTTCTCGTGTGAGGGACATGTTTGAGCAGGGCAGAAAGAATGCACCGTGTCTTATATTCATTGATGAAATTGACGCAGTAGGCCGTCAACGTGGAGCAGGGCTAGGCGGTGGTAACGATGAACGTGAGCAAACACTTAACTCTATGTTAGTGGAGATGGACGGTTTCGATACCACAGAAGGTGTAATCATTATCGCAGCGACTAATCGTCCTGACGTATTAGACAGTGCTTTACTTCGTCCAGGTCGTTTTGACCGCCAAGTCTATGTAGATCTTCCTGATTTAGTAGGCCGTGAGCAGATCTTAAAAGTACATGCTAAGAAAATTAACTTAGCTGAAAATGTAGACCTTGCTGTTCTTGCACGTGGTACGCCTGGTTTATCAGGTGCTGACCTTGCTAATTTATTAAACGAAGGTGCACTCCTTGCAGCACGCCGTGGTAAGAAACGTGTTGAGATGATCGACATGGACGATGCACGTGAAAAAATTCAGTTTGGCCGTGAGCGTCGTAGGTTAATGGACGATGAGGAAAAGAAGCTGACTGCCTATCATGAAGCAGGTCATGCTTTGATACAGGCTGTTCTTGATGACGGTAATTTACCGGTTCATAAAGTTACCATTATCCCACGTGGCCGCAGTCTTGGTAGTACGATGTTTATTCCTAAGAAGGATCAACTCACCCAAGCTAAGAAGCGCATGCTTAATCAAATTGCGATGGGTTTAGGTGGACGTATAGCTGAAGAACTTGTCTTAGATGATATATCTAGCGGAGCCTCAGGTGATATTAAACAAATCACCAAAATTGCACGCCATATGGTGTGTGATTGGGGTATGAGTCCTTTAGGGCCAATAGCATTTGGTGATAATCAAGATACTGTGTTTTTAGGACGTGAGATTACACGTAATGAAAATGTTTCAGAAGAGACTGCGCGTCGTATTGATGAGCAAATTCAGTTGATCATTTCTGAGCAATATGCGCGTGCTACTGCGATTATTAAAGAGCACCGTGAGGTCCTAAATAAAATCGCTGAAGCGCTCATTGAATTTGAAACAATTGAAGGCAAGCATGTCATGGAACTATTACAGTTCGGTGAGATCCGCTCTGCTGTGATTGTTGCACCACCTACAAAAACAGAAGATAAAGTTGAAGAAAAGAAAACCACTGAAAAAGCGGTTATTTCTGAAGCTATACCTACTGGTAATGTGTCTGCTGCCCCTACACCTGCGTAATTCGTTGGTGTAGATGTAAACCCCGAATCCCTGAATAGGGGACTATACTAAACTCTTTTTTCCCATGAAAATATGCTGTATCGGTGCCGGTTATGTTGGTGGTCCAGCGATGGCTGTCATTGCACTCAAAGCCCCAGACATCGAAGTCACCGTTGTTGATATGAATGCTAAGCGCATTGCTGAGTGGAATTCTGATACACTGCCTATTTATGAGCCAGGTTTAGATGCTGTAGTAAAACAGGTGCGTGGTAAAAATCTATTTTTCTCAACTGATGTTAAAGCGTGTATTAAGAAAGCAGATATTATTTTCGTTGCTGTTAATACGCCGACAAAAACATACGGGGTTGGTGCTGGTCGCGCAGCAGATTTGCGTTACATCGAATCCGTAGCACGTACTATTGCTGAAGTTGCAGATACCGATAAAATTATCGTAGAGAAGTCTACAATACCTGTTAAGACAGCAGAAACAATTAAGGATTTACTCGCTGCAAATACAAAGGGCTGTAATTTTCAGGTGCTTTCTAACCCTGAATTTTTAGCAGAAGGCACTGCAGTAGCAGATTTATTTAATCCTGACCGTGTTTTAATCGGTGGTGAAAGAACTCCAGGTGGTGAAGTAGCTATTAAGACTTTGGCTAGTGTTTATGCTAGGTGGGTGCCCGATGAACGCATCATTCGCACTAACTTATGGTCATCTGAATTATCCAAATTAGTAGCAAACGCATTTTTAGCTCAGCGTATTTCGTCAATTAATTCGATTTCTGCTCTGTGCGAGGCAACGGGTGCTGACGTAGATGAAGTTGCGCGCGCTATAGGTCTAGATTCACGTATAGGACCTAAATTCTTAAAGGCTTCGGTTGGATTTGGTGGCTCATGCTTCCAGAAAGATATTCTTAATTTAGTTTATCTTTGTGAGCACTTTAATTTACCAGAAGTAGCTTCGTATTGGGAGAATGTCGTTAAAATGAACGATTGGCAAAAGCGCCGTTTCGGTCAGCGCATAATTAAGGCACTTTATAATTCTGCAGCGGGTAAACAAATCGCCGTCTTAGGTTTTGCCTTCAAAAAAGACACGAATGATACCCGTGAGTCACCCGCTATTGCTTTGTGTAAGGATTTAATTGCAGAACGTGCAAAGGTGCTTGTCTATGATCCTAAAGTACCGGCATCTGTAATTCGCACTGAAGTACTTGGAGCTGATATAGACAATCCACTACTTGTAATAGTAGGGAGTGCCTATGAAGCCGCTAAGGGATCAAGTGCGCTAGCAATTGTAACCGAATGGGATGAATTTAAGACACTCGACTACAAAAAGATATATTCGGAAATGGAAAAGCCAGCCTCTGTTTTTGATGGCCGCAATATACTTGATCTAAAATCACTTGCCGAGATTGGGTTTAGAACCCACGCAATCGGTAAGTAATTAGATGATTGGTAGGATAGGGAATTTGCCACCGAGCACAGCTTCGGATGGATTTTCTAGCCACTTTTCTAGGACAGTTGCGTAGACACTTCTAAAATCAGTACTAAAGGTAATATCCTGATTTTTAGGAATATTGAGCGACGGTGCTGTACCATGAAGTCCCGCTTTTACCTTTGAACCCATAACAAATAAGGGAGACGAAGTGCCGTGATCAGTTCCCTTACTTTCATTTTCACTAGCCCGGCGTCCAAATTCTGAGAAGGTCATAGTTACGACCTGCTCGTCTAATTTATGCGCTTCTAGATCTTTTTGGAATGCAGCTAAACCTGTGGATAGTTCAGTAAGTAGGCGACCCTGCGCTGTGATTTGATTATAGTGCGTATCAAAACCGTTTAACGTTACAAAATAAACTCGGGTAGGTAAGCCTGCTGCAATGAGTGATGCTACATTTTTAAGTGAATTGCCGAACGCAGAAGTTGGATAATTAGCCTGAGCTTTATAGCCATTAATTACTTTCTGCACTTTGGTTTCAGTGACTAAAGAATTCATTAACGTTTGTTTAAGAAAACCTTCGGCTGAGTGGTCCATTACTTGGCCACTTGAAATCGCCTCTAAGAGGTGACGAGTTTCTTCATTGTCTTTACGGGATGCTCCGTAACCTCCTAGGCCAAAAGTGGAATGTGGTTTTTCGCCAATAAAGGATTCAGGTGCACCATTGAGCGTATTAGCATGCATTGCTACAGGATCATGATCTCCTTCAGGAGTTCCTGAGCATGCATTATCGAGGTAACGTCCAATCCAGCCAGTACCAGACACTCGGTCGCTATCACTTGCTGTTTCCCAGATCTCTGTAGATCTAAAGTGGCTACGGTTTGGATTTGGGTATCCTACATTTTGTACGATTGCTAATTTACCATCTTTGAAAAGACCCTGCATTGCAGTGCATACTGGATTAAGACCTTCAGTGTCGCTTAAACGTAGTACTTTATCCTTTGCGATAGCGAGTGTTGGACGAAGCCTGTAGTAGTCAGCATTCTCGAAGGGAACAAGTGTATTAAGACCATCGTTTCCACCGGCGAGTTGAACAAGTACAAGTATGCTGCGATCTTTCTCGGCCTTGGGTGCTTGTGCTAGCGTTGAATTAACTAAAAACGATGGAGCGAATTGGCTAAATGCGAGTAACCCAATACCACGTGTAGCTGAGGAACGTAGGAATTCACGGCGGGTGGTCGGGAACGAGGATAGCGGGGTGTTGTTTGCCATGGCAGTGATTGATTAAGTAAGTTGGTAGCCAGGAGACGATATGAGTGTTACTATTGAGCGTTTAATACGACGTAGATGTTCTGCAGGAATGTCTTCAGCTGATGCGAGATAATTGGAAATACTTTCTTTTAATGAGGGAGTTGGGTTTTGTGCAAGTAGGCTAGTGACTAGCTTGTGCGTTACTTCATCCGGCGTTAACTTTAAAAGAGGAGCAAAACGAGTAGCGTCTACCGTGAAAGCACCATGTCCCTGGGCTCGAGCTGCAGCGACATCAAGTTTTTCATCTTCGTTTAGTCCTGCTTCATAAAAAGCAGCAAAAAGAGATTCACTTAAATTTCTACGAGCTGCAAGGGATGTAGAATTAATCCAGTTATGACCGCCAACCCAGCCGCGTATATTGGGTGGATCAAATAAAACCTGTCCCATTTGCCTTAATGGATTAATTACAAGTCGAGGTACAGGTATAATATCTAAGTCTAAGTCTTGCACTAAGCCTAAATAAAATTGAATAGGGCTTTTGATGTATTCACCTCTAAAACTTTGATCAAAGAATAGACGACTTCCGAAAAAAGTTTTTACTAACCACTGTAGTCCGTAGCCCTTATTTTTCCACTGGTCGCCTAAACTAAATAGATAGCTCTTATCAATCATCGAATCACTTAAATAGAATTTAACCATTTCATGTGGTACGAACGCACCAGCAGCTCGTTGTTTGTACGCAAGACGTATTACATCATCGCCATTAAATTGACCTGTTTCTCCAAAGATTGTTTTTAACCCAGTGTCATGCTGGTTTGCTTGGAAATAAACTTCACCGTTTTTTCTAATTTTAAAGCCGGTGTATGCACGTGCCGCTTCCTTGATGTCTTTCTCTGCGTAATTACCTTCACCAAGAATAAATAATTCAAAAAGTTCTCTAGCAAAATTTTCGTTAGGCGCTTTTTTCTGACTTTGATTAAGATCTAAGTACTGCACCATTGCTGAAGATCTTGATACGGCCTTGGTGAGTAACGGGGCAGGTGCAAAAGCGTAACGTGAAATAATATCAAAGTGCTTATATATGAGTGGAGCTCTCTGCACTTTTTCGTAACCGACTACATAGATATCACTTAAGAAGAGTACCCACTTTGCAAATGCTGCGCTCTCAGGACGTGCGGCATAACGCATCCAGTGAATAGTCATATCCACAATTGCGTTACGTGATCTTTGCTGAAATTCACGGTAAAGAAGACGTTTTTCTTCTTCATCTACTCCTTGCGCTTTTTGCTGAAGTTCTTCGGCTTCAGTTACCATATGTGCAACTTGTCGAGGTTGCTCAAATACGGGAACACTATCTGGAAAAAGTCTATCTAAGGTTAAACTTAAACCGTCTTTAGTAGCACGTTCAACATCTGCTGGAAGAGCCGTCCATCCTGCACGGCGCAGGAGATGGCGAGCAGCAGCCGCATTCCATTCTGTATCTGGTAATTGGTTCCAAGCAATCTCTGGGGTAAGAGTTAGTGCCACGACGGGGAATGATATTTCTAAGGATAATTAGTTTAAGCTGCAGCTAATATACTAGACGTAAGCTGATAGCTAAAGTTTCACGATTGGCACATGTGAAATTATTAAACATTCAGTGGCTTTCTATGAATTTGAGGATCCCAGGTTACATAGCTGGGTTGTTCGTATAGGAAGGCATCTGGGTTTTCAGATGGGCTTAGTAAAGCAGTAGACATCGCTAGAGGCCAGAGTTGCTCAATGTTATAAGGTACGATTTTAAGGTCTTTTGGAAGTGTACTCCAAGTTCTAAAGCCTTCTGGCATTACAAGGGGACTAATCAAGTCAGGTGTCGCAGTTCGACTGGCTAAACTGTCTAGTTTATAGGCATGCCAAGTCTCACGCCTTGCATCTGCAATATAAGTAATATCAGGTTGTTTCGTAGCCTCAGCGAGTAAGGCTAAGGCATTATAGGAGTATACTTGGCTTGAACCTAGTGTTTTCCAGATCCTTAGTGCCATAGCTACCGTGCGAACCCCTAACACAGAACCTGGTGTATTTGCATAAATGAAGGTTTTTACCTCAGTTAGTTTGCAGCTTAAACTCTCAACAGCCTTAAAAAGCCCAATTCCAGACTCTTCAGTAGAGTAGGCATACTGACCTACTGAGGTCTTATTTTTATATAGCCCAACCTGTACTTTAGAGGAGGTTGCATCCAAAATGAGGACGGGTGCCTCGCTTAGGAGTTGGCTTAAGCTCTTCATCTCTTCTAGTTAACGCTGGATCTTGGTGATAGGCAAGTCCTTGTGAGCCTAAGAAAAGGCCTCCAATCGGGCATTGACCGACGGGTTGAAGCCTTTACGATCTAACCTTCAGTCTTTAGATTAAAGCCATAAGATTTTAACTGTGAACGTCCAACTCAATAGCGCATCCACTACTCGTAAAAGCCTTGTTGTAACACTCGATAAAACCGAGGTCGACACCGAGCACTCAGCTGTACTTGTCGAATACGTCAAGCACGCCCGTCTACCAGGCTTTCGCCCAGGTAAGGCACCGCTTGAAATGATTAAGCGTAAATTTACGAAGGACATAGCTGAAGAGTTTAAACAAAAAGTTGTTTCCAAAGCATACAGTAGCGCCTTGGAAAAAGAAAAATTAGATGTCTTAAACATTGTGAATGTTGAAGAAGGTAAGATCGAAGCGGGAGAGGCTGCTACGATTACAATCACTTTAGATGTTCGCCCTGAGTTTACTCTGCCAGAGTATGTTGGACTCGCTGTAAAAACAGAAACAACTGAAGCTACAGAGCTAGAAGTTGATAATGTGGTTGAAGCTCTACGCACAGATAAAGCTGATTTCAAGGAATCAAAAACTCCTGCTAAAAAAGGTGATTACGTTAAGCTCTCCTACGAGGGCACTCTTGATGGTAAGCCAATAGCTGACCTAGTACCGGACAAGCAACTGTATGGTAAAGTACCAATGACTTGGGAAGAAGTAGAAGGTGCAAATGAAGGTCATTTACCGGGCCTAGCTAAACTAATTTCAGGTTTAACTACTGGCTCAAAGAAAACTGTTTCGATTAGTTTCCCTGCTGATTTCACTGCAGTGGAGCTCCTAGCCGGCAAAACAGCTAGTTACGCTATCGAAGTATTAGAAATTCGTGAACGTGTACTTCCAGCTCTTGATGAAGAATTCTTTAAATCTCATCAAGTAGGCAACCTCGACGAATTGAAGACTCAAGTTAAGGCTAACTTGAAGATGCAAAAAGAATATCAAAATCAAATGGCACAGCGTCGCCAGGTTGTTGATATATTATCTGAAAAAACAGAAGTTTCTGTTCCAGATAGTCTTGTTGATTCAGAAACCCAGGGTGTACTTCGTCAGTTTATCGAAGAAAATATGCGTCGTGGGGTTCCTTCCGAAGAAATCGAAAAAGATAAAAAGAATATTTACGATGGTGCTAAAAAGACCGCTGAAAAGCGTGTTAAAGTGCAGTTAATACTCTCCAAGATTGCTGAAAAAGAGAAAATCACGATAGAAAATCGTGACTTGGATAATTACATTTACCGTGAGGCTAATCGCACAAAACAACGTCCAGAAAAACTTGCTAAAGAACTTGGCAACAACCGCGAAGCACTCCGTGCAGCTCAAGAATCGATCATATTTGACAAGGCGGTTGATTTTCTGGTTTCTAAGGCTACAGTATCTAGCAACTAATCGTGAGCTACTACGTACCCATCGTCTTAGAGAATACAGGCCGCGGAGAGCGGTCTATGGATATCTATTCGCGCCTTCTTAAGGATCGAATTATTTTTATTGGTTCTCCTATTGACGATAATGTCGCAAATGTGGTTATCGCCCAGTTGCTTTTTTTACAAATGGAAGATCCTAAAAAGGATATCCATTTGTACATTAATTCACCAGGTGGCGTAGTGACCGGTGGCATGGCAATTTACGATACGATCAATTTCTTACAGTGTGATGTAGTGACGTACTGCATCGGCATGGCAGCTAGCATGAGTACTGTACTCTTAGCAGCTGGCACCAAGGGTAAACGTTTTGCACTTCCTAATAGCCGAGTAATGATTCATCAGCCTTCCGGTGGTGCAGGCGGTCAAGCCTCTGATATCGCTATTGCAGCTAGAGAAATTATACGTTGGAGAAAAACACTTAACGAAATTATTGCTAAGCACACGGGCAAGACAGCTTCAGATGTAGAAAAAGACTCCGATAGAGATTACTACATGAGTGCAAACGAAGCTAAAACCTACGGCATTGTAGATCATGTTGTAGAATCCACACGTGAAGCAGAAAAGCTTGTTGTACAACCTAAGGCATCTTAAGTGCTAGTCGGTTAGAACGCTTCAACTTTAAAATTTATGGCAAAATCATCTCGAATGACACTCTGTTCGTTCTGTGGTAAATCACAGTCAGAGGTTAAGAAGATTATTGCAGGTCCAGGTGTGTATATTTGCGATTCATGTGTAGCTGTTTGTAAAACAATTATTGATAAAGAAGTAAAACAGCCCGCAACAGATGCTAAGCCTTCATTTAATTTAAAGAAGCCCTCTGAGATAAAAGCTGTTCTTGATGATCACGTTATTGGACAAGACCATGCAAAGAAAGTCTTGTCTGTTGCCGTCTATAATCACTACAAACGCTTAAACTTTGACGCTGGGCACACAGGCAAGGAATCGGCTGCGATGTCGCCTGAGTTTAGTGAAGTAGAGATCGAGAAAAGTAATATCTTACTAGCTGGTCCAACAGGATCAGGGAAAACACTTTTAGCTCGTTCCTTAGCTCGTATTTTAGACGTTCCTTTTGCTATTTCAGATGCAACAACACTCACTGAAGCAGGCTACGTTGGAGAAGACGTCGAGAATGTTGTATTACGCTTACTTCAAAACGCTAACTACGATGTAAAGCGTGCTGAATGTGGAATTATTTATATCGATGAAATCGATAAAATTAGACGCTCGACAGAAAATGTTTCCATCACTCGTGATGTTTCTGGTGAAGGTGTACAACAAGCGCTTCTAAAAATTTTAGAAGGTACTGTATGTAATGTTCCACCTCAGGGTGGACGTAAGCATCCGAACCAAGAATACGTTCAGGTTAATACATCTAATATTTTGTTTATCTGTGGCGGTGCTTTTAATGGGCTAGATGAAATTATTAAAAAGCGCATGGGGCAGCGTTCTCTCGGGTTTCATACTAACCCAGAAGATCATGATCTAAAGCCTGTTGAGATCATGACAAAGATTGCACCTGAAGATTTAGTGCGCTTTGGAATGATTCCTGAATTTATTGGAAGACTTCCAGTAATTTCAGTACTCGATCAGCTCCAGGTAGAAGATTTATCTAAGATCTTACTGCGCACGAAAAATGCGATTGTTAAACAGTACTCTAAATTGTTTGCAATTGATGGAGTCCGTTTACGTTTTACTCCAGACGCTATTAAAGCAATTGCTCAGAAAGCAATTGAATTAAAAACAGGGGCACGTGCTCTAAGATCAATTTTAGAAAGTCTCATGTTAGAAGTAATGTATGAGATTCCTCATCGTAATGATATTGTTGAGGTAGTGATAGATGCCTCCGTAGTCGCAGGTAAGCGTAAGCCTACCATGAAACGCGCAGGTAAAACCGAAGCCACAGAGAACGCCGCTTGATCGTATACCCCGCAATCGATATCCGAGGCGGCCGCTGTGTGCGTCTTATCCAAGGCAAAGCTGATCAAGAGACAGTGTATGCACAGGATCCCTCGCTTGTTGCTAAACAGTTTAAAGCGCAAGGCAGTACATGGGTTCATGTCGTAGATCTCGATGGTGCCTTCGAAGGTGAGCCTAAAAATTTAGACACCGTTAAAGCGATTACTGCAGTTGGACTAAAGGTTCAATTAGGAGGAGGTTTACGCTCCATAGCATCCGTTGAACGCGCCTTAGCAATGGGTGTATCACGCGTTGTGATAGGAACACGCGCTGCAGAAAGTGAAGCATTCGTAGCTGAACTAGTAGCTAAGTTTGGAGATAAAATAGCTATCGGTATTGATGCTAAAGATGGCAAGGTTGCAGTTAAGGGCTGGGTAGATACAACTACAACTGGAGCTCTTGGTATGGCTAAGCAGATGAATGCGCTCGGGGTTGCGACTTTAATTTATACAGATATTGGTACAGACGGAATGCTCACAGGACCTAATTTACCTGCACAGGAAGCTCTTTTAAATACCGTAAGCTGCCGAGTGATTGCCTCAGGTGGCGTCAGTGTACGTGAAGATGTTGTTAGGCTTTTAGATTTGGCAAAAAAATTCCCCAAATTAGATGGCGTCATAGTGGGTAAAGCCATCTACGAAGGTCGTGTCGATTTACCTGACTTACTGAGTCTAGTTAAACTTTAGGCTTAATCTTAACTTGGTCAGCAATCTCTTCTAAGGGGTAGGTTATAATTTCAGCTAAGGTTGGGTGATACCAAGGAGCTTTGAGCATATCAAAGACCGTTGCTTGCATAACGATTGGAGTACTAAAAAGATGAATTAATTCGCCTGCCTCAGGACCAATAATTTCTGCACCAAGTAACTTTCCTTTTTTAGGTTCCGCATAAACTTTAACGTACCCGTAGTTTGATTCCATTAAAATTGATTTACCGTGGTCATTGAATGGGTAGGAGGCGCTAATGAATTTTGTTTTAGCAGCGATAAGTTGTTTTTCAGATAAGCCAATGCTAGCTATAGCTGGATCTGTAAACACAACACTTAGTAGCTTCGTGTAATCAACGGCATTCTTTTTTTTCTGCTTAGCTGCATGGCGTGCAGCAAGTTCTCCTTGCTGTATAGCTATATGCACAATTTCTACTGGGCCTGAACAATCTCCAGCAGCATAGATATGAGGTACAGACGTTTGCTGAAAGCGATTAGTGTGAATGCGTCCATCAGCTTTTATTCTCACACCTGCGTTTGAAAGATTAAGCTTATCTAAGGCTGGTTCACGTCCTAGTGCATTGAATAGGTAGGCTGCCTTACTGGTTACTGTTTTACCTTTGTGCTTAAATTTAACACTGACTGATTTAGTACTCGAGCGAATTGCTTTAATTTCTGTACCAGTAAAAACAACCATACCTTCTTTTTTAAGAGCCTCAGCTAATACACCACCTGCTTCACTAGAATGATCGCGTAGTAGATGCTCACTGCGCTGAATAAGTGTTACTTTAGATCCCATACGCTGCAGGTACTGCGACAGTTCACATGCAACTATACCTCCTCCTAAAACGATTACGCTTTTAGGTAAGAAATCTAAATTAAGAACATCATCACTCGTCCAGTAGGGTGTACTTGCAAGCCCTGGAATATTTGGAGTCGATACTTTTGAGCCAGTAGCAATGAGGATATGCTTACCGTGCACTGATTCACCTGTGGAGAGTTTTAGTGTATGTGCATCTATGAATGACGCATGCGCACGAATGAGTTCAAATGGGCCTTTTTTAAGTTGGCTTTCTCTAAAGGAAGCAAATTCGTGAATGATTTTGTTTTTACGTTTTGCTACCACTTTCATATCTGCTTTAGCAGATTTCACTTTGATACCAAACGTAGCGGCACTTCTTGTCTGCTGTAATACATGGGCAGCATGCAGTAAGGTCTTTGATGGCATACAGCCTTTTAAAATGCACAAACCACCCAGTTTGGGTGCCCCATCAATAATTGCTACCTTCAGACCTAGAGAGCATGCAAGGCGTGCTGCATTAAAACCTGCGCTACCTCCACCAATCACAATAAAATCGTACGTACGCATATAAGGTAAGTTATCAATACCGAATTGAAAGAGCGATCTCTTTGGCTTTCTCTGCCGAGAGCAAGTTCTCTACTAAGCTTAAGCCAAATGCAATGGCTGTGCCTGCACCGCGTGAGGTAATAAGCTTACCGTCAATCACGACTGCAGAGGAATCTGAAAATGGGGGTAATTGCGTGACTACTGATGGGTGTGCCGTGAAACGCTTGCCTGTCAGTAGGCCAGCATCGTTAAGAAGCACAGGTGCAGCGCAAATGGCAGCAATCCATAGGTTAGCCTTTGAATAGGTCTGAATTAGGCCAACAATGCGCAAGTCTTGCCTTAAATGGGCTACTGCGGGTCCGCCAGGGAGGAATAGACAGTCAAAAGAATCGTTTATTACATCTGCTAGTAGGGTATCTGCCAGTAATACGAGGTTATTACGGCCTTTCACCTCTCGGGTTGTGCCCGTGGCAGCTATGCATACTTTAATACCAGCCCTACGCATGAGATCAATGGGAGCAACAACTTCAAGTTCTTCGAAATCTGGGGCTAGCACGGTCAGAACATGCAAAGAGGTTACCATAAAGTATGTACTCCTACCTTAAGCACTATGAGCCTAGTCGCAAGTCTTGGGATAATCAATTATTGCGGTTTCTCGTTGCAGGATTTGACTACCTAGCACCTGATTTATCTTATTACTTTAGCTTTAATGTCTTTTTAATCTCTTAACTCATTACTCATATGGCCGGCGTAGGAAAATTACTAAAACAAGCCCAGAAAATGCAGCGCTCAATTGAGACGCTTCAAACGCAGATGGAGGTTAAAGAAATTGATGTTACAGCCGGTGGTGGAGCAATTAAGATAAAAATTACGGCTGCGGGTAAATTTTTATCTCTAGCTTTGGATCAAGAATTCTTGAAAGAAGATGCGAAACTTATTTCAGAAACAGTACTCTTAGCAGTTAATGATGCAGCTACTCAGGCTAAAGCATATCATGACGCTGAAATGCAAAAAGTCACATCTAGTCTACAGGTACCAGGGTTATTCTAAAAAGATATCATGTCTGCTATCGAGAATCTGCAAAAGCAGCTAAAATTGTTACCGGGTTTGGGCTATCGCTCAGCAGAGCGTATCGCCATGTATCTGCTTGTTGAAAAACCAGAACAACTACCTGTCTTACTCGCTGCCTTGACAGAAGCTTCTCGTAGCGTTCATCGCTGTAAGAAATGTGGAAATATCGCTGAAGGTGATTTGTGTTCTATATGCTCTGATGAGCGCAGGAATAGTCGGCATGTGTGTGTCGTGGAACATGTGCCTGATTTAGTTTCTTTGGAGCGTAGTGCAGCTTGGCGCGGTACATATCACGTACTACATGGTAAACTTTCTCCATCGCAGCGTGTTACCCCAAATGATTTAAATATATCAGCTCTACTTCAGCGTTTAGCTAATAATGAAATCGATGAACTTGTCTTAGCTTTAGCTAATGATGTCGAAGGAGAAGCTACCTGTCATTATTTAATAGAACAATTACCCGCTCAGCACACCGTTAAAATAAGTAGAATAGGATTTGGTATACCTAGTGGCGGTGGAGTTGTTTATGCTGATGCAGTAACGCTAAAGAGTGCCTTAGATAGTAGGCGTAGCTACAGCTGATAGTTTAAGGGGAATCTAAAATTTTACTTAAATTAATTCGTCGGCACTTCGTAGACTTCAATTAAAGTTAAGCCTGCTGTAGAAGATGCACTCGTTGCTTGCACGGTATATGCACCAGGGCTTAGTGTAAGTAATACCGCTGAATCTTTACTAGAAGTGCTACTAAATTGAAATGCACCTGTTGCAGTATTAGCTGCAGAAATCAATGCGCTGCCAGCCCATCCAGTATTCGTAGCCAGTACTGTAGAAGAACTATTGTATACAGTGAGTTTAGGATCAGTCATCACTCCGACTAAGCCAAACGTTGTTAAAGATGGTCCACTTGCACGTATAAGGACCTGCTCATTAGTTGTGCCTCCTATGACAAAACCAGCTGATAGAGTTCCACCAGCACTTACCTGTTCTAAGCAAGATATATTTACTAAACGCGGCGTACTTTGAGTATAGCTACCCAAAGGCGTAGTATCATACACTTCAGCGAGGGCAAAACCGGTAGCTGTATTTTTACCCGCAATTTGTGCTGTATATGACCCTGTAGCTACAGATGTGACTAGCGCTGCATCTAAACTACTTGTCGAGGCATATGCAAAAGCGCCAGTGGAAGCATTTGCAGCAGCGACTGCAGTTGCATTACTTGAAGGCGTTCCCCAGTTATCATTCGATGCAATTATTGTTGAATTGCTGTACACGCTTAGCGTCGGATCAGGTAGTGGATTAGTAACATTAAAAGCCGTAAGGGCAGGGCCTGAACCACGTATAAGTAGATTCTGAGATCCAGAAGTCCCTGCACCACCAGTAACAAAACCTATTGTCAGTAATTGTGAATTAGGTCCATCCATTGAGAGTACTGATAAGTTTGTTAGCCTACCAGGATTACTACGTAAGGTGAGTACTGCAGTGGATGATGTGACGCTACCAAGTGCATTAGTTGCAATTACTGTGTAAGAGCCCGTTGAAGCAGATGTCACTGAGGGTATAGTCAAGTTGGCTGATGTTGCACCTGCTATAGCGACATTATTAAAGAACCACTGATAGGTGAGTGATGATCCCGAGGCACTTACTGTAAATGTAACAGGTGAGCCCTGTGTTACAGATGTTGAGCTGGGCTGTGTTACAATCGATGGTGCTCCTGTCGAAGAAATGACCGTTAATGTGGCAGTGTTACTTAATATTGTACCCGCTGAATTGGATACACTAACACTATAAGATCCTGCATTTGCTGCTGTTGTGGATGCTATTGTGTATGCCGAGGCTGTTGCTCCTGAAATTGCGATGCCATTAAAGGACCACTGATAGGTGAGAGATGAGCCACTTGCTGAAACGTTAAAGACTGTTGGTGTTCCGCTATACGTAGTCAGAGATGTAGGTTGGGATGTAATTAAAGGTGCTGTTAGGAGTGTAGGAATTATTTTTCTTACAGTATTATTATAAAAATCAGCGACGAATAGATTACCCGAATTATCAATTGCTATATCTCCTGGATTATTGAGGTGACCTTGTGAGCCTATTCCATCTGCACTATCCGAAATACCTGGACTGCCTGCGACTGTAGTGACTACGCCTTGGGCTGTTAACTTACGAATTGTATTATTGCTTGAGTCAGTAATGAAAAGATTGCCAGCTGAGTCTACTGTAAGACCAGATGGAGTATAGAAACGTGCTGCAGAACCCGTAGCATCTATTGATCCTGATAATCCCGGAGTACCTGCAATGGTAGTGACAATTGCCCCTGGTGCAATTTTTCTAATCGTATTGTTGCTACTATCTGAAACGAAAACGTTTCCAGATGAATCGACTGTTATCCCAAGAAGTGTTCCAAAACGTGCAGCCGTTCCTGTTGCATCTGCAGTACCTGGCGTGAGTGCTCTTCCTGCAATGGTAGTAACCGTTCCGTTTGGACTGATTTCTCGCACGGTGCATCCTTGGCCGTCAGCAACCCACACATTGCCGCTACTATCTACAGCTAAATTTTCTGGATCTTCAAAACGAGCAGCACTACCAACACCATCTGTTTTACCTCTTAAGCCAGGGCTGCCAGCAAGAGTACTCACTATACCAGTAGTGCTTATTTTACGTATCGTGTAGTTAAGGCTGTCGGCAATGTAAATATTACCTGAACTATCTAAGGCTACTCCACCTGGTCCATTAATGCTTGCACTTGCTACAGGTCCATCGGTTGAGCCTGCATTTCCCGATGCACCTAGTACTGTTGTAACGACCCCTGAAGGGGTGACTTTACGGATAGCATTATTTACACTATCAGCTACATATATATTTCCAGATGAATCTAGTCTGATTCCTCCGTCACAATCAAAGCGTGCTGCAGTACCAACTCCGTCTAAAAAGCCTGCAGCACCTGGCCATCCTGCTAGAGTGGACATACCTGATGTACTAACAGTAAGTGAAAGAGATAAGCTTGTTGTAGATCCATATGGATTTGAAGCTATGCATCTGAATTGATCTCCAGACATAGCCAGTGTTGAATTACTCACTGTGAGTATTGCAGTTGTTGAACCTGAGTAGTTACCTGAATCGGAGAGACTAATCCACTGACTTGTTCCACTTGCTGCTCGTTGCCACTGATACGTGATATTTTGTGGTCCTACTACAGCTACTGCAAAAGATGCAGACTGACCACTTGTTGTGAAACGATTGCCAGTACTCGTAGTGAGGCTAGGTGGTTGCGTAATAGGCAGTAGAGTAGCTTGAATAATATTAGCTACGTTTGGTACGCCAATACCTGTACATTGATCATAACCTGTTGTTGCTGTAAAGGCACCATTATTTCCAGATGTTACATCACGAAATGCAATGCTATTGAGTAGTGGATAAATACGCGGATTTAAATAACCCAGTGGCGATAATTTATTTGCTGAGCGTGCTTGATTTATGACTGCACAAAATGCTGCCCAGATAGGTGTGGATAAACTTGTGCCACCGATTGTTTGAGCAGCTCCATTAATGTATACTGTAGCGCCTGTTTGAGGATCACCTACAGCTGCCACGTCTGGGGTTAGTCGATATGTTCCTTGGGTAATACCCAAGCCTGTTTGCCAAGAGGGACGAAGGTAGTAGCGACTTGGACCACCACCGGAATTATTCCAGGAGGATTCACTACTCACTGTTCCAGATGAATTGAAAACTAGATGTGTTCCACCAACGCCAGTCACACAAGGATCACATGCTGGATAGGAGACATCCACTGGAGCGGTCACTGCATATGAACCTGTGGCAGGGTCTGGATTTGACCCACCATCGCCTGAAGCTGCAAGAATCGTGATTCCAGTACTTGCTAGATTAGCCATGTACTGAGATTCGATAACGAGATAATCATTCTCGATTAAGGTCTCGTTCTCACCAAAAGATAACGAAAACTGAGAAAATCCAGTATGTGTTTGCGCATCATTATAAATCTGCTGATACGTTTTATCAAATCCTGCTGGATCGTTGATATTAGATCCATAGACCATAATTGTAGCTCCCGGAGCAAGTGTACTGGCCCATTCTACGTCTAAACAGGCTTCTGCTATTGAATTGGAATCTGCAGGTATTGCAGGACCTCCATTAATATTTACTTGAACGATATTTGAGCTAGGTACAGTGACGCCAGCTGCATTCCAAAATTTAGTGAGATCCGAACTCGATGGATATGCATTACTTATGATGCCAATTATTTGACCACTTCCTGTATAAGCTAGTCCTGAAGCATTGTAGGCGCTTTGAATCTGTGCTGGCAAATAGGGCGGTGCATTCGTGGCTGAAGCTTGAGGCAAAAGCGTGTGCCTTGGCGTCATGTGAGCATGAGGCTGTAGGCCGTGGATACCCACAATATAATCGGCTACTGTAGTAGGAATACTAGGTGCAGTAACTGCTGATGTGTACTCAGTATTATCATATATTACGCGAGCAAACTGGGTTTGTAGTACAGCTTGAACATCTGAAACTTTTCCTTGAGCAAAAATACCGAGGTGGTTTGTGTCTGTTCTTACGATGCTAAAGCCCTGAGCTTTTAACCATTCAATGACTGCATCATGCTCTGCTTTTGTAGGCCAATACTTGGCAGCCATTTCATGAGGTGTAATTTTTTCATTATGAGCAACACGTGCTTGGAGTTCAGTCAGGTTATGCATTTTTAATGCAACCTCGAATTCCATCACTTTACTCAGTTGTGCTGAAGTAAGTGAGGCGTTTACCAATGCTGGGCGATGGCCTTTTTGTCCTTTTTCCGTAGATGTTGCTGCTTGGATAGTACGTATACTACCAGTAAATTTTTTTCTAAGTGCAGGTGTTTGTGTTGTAGCGTGTATGGGTATGAGAACTAGAACCCCAAGGAATATCGCTTTAAAAAGAAATTTTTTCACAATGGGTATGTAGTTTCAAGTAAGGCTAATCAGCTTTCAATTGTGCAGCTACGATGCAAATATCATCATCGAATTCATGTTTAGCTGAAAAGTTCTGCGTTTCTTCAATCACTTTATTAAGAAGCGATGCTAAATCTAGAGTAGTGTTATTTTTAATTAAATTGATCAGCCTAGTTTCAGTAAATTGAGTGCCTGCTGGGTTGGCTGCCTCAATAATACCGTCTGTGTAGCCAATAATAATATCTGAAGCATTGAATGCGATAGTATGGTGTGAATATTGAAAATCTTCAATCAGACCCGTTGCTGGTTCTGGATCCACAAGACTTAGTTGATCAATTTTACCCTCACTTTTACGTACTAGAAGTGGAGCAGGATGGCCTGCGTTTGAGTATGTAAGTGTTTTATTCTTGGTGTCGATTATAGCAAAAAAAGCTGTTGCAAATATGGGTTGTCCAGTACTCGCAACAAGAGGTGTTAAATTACGGTTAACTTCTGACAGAACTTTGCCAGAATGCTCAGCAGTAACGCAGGCTTCTTGAACAACACCACGAATGACTGCGGTCAATAATCCAGCTCGAACTCCGTGGCCCATAACATCGCAGATACACAAACCGCATAAAGTATCTGATATCGCGATAATATCAAAAAAGTCTCCTCCAAGAGATGCAGCTGCTTGGTAGCGATGTGCAAAGTGTAAGGTACTTGTAGTTAATGTACTTGAATGTGGGAATACTGGGTACTGGCTTGGGATGAATGCTTGCTGAATTTGCTTAGCCATGAGTAAGTCAGCCTCCATTGCCTCTGAGCGGTGCTTAAGTTCATGCTCTGTTTTTTTACGCTGAGTGATATCGTGACTGATACCAACAAGACCGACAACTTGTCCGTAAGCATTTTTGATTGGAACTTTGGTTGTCAATGACCAGCGTTCGTTACCTTCAGGTCCAAAGTTTGATTTTTCCTGATCTATTATTGCAGGAAAACCAGCAAGAACTGCTTTATCATCTTCAATAGCTTGATGGGCTCTATCACCAGAGTAGAAATCACTCACACCTTTACCACGCGCTTCATCTTGGGAATGAACGCCAAGCTCTTTTAAATGGGCTTCGTTATTGAGTAGGTAGTTAGCTTTCTTATCTTTAACGAAAATACGAGAGGGTAGATGGTCAATAATTGTTCTAAGTAAATTATGTTCCGCGTGTAATTTTTCCTCAGCTTCTTTAGCGTGTGTAACATCACGTGTTATTCCGAAAGTACCAATTATTTTTCCTTGAAGATTACGCCAAGGCATCTTGGTTGTTGAGCCCCAAGCAAGTGTCCCATCGCGCTTAGAGATATGCTGAACTTCACCTACAATAGGTTCTCCTGTATGAATTATATTCTTTTCTTCCGCTAGTGCAGCCGCAGCATGTTCTTTCGAAAAGAAATCTGCATCTGATTTTCCTACTATGTCTTGAGGTGAATTAGCTCCTAGCCAATGAGCGTGAGAGAAATTAACTCGAACAAAGTGACTGTCTAAATTCTTAAAATAGATACGGTCGGGAGTTTTTTCCATCAACAGATGAAGAATAGCAGAATCTAGAGATTCGCTTGTCTGTGATATAACACCGGATTCCTGAGACAATTCACTCATGAATAAAGGGTTAACACTAAGACTCCTCATATTAGCTAGCAACCTAGAATGGGTCGTTTTTAACAATTAAAACGATAAAACTGGATGGTGCGCGACGTGGGAATCGAACCCACCTCTCAAGCTTGGGAAGCTCACGTACTACCGATATACTAGTCGCGCTCTTTTAGAACTTC
>Ga0114959_10000565_pt1 | contig 35125 bp, 38 predicted proteins | sample C_130625_EF_Meta_FD_87317 | JGI IMG/M metagenome (GOLD analysis project Ga0114959, IMG submission 87317) | Freshwater microbial communities from Lake Croche, Canada to study carbon cycling - C_130625_EF_MetaG | ecosystem: Environmental > Aquatic > Freshwater > Lake | place: Lake Croche, Canada... | reverse complement strand
GGGGCCCGTGTCGCCGCGTTAGCGCTTTCGCCAACGAGGCGGGCCGGCAGCCGGCTTTCGATCAACACCGATGCGTCCCCAGAAGATCCACAGCGAAATCGATAGCAGCACCAGCGAGAAACCGAAGAGCAGATCCTCTATCGGAGCGAAGGCGATGCGTCCCTGTCCTAGGAACGGTGGCGGTCCAGCCGCGGGAGACGTCTCGCCCACGATGGCCGCACCGTCGTATTTCACGATCCCGAATCCGGTGAACATCGCGTTGGTGATCAGCTGGAAAAACACAATGATGGCGTAGGAGGCCCAGAAGACTTTGCGCAACAGCATCCGCGTGCGCAGGACAAAGAGATCCAGAAGCGCGGCACCCGCCACGGCCATGATGCCAAGAGCGGTGTAGGTCATGACTCATCCCCCGCTCGCCATCCGCGCACACTGCGCACGGCTTCAAGGGTGAGAATCGAAGCGATGGGGATAACGATGAAGAAGGCGACTTCATCGACCGGAACAGCGCCCGGCAGATAAAGCCCCAGTATGCGATCGGGATCGAACCACCAATGCCCGTGAGCGACCGCGTAGGCATCCCACCCAAAGAAGACCACCACGACAGGTGCGATAGACAGGGCCAGACGGCGAGGGCGCGCGAACACCCGCGTTCGCAGCACGATCTCGAGCCACAGGCACCCGGCCAGCACGAATGCGAGGATGGCGACATAAGACAGGTGACCCACGAGGTCATCCTCTCGCGTCCGACCTCGGGGAGTTGCCGTGCCACCGCGCCGTATAGGCCTCATCGGGGCCGAGTGCACCGGTAAGTCGGCCTTGGCCAAGGAACTGGCGAGCGAGCTGGACGCCCTGGTCGTGCCGGAGTACCTGCGTCAATTCGTCTTGGATCATGGGCACACCCCGCAACAGGGTGAGCAATCGATGATCCTGCGGGCTCAAGAGCAGGCTGAGGCAGAGGCAATGGCAACGACCCTCATGTCAACCGTGATTGGCGACCCTGCTCCGCTCATGACGGCGGTCTACAGCTGTGCCTACTTTGATGACTACTCGCTGCTCGAGCCGGCGCTTGCGCACGCGCGCGGGTACGACCTTCTGGTGTGGTGTGACACCGACATTCCTTGGCTGGCCGACGGGGTGCAGCGAGACGGCGAGGCACATCGGACCCGCGTCCACTCAATCCTCGTTGATATCTTCGGCAAAGATAAGGAGAGGGTGCCTGCAGCACTGGGACTGAGCCCTCTCCTCGTGTCAGGTGACCTTGCGTCGCGCGTCGCAGCCGTTAGGCGCGTGTGGCTCCCGGAGAGCCCCGACGGGTCAACCTAGGATCAAAACGTGGACTCCCCCCTCATCGGCCAGGTCATTGATGGCCGTTATGAGGTCCGCTCGCTCATTGCACGGGGCGGAATGGCCACGGTCTACGAGGCACTGGATATCCGACTCGATCGCACCATTGCCCTGAAAATCATGCATCCGCACTTGGCCCACGATGAGGCGTTTGTTGCCCGCTTCGAACGCGAGGCCAAGGCAGCCGCCCGACTCACGCACGGCCACGTCGTTGGGGTCTACGACCAGGGACGCGACGGCGAGAACGTGTACCTCGCCATGGAACTTGTCCGAGGACGAACTCTGCGGGACATCCTCCGCCAGTACGGACCGCTGACGCCCGAGCAGGCGATGGTTTTTCTTGATCCGATACTCGAGGCCCTGGCAGCGGCGCATGCGGCCGGATTCGTTCACCGCGACATCAAGCCGGAGAACGTCCTGGTGTCCCATGATGGTCGCGTCAAAGTCGCAGACTTCGGTCTTGCGCGTGCACTGTCGTCGGGCACGCAGAGTGTCACGCAAGGAATGATCATCGGCACCGTCGCATACCTATCTCCCGAGCAGGTGGAGAAAGGTGAGGCGGACGGCCGGTCCGATCTCTATGCCGCTGGAATCCTGCTGTTCGAGATGGTGACCGGGCAGGTGCCGCATGAGGGCGAGAGTCCCTTGAGCATCGCGTACCAGCATGTCAACAGCGACGTGCCGCCCCCGTCATCGCTGCGGCCCGGCCTTCCGGCAGAGGTCGACGCGTTGGTGGTCACCGCAACCCGTCGCGATCCCGCGCAGAGGTACCAGTCCGCCCAAGATTTCCTCGCGGACGCGCGGCGAGTGCGGGCCATGCTGCCCGCTCCCCGACCGTTCAATGAGGCGCGTCCCACACTCGTGGTCAGCACTAACTCGGGATCTCCTTCAACTCGATCCGCGCAACCGGAGCCTTCGATGCCGCCGACCCCACCGGCGACACCCACGTCATTCATGCGATCTGCGCACCGACGACGCAGCAAGGCTCCCGTCATCATCGTGCTTGTCCTGGCGTGTGTTGCCGCCGCCGCGATCGGCGGGTGGTACGTGGCAACCCACCTGAGCTCCACCGTCCCCACACCCAACGTGATCGGCCTCAACGTTGATCAGGCGCGGCAGCAACTTGCCTCATCTGGTCTGAGCCTGACCGTGGGCGGCGAAGCCTTTAGCGAGACCATTCCGCCTCAATCCATCGTGAGCTCCGATCCCATGGCAGGCGCTGGCGTGCGCGAGGCGGGCACGATTGATGTGATCGTGTCCAAGGGCCCGGAGCGCTATGCCGTGCCCGACGTGCGCGGACAGACACAGGCGGCCGCCACATCAGCTCTTGACGCCGCTCACCTCATCGTGGGGTCGGTGACCGAGGACTACGACGACAAGGCAGCGGCCGGAACGGTTGCGCGATCCACACCCAAAGCTGGTACCTCAGCAAAGCCCGGTGCAGCGGTAGATCTCGTCATCTCCACCGGACCCAAACCCGTCGCCGTCCCGGACGTCACGGGGCGCAAGCTCGGCAACGCCAATCGCACGCTGGCGAGCGCCGGACTCACCAGCACGACTGCCAGCGAGCAGTACTCCGAGACGGCAAAAGCCGGCGTCGTGCTCTCTCAAAATCCCAGGCCGGGAACAACGGTTAACTCCGGCACGGCGGTGTCCATCGTCGTATCTAAAGGTCCGCCGCCGGTCACCGTGCCCAAACTCATCGACATGCCCACCGCCCGCGCTGTCGCAACGCTGAAGAAGCTCGGTCTCGTCCCGCGAGTTCTCAAAGGTGCAGCAACGCCACTCAATCGCGTCTACTCGCAGGATCCCGCGCCCAACACCGACGTGCCCAAGGGCAGCACGGTGACGATCCGCATCATCTGACGAGCTACAGCAGAGCGCCTTCGTGCTCCAGCAACGCCACCTTGATCTCCAAGCCGTATCCGTAACCACCCAGACCGTTTGCTGCCAGAACTCGATGACACGGCACGAAGACGGCAATCAGATTCGACGAGCACGCGGTACCCGCAGCACGGTAGGCCCCAACGCTTCCGGCTCTTGCCGCAAGACCCGCATATGTCACCACGCTGCCGCCTGGCACTGTGCGCAATGCGCGCCACGCTGTCTGCTGAAATCTGCCACCGGGCTGGACCACGGATACCTCGTCCAACGCATCGAGTTCCCCGTCGGCGTAGCGCGTGATGGCCTGGCGCACATCGGGAATGTGACCGGCTCTGATGGCACCGTCAGTCAGGTGGCCGTAGTCCTCATCTGCAAGCGGTCGATAGGTGGCCGCTACGACCGCGCCATAGTCGACATCGCGATCGCCCAGGGCCCGCGAATCAACAATCACCGACAGGCGCCCGCCAGGCACCCGATAGGAGGATGAACGCAGTGTCACTGCTTCTGCATGAGCATGTCCGCGACCAGGAAGGCCAACTCCAGACTTTGCTCACGGTTCAGTCGTGGATCGCATGCGGTCTCGTACCGGTCGCCGAGATTGTCCTCCAGCACACCGCCGGTTCCGCCCACGCATTCCGTGACATCGTCACCCGTGAGCTCGACGTGAACACCACCCGGGATGGTTCCGAGCGAATGATGGACCGCAAAGAAACCCTGGAGCTCAGCGATGATGTCGTCGAACGTGCGTGTCTTGTGGCCCGATGACGCCCCTCGAGTGTTGCCGTGCATGGGATCGCAGACCCACACCACCGGGATGCCTGAACCGTCGACCTTCTGGACAATGCTGGGGAGCGCATCCGCGATCTTGCCGGCGCCCATGCGCGTGATGAGGGTGAGTCGACCGGGAATCCGATCAGGATTGAGAACCTCACACAGTTCGACAACCTCGTCAGGGGACGCCGTCGGCCCGATCTTGACGCCGATGGGGTTGCGGATCGTCGATGCGAAGTGCACGTGTGCGCCGTCGAGCTGGCGGGTGCGCTCGCCGATCCACAGGAAGTGACCGGACACGTCGTAGGGCAATCCGGTGCGCGAATCAATGCGCGTCAACGCACGCTCGTAGTCGATGGACAAAGCCTCATGAGCTGCAAAGAACTCCACGCGCTGAAACTCATCAGGATTTGCTCCGCAGGCATGCATGAACGCCAGAGCACGATCAAGTTCGTGGGCGAGAACTTCGTAGCGCTGTCCGGCAACTGAGTCTCGGACAAAGTCCTGGTTCCAGGCATGCACCTGGCGAAGATCGGCATACCCGCCCTGCGTGAAAGCCCGGACGAGATTGAGGGTTGCACTGGAAGCGTTGTAGGCGCGCACAAGTCGCTGTGGGTCTGGTCGTCGACCCAAGACATCGAACTCCAACTGGTTCACGGCATCACCCAGGTAGGAGGTGGTCTCGACGCCGTCGCGGATCTCGATGGGATTGGACCGTGGCTTGAAGTACTGGCCCGCCATGCGGCCCATCTTGACCACGGGCAGGGATGCCGCGTAGGTGAGGACGACCGACATCTGGAGCACCGTCTTCAGCCGCGCTCGGATGGAGTCGGCGGTATTTCCTGCGAATGTCTCGGCGCAGTCACCGCCGGTCAGCACGAACGCCTTTCCCTGCGCGGCGTCAGCCAGACGCCGACTCAGGAGGTCGCACTCGCCGGCAAACACCAGCGGCGGCAAAACCGACAACTCGGCCAGTGCCGCCTGCAGGGCGACCGGGTCGGGCCACGGTGGCTGCTGAGCCGCGGTGAGGTCCGGCCAGGAGATGCCATTTGCGGCGATCGGGGACATGGCGCCAAGGGTAGACGGTGGCGAGTGCGCCATCGGCACGCTCATCAGCCGAAGAAGGAGCGGGCTTCCTCGTAGCGGGCCAGCGGCACCGTCTTGAGCACACCGGTCGCCTCCTGCAAAGGGACCCGGACGATGTCGGTGCCCTGCAGGGCAACCATGGTCCCCCACGCGCCGTCCTTGACGGCCGTGATCGCATTAAGGCCGAACCTCGTCGCTAGGACTCGGTCAAACGCCGTCGGGGTGCCGCCTCGCTGGATATGACCCAGGACCGTGGTGCGGGCTTCGTGACCAGTGCGGGCTTCCACTTCTGTGGCCAGCCAGTCGCCGATGCCGGACAACTTGACGTGCCCGAAGGCATCGAGAGTGCCGTCCTTGGTGATGAGGTCACCGTCCTGGGGCAGGGCCCCTTCGGCGACAACGATGATGGGTGCGTAGCTGGCCTTGAATCGCGACTCGACCCAGCCGACGACCTCGTCGATCGAGAACGGGACTTCGGGAATCAGGATGCCGTTCGCACCGCCGGCCATCCCCGAATGCAATGCGATCCAGCCCGCATGACGGCCCATGACTTCGCACATCAGAATGCGGTGATGGGACTCAGCTGTCGTGTGCAGGCGGTCGATGGCCTCGGTAGCGATCGTGACAGCAGTGTCGAAGCCGAACGTGAAATCCGTGCCGCTCAGGTCGTTGTCGATGGTCTTGGGTACGCCGATGACAGGAAAACCGTGCTCGGTGAGCGTGGTCGCCACTCCCAGAGTGTCTTCTCCGCCGATGGCCACGAGGGCATCGATGCCGAGCGTGGTCAGGGTCTCCTCGATGCGCGCGATGCCGCCCTCAACCTTGACCGGGTTGGTGCGCGAGGAACCGAGGATGGTTCCGCCCCGCGGAAGGATGCCGCGCACCTGCGGGATTCCCAGTTCCATGGTCAGGCCTTCGAGCGGGCCTTTCCAACCGTCCCGAAATCCGACGAACTCGTAGCCGTATTCGGCGACGCCACGGCGCACGACTGCGCGGATCACTGCATTGAGGCCGGGGCAGTCTCCGCCACCGGTGAGCACGCCAACGCGCATGAGGGGATCCCTTCGGGAAGTTTCCCCTATCTAAGCATTCATGCAATCGCTGTCATGTGGGGGACTGTGTGCGTGCCAGGGCCAGCTGCTCCAGATGGGCCAGCACAACGGGATCCAGCCGACCCGGCACCATGCGTTCCTCGAGGTTTTCGACCCCGGCACATGCGGTGAGGGCCGCTTCTAAGTCGGGATCGGTCCAGCCCAGGCAATCAAGGGCCTCCCGAAGACGCTGCGCAGGCTCACCGTTGAGGTCAAGGGTCTGCGTGGGCTTGCCAAAGAGCAGGTCGTGGATGTCGAGCAGTCGCGCAAGTTCGCGCACAGGATCGGCGTGGTCATCCACCCGAAGGTCCACGGCGATGTCGCTGCCCCCGCCATAGCCGGCCCCCGGACTTGCGACCAGAAGAGCCGCACTCTGCCTGCCTCGACTGTCGCCTCCCGCGAGATCCCCTGCGGTCAACGCCGCAAGGAGTCGACGGCCAAAGGGCAGATCCGCTGAGGCGAGGAAGACACGCTCCATCTCGTCGACCACCTCGGGCCCCGTAAGGATGTTTCCCTGAATCGCATACCCATGACCGCTACGGCCACCGGCCCACGCATGACACCGCGACCCGGTGAACGAGGCCGATCGACCTGTGGCATCGACGATGCCCACCTGACGATCCGGCGCCTGCTCATCGGCAGCGGTCAGTGCGTCCAAGCATTGCTGGGCGTCATGGTCTTGCTCGAGGAGGGCCAACCCATCGGGCACGTAGCGCAGATTGGCCCAGGCCTGCGTCGCGATGGCGCCTGCGCCCATGCGAACTCCAGGAACCGCAGCACCCACCGCAAGAAACTTGCTCGCGACTGCAACCCCGAGGAATTGCCCATCGTCGCTTCGAGCAGCAATAGAGAACGTCACATCCCGACGCTATAGCGCTCCGGCTCCCACCGCGCGTGAAAGGCTGCGGGTATGGCTACCGAGCACGCCTCTGCCGAAGCGCTTGTGCTTGCTATCGATGCGGGCACGACCGGTGTCACCGCATTGCTGGTAAACCGCACGGCGACCGTGGTAGCGCGCGGGTATCGCGAGTTCCCGCAGCACTTTCCCGATGACGGTTGGGTGGAGCACGACCTGGCGCAGGTCTGGACCGCGGTCCTCGGTGCAGTGCAAGACATTTCGGCCGGACGCGAAGCCGACATCGTCGCGGTCGGACTGACCAATCAGCGCGAAACGCTGGCCATCTGGGACCGCGAAACGCTCGGAGCAGCACGGCCAGCCATCGTGTGGCAGGACCGACGCACGGCGACCATCTGCCAGAGGCTTCGTGATGCCGGGCACGAGGCGCGCGTTCGCGAACTCACCGGGCTGCGCCTCGATCCCTACTTCACTGCAACTAAGGCAATGTGGGTGCGCGATCACGAGCCACACGTGTGGTCCGGAATTGACACCGGGCGACTCGCGATGGGAACGATGGACTCCTACCTTGTGGCGCGCATGAGCAGGGGCGTGGATCACATCACCGATGCCACCAACGCGTCACGGACCCTTCTGTACGACCTGCACACGGGCCGGTGGAGTCCAGAACTGTGCGAACTCTTCGGTATTCCGCTGAGTTCGCTGCCGGACGTCGTCGCTTCCTACGGACACCTGAGTAGGACCGACCCACGAACCTTTGTGGGCATCGATGCGCCCATCACGGGCATCGCCGGAGATCAGCAGGCCGCACTCGTGGGACAGGCCTGTTTCACTGCCGGATCCGCAAAATGCACGTACGGCACAGGGTCGTTCCTGCTCATGCACACGGGTGACCGTCCCGTGATGTCATCTGGCGGGTTGTTGACGACGGTCGCACTCGCGCATCCCGATGGACGACGAGATTTTGCACTCGAAGGTGCCGTGTTCGTGACCGGCGCAGCCATCCAGTGGTTGAGAGACGGCCTCGGCATCATCTCGGGACCCGAAGAAATTGAAGCCCTGGCCGCGAGCGTGCCCGACGCGGGCGGAGTCGTCTTTGTTCCCGCGCTCACGGGTTTGGGAGCTCCCGCGTGGGACCCATCGGCTCGGGGCCTGATCATCGGCATCACCCGAGGTACCACTCGCGCGCATCTAGCGCGAGCAACACTTGAGGCCATCGCCTATCAGGTTCGTGACGTCGCCGAACTCATGGTGACCGACGCCGGCATGACCATTAATCAGCTAGCAATCGACGGTGGTGCCGCAATCAACAACCTGCTGTGTCAGATGCAGGCCGATGCCCTGCAAGCCCCGGTCAACAGATCAGCCGAGCTCCAAACGACCGGCCTGGGTGCGGCCTTCCTCGCTGGACTTGGCGCGGGACTATGGGAGTCGACCGCGGAACTGGCGACCACTCGCCAAACATCAGGAGTTTTCGCGCCTGCGGCATGTGACGCTGGTGCACTGAAGCGCTGGCATGACGCTGTTCAACGAAGTCGGCACTGGACCGACACATAAGTTGCAGGACTTAGTCGTCGTCAGCTTCGACGGTGGAGACCAACGGCTGGCCCGCCTTGATGAGCTCCTTGGCGCGCTGGGCATACATGTCTACGTACTGCTGTCCCGACAAGGACATGAGCGAGTACATCAATTGATCTGTCGCCGACCGCAGCACGAACCGATCATTTTCCAAACCGTCGTAGCGGGCGAAGGTGATCGGTTCGCCGAACCGAATTCCCACCCGACGAAGTCGAGGCCACGTCTGTCCCGGGGGCTGGATCTCGAACGTATTGATCATCGCCACGGGAATCACAGGGACGTTGCCATCCATCGCCATGCGGGCCACGCCGGTCTTACCCCGATACAGATTTCCGTTGGGCGACCGAGTGCCTTCGGGATAAATCCCCAGGATCAGGCCGCGATTGAGAATTCCCAGACCAGTGCGGATGGCGGCCTCTGACGCCCGACCGCCAGAGCGGTCAACGGGCACCTGCCCAACACTGGAGAAGAAGACTTTGGTGAACCATCCCTTGACTCCCCGACCCGTGAAGTACTCGTCCTTGGCCAGAAAGGTGATGTGCCGGCTGACCACGAGGGGACAGAAGAACGAATCCGAGAAAGACAGGTGATTGCTGGCGACGATGGCCGGGCCCTGCGTGGGGAAGTTTTCGATTCCCTCAACCCATGGGCGAAACAGCACGCGCAGCCACGGTCCGACGAGAACATGCTTGAGCACCCAGAAGAACATCGTCTCCACCTCCCTTCCGCTGGCAGACTAGTGGGACACCACCGTAGGGAGACCACCATGACACTGATGCCTGGCGCAGAACCGTGGGCACAGGACGGCGACTCCACGGGAGTCCTGCTGATCCACGGGTTCACCGGTTCACCCAAGTCCATGACCCCCTGGGGCAAGGAGCTGGCCGCTGAGGGCTGGACGGTGCGCGTACCCCGACTTCCCGGCCACGGCACCACATGGCAGGAGATGAATCGCACCACATGGCAGGACTGGTACGCCGAAGTCGACCGAGCCTTCGGCGAACTTCAGTCTCGGTGCAGCACCATCGTCGTCATGGGTCTGTCGATGGGTGGCTGCTTGGCCCTTCGGCTTGCCGAAAACCATGGTGACGCGGTGGCGGGACTGGTGCTCGTCAATCCATCGGTGCTCACCGAGCGCAAGGACCGGTTTCTTCTGCCGATTGTGCGGCACCTCGTTCCCAGCTTCCCCGGCGTGGCCAACGACATCGCCAAGCCCGGGGTGGATGAAGGGGGCTACACCCGACTCCCGCTCAACGCTGCGCATTCTCTTTCCGACCTGTGGTCCGTGACACGTGGGGATATCGACAAGGTCACTGCGCCACTGCTGCTCCTGAGGAGCGCGGTTGACCACGTGGTGGAGCCCGCGAGTCCGGCATTCGTACTCAAGAACGTCAGTTCATCGGACGTGACAGAAGCAATCCTTCCGGATTCGTACCACGTGGCCACCTTGGATTACGACGCTCCAATGATCGTGGCCGACAGCATCGCGTTCGTTCGTCGTCTGCAGGCATGAGCGACAACACCAACGGATCTGACCCGTTGCCTGATCACGAGCAGAAGGCATGGGAGGACATCGTCGCGCATCTTGGGGGCTCGCTCGGCGGGCCCGCGGAGCCGGCAGTTGCGCGCCAAGAGTTCGATCCACTTGCCGAACATGACGACGACGGCTATCAGCCTCCCGAGCCTCCGCCGCTGCCTCGTCCGTCGGAGCCCTGGACCAAAGCCGCATGGGTTGCGGTGGCAGCCGGACCCGCGCTGATTCTTGTTGCGAATGTTTTTGGGTGGGATCGCATCATGTCTGTGATGGGGATGGTGATAACCGCCGGCGGTTTCGTGGGACTCATCTCGCGTATGAAAGATCGTGAGGACAACGGCGACGACGGAGCTGTGGTCTAGCGGATGCGTGCGAGATCTGCCGCACCGACCATGCCGGCCTGATTTCCTAACGTTGCGGTCACGACAGCAGGCACGGGTCGATTGGCGCCGCCCATGATCTTGGCATGCAGAGTCTCGCGCGCACTCGACAGTAAGAGGTCGCCTGCTTCGCACACGCCGCCGCCTATGACGAAAATCTCTGGGTCCACAACAGCCGAGAGATTCGCGAGTCCGGTGCCCAGCGCTACACCCAGCATTCGCAGTCCTTCCGTGGCGACAGGGTCTCCCGCCATAGCCGCCTCAGTGATGTGGACGCCCTGAATGCCTTCGGGAGTGCCGTCGCCCATGGCCAGCAGGCTCACCGCATCCGCTCGACGATGCGAGGCGAGTTCTCGAGTCTGGCGCACCAGTGCGTTGCCACTCGCGTATTGCTCCCAGCAGCCAAGTCGCCCACAGCCACATGGCACTCCATCGGGCACGAAGCTCACATGCCCTATCTCGCCGGCGGCTCCATGGGCACCGCGAAACAGCGAGCCCCCCAGAACAATGCCGCCGCCGATGCCCGTGCCAACCGTGACGAGGACGAGGTCCTGCGTGCCTACGCCCGCACCGAAGCGGAACTCGCCCCACGCTGCCACATTGCCGTCATTCTCGATGACCACGGGTAGCCCGGTCGAATTCTCCAGGACCGCTCGCGCATCGACCTTTGACCAGTGCAGATTAGGTGCGAAGTACACATGGGATCGCTGCGCATTCACTGGACCTGCGACTCCCACACCCACTCCGACGATCGGCTCGCCTGCCGACTGCACAAGTTCTTCGACAACGGTGGCGACCAGGGCCAGCACAGCATCAGAGTCCGAGGACGGGGTGGGACGACGCGCCGTGGCCAGCACCTCACCATCGAGCGTGACGAGGCCGGCCGCAATCTTGGTGCCACCCACGTCCACACCGATGGAAAGACTCATGTACGAAGCCTAGGCAGCGCCATCGAGCAGCGGTGGGGTCGGGTCGCTCGGATCGTCAGAGATGGGGATCCACGTGATCGCACCCGCACTCCGCTCGGTGGCCACAGGTGAACCGGGTGCACCGGATGAAGCGGATTCCGTCGCAGCACCAAGCATGCGACTGGCCCGGCAGATGAGGCACTGCGGATGCTCGGCCGGGGTGGCATGTTCCGCGTGCGGTGCCATGAATCGGTCGGTCGCCCACTCGACAAGTGTCGACGCCATCGATACGAAGTCTCCGAGCGATGGCGCACCCGATGCAGGACTGTCGGCTGCAGCATCGTTAGACCCAGCCGCCCTGGACGACGAGCTTTCAGACCCAGAACCGTCAGACTCCGGTGACTGCCCCGCCGAGTACCACCACGGTGGTTGGCTGCTCATGATGCGGGCCTCCAGCGTTCGGCATCGGGAGCGAACGTGATCTCCACGGTGCCGCGCCAGCGTCGACCACTGACCGCCGTGCATCTCCTCAATGCTGCGGGTAGAGGAACCCACCGCAGTGTGCCTGCCACGTCGATGACAAGGTCTTGACCGTCTATTCCCACGCGATCTGCCGCAAGCGGCACGACCAACACATAGTGATCCCCGTCGTGGATGACGTCGAGTTCGCTCTCGGTCAGTGCCCGGGTGCGCGACAGCACCTCGTTGACCTGAGTTCCGGTGGGACACGGACGGCGTCGGCGACCGGTAGCCCAGACACGCACTCCGGACTTCTTCACCCGCTCCACTATCGCGTCAGCAATGTCTCGCTCGCCCGTGCGGCGCACGACCACGACCGCGTCCAGCCCAACCCCATGGGCGGCGAAAGCCGCAGTGACCGTCATCAACTCCGCCACCATGTTGTCGTCGACGTCCATGGCAACGCGAGCAACAGTCGAGGGGCTGTGCAGAAGTCGAGTTACCCGAGCAAGCGAGGCCCTGAGCTCTGAGAGAGCCTCAAATCCATTCTCTCCACGCCCCGTGCGGATCATCGCAACATCGGGGGTGAGCAGGGCGTCCACTATGCGCAGTACGACGGACGGAAGTGACACCAGGCGCACAGCATCACTGGTCGTACCTGCGTCGATAACCACGGTGGAGCCAGCGGATGCCGCATCGCCGGCCGCCAGGAGCAACGACAGTTCACGGATGCCCGGCAGCACGCTCCATACGTCGGCGGGAATCGGATCTGGGCCCACGATCAGCGAACCCAACCCTCGCGTTGCCGCCCGGGCCACCACGGCGTGTGTGTCGACGTCGGCGAGCGACAGGCGCACGCAGGGTTCGGGGCACTCACGTCGGGAGGATTCGCTGAATTCCGCTGACAGCGCCGTGCGCGAGGCGCTCACAATAATGAGATCAGCGCGATTCGACACGCTTCTTCAAACCCTTCAGCGCAGTGTCCACAATTACTTTCTCGGCTTTGCGCTTGATCATCCCAATCATCGGGATCTTCACGTCAACCGCAAGGCTGTAGTGGACACGAGTGGTGCCATCGTCGAGCGGCGTCAGGCGGTATTCACCATCCATGGCCGTCAGCATGTTGCCAGTGAGCAGCTTCCAGGTGACCCGCTGATCCCCCGTCCAGTCGTACTCCAACTCGTAGGTGTCTTTGATCGGCCCTGAGTCGACCGTGAATCTGGCATCAGCCGGCCGTGCGTCGTCTTCGTAAATCGACAACACGGTCACCGAGGTGATGCCGTCACTCCACTGCGGATAGGCGGCGAGGTCGGCGATGACGCCCATGACGTCGGCCGGGGTCGCCGCGATGTCGATCGACGACTCAGTCTGCTCAGCCATGTCGACAGGTTATCGCGGTCGCGACACCCAGGACCCGGTCATAGGTCAAGGACGAACGGCGTCTTGCGCCCGTGAAAATGCCCAACGTTGATGCACTCCGTACGCCCGATGCGGCGGCGCTGCGCAAGCGGCTGATGGACATGGCCGAAGAGATGGAAGCGCGGTTGATGCTCCTGCACGTACTCCGCCAGCGCCTGACTACCGTACTCGAAGCGCCGAGCCACCGTGTCATAGAGAAGTTCCGGGACCGCCGGAGGAATATGCGAGAACAACACATCCACCGGTCCCAGAGCGGCCACCTTTGCCGCGAAAGCTTCGGCGGTGAGTTCGTACGGCGTGCGCATGGGGCTGCTCAGACCGCCCCCCACAAAACCCCAACGCAATCCATCGACCTCAACAGTGCCGCCATCCACGACCCGGTGACCGTCGCGCAGGTAGTCAGGCCAGAGGCCCGGCACATCAACATTTCCGTAGGTGAGGAATGCGGGCGTGGGCATCGACTCGAAGAGAGTCTCGTACTGGACTCGCACCTGTGACTGCATCATCGCCCAGCGTGCGTCGGGATCGGTTATCCCGTGCCGCTCCCACGCCAGGCGGCTGAGCTCGCGAGCGTCCTCGAAGCGATTCGCTGTGCGTGCCTCGATGTAGGCACGGGTGTGGTCCGCCCCGAACAGATCGGCGTAAATCCCCCTCGTGGGGTCGTAATAGTCCAAGAACAAGATGAGGTCTCCGAGGCAGACGAAGACATCCGCACCCGTGGCGGCCTGGGCCAACGCCTCTGCGGCCCCATGAACGTCACTGACTACATGCACCCTGCCCACCCGCGCCAGCATGCCAGTTACGGCATAACCCGCCCGTCGGAGTGTCCACGTCACCTAACGTTGTGCCGTGCTCACCGAGTTTTCCGCCCCCGCCATCATTGCCACCCCCTCGACGGGCGGCCTCGCCGACCACGTGATCGACGGGGCAAGGACCAACCCGGATCGTGAGATCTTGGCGCTTCCTAGCGGCCAAGGCTGGACAGCCATGACCTCTCAGCAGTTCCTGGATCGGGTGCGCGCGGTTGCCAAGGGCCTGATGGCCAACGGCATTGATGCCGGCCAACGCATCGGTGTCATGTCGCGCACTCGCTACGAGTGGACCATCGTCGACTACGCGATCTGGTACGCGGGTGCTGCAAGCGTGCCCGTGTACGAGACGTCGTCGGCCGAGCAGGTGGCGTGGATGCTCGGCGACTCAGGGTCGGTGGCGGTCTTCCTCGAGAGCCACAAAAACAAGGCTGTGTTCGAGTCGGTTGCTGTCGACCTGCCACAGGTCACCCGCGCATGGGTGTTCGACGATGGCGCCCTGGACAAGCTTGCCGAATCGGGTAGGCACATCTCCGACGCTGAACTCGAGGCGCGTCGCGCAACGGTCACTCCGGATTCACTTGCCACGATCATCTACACCTCCGGCACGACAGGGATGCCCAAGGGCTGCATGCTCACGCACCGGAACTGCATTGCCGAAGTCGAGAACGTGATCCACGGACTCCCCGACGTATTCCTTGTCGAGGGCTCGTCCACACTGCTCTTTCTTCCCATCGCACACGTGTTTGGCCGCATGATCGAGTTGGGTTGCATTAGGGCGGGAGTGCGTTTGGGGCACGCGCCCGATGTCTCGCAGCTGCTGATACTTCTCCAGTCGTTCCAACCCACCTTCTTACTTGCTGTGCCGCGTGTCTTCGAAAAGGTCTACAACGGCGCACAGCAAAAGGCCATCGGTGACGGCAAGGGCAGGATCTTCGCCACCGCCACTCAGGTCGCGATCGAATACAGCGAAGCCGTCGAGCACGGCCACGTGGGCCTATCTTTGCGCATCAAGCATGCACTCTTCGATCGTTTGGTCTTCGGAAAACTACGCACCGCGATGGGCGGCAACCTGCGTTGGGCGGTGTCCGGCGGCGCACCGCTGGGCGCACGCCTCGGGCACTTCTTCCGCGGCATTGGCGTGACCATTCTTGAGGGCTACGGACTCACCGAGACCACCGCTGCCAGCACGGTGAATCGCCCCAGTGCGATTCACGTGGGCAGCGTCGGGCAGCCCATCGCGGGCGCATCCGTGAAGGTGGCCGACGACGGGGAGATCCTGATCAAGGGCGACCATGTCTTCACCGGCTACTGGAACAACGCTGCTGCCACGGCCGAGGCAATCGACGGCCAAGGCTGGTTCCACTCCGGTGACCTCGGCACGATCGATGACGACGGCTTTGTGAGCATCACCGGCCGCAAGAAGGAAATCCTGGTCACTGCCGGTGGCAAGAACGTTGCACCCGCTGTGTTGGAGGACCGGCTCAAGGCCAACTGGCTGGTGGGTCAGTGCATCGTGGTCGGTGATGGCAAGCCGTTCATCGGCGCCGTTGTCACGATCGATCCAGAATCATGGCCGGCGTGGCTCGCGCAGAATTCGATTCCTGCCACCACGACCATCGCCGAGATGACTCAGGACCCTCGCCTCACAGCGGTGGTTCAGTCCGCCGTCGACGAAGCCAACAAGGCTGTCTCCCACGCCGAGGCCATCAAGAAGTTCAGCATCGTGCCGGTGGACTGGACTGAGGAGGGCGGGCAGCTCACTCCGTCGTTGAAGATCAAGCGTCGCGTCATCATGGAAGAGCATGCGAGCGATGTCTCTTCGCTCTACGCCTGACCTGACTGTCTCTAACTCCCGACGCGACCGACGCCGCTGAAGCGACGTGAATACCAGGGGTCATACACCGACGTCACGATGACGCCACTGCTCGGATTGGCGGCGTGAACCATCTTGCCGTTGCCGATATACATCGACACGTGGTGCGTGCCGTACTTGAAGTAGAAGAGCAAGTCACCCGGTCGTGCCTGACTGAGCGGAATTCGGTGTGTCTTGCTGAATTGCGAGAAGCTGTAATGCGGGAGCGAGATGCCGGCTACCCGCCACGCCGCCAACGTCAGACCCGAGCAATCAAATGCACTGGGACCGGCCGTCGCGGCAACGTATCGGTCACCCACCTGACTCAGGGCATATCGCACGGCGGCAACCGCCCGCGGACTCATCCCCGACGCATTGCGACCCAGTTGTGAGAGCAATTGGGTGCGCGCATGCGATGCCGCCGTCGCGGAAGCACGTCGCTCCGCGGCAGCAAGTGCCGCAAGGCGCTGCCGCTCGGACTTCATCAGGCTGGCGAGGATCGCGCGCGCCGCCGATAACTGCGAATCGGCTTCACGTTTTGCTGTCGCCATCGAGTTGCGATATCCCTGCACGATCTGTTCTTTGTCCGACACGGCTGCTTGCGTTTGCGTCAAGCGCAGGCGGGCTGTCTGAATACGGCGAAGTGCTGCAGCTTGTGAGGCGGCCACGCGCTGCAGCGTGGACGACTGCTGCAAGAACTGATTGGGGTCTTCAGCGAGGAGCAATTGGAGACCGTTGTCCAGTCCACCACTGGTGTACGCCGCGCGAGCAACGTCATTGATGCGTCCGGTGATCTGATCCAGCGCGGCGCGTTGCGACGCCTGACGCGCTTTGAGGGTGACAAGCGTGGCTTGCACGTCGGCAAGTTGACCAGCGGCCTCGTTGTACTTCTCGGTGGCCGCCTCTGCCTTGGCCTCCAGGTCCCGGACCTGGTTGCGGACTTGATTGATGTCCCGACCAGGAACCGCGCCGGCCGGCGGCGCCGCGATGCAGCCCAACATCATGAGGAAGGCGCCTGCACATCCGAGCGCGGCACGTGTGCGAGGGCGCCAGAGTTGAGCTATGTGTGGCACCTGGTCGTCCTCTCGGTCGGGCCTCAGAAGCACAGGCCGGGTCGCGGGCGGGGCCGTATCTCGGGGGTGGCGTCGGGCGCTCGACCCGTCCAGAGTGTTGATATTTACGGTAACACGGCCCACGACGGTCGTAGGGCAGCGCTGCCCCTAGGCCGGTCGGACCAGCCTCAGGGGTGGCAGCAGCCCGGTATCGGCCAGGACCCCGACCGCCCGTTCGTGCTCTGCGCTGAGCTCAGGTGGACCGAGCAGCAGGGATACGACGCAGTCACCGCAGGCGAGGCCGGCGGCCGTGCAGGAGTTGCAGTCAATGATCATGGAACGAACGTACGGGGCGGGTGTGACATTGCCCGCCGGTCGATCACGGTCCGCCGTCGCCCGGACCTTCGGACGTGGGGCCGCCGAATTCCGGCCGGGCCACCATTTCCACCCGGTCGCCGTGCCCGCACCAGCGGCACAGCACGGCCTCGATGGTCTCCTCGAGGATTTCGGTCTCCTCGACCTCGGGGACTCCGCCCATGTCCACATGCCAGAACTCGCGGCTGCGGGAGGACCGCACGACATCAAAGCGGGTGAGGTTGCCACAGTGCGCACAGCGCCACCGGGACCGGTCATCTGGAAGTTCGGCCACGCCGAGACACTACTCAACGTTCGCCATGTCAGCCCGCTGGCTTAACGTCGGGGCATGTCGCACGAGTCCACACCAGCGCCACCAGCGGTGTCGACGCATGCCTTTGCCCCCACATTCGACGACCTGGGCACACCACTGTCCGAGGTCACGTTCGTCATCGTCGACTTAGAGACCACCGGTGGTGCCCCGGTCGATGCGGGCATCACAGAGATCGGTGCAGTCAAGGTGCGTGGCGGACAATGTCTCGGAGAATTCCAGACCTTGGTCAATCCCGGGCAACCCATCCCACCTTTCGTTGCTGCACTCACAGGTATCACCGATGCGCTCGTCGCCAGCGCGCCTCGCCTGTCTGCCGTGCTGCCGTTGTTCCTGGACTTCTCACGCGATGCAGTGCTCGTTGCGCACAACGCTCCGTACGACATCGGATTTCTGCGCGGTGCATGCGCTGTCGCTGATGTTCCGTGGCCCGACGCGATCGTTATCGATACTGCACGTCTCGCCCGCGTCGCACTGATGCGCGACGAAGTTCGCAACTGCAAACTCGCTACTCTCGCAGCGCACTTTCACTCCCCTGTCACCCCTACCCATCGCGCGCTCGACGATGCACGAGCGACCACCGATGTATTGCACGGACTCCTCGAACGCGTTGCCAACCTCGGTGTTTCCACACTTGAAGATGTGCGCGCGTTCACCTCACGCGTCAGCACCGCACAGCGCACCAAACGCCACCTCGCTGATGGCTTACCCGATACACCCGGCGTCTATGTGTTCCAGGATCCGCAGGGTGTTCCGTTGTACGTCGGCAAATCACGTCGTATTCGCACGCGCGTGCGCTCGTACTTCACTGCTGCAGAACAACGTCGCCGCATGGCAGAGATGGTCCGCATCGCCGAGCGCGTCGTACCCATTCCGTGCGCCACCGACCTTGAGGCGCATGTGCGCGAGATTCGCATCATCGAAGCCGAACAACCGAGGTACAACCGGCGATCGCGACGAGCCGGTTCAGTCAGCTGGCTCAAGCTCACCGTCGAAGCGGCGCCCCGACTCTCCGTCGTGCGGTCAGTCGCCAACGACTACGCCGAAGGTGGCCGGTACCTCGGCCCGTTCACCTCGGCAGCCGCTGCTCAGGCCGCAGCTGAGGCACTCCTCTTGGCCATTCCCCTGCGCACGTGCACGTCCCGCCTCCCCAAGAATCCGTCGCCGTCAGCCACCGGCTGCGTCCTCGCGGAACTGGGCCGGTGCGCCGCACCCTGCCGGACAGATGGAGATCCAGGCGCATACGCCCTCGCCGTCGAGCAGATGCGGGCAGCCATGGACGGCGACCTGGTCGCGGTCATCGACCGCATCCGACAGCAGATGGCGCGGCTCGCGACAGAGGAGCGCTACGAGGAAGCAGCCGCATGGCGCGAACGCCTGGGACACCTGGCCAGCGCCAGCATGCGCACCCACCGGGTTGGGGCACTGGCCCGTGAGCCACACCTGGTGGCAGCTCGCGCCACCGACGATCGCGGCTGGGAGGTGCACCTGATCCGCCACGGCCGCCTGGCCGGCGCGGCCGTCGTCGCCCCCGGAGTAGATCCACGACCCACGGTCGACGCACTGGTGGCCACCGGCGAGGTCGTCGTCCCCGCCCCATGGCCGCAGCCCGCCACACTGCCCGAGGAAACCCTCACGATTCTGGCCTGGCTGGATCGCGACGGGGTCCGCCTGGTGCGCACCACCGATGGCCTGGCTCTGCCAGCGGGCTGCGGCGGCCACGTCGTCGGAGAACTAGGTGAGGTGCGTAAGTCCTTGACCAAGGCCATCGGGAGCGACCAGGACGGCGCTCACTACTCCAGGCCGCTGGGGCCGGTGGAAGCCAGGCTGGTGAGTCGGATCAGCCGCGCAGCGTCTGCGTGAGTTCAGCCCACGTGCGCAGCAGGGCCAGGGCACGTCCCGATGCGATGACCTCGCGCGTGGCCGGCAGGTGGCTGGCAATGCGGTCAAGCAGACCTGTGGTTGCGGTCTGGCCCACGGCCGCATAGGCGGCCATGGCCGTGGCCGCGTTGAGCGCCACCACCTCGCGAATTGCCACCACCGCGGCTTCGTCGGCACCGAAGGCCGGTTGGCCACCAAGGGCCTGCCGGAGCAGATCTGCGTTGCGCGCGCGATCGCCACCAATCAGCAGCTGACGATCCACCAACGCCACTCCGAGTGCCTGCGGCTCAATACGCACCACTTCGACCGACGCACCAGTGGCGTCCCATGCCGTGGTGGCGGCGCCCGTGGAGATTTCGTCAAGTCCGTCATCGCTGCGCACGACGACCGCCGACACGCCTCGACGATGCAGCACGTCGGCCATCACCGGCGCAAGGAGGGGGTTGGCGCACCCGACAAGGGCGGTGGTCGCAAGTCCGGGGTTCGTCAGCGGACCAAGAATGTTGAAGACGGTCGGCACGCCGAGCTCGCGCCGCGTGGGCCCGGCAAAACGCAGCGACGGGTGGTGGTTGGGTGCGAAACAGAATCCGATCCCGACCTCATGCACCGAGCGGGCCACCGCCTCGGGGCTCAAATCGATTGCGACACCTAGTTCTTCGAGCACATCCGCGGTACCCGTCTGTGATGACGCCGCGCGGTTGCCGTGTTTGACGATCGGTGCACCCAGGGCCGCGCACACCAGAGCCGCCATAGTGGAGATGTTCACGGACCCGGACTGATCACCGCCGGTACCGACGACATCCAGCACAACGTCGGGCCCAAGAGGACGAGAGACGACCAACGCGTGGGCGAGCATGACCTCGACGAACGCGGCCACTTCCTGCGCACTTTCGCCTTTGGCCCGCAGGGCCATCGCGAATCCACCGATCTGACTCGCGGTGGCATTGCCGGACAAGATCTCGGTCATCGCCCAGGTGGCCTCGCTCGGGGTGAGCTCAGTACCGGCCAGCAGGCGCGACAGCACCACGGGCCAGGTGTTTGAGGGGGTCACGAACTCTGGGCAGCCAGCCCCGAACGGCGCTGCAGCAGCCGTGTGGCCACCTCGGCCAGGGCAAGAGCGTCGATGGGGTGGCTGACGACTCCGTCGGCGCGCGACCAGGTGGCCAGCCACGCATCCTGGGGGCGTCCCACGATCACCAGAATCGGTGGGCAGTGAAAGATTTCGTCCTTGAGCTGGCGGCACACGCCCATCCCGCCGGCCGGGGTGGCCTCTCCGTCCAAGATCAGCAGGTCACAGGTTCGCGAATCCGCCTGCTGGATGACCACCGGGAGGGTCGCCACCTCGACGTACTCCAGTGCGGGCAGGTCGGCGGCGAGACGACGACCTAGGGCCAGACGCACCTGCTGACGCACCTGACGATCGTCGCTGTACACCAGCACTTTTACCGTGGTGTCGGCGCCGGGGGCGGGGTGCTCGGTCGCTCGGGAGGCATTGGCCACGGCCGCACTCTATCGACCCACGCCCGCCCGGTGACGCCCGGTCGCGGCACGCCGATGTGTGCACAAGAACACAAGGGGGTCGCGCTGCCTCATGCTCTTGGATCTGCCAAGATCGCCTCGTGGCCCAAGCGACGATCCCCTCCGCCTACGCCCATGCTCCGGCCAATCGGCCCAACATGGTGTCGATCGGCACCATCGTGTGGCTGTCCAGCGAACTCATGTTCTTCGCTGCGCTGTTCGCCATGTACTTCACGCTGCGGGCGGTCAACCCCGATGTCTGGGCCGAGGAGACGAAGCTCCTCAACATCCCCTTCGCCAGCGTCAACACCACGGTCCTCGTCCTGTCCAGCGTCACCTGCCAGTTGGGTGTGTTCGCAGCCGAGCGCGGAGACGTCAAGGGCCTTCGCCGCTGGTTCACGATCACCTTCCTCATGGGTGCGTTCTTCATCGGCGGACAGGTCACCGAATACGCGTCGCTCGTTCACGACGGGCTCACCTTGTCGTCGAGTTCCTACGGGTCCGCGTTCTACCTGACCACCGGTTTCCACGGCATGCACGTCACCGGCGGTCTCATCGCCTTCCTCTTCGTTCTCGCAACAACCTTTGCTACCAAACGATTTACGCACGACCAGGCGACCCGAGCCATCGTGACGTCGTACTACTGGCACTTCGTCGACGTTGTGTGGATCGCCCTGTTCTTCATGATCTACATCCTCAAGTAACACAGCCGCGATCAGCAGAGAGGTCCACCGTGAAGTTCTCCCGGCGACGCAGCCCCATCGTGGCGACCACGCTCCTCTTTGGAGCTCTTGTCGCGGTAGGTGGTGTCTACGCGGTTGCCACAAGTGTCCAGCCCGCGAATGCGGCCGTCAGTGCAGGCAGTGAGACTCAGGTCGAACAGGGCCGTCGTCTCTACCTCGAGGGTTGCTCGTCCTGCCATGGCATGGCTGCTCAAGGATCACAGAACGGCCCGACGCTCATCGGTGTCGGCGCAGCTGCCGTTGATTTCCAGGTCGGCAGTGGCCGTATGCCCATGGGTGCGCCCGGTGCCCAAGCCCCGGCCATCTACCCGCCGCGCTACGACGACAACCAGATCAGCGCGATGGCCGCCTACGTGTCGTCTCTGGCTCCCGGACCGGCGATCCCCACGGCTGAGCAGTATGACTACGCACACGCCGACCAAGCACGCGGTGGCGAGCTGTTCCGCATCAACTGCTCACAGTGCCATCAGGCAGCCGGGCAGGGCGGCGCTCTCACCCAGGGCAAGTACGCGCCCAACCTGATGGGTGCCGAGCCCAAGGAGATCTACGAAGCCATGATCACCGGCCCGCAGAGCATGCCGGTCTTCAGCGACGCGCAGATCCCCACCGAGAACAAGAAAGAGATCATCGCCTACGTCACAGCACTTCAGGAGGACCCCAGCCCCGGCGGATTGACGCTGGGCAAGCTCGGTCCGGTGACCGAGGCCGCGTTCTTGGCGACCGCCGTCGTCGCGGTGCTCATCACGATGGCCGTCTGGATTGGAATCAAGGCACGATGAGCGATCTCACGCAGCACACCAATTCGCACGACAGTGGCCACGCTCACGAAGTTGAGCCCGCGCGTCTGGGCCACTCCCCCGTCGCCGATATCCCGCACCGCCCTCGCGCCACCGATACTGACCCGCGCATGGCACGTCGTGCCGAGCGCCAGGTCGCAGCGATGTTCGTACTGTCCATGGTGTTCGTGGTCCTGTTCGTGGTGGCCTACATCGCGATCGACAAGACCACGTCGGTGTACATCCCCGTTCTCGGCGATGTCGGTTACAGCCAGGTCGCACTGGGCTTCACACTCGGAGCTGCGGTCTTCCTCATCGGCGCCGGTGCCATCCAATGGGCGAAGAAGCTGATGCCCGATGTCGAGGTTGTGCAGGAGCGCCACGACATGGCCTCGCCCAAGGATGATTCGACGTTGGCCGCAGCCAACTACGAGCGCGGCAAAGAAGAGTCCGGCTTCGCTCGCTACACCATCATTCGTCGCACACTTCTGGCAGCGTTGGCGCTCTTCCCGATCCCGCTGATCATCATGCTCAAGGACCTGTGGGTTCCCGGTCCCCTCCAGCAGGGCAAGTCACCGGCCCAGATCCTCTCCACCACCCTGTGGCGCAAGGGCACTCGCATCGTGTCCGATGGCACCTACCAGCCGGTCAAGGCCACGGACCTGCCCGTCGGCGGTCTGGTGTCTGCGGTTCCCGCGGACCTTCGCGAGGTCGAAGAGGTTGACGGCAATCTCAACGCCCGCGGTAAAGCCGCGATCATCCTGGTGCGCATGCAGCCCGATCAGATCCGCTCACAGCAGGGCGAAGGTTGGGACTACCAGGGGATCTTGGCCTACTCCAAGATCTGCACCCATGTGGGCTGCCCGATCGCTCTCTACGAGCAGCGCACGCACCACCTGCTGTGCCCCTGCCACCAGTCCACCTTCGATCTCGCCGACGCCGGCAACGTGGTCTTCGGACCGGCTGCGCGCAGCATGCCGCAGTTGCCGATTGGTGTGGATGAGGAAGGCTACCTAGTAGCGATGTCGGACTTCCAAGTGCCCATCGGACCTAGTTTCTGGGAGCGCGCATGACCACGACCAGTCCCGTCGAGAAAATTGGCGGCGGCGCAGCGACCTACGTCGATCAGCGCCTTGGCAGCAACAAGTTCTTGGCCCGCAACCTTGGCAAGGTCTTCCCCGACCACTGGTCCTTCATGCTGGGCGAGATCGCCCTCTACAGCTTCGTTGTGGTGCTGATCACCGGAGTGTTCCTCACCTTGTTCTACAAGCCGTCCAGCCTCGATGTGATCTACGACGGCTCCTATGTGCCGCTCAAGGGCATCAAGATGACCGAGGCATACGCGTCCTCACTCAACCTGTCCTTCGACATCCGCGGCGGACTTCTCCTGCGCCAGATGCATCACTGGGCAGCCCTGATCTTCGTCGGCGCTATCGCGGTTCACATGTTCCGCGTGTTCTTCACCGGCGCTTTCCGCAAGCCCCGTGAGTTCAACTGGATCATCGGCGTCGCCCTCACCACGATGGCTCTGGGTGCCGGCTTCTCCGGCTACTCCCTGCCTGACGACCTGCTCTCCGGCACCGGCCTGCAGATCGCCCGCGGCATCATGCAGTCGATCCCCGTGGTCGGCACGTGGATGGCCTTCCTGTTGTTCGGTGGAGAGTTCCCCGGCACCGACTTCATCTCGCGCCTGTATGCAGTTCACATCCTGCTGATTCCCGGCTTGATTCTGGCTCTGGTCACCGTCCACCTCATGATGGTGTGGACGCAGAAGCACACACAGTTCCCCGGGCCGGGTCGCACCAACGACAACGTCGTCGGCTACCCGCTGATGCCGGTGTACATGGCCAAGGCCGGTGGCTTCTTCTTCATCGTGTTCGGCGTCATCGCCCTCATCGGTGGACTGGTCACGATCAACCCGATCTGGCTCTTCGGGCCCTTCACGCCCGATCAGGTCTCTGCTGGGTCTCAGCCCGACTGGTACATCGGCTGGCTCGACGGCGCCCTGCGCATGATGCCCAACATCGAGTCGCATCTGTTCGGGTTCACGATCTCGTGGAACGTGCTCATCCCTGCCGCGATTATCCCGGGCATCTTGTTCACCGCCCTGGCGCTCTACCCGTTCCTCGAGGCCTGGGCCACCGGCGACAAGCGCGAGCACAATCTGCTCGAACGTCCTCGCAATGCGCCCACGCGTACTGCTATCGGTGTGATGTCAATCGTGTTCTACATGCTGCTATGGATCGGTGGCGCCAACGACATTCTCGCCATCACCTTCGGGTTGTCGATCAACTCCATCATCTGGGCTCTTCGCATTCTGATCTTCGTACTGCCGCCGCTGTCCTTCGTGATCACTCGCCGCATGTGCCTCGGCCTTCAGCGTCGCGATCGCGAGAAGCTGCTGCACGGATACGAGTCAGGTCGCATCCTGCGCCTGCCGCACGGTGAATTCATCGAGGTGCATCAGCCGCTCAATACCAAGGAAATGGCGGTCATCACGTCCAAGGTTGATGTGCCGGTGCTTCCAGTTCCCGCCAAGACGGATGCCGACGGCGTCGCGAACAAGTTCTACCTCGTCGATCGCCTGCGTCATAGCCTGAGTTCCTTCTTCTACGGCACCAACATCCCGTTGCCTTCGGCAGCTGAGATCGAGGCTGGACAGCACCACGCCACCCACGATGCGATTGAGGAGGCACCGTTGCACGCATACGAGGATCGCGACGAGCTCTTCAACGCTCATGGCGGTGTCCTGCACCATCCCGGCATGCCGATGACCAACATGGAGCAGGTCGAGCAGGGGCCGGCCGGCACCTCGCACTGACCGCACTGTTCGCAAGAACCGTTAGCGAAGGCCTCCGCACACGCGGGGGCCTTCGTCATTACCGGGAAAGGGCTACTGTTGCGTAGTGCGCATCGTGCTACAATCTCTCGGTGATTAAGTCCTTCCGACATAAGGGCTTGCGCACACTTTACGAAACGGGCAAGACCACGGGAGTGCAGTCGAGCCATGCGAGGAAATTGCGGATGCAACTGGCTGCGCTCGATTCAGCGCAGGTGATCGGGGATATGGATGTCCCTGGTTTCGATCTTCATGAACTTCGAGGTGACCGTAAGGGTCAATGGGCCATCTCGGTGAACGGTAACTGGCGGGTGACATTCGAGTTCCGTGACGGGAACGCGTTTGTCCTGGATTACGAGGACTATCACTGATGGACGATCTCAAGCCCATGCATAACCCGCCGCATCCAGGGGAGTTCATCTCTCAGGTGTATCTGGAACCCTTCGGTGTCAGCGGCCGAGAGCTAGCTACTCAGCTTGATGTCTCCGCGTCCACCTTGAGTCGGGTACTGAACGGGAGTAGCCGTGTCTCTCCGGAGATGGCGCTTCGCCTGTCGAAGGCGCTCGGGCGCAGCCCCGAGAGCTGGCTGGCCATGCAGGACACCCACGATCTGTGGCAGGCACGCAAGCAGGTGGACCTGCGCCGAGTCCACCGACTGACCCTCGCCACAGGCTGAAGCGAGTCCATCCCCCTGACGTTCGCAAGAACCGTTAGCGAAGGCCTCCGCATACGCGGGGGCCTTCGTCATTACTAGGGTTACCGGATGCAGGGCCAAGCAGATGTCGATCGCAATGGACTGCTCTGGGGTCTGCTGGGTGTCACCGCCTTCTCCTTCACCGTGGTCTTCACCCGGTTTGCCGTCACGTCGCTGTCGCCCTTGTTCATCGGCTGCGGACGCGCCGTGGTGGCCGCAACGTTGGCTGCACTGGCTCTCGGAATCACCCGCCAACGTTTTCCTCGCGGCCGGCAATGGCTTCGCCTCACCGTCGTAGGTGCCGGAGTGGTGATTGGCTTCCCTCTACTGACGACCTACGCCCTCACAACCGTTCCCGCCAGCCACGGCGCCGTCGTCATCGGACTTCTCCCCGCCGCCACCGCTGTCATGGCTGTCCTACGGGGTCACGAACGCCCGCCACGGGTCTTTTGGGTCTTCGCCGCACTTGGCGCAATAGCCACCGTGTTCTTCGCCGCTAGTCGTTCCGGTGGCATGGGCGGACTGCAGTGGGCCGACCTGCTGCTGTTTGGGGCTGTGATCTCGGCGGCCGTGGGATACGCCGAGGGCGGGTTGCTGTCACGTGAGTTGGGCCCGTGGCAGACGATCTCGTGGGCGCTGGTGCTGTGTTCACCGGCGATGGTGTGCCTCACCCTGGTGTCAGGATTCAGCAATCCCCCGCATGCCAGCCCGACCCAGTGGGCAGCGTTCGCTTACCTCGGGGTGGTGAGCATGTATCTCGCGTTCTTCGCCTGGTACCGGGGGCTGGCGATCGGTCCCATGGCGCAGGTCAGTCAAGTGCAGCTCGTCCAGCCCATCCTGAGCATCTGCTGGGCCATCCTGCTGCTCCACGAGGGTCTGACATGGGCCACCGCCATTGGCGCTCTTGCAGTGATCGGCTGCGCGTGGGCTGCCGTGCGGGTCCGCGTGCGGTGATCAGGCCGCAGGGGTCGGGATGGCAACCGGAGGAATGTTGGAATCAAGCGGCGCAGTCGTCACGGCGCCCGTCGCCGAGTCCGCTAGCCATTGATCCCAGGTGTTCATCCACACCGTGATGCCATTGCCAAGGTCCTGCGTTGATGGTGTCCCGCTGATCTCGACGACATCTCCCACGTTTGAACGATCGAACAGCCACTGGGCATTGTCGGTGCCCATGCCGACACAACCGTGGCTCACGTTGCGCTTGCCCTGCGCGTAAACCGACCACGGCGCCGCATGCAGGAACTCACCCGAAGACGTAATTCGCATGGCCCAGTGGACTTCGATCCGGTAGTACTCGGGGTCCGTTGTATCGGTGCCGCCCGTGGCCGCATCCATGATGCGCACGGGCTCCTTGGTCGAGATCACCACCGTGCCCGACCGCGTATCGAAACCCGGCTTGCCGGTCGTGACTGGGATCGTGCGGATCAACGCGCCGTCGCGGAACACCTGGGCCTGATGCGTCAGTGCATCAACCTTGGTGAGCATGGCCGGGCCGATGGCGAAGTTGGCGGCCACGTTGCCTGCACCCATGACGCCACCGGCTATCTGGACCCCGGTGAGGTTGGCCTGCACCTGCACTTGGGAATTGCCCGGCCAGTAGTTCACCGGACGAAAGCGAACGTCGCGCGGGCCCGTCCATGACCAGGCGCCCACCATCGGGGCGGACGTGCGCACGACGAGTGCATGCTCGATCACCGCGCGGTCCTCAACGGCAATATCGCGATCAAATCCCACCGTGATGGGCATGCCCATGCCCACAACCGATCCCTGTTGCGGACTGATCCACGCCGAGAACACCTTCTCCGGCTTTGCCGTCGTGAAGGTCACCTGGGTGGAGACAGGAACCCCGCGAGCGTCCACCGCCGTGGCCGCCACTGAATACGTGCTCGAGTAGTCGAGCGTGGGCTGATCGGCTGTCCACGTGGCTCCATCAGCCGAGTACGAGCCCGGCACCGCGAGCCCCTTGGGCCCGGTGACCGTGACGGATGCCAACTGGCCGTCCTTCGCTGTCACGATGACCCGCTGAGCCGGCGCCACCCGGCCCGGCCCGGCCGGTTCAGCCATGACGGTGGCCTTGCTGACCGTGTGCGCGGGAACAGTCTGCAGCTCGGCGCTCGAGGTGAGAGGGGAGCAGGCGGTCAACGGCAGGCAGGCCACGCTCACGCCGGCTACCAGCCGCAGAACGGAAAACATGGCGCTCCTGTGTGGGGGAAGTGATCACCAGAGTACGTGGCGGGGCGCAAAACAAGCCAATCCACCCGCGGACAGGGAATTGACATGACCGGTTAGCCTTCCGGCCATGACCGGATTCACGCAGATCCCCATGGTGTCCCTCCAAGACTGGCGCACGTCAGACCATCCGGAGGAGTTCGCTCGCAACCTGGTCGAGATCTGTCATCGCGTGGGCTTCTTCACCCTTGTCGATCACGGCGTGGACTCTGAGTTCCTTGATCGATATTTCGCCGCCATGACCGCCTTCTTCGCTCTCCCGGTCGAGGTCAAGGAAACCATTGAGAAGCGCAACTCACCGTGGTTTCGGGGCTGGGAGCGCATTGGATCCGAACTCACCGACAACAAAGTCGACTACCGCGAGCAGCTTGATCTGTCCACTGAGCACGCCCCACGTCCGCCCGACACCGAACCGCCCTACCTTCGCCTTGACGGTCCCAACCCATGGCTCCCCGACGTCGAGGTCCCCGGGTTTCGCGCCACCGTGGATGAGTTCATCGACCGCGTGAGTGCTCTCGCCACCGAGATCATGGGGATTTTGGCGGTCGGCCTGGGTCTTGAGCAGAACACCTTCCGCGACGTATTTGGCGAGCGTCCCCTCTCGTTGCTCAAACTCGTGTCGTATCCCCCCACCCCGGTCGGGATGGCCGGAGTCAACAGCCACCATGACGCCGGATTCCTGACCCTCCTCCTCCAGCACGATGAGGGCGGCCTGCAGGCCCTGAATCCCGATGGTGTGTGGATCGATGTTCCGCCCACACCGCATGCGTTCGTCGTGAACCTCGGCGAAATGCTGCAAGCCATGACGGGCAACTACCTGGTCGCCACCACCCACCGCGTGATTTCTCCGGCACAGCGCTACTCCAGTGCGTACTTCCACGGGCCTGACCTGCGCACCAGTCTGGCTCCCGTGGAGCTCGCCCCCGAGTACGCCGCTGCGGTGGCAGCAAGCCCGCGGCATCGCGATGCGGGCTTCATGGCCAAGAGAGAAGAGCTGCTTCAGGGTCAGTCAGGGACGGCCAGCCAGACAGCACCCGTATACGGCCAACAGTTGTGGAACTACTACCTGCGCAGCTACCCCGAGGTCGTGCGCCAGCACTACCCGGTGCTCGTTCCCTGACAGCTGGGGACTACTGAGCGAACTCGCCCCGGTAGTACTCAAACAGCCAGCCCACGATCGACAGAAGCAGAATCGTCACGCCCAGGACCACGAGCCATACGGCGAACACCAGACCGAGCGCCACGACCATCGCCGAGAACGCCACCGGAAGCGGCCACCAGGAGTGCGGGCTGAAGAAGCCGTACTCGGGATCGGCCTCGTCGATCTCGGCATTGGCCCGATCCTCGGGGCGCGGATACACGCGCTTGGACGTGATCAGAATGTAGAAGCCCACGAGGAAGGCCAGACCCGCCGACATGGCCAAGCACGTCGTGCCGATTTGGTCGTGACTGAGGTAGAAATACACACCCGCGATCGCCGCGAAGATCACGAAACCAAGCGCGAAGAGCCAGCCTTCGATCTTCATGCCGTGCTCCCGTGCTGCGGGGCGGCCGCCTCTGCTAATTCTGGGTAGTGCAGGTCGAAGGCCGGACGCTCGGAGCGAATACGCGGAAGCGACAGGAAGTTGTGTCGCGGGGGCGGGCACGAGGTGGCCCACTCGAGCGAATTGCCCCAGCCCCAGGGATCGTCAACGTTGACCTTGGGTGCGCTGCGGGTTGTCTTGAGCACGTTCCAAATAAAGACCAGGGTCGACACACCCAAAAGCGCGGCGCCGAGCGAGGAGATCTCGTTCATGGTCTGGAAACCGTCGGACGGCAGGTAGTCGCCATAACGACGAGGCATGCCCATGACACCCAGCCAGTGCTGGATGAGGAAGGTGATCTGGAAACCGATGAACAGCAGCCAGAAGTGCACCTTGCCCAAACGCTCGTCGAGCTTCTTTCCGGTCATCTTGGGCCACCAGAAGTACAGGCCGGCGAAGAACATGAAGACGACGGTGCCGAAGACGGTGTAGTGGAAGTGCGCCACAACGAAGTAACTGTCCGACACGTGGAAGTCCAGCGGCGGCGCAGCCAAAATGATGCCGGTCAGGCCACCGAACAAGAAGGTGATCATGAATCCCATGGTCCACAGCATCGGCGTATCGAAGCTCACCGAGCCCTTCCACATGGTGCCGATCCAGTTGAAGAATTTCACGCCCGTCGGAACAGCGATAAGCATCGTCATGAAGGCGAAGAACGGCAGGTACACCGAGCCGGTGACGTACATGTGATGGGCCCACACAGCGACGGAAAGGGCGCCAATGGCCATCGTGGCGAACACCAGGCCCTTGTAACCGAAGATCGGCTTGCGGGAGAACACCGGGATGATCTCGCTGGCGATGCCGAAGAACGGTAGGGCCAGGATGTAGACCTCCGGATGCCCGAAGAACCAGAAAAGGTGCTGCCACAAGATCGCGCCGCCATTGGACGGGTCGAAGACGACCGCGCCGAAATGTCGATCAATGAATGCGACCACGAAGGCAGCGGCCAGGACCGGGAACGCGAGGAGCACCAGGATGCTGGTAACGAACACCGTCCAGGTGAAGATCGGCATGCGGAACATGGTCATTCCGGGAGCGCGCATGCAGAAGATCGTCGTGATGAAGTTGACACCGCCGAGGATCGTGCCAAGACCGCTCATCGCCAGACCGAGGAACCACAGGTCGGCACCCACCTGGGGCGAGTTGATGGCGTTGCTCAGTGGCTCGTAGGCGAACCAGCCGAAGCCGGGTGCTCCACCGGGAGTGAAGAATCCGATCGCGACCGTGACCGCGCCGAACAGGAACAGCCAGTACCCGAGCATGTTCAGGCGCGGGAAGGCGACGTCGGGTGCACCAATCTGCAGCGGCATGATGACGTTGCCGAAGCCCACAAAAAGCGGCGTCGCGAACATGAGCAGCATGATCGTGCCGTGCATGGTGAAGAGCTGGTTGTACTGCTCAAGGGACAGGAACTGCATGCCCGGGGCGGCCAATTCTGCGCGCATGGCCAGCGCCATCAGTCCACCGATGAAGAACCAGATGGTCGCGGTGATGAGGTACATGTAGCCGATGACCTTGTGGTCAGTCGACGTTACCCAGCTGATGACCATCGAGCCCAACGACTTCTGGCGGTCGGGGCGCGGCGACGGAGGGGTCGTGCTCGTCGTGGGTCGATCATTGAGGATCGTCATAGCGTTGTCTGCTCCCCTATGGACTGTCCGGTATTGGTGACGCGAGTGGAGTTGACGACGCCGGTCTGGCCCTTGGCCTTCAAACCGGCGAGGTACGCATCGAAGTCAGGCTTGCTGACGACTTTGACGTTGAACAACATCTTTGAATGGTAGGTGCCACACAGTTCCGCGCACTTTCCGACGAATTCGCCGATCTTGTTCGGGGTGAGTTCGAAAACGTTGGTCTTGCCGGGAATGACGTCCATCTTGAACAGGAACGCCGGCACCCAGAAGGAGTGAATGACGTCGGCGGAGGTGAGCTCGAAACGCACCTTCTCGTTGACAGGCAGCACGAGTTCGGGGAGATGATCGGGAGTGCCGGCATCCCAGACCTTCTGATCGACGTAGTTGAAGCCCCAACTCCACTTCCAGCCGACCACATTGACCGTCTGCTGCTGATCGTTCTTGACCGTGAGGATCTCGGTCTGATCGCGCGCGGTGAACCAGAACAGGCCCAGGATCATGATGAGCGGGACAACCGTGTAGAGCACCTCGAGCGGCAGGTTGTAGCGGGTCTGTGCCGGGGCGTCGTTCTTGTGCCGGCGACGGTAGACAATGGCCGCCCAGAGCAGCAGACCCCATGTGACCACACCTACGGCCCAGGCAGCGATCCACGACCCCTGCCACAGGTTGATCATGATGGGGCCCTGCTCCGTCGCCGGATCAGGCTGGTTGAAGAAGAAGGCCTCGTTGGCGGTGCATCCTGAGGCGACCAGCGTCAGCGCCAAAGCACCGACCGCGAATCCTGCACGGCGCAGGCCATGTGGGCTGACCATCCTGGTGTGCCGCACGGGACGCCTTTCTTGTCGAAAGTGAATTTTTCACTCGAAACTGGCCGCTTTCGCCGAACCGCACGCTACCGCACACCGTCATTCATGCCAGTCCTGACCCCGGCCGATTTCGTGAGGCGTTCGCCACCCCCGATAGCGTGCGATCGTGAAGTCTCCCCAGCCTCCGGACGGCTACCTGGACGCGATTGGCGGCCAACCCCTGATCCCTGCTGCGCGTGACGCGTGGCTGTCCGCCATGGAGCAGGGCTGGGCGGATCCGGCTCGCCTGCACACCCGCGGACGTCGGGCCGGCATGCTGCTTGATGCGGCCCGTGCATCCATCGCCAATGTGCTCGGCGTTCGACCCGCGGAGGTGTTTCTTGCCTCGTCCGGGTCAGCGGCACTGGCCGCCGCTATCGCTGGCGTACGGGAGGGGCGACACCGGGTGAGTCAGAGGGTCGTGACCTCCAGCGTCGAGAGCATGGCCGTTCTCCAGGGGGCCGGGTGGACACCCGAATCGGCAGGCGACGTCGACCTGATCGCCGTGGACGGCCTGGGCCGCGTGGACCTTCGGGCTCTGGCGGCAGCGCTCGAATCGCCGACCGCCCTCGCGTGCCTTCAGGCGGCCAACGCCGAGGTCGGGACCCGTCAGCCCCTTGCCCTGGCCCGCCGCATCACCCAGTCCGCAGGGGTCCCGCTTCTCGTGGATGCGACCCAGGTCATGGGTCGAGACCCCGTGCCCAGCGATTGGGATGTGCTGACCGCGTCTGCCCGCGACTGGGGAGGGCCCGCGGGTGTCGCCATTCTCGCGGTACGCCCGGCCGTGCGATGGGTGCCGCAGGAAGCGCCCGATCGCGGTTGGGTGGGGGGGTTCCCCGACATCCCCGGGGCAGTGGCCGCCGCGACCGCTCTGGAACACGTCAGCGCGATGCGCGAGGAGCAGTCCGCACAGGCCCATCGCCTCATCGACGACCTACGACGGGAATTGCCCGCGCGAGTGGGCGGCCTGACACTGGCCGGCGACCCGGACGATCGACTTCCGCACATCCTCACGTTTGCGATTGCGGGTGTCGCCGGCGAAACAGTCGTGACCGAACTCTCCCGACGCGATGTTCAGGTGGCCAGCGGCTCCGCCTGCACATCGGATGCGCGGATGCCCAGCCACGTACTCGAGGCGATGGGTCTTCGGGCTGATGCGAGCGTGCGCGTATCGCTTCCTCTGGGTGTCAGCGAGGAGTCCGTGGCCCGCCTGATCCGCGAGTTGCCCCTCGCCGTGGCTGCTGCGCACGCCGCGCACGGATGAGTTTGCGCACCAAAGCTTTCGGCAAGGGCTGTGCTGCGCTGAAGTGCAGCGAACTCTTGGTCTGTTCGTAGTCCGCCACGTCGTCGCTGCATTGCGCCAACACAGAACCACTGTGCGGGAAGTACGACAGGTGGTGACGGAATGCTGCGAATCCCGCGACCACTTCACCGTCGATGCGATAGCCCGGCATGCCGTAGGACATGACTTCCTCCGCGTCAGGAATGATCGAGACAATCGTCTCGCGCAGGTGTTGCAGTGCCGCGCGCTGCTGGTCGGGCAACGCAGACAGGTAATTGTCGACGTCACTCACCGCGAGCTGTCTCCGAGAAACTCGGTGGCAGCGTCACCGCGACAGTCAACGCCGCCAGATAGTCGTGCCGAGACACATCGATGACACCCAGGCTCGCAAGGTGATCCGTGCACCATTGCACGTCGAGAAGTCTCGGGCCACCGGCCGAGCTAAGTCGCTCCACGAGCGCCACGAGCGCCGCCTTGGACGCATCGCGCTCGCGATGAAACATCGACTCCCCCGCGAACAAGCCGCCGATCTCGACCCCGTACAGACCGCCGACCAATTCGTCAGCGTCGTTCCACACTTCGACCGAATGCGCCCAGCCCATCTCATGCATGGCCTGGTACGCCTCGACAAACTCTTCAGTTATCCATGCGCCATCGCGGTCGGGGTCGCCACATGCACGCATGACATCCACGAATGCCCTATCGAACGTGATGGTGAAGCGCTTCATTGACTTGCGAAGTGACGACGTGATCCGAAGGCCATCCAGCGGAAGGATGCCGCGCGGATCAGGCGACCACCACGCTAGATCTCCACTGCCGAGGTGCATCGGAAAGAGCCCGAGTCGATAGGCGTACAGCACTGTTGATGGCGCAAGGTCGGCACCGATGGCAATGACGTCGACCCCGGGCTCGGCCTGCGCCGGGTCCGGAAGGTCCCACTCACTTGGTGGCGGCGGGACCGGCATGGCCTAAGGCCTTGGACAGGTGATGTGCGGTTCGACCTCCGCCGCAGCGTCATCACCATAGGTACGGGCCATGCGATCAAGAAAGTGCTTCTGTGCGAGTTCGTATTCCTGCGTGCCCACTGTCTCGATGACATAGGTCGCGAGAAGTGCGCCCACCTGCGCCGCGCGCTCATCCCCGAGCCCCCACGACTTCGTGGTGAGGAAGCCGGCACGAAACGCATCACCCACGCCGGTGGGATCGGCCTTGCGATCCTCTTCCGCCACCGTGACGGTCACCGGCTTCTCACCGCGACGTTCGACACGAGCACCCTCGGGGCCAAGAGTCGTCACGCGTGTTTCGACAATCGAAGCGATGTCGGCTTCGCTCCAGCCGGTCTTTTGGTGGATCAACGCGGACTCGTACTCATTGGTGAACAGGTAGGCGG
>Ga0114959_10000562_pt1 | contig 35175 bp, 31 predicted proteins | sample C_130625_EF_Meta_FD_87317 | JGI IMG/M metagenome (GOLD analysis project Ga0114959, IMG submission 87317) | Freshwater microbial communities from Lake Croche, Canada to study carbon cycling - C_130625_EF_MetaG | ecosystem: Environmental > Aquatic > Freshwater > Lake | place: Lake Croche, Canada... | reverse complement strand
GTCTTTTACTTTACGGTTTAATTTAAAGTCATAAGCATGTGGTTTAGGCCCGAAAATAGTACCCCCACCTTTGTACAAAGGGTTACGGATATTTCCCTTACGTGCTCCACCTGTACCTTTTTGTTTGTGTAATTTTCTGCTAGCACCGTGTACTTCAGCACGCGTTTTTACTTTGTGCGTACCTGAACGGCGTGCAGCTAAAAATTGCTTAACGGCTAAATAAATAACGTGGTCGTTTGGAGTTGCTCCAAAGATTTCAGCAGGTAATTCAACCTGTCTGCCCGTCTTTTTGCCTTTTATATCTAATACTTCTAATTGCATGATTGTCGATTAATGTGGTGATTACTTTTGGATTAAAACGATTGAACCGTTATGACCTGGAACAGATCCACTTACCAATACATAGTTTTTTTCTGGGAATAACTTTAATACTTTCAATCCTTTTGTTTTAACACGATCGTTACCCATATGACCTGCCATACGCATTCCTTTGAATACTCTTGAAGGATAAGAAGATCCACCAATAGAACCTGGTGCACGTGAACGGTCATGTTGACCGTGGGTTGCTTCACCCACCCCGCTAAATCCATGACGCTTAACAACACCTTGGAAACCTCTTCCCTTTGTTGTACCAACAACTTCAACAGTATCTCCTTCAGAGAACATGTCAAGGGTAAGTGTAGCGCCTAATGTTGTTTCGAGAGAATAATCGCGAAACTCTTTAACAAATTTTTTGGGAGCAGTCTGTGCTTTTGCGTAGTGATTGATTTCAGACTTTGTAGAATGCTTTTCTTTTTTATCGCCCAATGCTAATTGTATTGCATTGTAGCCATCTACTTCAGGAGTTTTAACCTGCGTAACAGTGCAAGGACCAGCTTCGATGATGGTACAAGCAATTTGCTTTCCATCTTGTCCGAAGATGCTCGTCATGCCAATTTTTTTTCCAATAATACCTTTCATCTTTTTTGCGGTTTATGCCCCGCGTCTGGTTCTGAGGACATCCGATGATGATGCTATCTTTTAGCTTGTGGCTTAGTAGCTCGGATTCAATCCCTGTTTGCTGCCGACCTTTTCCTTTGTTTCTCAATTTTGAGAGGGAAGTACCGGAAGTAAACAAACCTCGAAGGGCCTGTTTATATTTTACTTACTTCAAACCAGCGCTCCTTTCTCAAACTACTGCATAATGGGTAGTGATTGGGAGTTGGTAATTATAAATACTTATGCTTTAATCTCCACTTCAACACCTGAAGGCAAGTCAAGCTTACTTAAGGCATCAACTGTTTTAGAAGAAGAAGTATAGATGTCCAATAAACGCTTGTGCGTTGCTAATTGGAACTGCTCACGACTCTTTTTATTAACGTGTGGTGAACGTAACACAGTGAAAATGCGTTTGTGTGTAGGCAAAGGAATAGGACCTGTAACTACCGCACCTGTACTGCGCACTGTTTTTACGATTTTCTCAGCTGACTTATCAACTAAGTTATGATCGTAAGATTGTAATTTTATTCTAATTCTTTGAGACATAGCTTTGTTTCCAAATTATCTTGGGGTTGCAAAGGTAATGGGTTGTTAGGTAACATTCAAGAAATATTGTGTTTTTTTTAAAATATTTTCAAAAAACTTTAAACAAGGCATGCCCACCCAAACAAAACCCCCTCCGTTTGACGGGAAGGGGTTCTTAAGATATTGAAAATCAAGTAATTGATTCTAAAATCAACTATTCATCATCCTTCACTTTTCCTTTGTTTTTAGCCATTACTTCCTCAGCAATATTGTTAGGAGCTGGTGAATAGTGACTAAATTCCATCGTTGAGGTCGCACGACCAGAGCTCAAGGAACGTAATTGAGTCACGTAACCAAACATTTCACTCAATGGTACTTTCGCTTTAATCACTTGTAAGTTACCACGGCTATCCATCCCTTCTAACATACCGCGACGACGGTTTAAGTCACCTGTTACGTCACCCATGTATTGGTCAGGCGTTACGACTTCTACTTTCATAATTGGTTCTAATAAAGTAGGTTTTGCTTTTTTACCAGCAGTTCTGAAACCAGCTTTCGCACACAATTCAAATGACATTGCATCAGAATCCACATCATGGTAAGAACCATCAAATACGCGGATCTTCATGTTGTTTACTGGGAAACCAGCTAATACGCCTGTTGTCATTGCCGTTTCAAAACCTTTCGTGATGGCAGGAACGAATTCTTTCGGTATAGATCCACCAAATAAATCGTTTACAAATTGAAAGGCTTTTTTGTCTGGGTTAGCTGTTAACCATTCCTCATCAGCAGGTCCGATTGAGAATTGGATATCAGCGAATTTACCACGACCACCCGATTGCTTTTTCAACACTTCACGGTGTTCAATTGTATTACCAAAAGCCTCTTTGTACGCCACCTGAGGATTACCTTGGTTGATTTCCACTTTAAACTCACGACGCATACGGTCAACGATAATTTCTAAGTGTAATTCACCCATACCAGATAAGATCGTTTGACCAGTGTCTTCGTCCGTTCTTACTCTTAAAGTAGGATCTTCCTCTACTAATTTTGCAATCGCCATACCCATTTTATCAACGTCAGCTTGCGTTTTAGGCTCAACAGCAACCGAGATAACGGGCTCTGGAATAAACATATTCTCTAATACAATTAAGTGATTCTCATCACATAAGGTATCTCCTGTTTTAATTTCTTTAAATCCTACTGCTGCTGCAATATCACCTGCTTCGATAAAGTCGATTGGGTTTTGTTTGTTCGCAAACATTTTCATGATACGAGAGATACGTTCATTCTTTCCACTACGCACGTTTCTTACATAAGAACCTGCATCTAAATGACCAGAATAACATCTGAAGAACGCCAAACGGCCTACGAAAGGATCGGTCATGATTTTGAAAGCCAATGCAGCGAATGGTTCTTTCGCATTTGGTTTACGTGTGATTTTTAATCCTGTATCTGGATCAGTACCTTCTGTATCTTCAACATCCACTGGCGAAGGCAAGTAACGACATACGGCATCTAATGCAGTTTGCACTCCTTTGTTTTTGAAAGAAGAACCACACATCATAGGAACAATAGATAAATCGATACAAGCTTTACGAATAGCTTCATGCACTTCATCCTCAGAAATTGAATCTGGATTTTCGAAGAATTTCTCCATTAATTTATCATCATATTCTGCAACAGCTTCAATCAATTGTGCTCTCCAAAAATCAACATCTTCTTTCATATCTGCAGGGATGTCTGTTTCTACATATGTCATCCCTTCTGTCGCATCATCCCAAATAATTCCTTTCATTTTAATTAAATCCACCACACCTTTAAAACCATCTTCGGCACCAATAGGAAGTTGTAATGGAACGGCTTTCGCACCCAACATTTCTCTCACTTGGTTCACCACCATTAAGAAGTCAGCACCAGCACGGTCCATTTTATTTACGAATCCAATACGTGGAACTTTGTAACGGTTTGCTTGACGCCATACAGTTTCTGATTGTGGCTCTACACCATCCACTGCAGAGAACAATGCAATCAAACCATCCAAAACACGCATAGAACGTTCTACTTCCACCGTAAAATCCACGTGACCCGGGGTATCAATAATATTAAAATAATAGTTTTTAGTGTTTGCATCCGGCTTTCCTAATACAGTTGGAAACTGCCATTGGCAACTTACCGCAGCAGAAGTAATGGTAATACCTCTTTCTTTTTCTTGTTCCATCCAGTCGGTTGTCGCAGCACCATCATGTACTTCGCCAATTTTGTGAATCATACCTGTGTAACGTAAGATACGTTCAGTGGTAGTTGTTTTACCCGCATCAATGTGTGCAGCAATACCAAAATTTCTCTGTAGTTTTAAATCCGCCATATAAGGGTTATTTATTTTATTAAAGCTCGGTAAATTGAATACACCGTAATGTAAATTTTCCGAGGCGCAAAGTTAATGATATAAGTGATTGAACAAGGTTTTCCAAGAATATTTTTCCGTAAACAATTTCAAAGGGCTTTTTTACTATGGTAAATTGATAGCAATCCCTTGCTATTCAAATAGGTTAAGGCATAAAAAAAACCCCAATTTTTGTAGGGGTTTTCAAAGAATATGAGACGCTATGAGCGTATAATTTATACTTTAAAGTGAGAGAATGCCTTATTGGCCTCAGCCATACGGTGTGTATCTTCTTTCTTTTTGAAAGCACCACCTTCGCCTTTAGTAGCAGCAATAATTTCGTTGGCTAATTTGTCGGCCATTGTTTTACCATTGCGTTCACGGCTAAAGCGAACTAACCATTTCATGCTTAAAGAAATTTTACGGTCTGCACGTACTTCAGCAGGAATTTGAAAAGTAGCCCCTCCAATACGACGACTTCTCACTTCGACAGCTGGTGTAACGTTTGCTACCGCTCTTTTCCACATTTCGTATCCATCTTCATTGGTGAATTTTGCTACCTTATCTAATGCATCATAAAATATTTTATAAGCAGTTGTCTTTTTACCATCTAACATTATGTTATTGATAAAACGAGTCACCTGTACATCGTTAAATTTAGGATCTGGTGCTAATGGAATCTTTTTAGGTTGTGCTTTACGCATGTGAGTCGAATATTAATTAGTGGTTATCTGAATAGTATAGTAATTATTTCTTTGCTTTTGCTTTCTTGGTACCGTATTTTGAACGAGACTGTTTACGGTCTTTAACACCAGCCGTATCTAAACTACCACGTACAATATGGTAACGAACACCTGGCAAATCCTTCACACGACCACCACGGATTAAAACGATACTGTGTTCTTGTAGATTATGACCTTCTCCCGGTATGTAGGCAATTACCTCAATTTTATTGGTCAAACGTACTTTTGCTACTTTACGTAACGCAGAGTTTGGCTTTTTTGGAGTAGTTGTATATACCCTTGTACAAACGCCACGACGCTGAGGACATGCATCCAAAGCTCTTGATTTACTTTTTGCCCTGATGATCTCACGGCCTTTTCTAACTAATTGCTGAATAGTAGGCATTTATTATGCTGTTTTGTTCATTTCTGTTTATAAAAAATTCGGACGGCAAAGGTAATGGCTAAGTGTGAATTACCAAAATGTTTATTGGCTAATTTAAAAAAAATAAAGAATTGTAACGACTTTACTCAATTACTTTTCGAAAAATATTCTTTTTTATGCACACAAATAGCTGATTATCAATTATTTAATTAAATTGACACCAACCAACCATATTTGTCTTCAATTTGTCCCGTTCTTAGCTCATTTAGGTAATTTTTAAGCGCAGGTGCTACTTTTAATTGAGATACATCAAATTCCATTGTATAATCGCTATGGGCTAGTGTGGCAATATAAGACACCACTGCAGCAGTTCCAACCCCAAAAACTTCTTGAAACAAGCCTTTTTTGTGGGCATCTACAATTTCTGCAATGGATAAATTTCTTTCTTCTACGACATAGCCCATATCTCTCAAAATAGTCATCGCACTATCTCGTGTCACACCCTTTAAGACGGTTCCACGGTCAATGGATGGAGTAATGACTTTTCCATCAATCACAAACATAACATTCATCATGCCTACTTCTTCCACATACTGGTGTTCATTGGCATCCGTCCATAGAACTTGGTCAAATCCTTTAGCTTGTGCCAAGGCAACAGGATACAAACTACCTCCATAGTTTCCTCCGTTTTTTGCAAAGCCAACGCCACCAGGGGCAGCGCGTGTATATGCTTGTTCGATCAAAATTTTCATTGGAGCTGAAAAATAAGGACCACTAGGCCCTAAAATGATCATGAATCTATAGGTAGCTGAAGGACGCACACCTAAAAATGGATCCATTGCAAACATAAAAGGTCGGATATAAAGTGAAGCATGATCAATCTCTGGCACCCAACCACTTTCTAAGTTTAACAATTGTTTCATACCATCCATAAAAATCCATTCGGGTATGGTTGGCATTTGCATCCTGGCTGCAGAGGTATTAAATCGAATGAAATTTTGATCAGGTCTAAAAATTACGACGCCTCCTTGTTTATTTTTAAAGGCTTTAATACCCTCAAATATGGTTTGTCCATAATGGAGTGATGCACAAGAAGGATCTATTTCAAAAGGTGCATAGGGTTTTATTTCAACATTTTTCCATTCCCCATTAACATAATCTGCTACCAACATATGATCGGTGAAATTTTTACCAAAAGCAATTTCATGCATATTGAAATTAGGCAATTTTGAATGGGTATTTTTAGTCACTGGAATAGCCTGCATAATTAGGGTAGTTTTAATCAATAAATAAAATACCGCACGAAGATAAGTAGTATTCTAAATACATACAGTTGTTATTTTTTAAAACGATGCTTTTGAATTAATTTCAGGCCTATGGAAGATGAAAAAACTATTTTACCCCCTATTGCCTTAGCCTCTTTATACAAAGATTGTTTAGTGTTGCCTGAAAAAAATAATGAAGCTATTTTGTTGAACTTAGCCCCTTTAGAATATATGGGTGCACATCAAAAAAAAATTACTGTGGTCGTAAAAGACCCTACAGCCCCTTTTTTAAAGGATGCCGATTTAACTTTACTCACATCTATTTTATCGGCTTGTAAATTAACCCTTGAAGATATTGCTTTGATTAACTTCGCCAAGCAAGTACATAGTCTTCATGAAATAATTACAACATTGCCATCCTCTTACTTACTTGTATTTGAAGTGACAAGCGAACAATTAAAAATAAAATTACCCAATACTTTTTATAAACCCATGTTATTGGGAGAAACGACCATTTTATTTTGTCATAGCTTGCAAAAAATGCAAGGAAATGAACAAACAGCAAAACTAGAAAAATCAAAACTCTGGAATGCACTCAAAGTGATGTTTTCATTATAAAATGAATTTTAATAATCTAATTTTCAATAACAACCTTATAAGCCCAAATTAATACGATGCATACTTTAATTTTTGCCACCAATAATTTGCATAAGATATCAGAAATTCAATCCCTCATCGGTAGTGATTTTAACATACTTACTTTACAAGCTGCAGGCATCCAAATTGAAATTCCAGAACCTCATTTTACCTTGCATGAAAATGCTGCAGAAAAAGCAAATACAATCTTTACCCTCACCCATGAAAATTGTTTTGGTGAAGATACTGGTTTAGAAATTGATGCTTTGCAGGGTGCTCCAGGTGTACAGAGTGCAAGGTATGCAGGAGCAGATCGTGACTTTCAAGCCAATATAGATAAAGTTTTACATAATTTAAACGGCATTGAAAATAGAGCTGCCCAATTTAGAACGGTCATTTGTTTAATTTGGAAACAGAACCATCAAACCCCCACTTTACATTATTTTGAAGGCATTTGTAAAGGACATATCACCAATGAAATGAAAGGAGAAAAAGGGTTTGGTTATGATCCTATTTTTAGGCCATTAGGTGCCGACAAAAATTTTGCGGAAATGACTTTAGCGGAAAAAAATAAATTTAGTCACCGACAAAAAGCAGTAAGTCAATTATTAGCTTTTTTAAAGGCAGTCGTTATTGAATAATGGGAGTAGGGGCATTCCAAATTTTCCAACTCTCTGCTGCTTGTATCTGTAACATTTCTAAACCATTTTGAATCGTGGCACCTTGTGCGGCACCTTTTTTCAAAAATAAAGTTTCATGGGGATTATAAACCAAATCAAACAAGTGATGTTTTGCTGTAATGGCTTGGTAAGGTATGGCAGGGGCTTCCGTTATATTTGGGAACATGCCAACTGGACTTGTATTGATGATAAGGGAGTGGTCAGCTAGTAAAGAAGGCGTAAGATCGCTGTACTTAATTCGTTGATTTGTAGGCAATGCGGTACTTGACCTTGTGACAAATTTGTACGAAATGCCAACATTTTTTAGCACCCATTCCACAGCTGCTGCGGCCCCTCCTGTTCCTAAAATTAACGCTTGGGTATGATGGGATTTTAAATAAGGAACTAGGGACTTTTGGAAACCAATTACATCGGTATTGTACCCATACAATGCTCCTTCATATTTTCTTATACAATTACAAGCTTGTATTTCATTGACTACAGTAGAAGGAAATTGTAAATAAGGTATCACTTCTTTTTTATAAGGAATGGTCACATTTAAACCCATCAAGGAAAAATTAACTTTCCATAAATTATTGAATTGATCAATAGATGCTATGGGGAAATTTTCATAGGTTGTCTCTACAATATTATCTTGTAGAAAAAGTGCTTCAAAATATCCTTTTGAAAAAGAATGTGATAAGGGAAATCCTATCAAACCAAACTTGCGCAATTTTATTTGTTTAAATATAAATGGAATGTATCCCCCCTCAAACCAATCCTCATTGCTTCGAGTGGTATGACTTCATTGGGGGCAATATTTCCTAAATTCACATTGCATCCAATTAATTCAAGGAAATACAATTGTTGGGCTTTTTGTGGGGCCTCCCATAAAATTTTTTCTGCTGGAATTTTAGTTAAAATTTCTTGTACCAATCCTTCTCTTACTTCCCCGGATCCTCTATAAATTCCGACATTTCCAGCTTCCCTAGCTTCTGCAATAACATACAAAGAGCCAGCACTTAATTCTGCAGTCATAAGTTCAATCCATTTATATGGTGGAATAATATGCGCAGCATCTTTACTTCCTACCTCACTGATAACGTTTGCCACTCTTGCTATCTTTTCAATGTAACCACATTTTTCAGCATGCGGAATCTCAATCGAACCATCACTCACTTCAATCAAGTCAATATGGTAATCTTTACACATGGCTAAGTAATCTTCAAACTGATTTCTGATCACAAAAGCTTCAAATAAAGTGCCCCCAAAATAAACAGGAATATGGTGTGACTGGTATAATTCAATTTTAGCCCGCAGGTTGGGTGTAACTGCCGATGTGCCAAATCCTAATTTAACAACGTCAACATGAGGCGATGCCACACTGATAAAGTTTTCAGCTTCTGTTAAACTCAATCCTTTATCCATGACCATTGTGAGTCCATTGGAACGAGGTTTAGTAGTCCTTTTTGGAATTTGTGTTAAATTGAAATTTATCATTTGGAATGGCTTATTAACTACAAAGTTAAATTAAATTTCTCATGATAGTTTTTGCTTCTTATGATTAGCGATTAATTCGGTAACTTTTATTTCCTGCATCATTTCAGGATAAAATTTAAACAGTTTATGAACCATTTTTGAGGATTTACCCAAGGCCATTTCCAATTGCAACAAACCTTCTTCTTTTTTTCCCATCATATACAAAATTGCACTGCGATAAAAAATAAATATTGATTTTCCATGGGTGGCTTTAAAGGCGAATTCGGATTGTGTTAATGCAATGTCTAACTGTTTTGCTAATACTAAACATTTGATTAAATATTCCCACCCTGCAATTTGTTTTGGTTTATTTTTAACCACTTTCCCAAACCAAATTGCCGCTTCATTAAATTTCTTCAAATTCAAATAACATTCCCCTAACAAAATAGCAAACTCATTGCTATTTTTATGTATACTCAATGCATGCTCAAGCTGTTTAATGGCTTGACTCCATTGGCCTTCCTGCATGTAAGTTGCAGCAATTTTTTGAAATAATTTGCTATCTTCTGGATTCAAATGAACTGCTTTTTTATAATGGAACCTTGCTTGCGCAAAATTTTTCATTCTATGATAACAATGTCCAATGGCTTCATAAATCACATCTTCGGGTCTAGCTAATGATAAAACCATTTCTAATGCCTCAATCGCTTCTTTGTATTTTCTGATACGCAAATAGGCATCCCCCATATTTCGATAAGCATAATCAAATTTTTCATCAATTACAATAGCATATTGGTAGGCATCAATTGCCTTTTCGTGTAATTTTAACCCTTGGTATGCAGCTGCCAAATTAAACCAAGCCAATGCATTATAGGGTTGTTCATCTATGATTCTTTGATGGAGTCGAATACTTTCTTCGTTTCTTCCTGTAAAATCAGTCCAAAAACAAATTTTATACAATGCTTCCTCATTCATTGGATCATCCTCTAATACCAATTGAAGGCAATCAAAAACTTTATCAAATGCCTCATGATCGTCATATACATCTGCTAATTCAAAAAGTACTTCTGTTCGATCTGGACCCTCAAATAAATGCAAGGCTTCTTGAAGTAAAGTAATTGCTTTTTCTGGTTGATCCAAGGCCAAATATGCATCTGTTTTTAAGATGAATAGGTTCATATCCTTGTGATCATACAGTGTTGCTGTATTGAGTAGTTTTAAAGCTTCCTTGTATCTTCGGGTAACGAGCAATAAATCGGCTTTTTTGATCATTAACAAGGAAGAAAATGGATATTGCGCTAAGGCTAAATCAGCAGCATGAATGGCTTCTACAATTTCTTCTTTTTCATCTAAATGTTCAATAATTCGCTCAAAATCATCTTCTTCAATATAGGCATTGGCCCTGCCTTGCTTTAAATTATCGTATTTAAGCATTAAGGTGTTAATATCAATTCCATTTTCCTCTTTGTGTTGATCAAACATTATAATTAATTTAAATGAATGAATAAGTAATTGATTTTCAATATATTAAAGAATACAATTGATCGATTTATAGAATAAATATACAGATGGATTGCAAATTTTCATATTAATATTGTTCACAAATTTTGTGATAAAACGTTAAAAATATTTTTTTTAAAACCAACCACAAATAATTACCTTCGCAGTAATAATGCGTATATTAAAAACCATATTACTCACTAGCTTCTTAGTTTGTTTGCTTTTGATTTCAAGTGCTTCAAAAGCCAGTGTGGTCATTGGAACCACCGAAACAATAAATGCAGGTGAAAAATATAGTTTAAAAAACTTAAGCACTTTATCCCACCGAACAGCAACTTTCTCAACTTTACGTTTTAGCTTGGATTTTAAAGGTTTTGCAAACACCAACAACAACCCTATTTTGAATGCTAGCAATGAAGCATATTTAAAATACAACAAAGGAAATATCTCTTATGTAATTCCTTACAAATACAAAATAATCTTGCCAAGATTCAAGACTCCTTCCCACAATAATTAATTTTTTTCAACTTACTCAATAGTTTGATAAAGAGCCTCATTGATTTTAAATTCTTTCAATGAAACAGGACTTAAGTCAACTTTAATTGCTGTATAGTGAATTGCATCCCCTGTACTTGGAATGATGGTATAAGCAAGCACCAAACCAGGTACTTCCTTAAAAGCCAACTCATACGTATTCACCGTAGCAGCAATTTCTGTACTATACCAAATAATATAACTTGTACCATTACTCCATTTTAATGTGACGTTTTTACAGGGATACCCTATAATGTTGATTAAGGAATCAGGCATCGTTTCTTTCATTGATATTAAATTGGGCGTATTTTGAGGGGGATAGGAAATCTCCTGCAAAAAATGACTAGCACCAATATCTTTTGTGATTACAGCCTTTGTTTGTTGACTATTAAAATAGAGGGCTTGATTTAATTGAGCTGTTTGCAATAAAGTTTTGCATTGATCCCCTTTTATAAAAACAGTTTTGAAGCCAATGGTATCATTCTTATTGTTCTTTTGTATTAAAAACGAAATTGAACACTCTCCCACTACTTTAATTTGAGCGTTGGTAACATTTAGCGAAAACAATAGCATTGCTAAAAGTAAATAAGGGCGCATTCGTTTCATATTATAACGCTAAATGAAAAGACCCTCATTTAGGGCCTTTTCATTTTATGATTACTTTTTTTGTTTGTCTTTTAATTGTTGTACTTTTTTTTGCGCTTCTACCATTTGTTCATATTTAGATTGCCAATTACTTTGTTTTTTGGGTGATTTTCTTTTAAGGTCAATTTGTGCTAAAATTTTATCGTGATTAATGATAAATTTTTGAATTACAAATTGCAAAATAAGGGTCACTAAATTTGATACCGTATAATACCATGTCAAGGCTGAAGGTAATCTGTTAAAGATAAACAATAACATTACTGGAAAAATATAAGGCATATATTTTAAAGCAGGATTGTCTTGCGAAGGCGTCATGGACATGTTATATACTGAGATCAATACACTCGTGATGACTGCGGTAATTGTAAACAAGCTGATATGATCTCCAAAGCCCATTGGAATTGTGAAAGGCAATTGAGCAATTACATCGTAGCTGGACAAATCTTTACTCCATAAAAATGATTGCCCTCTTAAGGAAATATTTGAATTGAAGAAACTATATAATGCAAAAAAGATAGGAATTTGCAACAAAGCAGGTATACAACCACCAAGTGGATTTACCCCTGCTTCCCTAAATAATTTCATTTGCTCCATGGCAAAAGCTTGTTGATCGTCACCTAACTTTGCTTTGATAGCGTCTAATTCAGGCTTTAGCACCCTCATTTTTGCTCCACTTAAATAACTTGAATAAGTTAAAGGTGAAGTCACCAATCGAATAAAAATGGTAAGCAACAACACAACCCAACCATAATTTGTGATAAAACCTGCAAAAAAATCAAAAACAGGCATAATAATAAACTTATTAATTGGCCGAACAAAGGAATACAAGTCCCTTCCTAAATTCACCATTTTTTCCATTTCTGGTGCTTGTGATTTTAATATTTGAAAATCATTAGGACCATAATATAAAGACAATGGGATGGAAACTGTCGTACTGTTTATTTTACTTTGAAGTTGTGCCTGCATTGCAGCCAACCCGTTACTACTGTCAGTTTTTCTAGCCCAATTTAATTTACCAACACCAAAACCCTCTTTTGAAATAAGGGTTGTACTAAAAAATTGTTGAACCAATCCAATCCAATGAACAGGTTTTTCAAAAACTTTACCCTCCTTGCTAGAAATATAATCAAAGTCATTTCCTTCCGCAAAACATACATTAGATACTTGACGCTCATATTGAGAAGTTCGCTCTTGTTGATATGAATGAACATCCCATAACAAATTCATTTGGCCATTGGTTAATAATTGGTCTGTTCCTTCCAATTGAATATTCCAATCAATATTGTATCTATTTGGTGCTATCGAGAATTGATGTCGAATTGTTTTGCCTGAAGGCGTTGTCCAAGCATATTCAATTTTTTGGATTCCATCAACAGTAGGTAACACATTGACAATTGGAAATATAATCTGATTAATTTGAGAAGTTTGATTGTTTCCAATATTGACAGTATAAGAAAGCGAACTACTATCCCCTAGTGTTACCAGTTGCTTTTTTTGATTTTTATACTTTTTTAATGTAACCCCTATAACCTGCCCACCCTTATTGCTAAAAGCTACTTTAATAAATTCATTTTCAATAAAGGTAATTTTTTCTTTTACTGAATCAACCATTGCACTTGTTCTGAATGATGAATCAATAGGATTTGGATTTTTCATTGCAGCTGCCTTTTCGGACATTGATTTTACCATTTCGGTAGAATCTTTTATGTGCTTTGTGTAAGCTTGCAACTCAGCTTGTTGCTTGTTAGTATACCAGAAATAGGCAATAAATAAACCAGCAAGTAAGACAAATCCGATAATCGTATTTTTATCCGTATTCATATTCAATGTTTAAACGTATTTAACGAGGGCAAAGATATGAATTTTAAGGTACCAAATTACGCATTCAAAGTAGCGTGTTGTTTTGCTGCAGCGATAAAATGAACAAATAAAGGAGCTGGCGCTTCAACAGTGCTTTTAAGTTCAGGATGGTATTGAACTCCGATAAAAAAAGGATGATTGGGAAGCTCAATGATTTCAACTAAACCAGCAGCAGGGTTGACACCACTGGTTATCATGCCATTGTCTTGAAATAACTTCAGATAGTCGTTGTTAAATTCATAACGGTGTCTATGCCGTTCATGAATATGGCTTGTTCCATATATCTTATACGCCAATGTGTTTTCTGCAATTTCACAAGGATATGAACCTAACCGCATGCTACCCCCCATCGTAGTGATTCGCTTTTGTTCCTCCATCATATTGATAACAGGGTCCGGAGATAATGGATCCATTTCAACTGAGTGTGCTTGCTTTAAATTTAAAACATTGCGTGCAAATTCTATAACTGCCATTTGCATACCTAAACAAATTCCAAAAAATGGCATTTTATTTTCTCTTGCATATTGAACTGCAATAATTTTTCCTTCAATTCCTCTGTTACCAAATCCAGGTGCTACCAACAATCCATCCAAGCCATCTAATTTTTCTTTTACATTTTCTGAAGTAATATTTTCACTGTGAACATTGACCACATTTACTTTTACTTCATTTATGGCACCCGCATGAATAAAACTCTCTAATATTGATTTATAGGCGTCTTGTAATTCAATGTATTTTCCAATTAAGCCTATATTTACGATTGATTTAGGATGATTTAATTTGCTTAAAAACCCATTCCATTTGGTTAAATCTGGTTCTTTGAAATTAGTGATATTTAATTTTTTCATCACAATTAAATCTAACTGTTCTTTCAACATCAACAAAGGCACTTCATATATCGTACTTGCATCAGAAGATTCAATAACATTGCCTTGCTTTACATTACAAAACAAAGCTATTTTACGTTTAATGTCATCATTTAAAGGGTGCTCCGTTCTACATACAATAACATCTGGATGAACCCCAGTTTCACTTAACATTCTAACACTGTGCTGTGTAGGTTTGGTTTTCAATTCTTTTGCAGCACTCAAATAGGGTATGAGGGTTAGGTGAACAACCATCACATCTTCCGAAGGTAGTTCCCATTGAATTTGACGTACTGTTTCAATAAATGGGGTACTTTCAATATCGCCAACAGTGCCTCCAATTTCTGTAATCACCACATCAAATTTACCTTCTTGCCCAAGTAAAAGCATACGGTGCTTAATTTCATCTGTAATATGTGGAACGACTTGAACAGTTTTACCTAAAAAATCTCCAGCCCTTTCTTTATTAATAACAGTTTGATAAATGCGACCGGTCGTCACATTATTTGCTTGAGAAGTAGGCGTATTCAAGAACCTTTCATAATGGCCTAAATCCAAATCTGTTTCAGCTCCATCCTCGGTAACATAACATTCTCCGTGCTCATATGGATTTAAAGTACCGGGATCAACATTAATATAGGGATCAAACTTTTGAATGGTAGCCGTAATTCCTCTTGCTTGTAATAATTTTGCCAATGAGGCAGCAATAATACCCTTTCCTAAACTACTTGTTACCCCACCTGTTACAAAAATATACTTTGCCATAATTTTAAATTGAACTAATATTGAAAAAGGAATTCCTGCAACAGATAACTATTGAAGAGGACCTATTCAAAGGTTTTTAATGTGACCGTCTTGTTATTGGAAAAAATACTTAGAGGTCATTCAAAAATACGCGAAAAAAAATACCTAAAAAAATCAGGCACATCCAACAAACAATAAATGTTTATAAGTGTTATTTAAAAGTGAACATCTTATAATAAAAATCAAGAAAATTTTATGAAAAAACTACTTTTTGGCCTATCGCTGGCCCTAATGGCTGGAAGCTTACTAAGTTGGAATTGGGCAAAGACTCAATTTTCACCAGTCAATAAGGCAGATGTGGTTGAATGTCTAAATATGGAAACACAGCAAGCTTATCAATTAGAAGCTTCTAAGCCAACTTTCGCCTCACTTCACCCTGCCCCAATCTTGGTGCATCCAGAAAATTTACAAGGTAAAATGATTCAATTTGATGCTGCAGATGGCAAACAAGCAAATGCTTACTTTATTCCAGCAAAAAAGCAAACGAGTAAATGGTTAATCGTCATTCAAGAATGGTGGGGATTAAATGACAACATTAAATTGGAGTCTGATAAATATTACAACGCATTGGGAGACATGAATGTGATTGCAGTAGATATGTATGATGGAAAAGTAGCCGCTACACCCGATAGCGCAATGAAATTAATGCGCGGTGCAGATATGGGAAGAATGGTTGCCATTCTACAAGGCGCGATTAAAAAAGCAGGTGCAGATGCATCTATATACAGTGTTGGTTGGTGCTTTGGTGGTATGTGGAGTTTGCAAACAGCAATACTTGCAGGACCACAAGCAAAAGGAACGGTGATGTACTATGGCCGTCCTGAAACCAATATGGAAAAATTAAAATCTATCAAGTGTGATATCATTGGATTCTTCGGCAATCAAGACCAAGCGCCTTCGCCTGCAATGGTGAATGAGTTTGAGAAAAATATGATAGCAGCAGGTAAAAATTTATCCGTAAACAGGTATGAAGCAAACCATGGTTTTGCGAATCCAAGCAACCCTAGCTTTAATCCAACTGCTACAGCTGATGCTTATGCAAAAGCAATTGCATTTTTGAAAGCTCACTAAAATAGCCCTTTGAAATAATCATTATTTAGTACCCCACTTTGGGTACTAAATAATTTCTTACATAATCCGCAACGCCCTCTTCTAGACTGCTAAAGGGGTTTTCATAACCTGCAGCACGAAGCTTATTCATATTTGCTTCTGTAAAATATTGATAGTTATCTCTTATGTCAATTGGCATATCAATGAACGATATCTTGGGCGATAACCCTTGTGCAGTAAAGGTATTCGAAGCTAGGTCATAAAAAGATCTTGCTTTTCCAGTCCCTAAATTATACAAACCATTTAAGGAAGTATCCCATTGAGCAGCAAGCATTTTTTGCAACATCCAATAAATAACATGCACAACATCTTTCACATATACAAAGTCACGTAATTGTTGTCCATCTTCAAAACCTTCTTTATGGCTCTTAAATAATTTAACCATCCCCGTTTCCTTAATCTGATGAAAAGAATGAAATATTACACTTGCCATTCTTCCTTTGTGTCCTTCATTTGGGCCATAAACATTAAAAAATTTTAACCCAGTCCATGTTGGAGGTGCAGTTGTTTGAGCAATCGCCCATTTATCAAATTCATTTTTACTAATCCCATAAGGATTCAAGGGTGTTAACTTCGTTAAAATTTCATGCGAATCATTGTATCCATTTTCTCCTGCACCATAAGTTGCTGCTGAGGAAGCATAAATAAAAGGTATTTGTTTTTCAGTAGCATAATTCCAAAGTGCTTTTGAATATTCAACATTCAATTCCTCATGAACACTATAGTCAAACTCAGTAGTGTCAGTACGTGCACCCAAATGAACAATGGCATCTATCGTAAAATCTAAACTTGGAAGTTGTTCAATAAATGATTGCCTTTCAATTACTTTAATAAATTGTTTTTGTTCCCAGTTTTTTCGTTTTGCTTCAACACCAAAATCATCTACCAGTAATAATTGATCCCATCCACATTCATTGAAAAATTGAACGCAAACCGACCCAATAAAACCTGCAGTACCGGTTACGACGATGGTTGGTTGTTTTGACATTTATAATGACATGTTAAAAAGTGAGTATATGAAAGGGATCATTAATTTGTGAAATGTTTTTCAATAGCCGTGTCGTACTCATTTTTCCATTCTGTAATGGAGCCCCAGTTTTCACCATCTACGAATACATCATTGGACGTTACGTTACCCAATACCGTCATTGTAACACCATGCTTCCTAGCCGCTGCGTCAATTGATGAAAGCATAGCTGCATCAACTGAAATCACTACCCTGCTTTGTGCTTCACCTAACCAATAAGCATCTTTTCGCAAACTACTACCATTTGAACCAACATTAAATCCTTTGTTGTTATAAAATGCAGATTCTAGCAAGGTAACAATCAATCCACCTTCACTGATATCATGTGCACTTTTAACTTTAGTTTCTTTAATTAATTCAGCGACCAATTGTTGCAAGTTATATTCTTCGTCTAAATCAAAATAAGGTGCTTGAGAATGTGTAACCCCTTTTAGTTTATGCAAGTATTCTGAAGAACCAATATCATTCCTTTGCGCTCCTAATAACACAATCACATCTCCTTCGTTTTTAAAGTCCAAAGTCATTTTATTTTTCAAGTCTTCCACAATTCCTACCATTCCAATTGTTGGTGTTGGGAATACAGGACCATCCGGATTTTGATTGTAGAAACTTACATTACCACCTGTTACTGGCGTATTAAATTTACGACAAGCAGTACCCATACCTTCCACTGCTTTTACAAATTGATAGTACACTTCTGGATCGTAAGGATTACCAAAATTCAAACAGTTGGTTACACCAATGGGCTCACCACCACTACAAACAATATTTCTTGCAGCTTCGGCAACCGCAATCATAGCGCCCTTTTCAGGATTAGCAAAAACATATTTACTGTTACAATCAACCGTCATTGCCAATGCCTTACCTGTTCCTTTTGCCAACACAATTGCGGCATCACTTGGCGCATTGGTGGAAGTATTGGCAGCACCCACCATGCTATCGTATTGATTATAAATCCAACGCTTGGAGGCAATATTAGGAAGGTTCACTAAATCTTTCACAGTCGATTTTAAGTCAGTAGTATCCGCAATTGAATGCATATCAAATGCATTTACTTTCGCTATATAAGCAGGCTCTTTGTATTCACGTGTATATTGCGGAGCACCACCACCCAATACCAATTCATTGGCTGGTAAACATGCTTCTAATTCACCATGCATATAAAAACTTAATAGTCCATCATCCGTTACTTCCCCAATATTAGAACAAGACAAATCCCATTTTTCAAATACGGCTAACACCTCCGCTTCTTTTCCTTTTTGCACACAAATCAACATACGTTCTTGGCTCTCACTTAATAACAATTCCCAAGCTTTCATGTTTTGTTGGCGGGTAGGTACTTTATCCAAATCAATGCGCATCCCTACGCCACCTTTTGCACTCATTTCGGCTGTTGAACAGATAATGCCAGCTGCTCCCATGTCCTGCATACCCACAATGCCACCGGTTTCAATGACTTCTAAACAAGCTTCTAATAATTTCTTTTCTTGAAATGGATCACCCACTTGTACTGCGGGTAATTCTTCTACACTATCAGCAGTGATTTCAGCAGAAGCAAAACTAGCTCCTCCAATACCATCTTTTCCGGTAGCACTTCCTACAAAAAATACTGGATTACCCTCTCCTAAAGCAATGGCACTTACCGTTTTACCTGCTTTGACAATGCCCACACTCATGGCATTCACTAATGGATTGGTGTGATAGCAATCTTCAAAATACAATTCCCCTCCTACTGTTGGAACACCAAAGCAATTGCCATAATGACCAATTCCATGAACCACTCCTGACAATAATCTTTTCGTTTTTTTATCGCTCAAATTTCCAAAACGTAAACTATTTAAAGAAGCAATAGGACGGGCACCCATCGTAAAAATATCCCTTTGTATTCCACCAACACCCGTTGCAGCTCCTTGAAAAGGTTCCAATGCACTAGGATGATTATGAGATTCAATTTTAAACACCACTCCATAATCATTTCCAATATCCATTAATCCTGCGTTTTCCTCACCTGCTGCAACCAGCATTCTTCCGCCATCCCTTGGCAATGTTTTCAACCATTTAATTGAATTTTTATAACTACAATGTTCACTCCACATGCCACTAAATGCGCATAATTCCGTAAAATTTGGGGTTCGACCTAACTTTTCTTTAATGCTTTCAAATTCAGCTGCTGTTAACCTTAATTGTTGTGCTGTTTTTACCGTGATTTCCATTTGACTTAACTTATTCTTTATTAGATATGTCAAAGTTACAAAATGGGCAGGTATACAAAGACTTGATTTACCAACATACCAAATTTAAAATGTGTATCAATTAATTCACCTTATTTTATTTTTATTAATTAATTTTAATTATAATATGTAGTAATTCTGATAAATTTATTATTAATTTGTTATTTTTTAGCTTATTTTATATTTATTAATTAGTTTTGCATTGTAAATAGATTAATTTTTATTTTTTATTTTACATTAAACATTTTTAATATTTAAACATTTCGTACCATGTCTAAATCAAAATTAGAGTACATCTGGCTAGATGGTTACAAACCAACGCAGTCTTTAAGGAGTAAAACAAAAATTGAAAACAACTTTAGTGGCAAATTGGAAGATTGTGATATGTGGAGCTTTGATGGCTCTTCGACAGAACAAGCACCAGGAGGTTCTTCGGACTGTTTGTTAAAGCCTGTTTTTATTTGCAAAGACCCCGGTCGTAAAGAGGCCTATTTAGTGATGTGTGAAGTTTTAAATGCTGATGGTACCCCACATGAATCCAATGGTCGTGCTACCATTCAAGACGACGACAATGATTTCTGGTTTGGATTTGAGCAAGAATATTTCTTGTGGAATCCTTCAACAAACAAGCCATTAGGTTTCCCAGAAGGTGGTTACCCAGGCCCTCAAGGTCCTTACTATTGCTCAGTGGGTGCAAACAATGCATACGGAAGAAACATTGTTGAAGAACATTTAGATATTTGTTTAGAGGCTGGATTAAATGTAGAAGGTATTAATGCAGAGGTTGCTGCTGGACAATGGGAATTCCAAATTTTTGCAAAAGGTGCAAAAGAAGCGGGAGATCAAATTTGGATTGCTCGTTATTTATTAGAAAGAATTGGAGAAAACTATGGTGTAGCTATCAACTGGCATTGTAAACCTTTAGGCGCTTTAGACTGGAACGGTTCAGGTATGCACGCAAACTTCTCTAACACTACTTTAAGAACATGTGGTAAGAAAGAAGTGTATGAAACAATTTGTGAATCATTCCGTCCATTTGTAAAAGAGCATATTGAGGTATATGGAGCTGATAATCATTTGCGTTTAACAGGTAAGCATGAAACTGCTTCTATTCATGATTTCTCTTTTGGTGTATCCGATAGAGGAGCAAGTATTCGTATTCCAATTGGAGCAGTTGAAAAAGGTTGGAAAGGATGGTTAGAAGATCGTCGTCCAAACTCTGCTGCTGATCCATATAAAGTAGCTGCTAGAATTATTACGACGGTAAAAACTGCGCATGTATAATCAACATGATTTTTTAACGTAAGTATTCATAAAATGTGTTAGCATTGAAATCCCCCATCATTTGGGGGATTTTTTGTGCATTATTGCTTTTTGTTTTACCGAATAAAACCCTATTTCTTGTTAAATTTGTTAACTTAAGTAAATTAAATTTAATTATATATGTCGTTAAGAACCGATGCAGTTAACCACGTGAGTTTTGGAAATATCCATGCTCCTGAAATTAAAGGCGCTAAAATTACAGGTGTTTTTGGTGAAAATGTTTTTACTTTAAAAACTGCACGTGAATACTTAAGTGAAGAAGCGTATAAAAGTTTAGCAACAAGTGTGAAAGGAGGTAAAAAAATTGACCGACAAGTAGCTGGTCAAATCGCATCTGGTATGAGAGCATGGGCGGAAAGCAAAGGCGTCACCCATTATACCCACTGGTTTCAACCTTTAACAGGATCTACTGCAGAAAAACACGATTCTTTTTTTACGTTAAAATCCGACGGAACAGCAATTGAAGAGTTTGAAGGTGCCGCCTTAATTCAACAAGAACCCGATGCCTCCTCGTTCCCAAATGGTGGATTAAGAGCAACTTTCGAAGCTAGAGGTTACTCAGCATGGGATCCATCTTCTCCCCCATTTATAATTGAAATTGGAAATGGAAAAACATTATGCATTCCAACCATTTTTATATCCTATACTGGTGAATCATTGGACTATAAAGCACCATTGATGAAAGCAGTTGAAGCAGTGAATAAAGCTGCAGTCAATGTTTGCAATTATTTTGACAAGAATATTACTAAAGTAACACCCACATTAGGTTGGGAACAAGAATACTTTGTCATTGATGAAGCATTGGTAAATGCACGTCCCGACTTAGTACAGTGCGGTCGTACTGTTTTTGGCTTCACCCCTGCCAAAGGACAACAATTAGAGGATCATTATTTTGGTTCCATTCCAGAAAGAGTATACGCTTTTATGCGTGATTTTGAAAATGAGGCGTACAAATTAGGAATCCCATTAAGAACAAGGCATAATGAAGTAGCACCTGCTCAATTTGAATGTGCACCCATTTTTGAAGAAGTAAATATAGCAGTTGACCATAATATTTTATTAATGGATGTCATGAGTAGAGTGGCTAAGCGACACCGTTTAGTTGTTTTATTGCATGAAAAACCATTTGCAGGTATCAATGGAAGTGGTAAACATAATAATTGGAGTTTAGCAACTGATACTGGAGTGAATTTACTTGCTCCAGGTAAAACACCGAAGACCAATTTAATGTTTTTAACCTTTTTTGTAAATACAATCAAAGCGGTGCATGATCATTCAGCTTTATTGAGGGCATCTATTGCATCAGCATCCAATGATTTTCGTTTAGGTGCCAATGAGGCTCCACCTGCTATCATTTCGGTATTTATTGGAGAATATTTAACCAAGGTATTAAATGATGTTGAAAGTAGAGTAAACAGCAAGTTTGATGAACAAGATGAAGCCATTTTAAAATTAGATTTACACCGAAGCATTCCAGAGTTGATGATTGACAATACCGATAGAAACCGTACTTCCCCTTTTGCCTTTACTGGCAACAAATTTGAATTCAGGGCAGTAGGATCTACCGCAAATTGTGCATTGCCGATGACCATTTTAAATACCATCATAGCAGATACATTGAACAATTTTAGTATTGAAGTGGACTCCTTAATTGCGAAAGGTGACAAAAAGGAAATTGCCATCATGCAAGTAATCCAAAAATATATTGTAGCTAGTAAAAAGATTTTATTTGAAGGAGATGGATATAGTGAAGCTTGGCATTTGGAAGCTGAAAAAAGAGGCTTACCCAATTTAAAAACAACGCCTGCAGCCTTAGATGCAATGGTGACTGAGCAGGCAAAAAATTTGTTTAAAACCAACGGTATTTATACACATGCTGAATTAGAAGCAAGGTATGAAATAGAGCTAGAAAAATACATTAAGAAAGTTCAAATTGAAGCAAGGGTTATTGGCGATTTAGCCACTAACCATATAATACCTGCTGCCATTAAATATCAAAACGAATTGTTGAAAAACGTGAATTTATTGCGCGACGCAGCCTTACCTGAAAAACTATATAAAGGGCAATTAACTTTGTTAAAAGATGTGAGTACCCATATTCAACAGGTGTATGAAAATGTACATGCCATGGTAGAGGAAAGAAAAGTAACAAATAACATAATAGATTCAAGAGAAAAAGCAATTGCTTATGAGGCAAAGGTGAAAGCACAATATTTTGACAAAATTCGTTACCATGTAGATAAATTAGAGCAATTGGTGGATGATGAATTATGGACCTTGCCTAAATATAGAGAATTGTTATTTTTACGATAGTGCTATGAATGAACTCATAACAAAATAAAAAAGTTCATTCACAAAGTATCTTATGATTTTTCAAAAAAGCCCCATTAACGGGGCTTTTTGATTTTTATTATTTTTCTTTAGAGCATTTTTAAAGCTTTTTATCTTTCCATAAAAAAGCTTTAAAAATTACTTCATTGTAAAAGTCTCTAGAAATTTAGTGGTGAAGTTTCCACTCCTAAAATCTTCATTTTGCATTAATTGTAAGTGAAAAGGAATGGTTGTTTTTACCCCTTCAATCACATATTCACTTAAGGCACGATACATGGTATTAATGGCTTCTTCACGAGTTTGGGCAACTGTAATTAATTTACCAATCATTGAATCGTAATAGGGAGGAATAACATATCCCGCGTATACATGGCTGTCAACCCGAACACCATGCCCACCCGGTGTATGCAAAACAGTAATTTTTCCCGGCGAAGGCCTAAAATCATTGTAAGGATCTTCTGCATTGATTCTGCATTCTATAGCATGCAATTTAGGTTCATAATTTTTACCAGATATTTTTTCCCCAGCGGCAATTTTAATTTGTTCTTTGATTAAATCGTAGCTAACAACTTCTTCAGTAACACAATGTTCTACTTGAATGCGCGTATTCATTTCCATAAAGTAGAAATTACGATGTTTGTCTACTAAAAATTCAATTGTGCCTACACTTTCATAATTGATTGCTGAGGCTGCTTTTATTGCGGCTTCTCCCATTCTTTGTCGAAGATCGGGTGTCATGAATGGGGAAGGAGATTCCTCAACTAATTTCTGATGCCTTCTTTGTATTGAACAATCACGCTCACTTAAATGACAAATATTTCCGAATTGATCCCCTGCCACTTGAATTTCTATATGTCGAGGCTCTTCTACAAATTTCTCCATATACAAGCCATCATTTTTAAAACTTGCCCCTGCTTCCATTTTTGCCGTCTCATACGCCTTTTCAATTTCTTCCTCTTTCCAAACGACACGCATGCCTTTACCACCTCCTCCAGCTGTTGCTTTAATGATAACGGGATAGCCAATATCTTTCGCTAATCTTTTTGCTTCTTCGGTACTTTCTAGCAATCCTTCACTACCTGGTACCACTGGTACACCTGCTTGAATCATGGTTTCTTTTGCAGTGATTTTATCGCCCATGCTATTAATCATGTCAGGGGTGGGTCCAATAAATTTTATCCCATGATCAGCGCAAATTTGTGCAAACTTTGCATTTTCTGCAAGGAAACCATATCCTGGATGCACTGCATCAGCGTTGGTAATTTCACAAGCAGCCATAAGATGAGGTATATTCAAATAGGATTCTTGACCTTTTGGACCTCCAATGCAAACGGCTTCATCAGCAAATTTAACATGCAAGCTATCTTTATCCGCAGTGGAGTATACCGCTACGGTTTTGATGCCCATTTCTCTACAAGTTCTAATAATACGTAAAGCAATTTCGCCACGATTGGCAATTAATATCTTTTTAAACATTTTGATAATTTAAAGTTGTCTTTGAGGGAACTAAGCGGGTTGAACCAGAAATAAAGGTTGATCGTACTCAACAGGACTAGCGTCTTCAACCAATACTTTTACGATGGTTCCTTTTACTTCGGATTCAATTTCATTGAATAATTTCATGGCCTCAATGATACAAACCACTTTACCCACATTTACATCCATACCCTCTTCTGCTAATAAAGGTTTATCAGGTGCAGCGCGACGGTAAAAAGTACCGATCATCGGGCTTTTGATGGTAATCAAATGATCAGTCGTGGGGGTTGCCACTGAAGGTATATTGGATGATGTGGAAGGGGGAACAGGCGCAGCTATTGGTGCAGGATGGGTTGTAAATACTTGTTGTTGTGGTGCTGTGACAACAGTATTTACTTTTTCTTCTTTTTGTTTGATGGTTACTTTTCCATCTTTGTCCTCAATACTAATTTCACCGATATTACTTTTGTTTACAATCTTAATAAGTTCATGAATTTGTTTTAAGTCCATATTTAGCAATTTTGGGTAAAATTGGGGTATTTTTAGCGAAAAACACAAATATTTCCCCTTTTTTTATTAAAAAAAGGGTTATTTCGGGGATAAATTAAAAAATAGTTATTGCAAAAAGCCCCCATAAATGGGGGCTTTTTAAACATCATTCGTAGGTCATTTTAAACAGGCTTACCTGTAAAAAATCCTGTTAAAAATTATTTCACTCTTTCTACATATTCACCATTCTTGGTATTTATTTTTATTCTTTCCCCTTCATTTACAAACAAAGGAACCATTACTGTAGCCCCTGATTCAATGGTGGCTGATTTTAAGGCTCGGGTAGCAGTGTCTCCTTTAACCCCATTTTCACAATAGGTAATTAATACGTCCAATTTTTCAGGCAATTCAGCCCCTATTGGCAATTCAGTTTCGGTATTCATAAACACAAAAACTTCAGCACCTTCGATCAAATATTGGGGGGCATCAATCATTTCTTCTGCCATTATGATTTGTTCAAAGGTTTCATTATTCATTAAATTATACCCACTATCATCCTTATATAAAAATTGGAAAGTCTTTTTTTCAACCCTCACTGGAAAAATAGTTTCCCCACTATTCCAAGTCTTTTCAATTGACCTTTTGTTATCCACCCCTTTTAATTTAGCCCAAATTTTGGCTGCCGCTCGAGCCGTTTTATTTTCCCCGAACTCAATCACCGTATACAAGTTATTGTCTAATTTTAAAATCATTCCACGGGAGATGTCTGATGTTGTTGCCATATTAATTAATTTAGTTTTTATGTTCCTAGAGACAAAAGTACTACTTGAAACCCATTTATAAAAAATCCTATAATTTTTGTTGGAAAATAAGGTTAAAAAAAAGGTTTTAGCCTATTTTTGCGGCACAAATATCAAATCAAGTCTTCATGTCAGTATTAGTTAACAAAAATTCAAAGGTGATTGTACAGGGTTTTACCGGTACAGAAGGTAGTTTCCATGCCAGTCAAATGATTGAATATGGCACCCAAGTAGTTGGCGGTGTAACACCAGGGAAAGGGGGAAGTACCCATTTAGAAAGACCCGTTTTTAATACGGTAGCCGATGCTGTTAAAACAACAGGGGCAGATGTAAGTATCATCTTTGTTCCCCCTGCATTTGCAGCAGATGCGATTATGGAAGCGACGGATGCAGGCATTGCCTTGGTGGTTTGTATTACCGAAGGAATTCCTGTTCAAGATATGGTGAAAGTGAAAAATTTTTTATTGGGAAAAACAACGCGTTTAATAGGACCAAATTGCCCAGGTGTTATCACTGCAGAAGAAGCCAAAGTAGGTATCATGCCAGGCTTTATTTTCAAGAAAGGTAAAATTGGAATCGTATCTAAAAGTGGCACTTTAACCTATGAAGCTGCTGACCAAACTGTAAAAGCAGGTTTAGGCATTAGTACTGCCATTGGTATTGGTGGTGACCCTATCATAGGCACGACAACTAAAGAGGCAGTTGAATTATTAATGAACGACCCTGAAACTGATGGTATCATTATGATTGGTGAGATTGGTGGCAGTATGGAAGCGGACGCTGCAAATTGGATTAAGGACAATATGAAAAAGCCAGTCGTTGGATTTATCGCTGGTCAAACCGCTCCAGCTGGTCGTAGAATGGGACATGCTGGTGCCATAATTGGTGGTGCAGATGATACAGCCGAAGCAAAAATGAAAATTATGGCAGCATGTGGCATACACGTTTGTGCTAGCCCTGCTGATATTGGCAAAACAATGGCTGCTGCATTAAATATGTAACAAACAAATTAGGCAGATTTTTAAACACCGAAGTCCCAGCGGGACATCGAAATTTGAAGAGAAAAAAAATCAAAGCTTGAATTTTTCACAGAATCCCTTAGCATGCATTGTTAAGGGATTTTTTATAGTAAGTTTGTTCAATGAAACAACTCTTGATGATTGGATTTTTTTGGAGTGGTATGCTAACTTCATTTGCGCAAAATTCATTTATAAAAATCAAAACTACCCCTCCAACTAAACTAAAAATTGGTCAATCCTATAAATTAAAAGTGTGTGTCGTGCATGATTTTACGATTGAAAAAACAGGTAGCCTTACTTGCATGTTACGCAATGGAATTTCCAAAGTTTCTGTTGATGGCTGGTTTATTAATATATTCCCTTTTCAATATTTTACGACCATTTTACACACTCCTTTTGATACAGAATTTAGCTTTACTGTACCCTATGATTATAAAGGAAAATTTGAAGTTAATCTCATAGGAAATTTAGGTTCCCTAAAGGATAGTGTTCACTTTATCATTCCAACTTATAAATAAGTAAATAGCTTTGCAAGCCAACCAAACTGAAAAAATAAAATACTTGATTGTTGGTCAAGGATTAGTTGGCACCTGGATGTCCTACCATCTTGAAAAAGCGGGCATCCCTTACAAAATAATCAATGACCCAAATTTTAAAAGTGCCACGTCAGTAGCAAGTGGTGTAATAAATCCTGTAACAGGCCGACGTATTGTTCAAAGTTGGATGATTGAATCTATATTACCATTTACTGTAAAACAGTACAAAGAGTTTGCTGCTTTTATACAAAAAGAATTATTTTACCCTACCCCAGTTATTTTAATACATCCCTCAGCACAAATGAAGGATAGTTTTGATTACCGCTTACATAACGAGAATGTATATTTATGCCAACAAGATGCAAGTAAATGGCATCCATATTTTTCATTGCCCTTTGGTACTGGTGCCATCAATGAATGTTATTGGATTGATCTACGTAAAATGATAACCTATTGGAAACAATATTTAGCAAAGACAAAAAAAATAATTAACACACAATTTGAATACGAAGACATTATAATGAATGAACATTTTGTTCAATGGAAAAACATTGTAGCGGAAAAAATAATCTTTTGTGAAGGGGTGAACGCCCTTAAAAATCCTTATTTCAAATCATTGCCTTTTGCGCCAAACAAAGGGGAAGCGCTCATTATAAAAGTACCTGGCTTAAGCAACAATTATATCTATAAATACAATATAACCATTGCGCCATGGTCAGCAGATTTATTTTGGGTTGGGTCAAGTTATGAATGGTCATTTAAGGATGAACAACCAACAGTTGCGTTTAAAGAAAAAATGATTCAACATTTAAATCAATTTTTAAACTTACCTTATTCCATTATTGATCATATTGTTGGCATTCGACCAACGAATGTACAAAGACGACCCTTTGTAGGAGTACATCCTTTGCATCCACAACTAGCTATTTGCAATGGTATGGGAACAAAAGGTTGTTCTTTAGCTCCCTATTTCACCCATCAATTAATGGAACATTTAGAGGAGGGTAAAGCAATTGGGGAGGAAGCAGACATTGCGCGTTTTAAGCTATTTTGATAAAACCAAAAAATTAAATACTTTCGAAACTTCAAGCTAATACATGATAAATGATGGTAGAAAAAAAGCCTCTTGAAACTGAATTTTACAACATTCCTATTGCTTATCGTAAAATGGAAAATTTGCATATTATTTTTTGGCTTTTCAAAGACATTGCGTGGTGTATGGTCTGGAGGCCATTGGGAATCATCATGATCGTGCCTACATTGACAATATCAATTGTCATTGCTTGGAGGACAAGACATATTGTTGCTGAGTTGTGTCATAACCTGGCCATTGTAGTGTGGATTACTGCTAACTCTTTTTGGATGTGTAGTGAATTTATTGGAATAGATAATCAAATATTATTTAGATCAACAACTATTAAGCAATTAGCCATGATTCCTTTTTTAACAGGCGTATTAATTTTAGGATATTATTATTTGTGGTATCATCCAAAACATTCACATAAAAATAAATAGGCTGTCGTCTCCTTTTATAAAAATTTATCTAATTTTTTGGCTTGAAAAAAAGTGGAAAGGCCTAACAGGCTTATTGATAAAAATGCCCACCTTAGCCCAATTGCTTGGGATAAAAAACCGATCAGGGGCGGTCCAATTAAAAAGCCAAAAAAACCAATGCTAGAAACTGCTGCTAAATCAATACTTGCTCTTCCAGGCGCTGCATTTCGACCAATCGATCCGTAAATGGTTGGGATCACAGCAGAAACGCCAAAGCCCACGAACATAAATCCGATACAACTAATTAGGATGTTTGGATAGGAAACTGCAATCATCAACCCTAAGGTAACAAGTAAGCCACTTAACATCAATTGTTTTCTCGCACCCCAATGATTAATTAAGGCATCTGCAAACATTCTGCCCGTTGTCATACAAGCCATAAAACTAATGTACCCAACAGTTCTCCATTGTTCTGGAACTTTTACTACTTTTTGGAAATAGACGCCACTCCAATCAAACATCAATCCTTCACAAACCATATTGCTTAAGGCAACTAACCCAAATTGCAACAAAAGTGCACTTGGCTTCTTCCATGGGTTTTTGTTATTTTGTATACTTTTTTCATCAGGTAGTAAATACTTTCTGGTAAAAAATAAAAATAGCCACCCTAGGATGGCAACTGTTGTGAATTGTTGGAAAGGAGAAATGGCATTGGCAACAAAAAAGCCTCCTAATAACCCGCCCGAAAATCCAGCCAAACTCCAAAATCCATGAAATGTAGAAACAATACTTTTATTATATAAATTAGAAAGATTGGCTGCTTGTGTGTTTACCGAAACATTGAATAAATTACCAGCCATTCCAAATAAAAACAAGGAGATTGCCAGCTGAATTGTATTATTCGCCATGCCAACACTTATCAATAATAGTGGATACAAAATGGCTGCAAGACTTACTATGTTTTTACTTCCATATTTGGCCGTAACGTTGCCCGACAAGGGAATCCCGATAAATGTTCCAATAGGAAGAAAAAATAATAGCCCTCCAAATGCCCCATCATTTAAACCCAATTGCATTTTAATGTCAGGAATTCTACTTGCCCAACTTGCAAAACAAATTCCCGTGAGAAAAAAATAGCCTGATAGAATTTTACGTCTTGTTTTTAAGGGGATCTCCTGCTTTACCATTTTGCAAAGATGAGGTTTTTATAGGAATTGGGCTATATTTGCATTTCATTCATACCTTAATTTTTTTTATGTACCGTACACACCATTGTGGCGCATTAACAATCCAATTTGTTGGTCAAGAAGTAACCTTAGCAGGGTGGGTACAAACCATTCGTAAATTTGGCGCCATTACTTTTGTGGATTTAAGAGACCGCTATGGCATCACCCAATTATTAATAGGCGAAGAATTACAAGGTCAATTGGATGCACAGCCCTTGGGACGCGAATTTGTGTTACAAGTAAACGGAATCGTTATTGAGCGTTCCAATAAAAATGCCAATATCCCTACCGGCGAAATTGAGCTTAAAGTTACTGCATTTAAAATTTTAAATGCTTCTATAGTCCCTCCTTTTACGATTCAAGATGACACAGATGGCGGGGATGATATTAGAATGAAATACCGTTTTTTGGATTTAAGAAGAAACGCAGTAAAAAAGAATTTAACATTAAGATATCAGGTAAATAGAGCTACCAGAAACTATTTACATGAACAAGGGTTCATGGATATTGAAACACCCTTTTTAATTAAGTCAACACCCGAAGGTGCTCGTGACTTTGTGGTGCCGAGCCGTATGAATCCAGGTGAATTTTATGCACTCCCCCAATCACCTCAAACTTTCAAACAATTATTGATGGTAAGTGGCTATGATCGCTACTACCAAATTGTAAAATGTTTTAGAGATGAGGACCTAAGAGCCGATCGTCAACCAGAATTTACGCAGATTGACTGTGAGATGAGCTTTGTGGAGCAAGAAGACATTTTAAATATGTTTGAAGGGTTAATTAAAAGCATATTTAAGGATGTTAAAAACATAGATTATACCGAAACCGTTCAAAGAATTACCTGGGAAGATGCCATGTGGCATTATGGAAATGACAAACCTGACATTCGTTTTGGTATGGAATTGTGTAATTTAAAAAAGCCTGGCCATGTATTTTCGGATAAGCAGGACCAATCAGTGTTAATTAATGGTGTAGACTTTAAAGTTTTTGATGAAGCTGAAACCGTTGTTGCTATTGCTGCTCCAGGTTGCAGTGAATTTACACGCAAACAAACTGACGAATTAACTGAATGGGTAAAGCGTCCTCAAATTGGCATGAAAGGTTTAGTATTCATTAAATGTAATACTGATGGTGCTTTTAAAAGCAGTGTAGATAAATTCTATTCAGAAGATAAATTAAAAGCGATTGCTTCGGCAGCCAATGCAAAAGCTGGTGACTTGGTTTTAATATTAGCAGGTCCCGAAGAAAGAACGCGTAAAGCCATTAGCGAATTGCGTTTAAATTTAGGTAAGCAATTAGGTTTTAGAAAAGAAGATGAATTCAAATTATTATGGGTATTGGACTTCCCTTTATTTGAATATGATGAAGAAGGCAACCGTTGGGTAGCAAGACACCATCCATTCACTTCACCTAAGCCGGATCATATTGACATGATGATCAACAATGCGCCTGACATTAAAGATGCTGCTAAATATTTAGAACATCCTTATGCTAATATCAAGGCCAATGCTTATGATATGGTATTGAATGGGAATGAAATTGGTGGAGGGTCTATTCGTATCTTCCAAAGAAACCTGCAAGAAAAAATGTTTGCAGCATTGGGCATGAGCCCTGAAGAAGCCCAACATAAATTTGGTTTCTTATTAGGCGCATTTGAATATGGGGCACCTCCACATGGGGGTATTGCTTTTGGATTTGACCGCATATGTGCGTTACTAGGAGGTAGTGAAAGTATCAGGGACTTTATTGCCTTCCCTAAAAACAATAGTGGACGTGATGTTATGTTGGATGCGCCTAGCAGCATTGATAATAAACAATTTGAAGAACTACACATACAACTAAATCTAAAAAAAGACAATGTTAACGAATCTAAAATTGTATAAGGTTTTAACCTATATTTTACTACCTATTGCGTATTTTTTTATTTTTTTAGACGTACTATTTCTTATTTCTGCATTAGCCAATCCAAGCACACTCATTTTTGTATTTATCATTGCTTGTTTGGTTATATACACGATTACAAGTACTCAATTTCTTCGCAATAGCATTGAAAAAGAAAAAATTCAAAAAGCAAAATTTAAAGACTTGATTAAAGTAAATGCATATGTAAGCCTTGTGCTTTGTTCTTTGTTCTTTTTAAATTCAATTAGTATCTTACTTTCCTCCAATGCAACACTTTTAAAATTCATCGATGAATTGATTGAAAAACAACCAGGATTTCCAAAAGAAGCAACCCCTACTTTAATACTTTCTGTACTCAGGGGTGTTGCCATTTTTTTGTTTGTGACGGGCACTGTTGGCTTATTGCATATCAACATTACCTTACAACTTGTCAAAAAAAATAGTCATTTATTTGAATAACTTTATGTAGCCTCTAAAATAAGGTTTATCCAATTTTTTCAGGCACTGCTCTACCAACAATACCTGATGCTGCGCCACGGTCACCACCTTCATGGTATTCGGCGTCTTCATTCACGTCCCATAAATCATATACTTCCTTGTCCGCAATAATATTTTTAGCTGCTAACATAGCAGTCATCATACTGTGATCTTGGTTATTGTATTTATGCATTCCATTTCGTCCTACCAAGTACAAGCCTTTATATTCTTTTAATGCTTCCCGAATAACACTTAAATTGTCTTTATACTCATGGTCATAAACTGGATAAGCCTTTGGCTGTCTTACCACATAACCATCCACAATAGCAGAAGGTTTAGTCAATCCAATTTGATCAATTTCCTTCGTACCTAATTTAATTAAGTCCTCATTGCTACTGGCCCACAATCCATCCCCTTCGAAACAGAAGTACTCTAATCCATAGCATGCCATTTCAGGATCGGGTACCATATAAGGACTCCAAGATTTAAAGTTTTGTATACGACCTACTTTTACATTGGGCTCATGAATATAAATCCAGTTGTCATTAAATGCATCTTGATCCTTACATATTAAAACCACCGTTAAAAAGTCACGGTAATTTAATTGACTTGCTGCATGTAGGGCTGCAGCTGAAAAGGATGGTGCCACAGCAGGAATTAATTCTCTCATAGGCGCTGATGACAACACATAATCAAACCCTTCTAAAATAGCACCAGTACTAGTATATACATTCCAAGTACCCGTTTGTAAGCGCTCAATTTTATGAACACCAGTGTTCATTTCTACTTTCACACCTAATGCTTTACTCTTTACTACACACTCCTCCCACATCATACCCGGTCCACGTTTTGGATAACGGAAGGAGTCAATTAATGTCTTAATCACATCTCCTTTACTTTTTTTACCACTAGGCTTAAATAAAGCATTCCATACTGCACTACTTAATGACAAACCTTTGATACGTTGTGCTGCCCAGTCTGCTGAAATTTCTTTACAAGGAATTCCCCATACTTTTTCGGTATACGTTTTAAAGAAAATATTAAATAAACGTTTACCAAATTGATTCGTAACCCAATCCTCAAAATTTTGAGGGTCTTTTACAGGAAATAATTTTGCATGTAAATAACTCATTACACATAAGAAACTTTCAAAAATACCCAGTTTCATTAATGCTTCGAATGCGGCTAGTGGATATGCAAAAAACTTTTTATTATAAAAAATGCGTGAGCTTCTAGGACGCTCCAATAATTCATCAGCTAAAATTTCGGTCCAAAAATCTTCTACTTCTTTCGACTTGGAAAAAAAGCGGTGCCCTCCAATATCAAAATGATATCCTTTGTAAGATTCTGTTCTTGAAATGCCCCCAACATATTGCGGATCTTTTTCAAAGACTGTCACGTCTTGATGTGCTTTACCTAATAAATAGGCGGCAGTTAAACCAGCAGGACCTGCACCAATAATGGCTACTTTTTTAGTCATGAGAATGAATAATTTGGGCAAAATTGCGAAATTAAATTGGGATTGCCATTAATAATAGCAAAGAGTTTAAGCAAAGTGTTAATTTTGTTTATATGGCAACAATTTCAACGATTCAATGGAGTACTAAACATTTTTCAGAACTCACTGTAGATGAGCTTTATCGTATTTTAAGACTCAGAAGTGAAGTATTCGTAGTAGAGCAAAACTGTGTGTTTTTAGATATGGATAATAAAGACCAAAAGGCCTATCATACAATGGGATGGATGAATGGTGATTTAGTTGCCACAACGCGTTTATTTGATGTTGATCAAAGCTATCCAGGTTACCAAAGTATTGGACGTGTTGTAGGTTCACCAAAATATAGAGGCATTGGTGCTGGCAAAGCACTCATGGAATATTCAATTGCAGAATGTGAACGCTTATTTGGCAAACATGCTATCAAAATTGGAGCTCAATTATATTTGAAGAAATTTTACAACGAACAAGGATTTGAACAAGCCGGAGAAATGTATTACGAAGATGAGATTGAGCATATTCCAATGATCCGAAAATAATATTTTTTATTGCATTTCAATTTCCAAATACTTTGCAGTATGTGATTTTGATTTTTTAATCATCTCTTCTGGCGATCCTGTAAACTGTATTACGCCACCCCCACTTCCACCTTCCGGACCTAAATCAATAATATGATCAGCAACTTTTATTACATCCATATTATGCTCAATGACTAATACTGTATTGCCTCTTTCAACCAATCTATTCAGTACGCCAATTAATAATGAAATATCTTGAAAATGCAGGCCAGTAGTAGGCTCATCTAATATGTAAAAAGTTTTACCTGTATCTTTTTTCCCTAACTCAGTTGCTAATTTTACACGCTGTGCTTCACCGCCACTTAGTGTAACAGCAGATTGACCTAAAGTAATATATCCCAGTCCTACCTCTTGCAACACTTTTACTTTTCTATAAATAAAGGGAACTGCTTGAAAAAATTCACAAGCTTCTTC
>Ga0114959_10000560_pt1 | contig 35225 bp, 30 predicted proteins | sample C_130625_EF_Meta_FD_87317 | JGI IMG/M metagenome (GOLD analysis project Ga0114959, IMG submission 87317) | Freshwater microbial communities from Lake Croche, Canada to study carbon cycling - C_130625_EF_MetaG | ecosystem: Environmental > Aquatic > Freshwater > Lake | place: Lake Croche, Canada... | reverse complement strand
AGGTCCAGTTATTCCTGTTGGACCAGTTATTCCTGTAGGTCCAGTTATTCCTGTTGGACCAGTTATTCCTGTTGGGCCTGTGATTCCTGTTGGACCAGTTATTCCTGTTGCACCTGTACGACCTGTTGGACCTGTGATTCCTGTTGGGCCTGTGATTCCGGTAGGTCCAGTTATTCCTGTTGGACCTGTGATTCCTGTTGGTCCAGTTATTCCTGTTGGGCCCGTAGGGCCAGTTATTCCTGTTGGACCAGTTACACCTGTAGGTCCTGTTATTCCAGTAGGGCCATCTATTCCTGTTGGTCCTGTTATTCCAGTAGGGCCAGTTATACCTGTTGGGCCAGTGATTCCTGTTGGTCCAGTAATTCCTGTTGGACCAGTGATTCCTGTAGGTCCAGTAATTCCTGTTGGGCCCGTAGGGCCAGTTGGGCCAGTTATTCCTGTTGGGCCAGTGATTCCTGTTGGGCCCGTAGGGCCAGTGATTCCTGTTGGGCCCGTAGGGCCAGTAGGGCCAGTAGGGCCAGTGATTCCTGTTGGGCCCGTAGGGCCAGTAGGGCCATCTATTCCTGTTGGTCCTGTTATTCCAGTAGGGCCAGTTATACCTGTTGGGCCAGTAGGGCCATCTATTCCTGTTGGTCCTGTTATTCCAGTAGGGCCAGTTATTCCTGTTGGTCCAGTGATTCCTGTTGGGCCCGTAGGGCCAGTTACACCTGTAGGTCCAGTAATTCCTGTTGGGCCCGTAGGGCCAGTAATGCCAGTAGGGCCATCTATTCCTGTTGGTCCTGTTATTCCTGTTGGACCAGTTATACCTGTTGGACCAGTTATACCTGTAGGTCCAGTTATTCCTGTTGGACCAGTTATGCCTGTTGGACCAGTTATGCCAGTAGGGCCAGTTATGCCAGTTGGTCCTGTTATTCCGGTTGGTCCTGTTGGTCCAGTGATTCCTGTTGGGCCCGTAGGGCCAGTAATGCCAGTAGGGCCATCTATTCCTGTTGGGCCCGTAGGGCCAGTAATGCCAGTAGGGCCAGTTATTCCTGTTGGGCCAGTAATGCCAGTAGGGCCTGTTATTCCTGTTGGGCCCGTAGGGCCAGTTATTCCAGTAGGTCCTGTTATTCCTGTTGGGCCAGTTGGACCAGTTATACCTGTTGGGCCAGTTGGACCAGTTATGCCTGTTGGACCAGTTATTCCTGTAGGACCAGTAATTCCAGTAGGTCCAGTTATTCCAGTAGGTCCAGTGATTCCTGTTGGACCAGTTATGCCTGTTGGGCCAGTTATGCCTGTTGGACCTGTTGGACCAGTTATTCCTGTTGGACCAGTTATGCCTGTTGGGCCAGTTATGCCTGTTGGACCAGTTATTCCTGTAGGACCAGTTATACCTGTTGGACCAGTTATTCCAGTAGGTCCAGTGATTCCAGTAGGGCCTGTTGGACCAGTTATTCCAGTAGGTCCAGTTATTCCTGTTGGGCCAGTTATACCAGTTGGTCCAGTTATGCCAGTAGGGCCTGTGATTCCTGTTGGACCTGTTATTCCAGTAGGCCCAGTAGGCCCATATTTTCCATTAATGAGTGAATAAACTGGTCCTACCAATCCGACTCCTCCCGTATTAATTAGTTGTGCAACAAGGTCAGTAAAGTTTTCACCAGTCGGTCCAGTACCTGATATTTGCCAACCACCCACCGTTCCAAGAGGTGCTAATGGATCTACAGCAGGTCCAATATTAATAAACGGTGTAGCAAAACCAAATTCAGTATAAACAATTCCAGATAAATTAGAACCAATTAGTCCTTCATTCACAGAACCCGTAGGACCAGCAATATTAATTGTCCCAGGTCCCACATAAAAATCTTTCCATCTTTGACCAGCATTACCCAAAGAATATATATTATCTACAGCAGGTACTAAATTTACATTAATTAATACATTAGAAGGATCAAGAATTTGCAATAAACTGTTATAATATACCATATCAGTATTAGATGGATCCACTAATAGTACGGATCCCGTTCCTGGACCAATAATAGGCAACGTTGGTCCCGTCGGACCAGTTTGTCCCAAATTTGACACACACTCATAATCATCACAAACATCTTGTTCGTATTCACATCCACAATCACAACTTCCATCACATTCATCCGTATCACAATCACACCCACACATATTTGAATTTGTAGATTTAGATCCTGATAATATTTTGTTTAATTCAACACCATTAATAGTTTGAACATTTAAATTAGTAGTAGTAATATTATTACTAGTTAAATTATTAAGATAATGTCCATTATTATTACTCATATTATGATATATTATGTTATAAAAATACATATTCATTTTAACTCTTTTTTCAGTCGGAAATTATACACAAAAAATTATATCTAAATATATAATTTTTTATTTACAACTGAAAATTATGGGCAAGGAAAAGGTCTATTTCTCTCAATCACCAATGGCAACGGCATTAATGTCGGTTTATTTTCATATATATTAACCGTTTCTAATTTCGCAAGTTCAGGTACAAGACACGGTTCTGGTTTAACTAAATTTGTAGAATTAATGCCAAATAAAAATGACTCAATCTGGACAGGGTTATAAGATAATTTATCTCTCGGTAATTGTCCAGGAAGCAATCCATTGCCAGGCAATCGCGTTGACCACGCTTCGCCATATTGCGAGTTTTTATACAAATTGTATTGCTGGTTTTCCTTGTATTGTCTTTGTTCTAAAGCGTAATTACCCGGTGTATTTATATTTCGTGTTGAGGCCATATTATACTACAAATATATAATAATTTTTTATTCAAAATTAATTGCCCCATTCAATGCATTTATATGCATTTCATTCATTTTACCATCATTTAAAAAATCACATAAGCATAAATGGGTCAAATGAAAATAACTATAAGAAAATAATAAAATGAATCCACTCATTAAATCGTCAGACAACAAATGTGCGGATAGCTTTTCAACCATTTTCATTAAAATACTCTTTCCGTTATCATTAGATAATTCTGCAAATATTTTCTTATATAATCCTTCAATCATATCATTCACTTTTTTATCATCGTATTCGTTCAAGCCGAAAAAAGCCAATAATTCAGTTTTATAAACTATTACAGCCATTTCCAACAACTCATCTTCAGATTCTTCGTGAATAATTGGACTAACATCAACAATCATTTTAGATACAGGATTCATTTTAACAAGAGAAGCATCGTAAAAATGATAAGTGCACATAAATAAAGTATTATACATACTATTCATTTTCTCGAATCCACTCTTTAAGTTCATTTTTACACTATTTAATATTCCGAGTACGATTAAATATGAACAACAACAATATAAATAATAATTATCAATTTACAATTATGTATACGTGTCAAAGCAAACCATATGATTATATTTTGAATTGTTGTTTCTACATTTTAACGATGTATTCAGGGTTACTTTTAAGTAAATCCGCCTATAAATATGCTATTAAAAATTTAAATGTAAACATTGATTCCGAACAATTATGCCAGTTTCTTTGCTCATATTCGCTTTTTTTCAATATCCTAGTATCAATTTATGTGTATTTGAAAGATTATCGAGAACACTATATTGTCGATATAGCCGGTGTTACTATTTTAAGCGTAGGTTCATATTTGTATCACTATGATATATACCGTAAATTTAAAACAAGACAAATAGTAAAATACAATTATCCGGAAAATTGTTTTTTTATTGTTTTTGATAATATATGCATTCATATTCGCACCTTTTTAACATTGCGTACCAATTATTACTATAATGAAACTGCGAATATAATATTGACCATCTATTTTATTATTCAATTAACTAGTTTTTATACATTATATGAAAATATATTAAAATTCTATTATGATTCGACATTTGTCAAAGAAAAATTATTCAAAATCATAAACATATTAACTATAATTCCTATTTCATATAATATTGTTTTTATATTTATCAACTCGGATTGTAAATACGGTGCACCTTTTGTATTCGTTAGTATATTCACTGGATTATTAATATACATTGAACCGTTTAATAATTTAAACCATTTCGCTATTCACATACTAATCATTGCCCAAAACTATTACTCGTCTCTCGCAAATACTGAAAATGCAAAAGTTTTATGTAAAATCTAGATATATTGGTCATTGTTTTGCTGATTCATATAGTCGCGATCCCTTGTTAGTTCACGAGACGGAATACCGCCGCGAATCCATCCATCAGACGCGACACCTTCAACACAATAAGCTGGGTTTGTTACTCTGTCTTTAATATCCGAGAGAAGAGGAGTCGTAGTATATTTCATATAACTCTTTTCTGGAAGACGGGTCACAGAACGCTTATTGGTAATCAATTCGCCTTGTTGAATTTGAGACTCCAAAATAGGATCGACCGAACCGCGGCCTAAAAAGGGGACAGTCGCAAAGGGACGTTGAAATAAATCGATCTTGCATCGCGGATGCGTAACCAGGCCACCAAGAAGCAATTTGGATGATTGATCAACGACGCATCCACCTGATCCAACACTGCTAGGCCCATTGTACATAATGCCTGGTTGTGTTGTAGCTAATTCAATCGGCTTTCTCATAGTACAGTCATCTGCAAAATAATTCTGCAATGTATAATTGCACGCCTGTATATTTTGAATAGTCTCTTGATCTTGATAACACACATCTGAACCAATTCTACTCATATTGTCGAACGTATAATTAGTGACAAATGCCATTTATATATACTAGTTTTATTTTTTTACTAAATAAAAAAATAAAATTTATCATAAAGGTGTAAACATTAAATATAAAATCGTAATCGTATTAATAAAGCGTGTATCTATAATTATCTTGTACCCTCGCCATTGCACCCGCGGCATCAGAGTCTTTACCTGACGGCATATTGCCGTATAAAAAGTCGGCAAATGCCCCTTGGTCATTAGCAACTCTGGTATTAGCCGTCGAATAAAAATTTCGATTTGACTGATCTAAATAAAATTTTTCTCCTAAATCGCCAAATAATTGCTTATTTGTATTCTTAATCCCTGGATTTAAAAATTGTACCATTTTTTTAGTTGAACCTGTAATATCTTCGTAAACATCCGGATTAAAAGCCGGCGGGGCAGATTTTCTATCTGGATTATCACCAATATCGGTCAACAAAACGTTGCCAAAAGGATTCGTCTTCGTGTTATCTACAAAATCGCTCCTCAAAAACTCCTGCAATGTTGCCGGATTTACAAGTTTATCCCCTTTACTTGTAACAGTCGCGTCACTAAATCCTTCTTTCATTGTATTTTTAAACATTTCTTTAGTTACCTTCTGTTTTCGAGTCTTGTACAATATAAAAATCACAATTAACGTAATAATTCCGACAATTAGAATCTTTGCCGACATTGTAAATATAAATCCTAAAATTGTCAAAATAATAATCAATCTACTAATAGCATCTAATTTCTGCTCAAACGTCATTTTAGGTGTGGGCCACAATTCGAAAATGTAATCCTTGTTCAATAATATCGACGGATCATTAGACCAAAATGGAATAGGTGATGGCATTATATATATACATTTACTAATTTTTTCACTGTCTTATCTATTTCTTTCCCTTCTTCTTTTTACCCGAAGCCTTTACTGTTTTATCGTCATTAATATAAGCAATCAGCTCTTCGTCGCTCATCGCATTCTGTTGTGAAACTTGTTGAGCTTCTTGTGCAACCTTTTGAGCTAATTGTGTTGCCAATTGTTGTGCATTTTTCAGTTCAGCCTTTTTTTTAAGTGTCTCCTTCATTTTTGCCGTCTTTTGCATACGTTTTAACTGTTCCGCCATCGCATTTGTGTCCAATTTTTCATTCTTACCTAAATTTGGCATACCCATACCCATCGTCTTTAACAAATCCTGTATATTACCCAATCCGGGCATATCCTTCATCTTGTTCATCAAATTTGTCGCCTCTGAATACAACTCATTCTCTTTGATATCACCCCGTTTCAATCGTTGATCCAATTTATCACCAACATTTTTAACCAACTCCATTAATTTTCCAGGATTACTAAACAAGGTTTGAAATATGTCACCCGCATTTGAAATATTGGCCATATCAATATTCAAACTGCCAGCTGTCTCTTCTGCAATTTCTTGTGCCAACTGACCCAATTTTCCACCCATCATACCAGTAATATGTTCGTGAATTTCATCCGCATTTGGTAGATTTTCTATATTTATTCCAGTAGACTCGTCATTTTTTCCTGGTGTTTGTGTTTCAAACATTTTTTGCATATTACTCAATGTTTCCTCCAATTTACCCTTAAACTCATCCTCATTGATCGAATCAAACAATTTAGCCGTGTCACCAAAAGCCTCCTTATTTTTCATCGAACCAACAATAGATAATAATATAAGTTGCAAATATTTCCAAATTGTATCCCTCGTGGCCTTTGATATATCACACTTCCATAAGTACTTGAAACTAATACCCGGTAAAAATTCAGTGTTTGCACTCGATGTATCCTTAAACATTTCTTCAGACTGATACAAAATATCAATAAATCTCTCAGGAAAAACCGTCAAACAATGAGCAAAAATAAATTCCATCTTCTCTGTCTTATCCTCTTCAGACAATCCTTGAAAGTCATTTGACCACCACTTAAATACTATTGGCTCATATTCTGGAAATGTGGTTAATATATCCGAGATAAAATCCTTGATTATTTTTTGAAACTCGTTCGGGATAGCTTCTATTTCATTTGTCGACATTTATATGTTTGATATAAAAAATATGTTTAAATCAAACTATTCAATAAATATATTTTACATTATTTGTTAAATATATCGTTTTCACGCATTATAAAGTGATGCTAATTTTGTCAAATTTTGAATATATTTCATCGTCTTTGCCCTGTCCTCATCTGTCATCAGCTTCACCGGATTTCTTAGACGATCGATACCTTCTACAATTTTAGCAGAATTATCTGCATAAGCTAAATCATTCGAATAATCTTTATTAATAAAAAAATCAATATTACCTTCATCAATCATATTTTTATACTTTCCAACAACATAACTCTCCCAAATTTGTATAATAAGCTTCGGATTTGCCTTTCGAATCATTAACATATAATTCTTTGTTGTTAATATATCAGCATTTTCTGGAAAAACACGAATAATGTCATCCATAAACTCAATAAAATGATTGTTAAAAGCTGTTAATATATTTGAATTTGCCGACATTTATTTTATAGTTACTTAATAATATTCTTTTAAATTATTAACAAATAAATATTATTATCAAATAATCATCTCAATTAATCTAATACCCTAAAACGTTTTTTTGCCCGTTAACGAGGCATATTCCTGATCTCTCTGCTGTTGTAATTGTTCTATTGTTAAATTCTCACCAGCTTTACTTTGCCTATAATCAAAATCATCGGTTGGAGTTGGTATTTTATCATTTTCATTGAGACCAAAATAATTATGCATTTGTCTCATACCACCATCACCCTTTGTATTTAATTCATCTGCACCTTGATCTAAAAAACTAAAATTATCAGAAACAACCCCTCCGAAATTCAAACCGCCTCCTAAAGTAAAAGCCATCGGTTCCATATTGTTGCTCGTTGAAATTTTGGTTAATGTCTCTTGCTTCGGCTTCAAATGTTCATATATATGATCACCATATAAGACCTTAAAATTCTGATTAATTAATAATAATGCGGGTACCTTTGTTACATTCTCAGGCATTACCATTTTTTGACCATTCTCTAAAACAATGTATATTTTACCATCCTTTTCCTTTGTACGTTTATCAATACATAAGAAATGTATGTCTTTATTTACCTGCGACTTTGAAACCGTTTGCAATAATTTTTTGGAATGTTCGCAAAAGTTTGAATAATATAATATTGAACTCATTAAATTATACCAAGCTTATTCGAAACATTTTTTAACTCAAATATATATTTATTAAAAAATTGAATAGAAAGAATATTAAATATAATAATAATATAAACAATATGAACCCTCGTATCCAAGATGTCAAAGAAGATGGTAATACTCTTACCTTTACATTGAGCAATGTAAATGTTAGTTTAGCCAATGCTGTTCGTCGAACTATTCTTTCTGATATACCAACAGTTGTATTTAGAACGACTCCTTATGAGGAGAATAAAGCGGTATTCTTAGTCAATTCAACTCGCTTAAATAATGAAATTATGAAACAACGACTCAGTTGCATTCCGATCCATATTACTGATCTAGAAACACCACTAGAAAATTATATATTAGAAGTCAATGTGGAGAATTTGACAGATACTATACAATATGTTACCACAAAAGACTTTCTCGTAAAAAACATCACAACAAATAAGTATCTATCCGAGAAAGATAATACAAATATATTCCCACCAAATGATAGTGGTAATTATATTGATTTTGCACGCTTAAGACCCAAGATTTCCGATGAAATACCCGGCGAGAAACTGCATTTCACCTGCGAATTTTCCATCGGGACCGCAAAAGAAAACGCTATGTTCAATTGTGTATCAACGTGTTCCTATGGTTTCACGCCTGACGAAGAAGGGATTGACCGCGAATTGAGCAAAAAAGTAAAACATTGGAAGGATCAAGGGTTGACTAAAGAAGGTATCGATTTTGAATCAAAGAATTGGCGATTATTGGAAGCCCAGCGAATTGTGAAAAAGGATAGTTTCGATTTCATTATAGAAACCGTAGGAGTATTTGCCAATAATGAATTAGTCAAAAAAGCGTGTGAAATATTACTCAAAAAGTTGACCGATATGATTGTTCTAATCGACAAGGATGATTTAAAAATCATACCTTCGCAAAACACAATGCCATTTTCATTTGATATTATTCTAGAAAATGAAGATTATACCATCGGAAAAGCACTCGAGTATATGCTATACTCGAAATTCTTTGAAGATATGAAAATTCTAAGTTTCTGTGGTTTCAAGAAGATGCATCCCCACGATTCGGATAGTATTATTCGCATCGCATATAAAGAATTAACTGATATGAATGTTATAAAGCAGAATTTAAAGGCGGCTATTTCAGATGCAATGTTTGTGTTTGAAAAAATCGGAGAAAAATTCTAGAAAAATCATACGCCATAAAAATAATTGGCTAACAATTGAATATTTGCTGAATCCATTACTCGATTAGTACTGTCATTTCTATTTCTAAAATGCATAAATTGCATAGATAATTCTTCTATTTTTTCTTTAGTTAGTTCCTCTTCAACACTATATCTATGGATAATATTATTTTTGTAATTAACAGGATCGATATGTAAATTTATCAAGTATGCTATAACAATATCATCATAATAATTATTAACGTAATATTGTATATTTTCATTCAACACACCAGTTTTAGAACCAGATACAGAGTCACTAATTATACACGTATCGACTATTTTTTCTGCGATGTCCCTCGACATTACTATTCCGGCACCACTTACAAAATCTATGACATAATACTCACAAAAGATTCCACCAACATAATTATGTCTCGGCTGTTTATCCAAAAAGCTAACTAATTTGGGAATATTGTAAAAGGATGATAAGTTGGTTCGTATCAGATAATCGTAGTTGTAACGATTTTTGAAATAATGCATTGAATAGATTGATTTCAAAAAAATACCTGGTATGAAACTCTCTTCGCAATTATAGAATATTGTACAATCATCGTCATTTACTACAATCTGCTCTGTCAAATCATCTCTACAATATAAAAGATAGATTTTAACATTCTCAAATTTGTTTGCGTATTTTTTCCATGTCTCAACAATATTTGCGTATTTATCATCGTAAGATGCAATAACTAACATTAATATTTTGCATTCACTTTTATTTTCTACCAATTCATACATTATGTAATAATGTATAAATCTATTTATATTAATTTTTATATTTAACTCTTTTTACATCTCACAATCTTTTCGATTCCTTTTTCGCATATTATAATTCATCGAATACATTTGCAAAGTAGCATCCAACTCATTCACATACTTTATCACCACAGTATTCGTGACAAACTCCTTCTTTGGCATTAATTCATTCAAATATAAACGATGAATATGAAACATATGTGTGCGATAATTTTCCGCAAATTCAATCAGCGGCTTTTCCTTTCTGACATAACACGAGATGTAATTCTTATGCAATGTCTCAGTAAAATCGTGCAAACATTTTCTAAAAAAAGAACAATCCTTCTTATATTCAGGATAAAATGATAAAAAATCTCCAACCGCCCCTTTTTTTCTCAAACACAGATATTGAAACTGCAATTTCGGATGGTTTCCTCTTAAATGTCTCACTGTTTCGTAAACCGGATTACGCAATTTTGTCCGAGTACCATCTACCTTGTTTTTAATAATAATGCCAACAACATCATATGACGTATTCATTGATGCATACTTCTCTTTTAATTCATCATAACTTGTCCAATTATTATCTATTTTTGGAAAAAGTATCGATGTATGATGCCAAAATCCCATTTGCTTCACATTTTCCATATCAGACGGAAGCACATGCACAACACCTTCGGATGTATTTTGGTAAATCTTGTATGCGGCAACCAAATATAATTGCTCCGTTTTGAATGGAACTACAATACGATTCTCTGGATGTTGCAGAACAAAACTATAACAATATGAATTATTCAACATATTTAAATCAAAATTATTTTTAAATGCTGCCTCCATAAACATACCGCGAAATGTCTTAGCATCCTTTGTTTTATAAAAAGACACCTCTCCACCCACGCTATTTCTAGTTGCCAATTCCCACGCACCAGATAACCCAGAAGTTGAATCCCAAAACACATTGATCATTGTTCCCTCTACAAACTCCTCTGCTACAATAGAATCGTTTTTCACTGGATTGGTTTCTACAAATTTTTCAAATGGAATTGATTTAGGTGGAGCAAAACTAACAACATTATTATTAGCGTCTATAATGACAGATCTCAATAATCCATTTGTCGGTATTAAATCAATCGATAAAAAATTCTTATCATATCGAATAACCTTGTATTGTTGATTGTTCCTTGTAACTACATTTGTTTTACATAGTTTAAGCGTTTCAGAATCATCATTATTATCAATTAGTAGCTGCTTAAAACCAACAATGTCGGTTAATTTATAAACCGTGTTTGTAGACATATTACTAAATAAAATAATATATTATCTTTAAGCCATTAAAATATATTATTAAACGTTGATTCATTTTGTTTATTATAAAAATTTCTATTATAATTATAGGATAATGTCATCAAATAAAACAAAAGATCCAAAAACATTTAATGAAGGGGATAATAGCGATGAAGAATCTGATCGTGATTTGGATGAAGAACAAGAACAAGAACAAGAAGAAGAACAAGAAGAATCTGTATCAAAACCAAAAATAAGGGATGATGAAGAGTCAAGTGTCATTTCATTACAGCTTGGCGACGTTATCAAACTATACGATCCTACAAATGATATATTGAACAACAAAACATTCATCATTGACTATATTGATAATGAAATCATTAAACTTATTGATATTGAAGATCTAAATGCAGTTCAACTTAAAATAAATGCAGACGGAGTAATAGCTGCAGGAACTATCACAAATATCGATCTTTTATACAGAAATGAGAATCTAGGATATGCTAGACAAAACGATTTGATGCCTGGAACGTGGATTAACGTGTTTTTTGGAGGAGATACTCCAGTTATCATAACTGGAGAAATCACAAACTTGGAAGAAGATATGATCGAAATTAAAGTTTACCCAGATAACGATATTCTATACATTAATTTTGGTTACAAAGGTATTCCGCTTGATCTACCGATAGACACAATTGAAATTCGAAAACCACCAGAGAAAAGAGAAACCCCTGATATAAAAGAAGCAGCAGAAGATTTCGGACCAGAACTGACATACGCAGAGGCAAACGATGAAGATTTAGAAGATTTTATTGTACCAACTATAAACGTAAAGAACCAATTGAGAGAGTTTGTGATTCGTGCTGATGAAATTCATTTTGGACGTGATTTAGGACCTATTACCCAATTTATCGATGTGGATGAGAGCCAACAACGGTTCACAGTCGAAGCTCAAACAAACGATCTCCTCGACGAGCTCCTCTCAAGAATTCCCAATACACAACGTACTGCTAGTGTTCTCAATAATATTCATATTATGATTGAACGTTTCAAACAATTACGCTCCAATTTCTCCGAAATGGACAGCTATGGGAACATCATTTCTGCAAAAGTGAAAGGTTCCGATTGGAAACCACTTGCTGTTGATCTTATAAAAATGAAGACTCTTCTTTTCTGGATTTTACCGGTTGTTAAGAATGTCAAAAAAGTCTACAATATAAGTACCAACGAAGATACAGAATATCCAGATATTGTTTCACTTCTTACAGATGAAGACCTGGGAAATATCAAATTAACAATTGACAACTATCACTCTAACAATGTGCCACTTGAACAAAATAAATATATTGCAATGATAAGTGATCTTAATCATCAATTTACTCCTTTTGAAGACGTGAACCCTGAAATGAGCAGCGACATATTATACACTTTTAATGTAGAAAATGAATTAAATACGATCATTGATAATTTGGGCGAATTTTACTCGTCTGTAGCAGAAAATGATGCCATTAAAAGCAGAAAGTTTGTAATGCAAAAATATAATACCGCATTGTCAAGACTGGAAACAACCCAGCTTACCGGGTCCAAAATGATCGCTCATCGCGTTAAAATAGGCAATTCGGACACAATGGAACTAAAATCAATCGTCTCTTTACCTGAGCCAACAATTCGATTCTCCAAAATTAATCTCCCTGCCACCAATATTCTCGAAAGAGCCAACTTAAACACTATTTTCTTAAATTATTGGCAATTGTTAAAGCAAAGAACAAATGTCCATAATATCAGTGTAGATAGTCTGGAAAATGAATTGAATTTCGACGAAAAGAATTTTGCTAATAATATAAAGTCATATTTTTTAGATTTTAAAGAAGAATACAAATCAATGACACCAATAGAAATATACAAGAAATATTTGAATGTCATTGTCCCAAAAACCCGCGTTTTATTCAATTTGATGAAAAAATACATAAACGGTAAATTATCGGTAAAAGACATTGTCAGCTATTTAGAACCATTTCTAGTATATACTGACGATTTAACATATATGCAATTCAAAGAAATCAATCAATTCTTAGAAGTAAAGATTTCCGAGTACAATAAAAGATTCATCGAGAGAAAACGGGCATTTGATGCATTCAAGCGACTAGATTTCCCTTCTTCTGCAAATTATTCAAATTTAAAAAACCTATTAATAGAAGAATTCGTTAAAAATGAAATTTATACTAAGAGTTATGAAATACCTAGTAATGATACTAATTCCGAGTTTTTAACAAAAATTACGGAGACGGATTTCGGGAGCTTATATTATTCCACACTTTCACTTGATAATCTTTCTCTTATGTTGCCAAACGATGTTTCTTCTCTCGTTGAAGAAAACCGTGAAACCCTTGAATCAGGTTTGGACGAAGCTTCCGCTAATAATAAATGTGTCACATTCGTTATTGCAAAACAATATAATAATGTGGACGAAATAACAGCCGATAATGGAAAGACAATCTTTTTCGACAGAAAATATGATAATACTCGTTACAGTATATTAGACGATTATGAAAAAGAACAGATTAAAATGGATCCCGCAGCATTTCAAGATTTTCTAGTTGAAAAACTCCAAACAAAACACAAATACAGTAAAAAGGATGCTGAATATATGGCCGAGACACTTATAAATGGTGTTAAAAAGGTTGTTGACGGAAATATTGCCATCCTTTTTGCATTAGACGAACAAATGTTGAAATATTATCGACGCACAAATAATCGTTGGGAATTAGACGATGCAATTAACGCGGATTCTTTTAACACAAACAACGAAACAATGTTGTGTAATTTTCAAAATAGCTGCATTGAAGTTGAACAAAAATATGGTGCACAATGCGAGTCATACGATTTAAACAAAAAAGAATTACAACAAAAAGCGTTAAAATCAATCGTAGATGAATTTGATAAAAATTATCAAATATCAAAATCAGAATTAGAATTGAAATTAAATCAACGTTTTGATTACTATTTCAGCATAATCGATAAGATTAAAGATATTGAACACGCTAGAATGTATAAATATAATGATGCACAGTACAATTTAGGGCTTAGCTCGGAAGATTCGTCTATTGCTCTTGCAGAAGCATTGGTTGTTTCGCCCTTTTTGAAACTAAGAGATCTCATTTTAGGTCAACCCGATTTTGTCAAAAAACAAAACGATATTGTCAGATTTTCGACACGATTTACGAGAGAAGCAACAGATGAAGAAGATAAACACTGGTTATATTGCGTCGAAACAAGCACCAAATTATTACCCGTATTTTTAAATGTGTTGGCATCGCAATTTATAGAGAATCCGGGTCGTTATATTGAAAAAATGGATCAAATTATTAAAATGTGTGGAACGTTAAGTGACGACGGTGATGCGTGGGTCGATAAATACAGTGGTTATGTAATAAGAAAAATCGATTTCGACGTTGATGAAGGGTATGAAGACGGGTTCAAAATATCGTCAAGAGAAATTATGGAACAAGATGCAGGAGATGCTCTAATGAATGGCGACAATGAAAAAGCAAAAAGGGTAAAATACCAATCAGTAGAGACACAGTTAGCTGCCAATGTTATTTCAGCTATGTCGGCAAATATGGGAATAAATATTGAACAACAAGTCGAGTTTATGCTAAAAATTTTTACCAATTCTCTCGCGTTGGCTCTACCAACAGAAGCAGATTATAAATTAAAAGCAAAAGAGTTGGCAAAGAAGGGGAAAAACATACCAGAATATAAGAAAATTTATAATATTACTATTTTATATTTATCACTAGGTGCACTGCTTATAGGTATACAAGCTAGCATCCCATCTATTAGAACAAGGAAAACATTCCCGGGATGTGTACGTTCATTTGTCGGGTTTCCATTTGACGGTGCCGGTGATTTTTCTGCTTTAAATTATTTAACTTGCATTGCATATAAAATACGAAAAGGCGGAGATGATCCGTGGTCGGGATTTTCTGGTATAAAAGAGCAATTAATATCACAAAAAATAAGAGAAACAATAGAAACATATTATTTGAACAATACCGATGTTGTACAGAAATTCCGGGAAAAAACCGAATATTTATTGGAAAATCCAGAAGAAGAAATACCCGTAGAGCACGATCTGAGCCAATGGATAAATTTTTTGCCACCCCTAGTCCCATTTAAATTAAAAATGATTGAGAATTTATCATCTCAATTTGAATCCTCATTTATGAAAGATATGAAGACAGGATCGAGAGAACAATGGGATAAACAACTCACAGTGGAATCAAAGATAATCTTCTTTTCTCTCGCAATCCAAGAAAAAATACAAAAAATCCTATCGAAGAAACAGATGTTGTTAACAAATGCGTCCAATGAACCATTCTTAGAAAATGCTTGCTGCAATTCCGAGTCCAACAAAGAAATGACCACGCTCAACTATTTTGAAAAGGAAGACAGAGATATAAGTCAATTTAATATTATAGTTAACCATCTTTCAGATATCATATTCGACGTGAGACATATATCTGAGGCTCCTTATTTGTTCTCTCGAGAGAACACGAAAAACATCTATCCGCCTCTTAGCGACGAATTTAATGAGGAGACGATTTATCGAGCATTCATTACCTTTTGTAAATTTAATTCAAACACTTCACTAGATGAAGAATTGATTGCTATATGTACAGATAAACCAGAAACATTTAATATATTCGACTCAATAAGTGAAAAAATACGCAAGTTAAAACAAGAAGGGAGACATTATAATAATGAGGCAATGTTGCGATTACTTCAAATAGTTGGACGAAAAAATGCAGTCAATCTTTCTCTTTACGATAATTCGGTTGCACCTATGCAACAACTTCGAAATATTATAGAAACTGTTATTGAAACAAATGATGATGTATTGCCGTCTTCATTGATAGAAAACATTGTGAGTAATTTGGATACATATGATATTGCAGTTAAAGAAGATTCAGAAGAGATGCGAAAATTGAAAAATTATTTAATAAAGTCAAATGCGAGTTTAAAGGGGGAAATATTCGAATTCCTGGTAAGATACGGCAGTTTATCAAAGAGGGACAAACCTAAAATAAAGGAAATATTGAATAATTTAATTAAATGGGAAGATTGTGATATGGAAAAAATATATGAAGAAGGTCAAACAATTTCAGATGACGCAATGTATAATGCAATTGAATTTATAAAATCATATCTGCAGAATATACTGAAGACCTTTCCTAATATTATAATAAATTCAGTGGATTATCAAGACATAAGGGTTCCAACATATCTTGGTCTCTCTAGAAAGCACACGACAGATATAAAAGCATTTGTAGGTAAGTATTATGCTGGGTTGAATACATTTTACAAAAATAAAGTTCTCACGAATGTACTAAATTTTATTCAATTAAAGTGTGAAAATGTACTATTAATGGCAAATAATACTTATGCTTTATCGGATATTCATTATAAAGGAAATCACAACCATTCTATTTTTGATAGAAAGACGAGTCTCCTGCTATTTGAGCAATACTTTTTGACCGCGTTGCTTGAATATGTACATTTATCAGAAGACGAATCGATGCTTGTGCAGACGTTTTCTGCAGATGACAGTGACGAATTAGATGCAAGAACGGTGGATTATAATGAAGACGAGGATCAGCGGCTAGAATATACGGGAGATATTGCGGCTACTGGTGTACAAATAGGAAATATGAAAGATTTAAAAGAAAAAACAGCACAACTGTTGTTGTGTTATTTAAATATAATGAATGACCATAAAAATACAATCGATCTATCTTATGATAGAATAATGGATCTTGTATTTAAAACAAAAGAACGAGAGAAGGATACCTTTACAGACCGATTAAAAGGCAAATCGGATGAAGAACGCAATGTTGATACCATTTTGAAAATCAATAAACTGGGTGTATGGAGCAAAGGCTTGCAAAAAGGGCTTACCAGTTATGTAAAAGAGAATTACGATGAAGAACGCGAATATTTTGAAGAATTAGCCGAGGTCGAGAGAAAAGTGATGAAAAACAAAAATGTGACAGATAGAAATGCTGATCAATACTTGGAAGATTACTTAGAAGAAGCTGATGCTGCTGAATTTATTGACCGAGAAGAAAACGATATCGGATTCCTCACCGAAGATTATATGGATGGAGACTATCAAGGCGGCGAAGAAGAGAATTATGGCGAATACGATTAGGGTGTCGTAGGTCGACTCATTTTTGTTCACTTAAAAATGCCAAGTAAAAATATAAAAAGGATAATATTCCGTAAATAAATGATGTGATTCCATTCTTAATAATATTTCCATTCTTTTCACCTAAACTGTCGTTTACTATAAATGCATATTTTGACCCAACAACTAGCCCGATGATCATTCCAATGATAATCATTAATCCAACATAATAGTTTATATTTTTATGAATATAGTATTCATACAACCCAAATAATCCCATAGGCAATGAGCTTATAAACAACATTGTACCTGCTATTATAGTTACACTTCCAACTAAATTCCAATATTGAAGCAAAAAAATCATTAAGGCTGCACCTCCGGTTGTACCCACAAATGATGCATAAAACCCAACAAATAACCCTAATAATATTAATATTATTTCACTTCTCATTCTAATAATATATAAAGTTAATAAATAAATTAGTTTATAATTATATATATAATTATGAACCCGACTTTTATCCGAAATAATCCTCTTTTATGTAGCATAGTATTATTTTTAGCTATTTTTACCATTTTTCAAATAGATAAACCAGGATTTTTATATAACTCCGATGGAAGTATAAGGCAATTTGGTATTGGATACAAAAATAAAACAATACTGCCTATTTGGCTATTATCTATTGTTTTAGGCGTACTGTGTTACCTTTTTGTGCAATATTATTTACATAAAACTATTATTTTTTAGCCAATAATTTTTACTTCAAAAAACAAAAAACATCAAATAAGTATACATCAAATAAGTATACATCAAATAAGTAATAATAAACAAATAAAAATATTTTTATTTATTATTAATGTCAAAACCCGACTATTTAATAAGCAAAACTATAATGCAATTTAATAAATTATATGGTAAAAATAATAGCTTAAAATGTGTGTGCGGCCCTCACTCTCTTCTCTCCTGCAAAAGAGCTCAGGTTGAAGGTGAGAAACACCATTATAAGTTGATAAATAATGTATTGAATCAATTCAGGGGAGCAATTTTAAATAATAATTTTGGCGTGGATTTCAATAAAAAATATAGTTCGACAATAATTAAATACATCAATAATTATTTATTGAAATCGCATAAAACAATATTACCTCTTATTATTCTAGTTAATAAAGAAGAAATGCCAGAAATAATAGAAGAATTAATTATTAATAAAGATTTAGTTAAAGAAGAAGAAGTAAATCTAGAGAAAATACACAATATGGCAAATATATTGGCACGTTATTATTATGATTCCATCGTAAATGATGTTGGAAACGACGACGACAGTAACGAATCTGCCGCAGACTGGTTCTATAATAGAATTAAAAATACTTTTCTAATAAAAGTAGCAAAAGAAACCATTAAAAATAATGGTCAATCTTTTCTTTGTTCTAATTGCAAGAAAAATATTAATTTGGATTCGCAAATAAGATTAAACTGTAATCACCACGTTTGCACGGTTTGTTTTAACGATGATATTGAAGGATATAATACTCTAGATAAAGAAAATTTTATTGAATACCCGGTGTGTTCTAAATGTCATTCAACAGTGACGCATATTTATCTGACCAACGAAAAAAACAGAGATATATATACACCCTTAGAATACGGTATTAAACCTTTATTTTTAAATGAATGGACCTAAGAATTACTATATTGCTGATCAGCGACAAGCGAATTTTGTGCATTCTTTGTATTTTCATTATCTAAATAGGCCTGATAATTTGAAACCATAGAAGCGGAATTCGATGAACAACCTCGAGTAATTATATTATATTGAACAATGGATATCAATAATAATGCAGTGTAAAAATACCACATTATTTCTCCAATATTATCTCTCGTTTTTACAACACTATAAAGACGGTTTTTCAAGATACCTAGTTCAGTTGTATCATCCTCTGCCATAGTTTTATAAATGTCTTTCATCAACGGTTTCAAAATAGCCCAATATTCCAAAAAATTTTCAGGGACAATCTGATTTATCATTATTGACGCGTTGCCACATAATTTTATTATTGCATCTGCAGCGTGTTGCAGAGCCGGTCTATCTGCCGCATCCGATTGTTCAATAGACTGCTGTATATTCGTATTTACTAGTAATTCATTCAAAACGTTGTTTGCTTCACTGGATACAGCAAAGTAACCGATAACATTTGAAAACGCTGATTTGAATCCAGGAAAAACGATTAATATAACTACAATTGACGTAAAAATAAAGGCCCACGGACCGAGACTTAATAAAGCACCCTGCAAAAAATTATCAGAAAGGCTCCCCTGGCACTTATTTATTATTATATACGAATTCGCAAAAAATTGTGTTATAATAACGGCTAATACATAAAAACCTAAATATATATATCCTGACCGATTTTTTTCTTGTATAATGTCATTATTTGCGTAATCAGATAATTTAATTTTAGGTCTAAAAACATAATACGCTATTGTAACGACAGTAAAAATAAATAGTGGAAATAATGTTGAACTTGAACCCGAATCATCTGCCATAATATAGATATTGGTATAATTTATTTTGATTTTATAAAAGTATTATTTAATATGGAATTCTCCAATATCTCTAAACCCATCTTAATCGAACCAGGCGTTAAGTATTTCTTAAACGAAACCTTAAAGCAATGTAGAGAATTTAAAAATACGTATCATAATACGCTTTTTAATATTTTATTACTAATTATATTTTTTACTATTTTAGGGATATTGTTACTTGTCAAGTACAAGGGTAAACTCACTCCAGCCGAAAAAGCAATGAAAAATAGAGATAAACAACAATATATATTATCAAAAATTAAAAATTTCCAAGATGCGAAAAAATTGGCCCATCAGGAATTAATTACAGGTTTACCTGGTTGGGAAACAGAATACGATATTATTCATCGTAAAAATACAGTGTAATGTAAAATAAAAAATATGATTATATTATAAACTCGTAATATGGATGAAGAACATAAAAAAGAATTTTTAAATGCCTTAAATACTTATTTTAAACTTAAAACATCTTATGAGAATGCGTACAACAAGGATAAAAATACGATTATAAAAAAGAAGGGATTAAGTTGGAAAGAAAAAAGACGTGAATTTGCAAAATTGAAGACAAAATGTATTAATTGTAAACGACCAGTAGGTACAATTTTTAAAACAAACGTTGTAGATGGCGACAGGTCTCTTACAGCTAGATGTGGTGATAAAAATAATCCGTGTCCATTAAATATTAACATAAATCTTGGTTATATTCTAGTTTTAAGCAATGAGTTGTCAATCGATGAGAAAAAAATAGAAAAAACAAAAAAAGAGATTATTATCGACAAAAATGATCTTCTCTTTGGTTATACAACGTCTAGAGAAGCAGTAGAAAAATTCGATAAGGTAAAGGAGTCTTATTCCACTACTAGTTCCAACTATGAATATTTCCTACAATTAGTGAATGATATAACCGATAATAAAACACTAAAGGATGAATTGAAAAAGGAAGAGGCAGAGGCCCAATTAACAATCGACAATATTAAACTGTTAATGAAAGACTATAATAAGAAAAATGAGGTTCAATTCGCAAAAGATGCGGTTGAACTCTATGTAAAGGAACTTACCCCGCTTTTAGATGTCATAATGAAAAAAAAATATGCCCATTCTGCAGTGGTTTATGATGAAAACGACAACAAGTTTTTTCTCATACAAACACCAATATCAATTGAAAAATTAGAGTACGATACTGCAACAAAAGAACACGGTGTTGTTTCATTTAGAACTGGCACAGAAGAAGGTAAAAGGAAAGCAAAGACGCTTAAAAAACCAAGCGAAAAAAAAGGTTCACAGAAGACGAAAACAAAAAAGGTAAGAAAGCTGCGTATATTACCTGACTTAAAGCCCGAAGAATCTGTGTCAGATGAAAAGAACAATTTAGATGTAAATATTGAAGAACATGACGAGGACTTGGAAGAAGCGTCCGTGGGGAGCGACGAAGACGAAGAATCCTCAAAAATACGTATATATCCGGAATTATTACCAGATGGAACTATTGCCGACTCGGAAGCAGAACGGCTTAACTATGATGTAGCACTCGAAAATGGTAAATTAATAGCAACAAACCCAAACAAAAGAACCGAAAAATACATAGTAACAGAAGGAAAATAATATAGCTATTTATTATAACCACACAATGTTTTTAAACTACATTTCTCTTCCAGTATTTTTAATCAGTTTAGCTATTGGCCTTTTTTTTGTTTATATTTTAGGGCCAGATACAAAAACGATCATTGTCTATCCTACATTAGAGAATATCGACAAAGTGCAGTATAAAGACGGGGCTGACAACTGTTTTGTTTTTAAAGCAACTGAAGTGCCTTGTCCGTCTGACTCTAGTTTAATAAAATCGGTACCTATACAGTCGTCCATTCCTGACGGCAAACCTGAATCATTCTTCTAGTAAACAATTAAAATAAAAATAAAATATTTTTATATTATAAATGCATCTATCAAAATTTGTTCATTCTAAAAATGGTAAATATATTATGTCAGCTCTTTTAGGATTCGGATTAGCTTCACTTTTTAGAGCCGTTTGTAAAGATAAAAATTGTATTACATTTAATGCACCCCCATTAAACGAAATTGATAACAAGATATACAAGCAAAACGGCAAGTGTTATATCTACAAAAGCGAAAATACTAAATGTGATCCTGGAAAAAAATATGTGACAATGTAATCATTTTTACTTTTTGCGTAAATATTAAAAAGAATTGTACTATATAATAATTATATGGCTGATACAACTAGCATTAATGATTTACCAGTAAATCCAGCTGGAGGTGCAAGCGGTAATGTACATTTTTCAGCAAACGAAACAAGCACGTTTGTGAATAATCAGCAGCAGCAAGCACAAGGCATCGATCAAAATACGATGAACCAAATTGTTTCCGGTTTACAACAAGCGAGCACTACCGGGGTTACCACACTACCATCACGCGATATTCCTCAAAATACACAAACTTATGTGCAAGATCCGCAGATTCAAGCAAATTATATCCCACAAGGTTCAAATGTAGATTATATAAAAGATTACGAAGACAATTATGACATTATTGATAATTACAATAAAAATCTGAAAAGTTCAAACAGTTTGGATAAATTATACGACGAAATACAGATCCCTCTTTTAATAGGTATTCTGTTTTTTCTTTTTCAATTACCGGCATTCAAGAAACTTTTACACACTTATTTCCCCATTCTCTTGTTCCACAAAGACGGCAATGTAAATATTTACGGATACCTTCTTCAAAGCATATTATTTGGTCTCATCTACTATATTCTTTACAAGATAACAGTACATTTTAACAAATTCTAGATAAACCGTCAATAGTATTATTCATTTTGCAAAAACAATATTAAATATTTTCCATTATAAAATGAAATAATGGAAAATATAAGTTCCCTTACAAATGATGCTATTCGAATGTCAATATTTTCTTATATTAAAACCGGTAATATTGTATTTGATACTATCATTACAACCCTCGCCTTTACCTCATTCAGTTATTTTATGAAAATGGTATATGAGAATAATTATAAAGATTTAAATTTAAGTAATATCAACATTATTGATAGCATCAAGTACATTTTCTATAAAAAAAACAAGATTGTTATGACTGGGAAAAAATGTTCAGCTGTATCGTGGAATTGTGTGCCAATTATAAGCTCTGTTTTCAGCGACAGATTCAAGGCTGTTTGGGATGAAATCATTAATAATATTGAAACAAATCCATCTATTTATGAAATCGAAGATTCTTTGACATTGACACATACCGACGACGATGAAAAAAAAAATAATATATTTATAGTTAGTCAAAAAACTCCTTTTATTTTTAATAAAGAACACAAGATTTATGCTACAACGGCTAGCCACTCTGAAGAAAGGTCAAATGAAAAAGAAAAGGGGTCTTCTAAGATTGAAAATATCGAAATTGTTTTGTATTCATATGAATCTTCTATATTTCAAATAAAAAATGTTATTGATGAATTAACCGATAATTATATTAAAAACATTGAAAAACAAAGAAACAGTAAAAGATTTATTTATACATTAATAAAAACAAATTATTCGGAAGACAGATTCGAATGTTGGAAAGAAAGCAGGTTTGAAACCACGCGGACTTTCGATAATATGTTTTTTGAAAACAAGTCAAATATAATCAACAAAATCGATTTTTTTATTAATAATAAAGAATGGTATTATAAAAAGGGTATTCCATACACCATTGGTTTCGGGCTGCACGGGCCTCCCGGAACAGGTAAAACGTCATTTATTAAAAGCCTTGCGTCCTATACAAAACGCCACGTCATTGTCTTATCATTAAAGCTACTGAAAACGCGTCGACAACTACAAGAGTTCTTCTATGAAGACAGATACAATGACAATAATAGAAAAAGGAGCATCGATTTTAGCAGTAAAATCATTGTCATTGAAGACATTGATGCTCAAGGTGATATTGTGTTAGACCGTTCAAAAAGAAAAACGCTATATAAAAAAAATGCTGAAAACGTGGCAAATACGAGTAATTTAATGAAACAACTATTAGATAATAAAAGTAATGATGCTTCAAAAAACGAAGTAACAAATATAATGAAATGTGCAGAAGAAGAACCGATTACATTGGACGACATATTAAATTTATGGGACGGTATTGAAGAGACGTCTGGAAGAATTATTATAATTAGTAGTAATCATTATCAAGAATTAGATCCGGCTTTAACACGCCCTGGAAGAATCGATGTAACAATTGAAATGAAAAATGCATCACGTGATATAATCGCTGAAATATATCAACACTTTTATGATTCCGAAATCAATCCGGCATCCCTTAAAAAAATAAAACCGTATTTGTATTCACCTGCTGAACTGATAAACCTATATTTAATGTATAAAAATGACGCAAATGCATTCTTAGACCGGCTTGCACTGAATAAAAAACTCAACTAACTAACATACATTCATCACCTATTCAAAAAATACACCCTCTAGATAATTTGCCGTGTAACATTCTTGGTGAAAACGCGATTGACTCTCATCAATATACTGTGTTTTACCATCTTCTATTGCAATTAATGGATAAATCATCGCACGTTTACCCTCTTTTGTAAAAGTCCAGTCAGCACTAAACGGTTTTAGAGAAGAATTTGTTAACGAAAGTTCGGCATAAGGTGACGAATATTTATTTAATAATTCCCACGCTTGGCTTTTGGTTAACATATACATCTGTGCTCCCCAAATAAAATCTGGCATATTATAAAACGAAAACTTTTCGTTATTTTCAGAAAATAAAGGTGAAAAGGTTTTATTATACTGGTCAGAGTTGTAATTAATTAAATAGCCAAGTAGAAGCAATTCCAACTTCAAATCATTAAACCTGGTTATTATTTTGGGCAACTGGTTAATAAAATCTTTTCGGATAAATATATCGTCTTCGCAAAATATACCATATTCTTTATTGCTATAAAAATAAAATTCCCGGATCATATCTAGATGTCCGTATGTAAATGACCAGATTCTTTTAATACCATCATCTATAGTTCTTCCAGCAATACGATTATCATTAAAATTCACTCCTTCATAAATAAATGCTTTTATTCCCAAGTTTTTAAAACGATTCTGCATTGCTCTTTTTCTTTCATCATTATCAAAAGATAAACAATAAAAATCACACGAATCGGTCATTATTATTTATCTTTTATTATATTTATATTAAATTAGTGTTTAATATAAAATACGTGTGGTTTCGTTTTTAATAAAATTATTAATTCTATTCAAGATTTATAATCATCAATAAATGATTGAAAATTATGTTAAAAAGCTGGTAAATCAAATGCCAATGAAGGATAAAAATACGGTAAAAACAATCGATTTAGTATTAGATGGAGGCACTTTTAATGGCAGTTATGAAATCGGGATTCTCTATTTTTTAAAAGAAATGCAAAACAATGATAAAATAAAAATTGACAGAATATCTGGATGCAGCGTCGGATCTTTATGTGCTTTATTATTTTATATGAACCGATTAGATTTATCAATTAGTATATACAATCAGTTTATAAAACATTTTAAAAAATATAAAAATATAAGTATTTTACATTCTTTTATTGACAAAAATTTAAGGGCTATTATACCAGAAAATTTTTATATAACATTGAAAAATAAACTTTATATAAGCTATTACAATTTGAAAACACACAAGAAAAAGGTGAAGTGCAATTATAAAAATACTACTGACTTGTTAAACACTATTAAACGTTCGTGTTTTTATCCTATTTTTTTAAACGGAGATTTGGTATATAAAAAAAAGTACTTAGACGGAATGAACCCCTATATTTTCGACATTAATCCAAATAAAAAAATATTGTATGTCGATTTATTTGGTTATGATAAACTGGGTCACATATTTTCTGTTAAAAATGAGCGTTCCAATATACATCGCGTTCTATCTGGTGTTCTCGATGTACATCTTTTTTTCATAAAAAAATCCCCGTCACAAATGTGCAGCTATGTAAACGATTGGTCGGCTTTTAGCTGCATTAAAAACAGGTTTGTCAAATATATATTTGAAGTCTTAACATGTTACATCGTATTTATAATTATTTATTTAATGAAATATATACCGCCATTTTATTCGCAAACACTCATATCGAAAATAATTAAAAAAATAATAAGAAATGTATATATCTTGATTATTGATCACTATTGTCTATGAAAATATTCTAGAAGTAATAAAACTATTTTCACTAGGCGGTGGATTCGTTGTTTTATAAATAATATATGCACCAATAGGAGCAAGCATCCATATCGGCACATTTGGCCCTGGTTCATTTCCTCTGGGTCCCGATAAAGAATATCTTCTTTTTGTAAATGATAATATTTTTAACATTATAAATACTAATAATGTTAAATTTTTAAGTTTATTTATGATCAATAAAAAAGACCACCGCGTCCCCGCTTCTTTGTTTTCTCTCGACCTTTCATCTTCCGTTGAGTCTTTTTTGGCTTAGATTTAATCTTGACTGCGTTTTCCTTCATATTATCGGCTGGTCTATAACGCAGAAAAAACTCATCATATTCTTTTGTCCCCTTTTTGTCTTTTAATTCCATATATTTCATCGATTTTTGTGCCCTTATCTCTTCCAACGTCAATTGATGACCATAACATTTGATACTAAAACGTTTTAGCAAGCCCTTTTGCTTCAATCGATTCGCCTGCTGCACTTTAAATAAATACTGCGACATACACAATATTCTATCGGTATCATAATAGTCTCTCGATGAATATAAGAATGCCAAATAGAAGCTCAACATAGTATCGATCGACGCGACCTTTATTGTCTTCTTATGTATTTTTATTGTATTGTAACTGTGACAAGCAATTGGTTGATAAATAAAGGCGACTGTTTCATTTCCTACTTTAATTTCGTAATGAGGAGCCACTATTTCTCCTATAGCTGATTTCTTTATTATTTTAACGTCATCCAAACCAATGTCAGAAAGCCGCTCTTTCACAATTTCCGCAGTTGTTTCAGGATTCTCCGATAATACATCAAAATCGGGGTTCTTCTCGAATTTTTTACGCAATGCTGGTGGCATATAAGTAGAATATAGAGACATTGCATATCCACCAAAAAAAACTGCACCTTGGTCTATTAATGTATCGCATACAGTATCATATATCTCATCGACATTTTCATTTTTATCCATTTTTCTCTGAAAACTTATATCTCCGCAACCGTGTGCCCTTAACGGGTAATTCTTATTCAATAATGTCAATCTTTTAAGCACTTTTTCCCAACGACTGGTATCTCCTGCCGGCCTAGATAACTCTAAATACATTGACATACGTAAATAGTTTGGCGGAGCGTAATAAATACCGGAAACTTTGATGGAGTCCTTTTTAATAGAATCAAAAATATCCTTGTGTAGAAAAGTAATATCAGCAACAGGTATAAAATTCACATATACTTTATAAGTCCCCTCGTGCATTCCTTGTTTTCCTTCTACTTCTACAAATCCCTCTTTCACATATATGTCACATAGCTCTTTCGCATCTTCTATAGCGTTCGGTGAAAAGAAATCATAATCAGGTAATTCATAGTCTCTATCATAAAATTGATCTTCCTTTGGCAATATAGAATTGATTGCAGTGCCACCATATGCCACCAATTTCTTTCTTCTTAGAAAATTCTCTATTATGTTGAAAATCTTTTTTACTTCTGGTGAATTTGCCACTTCTCTTCCCAAATTTTTTTCAGCTTTATCTGTTGCGACCCTGAGTATCGCTAATTCACACTCATTAAAAGTCATTGTTTTATCACATACTTCTTTTTTCATAATAGTCTAACTATTATTTAGTTAGATTATTATTTTACACCAACTAATATTTTTTGAACAAAAATTATATTTGAATAGAGTAATAATCCGTAGAAATTCCTCTTGTTGCATAGCTCATCTCTTCTGGGTTAGCTGGTGTTGCCTTTATTGTCTCTTGTATATATCTTAAATTTTCAGGCTTTAAAACAAACGCAGATTTCCGATCATCAAAATATTGATTTGTTATTTCTAAATTTGTATCCGCTTTTTGATATCTTAATGCAACTAGCTGGCAACCCATATCCATACATATTAAACCATTAGGATTTTCTGGATCAGAACCCGAATCAGGTAATACAATTGTCATATTTCGTTTATTATAATTCGTCAATTCATTCATATCTGGCGTATATTTAACATCATAATAGCTTAATGCCCGCATAAATACAGAATTACTTGTCATATTTACATATTCATAAAAATTGGAATTTTCCATAAATGCGGTATTTAATCGATCAACAATAATAATGATTTTCTTCTGCAAGTCTTTTAAATTAACATTACCTAAATTATGTGTTAAATATTGACTATTCGACGAAGACCCGGAATCAGAACTAGACGTATCTTGAAAACCGTTAGACATATAAGTATATTCAAAACTGTAATGCGGACCTAACAAATAATCCTTATAACCGTTCAAGATGTTTGCAAGATTATCGTACATACGCGGATTTGTACTTTTTATTCTCAAATGAATCAAAATAGGGTCATTTGGATTCGGAGTAATACCTCCGTCAAAACACGACGACTTGATTATTTCCATCACAGATGAAAATAGTACTGAATTGTATGTCTCTTTAACATAATAGTTTGGCACAGTAGATGTTGCTACAACTGGTTGATCATTCATTGAATAAATTTCAAAATCGAGACACCGGACACCCTGTTTTATAATATCAACCAATGCACACGTATCTACATAATCGTTTTTATATAAACCTCCACTGCAGCAATTATATGCGGTTTTAATATAATAGTCTTTTAATGTAAATGAATAATCGGGCTTAGCATAATTAATCGATTTAATAAACGTATTTTTATTTTTGTAGAGAGAATTCATTATATTGCATTCTCTCGATTCAAGACCACTCATATAATAATAATAAATGCAAACCATAATGATTATTATTACAAGTATAAAATATATACCTACAGTGGCCGACATATTTTTCATTTCTTTAATAGCCGTTTTTAGAGCTTGATCCATTATATCTACTATAATATATTATTTTATTGTATTTTCAAAGTAGCTTTTATTAATAATAATAACAAAAAGTTTAAAAATATAAACAACTAATTATATATACAATGCCAGGAGGTTTAATGCAATTAGTATCAGAAGGACAACAAAATATTATTTTAAATGGAAACCCATCAAAAACTTTTTTCAAATTCGCTTATGCTAAATATACTAATTTTGGTTTACAGAAATTTAGAGTCGATTTTGAGGGTTCAAAAACACTCAGGCTATCAGAGCCTTCTTATTTCACCTTTAAAATTCCAAGATATGCCGATCTACTAATGGATTGCTATTTATCGATTGATCTCCCAAATATTTGGAGCCCTATTGTCCCTCCTGATTCAAATCCAAGCACACCAAATTATACAAATGGAAAATGGGTTCCATATGAATTCAAATGGATCGAATATTTAGGTGCTCAAATGATCTCCAAAATTGAAATCACTTGCGGAAACCAGACATTGCAAGAATTCTCAGGTGCCTATTTAGTCGCAATGGCCCAACGTGATTTCAGTGCAGAGAAGTTGGCCTTGTTTCAAAAAATGGTCGGTCATGTACCTGAGTTATATGATCCAGCTAATGCAGGCACACGCGTCAATTCATACCCAAATGCGTATTATACTACTAATTCGGCCGGTTCAGAACCATCCATTCGAGGTCGCACTGTTTATGTCCCATTAAACGCCTGGTTTAATTTAAAAAGTCAAATGGCATTTCCACTTATTTCGCTTCAATATAATGAATTACATATAAATGTCACTATGCGACCAATCCAAGAATTGTTTCAAATCCGCGATGTTTACGACGTGACTAATAATTTTCCTTATATAGCCCCTAATTTTAATCAATATTATATGCAATTTTACCGTTTTCTTCAAACGCCACCAGATGTTAATTTAGGTGTGTCCTCATATGTTGATACGCGTTCAATTTGGAATGCCGATATTAATCTAAATTGCACTTATTGTTTCTTGTCAAATGATGAATCGCGTCTTTTTGCACTGCAAGAACAGAAGTATCTTTTTAAACAGGTGAGAGAAAGTATATATTACAATGTAACTGGACCGAACAAAATCGCGGTTGATTCTATCGGTATGATATCTAGTTGGCTTTTTTATTTTCAAAGAAGCGATGCAAATTTACGCAATGAATGGTCAAATTATACTAATTGGCCATATAATTATATACCAAATGATTTAGTAATCGCTCCAACCGATGGCACATACACAGTGTATCGCAATGGCACAGCAGTTAATATTGGACCAGGTGTAAATACGAACGGTAATCTTACAGGATGGCTAATAACAGGAATCAGTAATTTTGAAAACATTAAGGAAATATTGGTCAGTATGGGTGTGTTACTGGATGGTATTTATCGAGAGAATGATCAACCAGTTGGTGTCTTTAATTATATAGAAAAATACACTCGTACGGGTGGAAATGCACCAGACGGGTTATATGTATATAATTTTTGTTTAGATACATCTCCATTTAATTTGCAACCTACTGGTGCGATGAATATGAGTCGATTTACCACGATTGAATTAGAAACGAATACAATAATTCCGCCGTTAGACCCATATGCACAATCATTAGCAATATGCGATCCACAAAGCGGACAGATTATTGGAATTAATAAACCTACATGGCGTATTTATGACTATAACTTTAATTTAGTATTATTCGAAGAAAGAGTCAATATGATTACCTTTGTCGGTGGAAATTGTGGTTTAATGTATGCTACATAATAATGTCATATCTATAATATTATATTATTTTTATAAGTATAATAAGTAGAAAATTAGCAATATTTATATATTAAATATATAAATGAGTAATATTTTTTTTAATGTAAAAAAAAAATTTGTTCATACGTACAATAAAGATAATATTTTAAACATCAAAAAAGCGATCAGGAACAAAAGACTTAGACAAATGATGCGAAAAATAAAAGCGGCATTTAAAAATAAGCTGTTTCATAGTTTTAAAAATATTTCCAATTTTGAATCCATCGGTTATATTAAATCATTTAGTGATTCAATCAATAACCCTTTTATTGAAGAGAAAAATATAGTTAAAACAGATCCTAATTTTGTTATTAAAAATAAAATTAATAATCTTGATCATTTAGACAGTTTTATATTAATTATCGATTTCCCTAATTTAGGTGGAGGTACAGCGTTTTTTATAAACAGTGTTATTAGTAAATATAAAAGCACCAATAATTTTCTTATTGTGAGAAACTTTGATAATCAAACAGTATTCAATGTAAATGAAGAATACGAATTAGACAAAAAATATAACACACGAGACAGCATTATTTTTTTAGAAAATATAAAAGATAAAATAATCAAAATATTTGTAAATCATATTATCGGACACGATCAGAAATTTATTGATAAATTATTTACTTTTAATAAAGATATTAGTACAATAACCCACGACTTTTCATTATTAATAGACAAATATAATCCGTCATATAGAGAAATTATAAACAATAGATTTAATTATAAGACCAATATTAATATAAATTTATATAATAGAATCATTACCCAAGATATTGCAAACATTAATATTTTTAAACCATATTACATAAACAGTAAAAATATATATGTTGCACCATTGCCAGATTTCAGAAACTCAAAGGATAAAATAATAACAAATAATAAAAATATTGTGATAGGTATCATTGGCTACATTTCTGATATTAAAGGAAAAATTCTTTTAAAGAAAATCATAGATTTCTATAGAAATTCAAAAAATGTAAGCATTATTGTTTTTGGAAATGCCGAAATTAGTGGATTCAATAATAATCATCCGTATAGTTCGGTCGATGAATTGAATAACACACTAACGCTTTATAAACCAAATATTCTATTAGAATTATCGATATGGCCAGAGACGTATAGTTATACATTAACACTTGGTATGAAAACTCAATTACCTATTTTATATTTTAAAAAACCATTTTATTCGGTTATTGAAAATAGATTAAAAAAATACAATAAAGCATACCCTTTTGACTCGATTGATAAATTGAATGAGCTAGTTATGCAAAATAAACAAAATTATTTATATACAATTGAACCCAAAATTTATTTCAACGTATTTTGGGACATTTATTTTTCCGAAAAGATTTCATCAAATAACAATAGCGACGATAATCTAATTTTTCAAAACTCAAACAACAAATTATTAATCCAGGATTATAAAAATATAATTGAAGTTAATATTGATGAAGAAGATGATGATGATAATCTGGATGACGATGAAGACGAGGAATCAACCGAAAAATACACTATAACAGATATAAATAATAAAATTAATAATAAAAACGTAGTTATAGTTACCTCAAAAATATATGTCTCAAACAATTCCCTTTCTTACGCAAATACTAGAAGTATATACACACCAGATGAGAGATTTATACAAACGATGAATACAATTAATAGCATAAAACAATATATACCAGATTCTTTCATTATTTTATTCGACAATTCTGTTTTTGAAAATACTAACTATTTTGATCAAATAAAAGACAATGTTGATATATTTTTAAATATTACAGACAACTATTTGTTAAATTATTATACTGACGACTGTGAATTCAAAGCTTTTGCCGAAATAAGTCAAATCCTTGAAATTTATAAAATTTTGTTCAGCAAATTTGATTTCAATAATATTAACCAGTTTTTTAAGATAACAGGAAGGTATGTTATTAATAATCAATTTAATTTCAATCAATATAACAATACAAAAAATATTATTAAGAAAAACTTTAATGTAACTGACAGAAACTACTGGTACACGTGCTTCTATAAAATAAATAAAAATTTCATTGATACCTATTTCGTAAGACTGAAAAATATATTAAAGGATAAAAATAAATATGAAAATATGGATCTAGAAGTTATATTTTCTACAATTTTTAAAGATGATTTTACTTTTACAAATAATTTGGGCGTAACCCAAAATATTGCTGTATGGAATGAAATTAATAGTATTTAGTTAGCAGAAGAATAAATTTATATTATAAAATAATTATATAAATTTATGAGTAAAACATTGATAGGAAAAAACAAATATTTATAAACTATGCAAATCTATAATTTTCGTTTTGCAGTATTTTAGCTTTTTACATATACAATAAAGTAGATGGTTTTTTTAAATAAGTATGATGTATTTTAATAACCACACTAAATGAACTTATTCCAGAACCGACAAACAAATTACTATCAAACGATATTAATAAATCTATTATAGCAACAAGCTCCCTATTATTTAAATAATATTCATCTAAATTTATATTTTTTTTATCGCACAGTAATTTATTACTATGTTTTATATGTTTATAATATTCCAAATTAATTTGGTTATCAAAATCTGATATACCAGAGCAAATATATATTGGTTGTTGTTGTTGAGAAACACTGAATAATTGATTATCATAAAAATTTTTTAATCTTTCATTATAATCGTGCTTTGTTAGATTATAACAACTCGCAAAATGTTCTATAGCATCATCCTCTATTCTTAAATGAAAACAACTAAAGTTAGATAAATTTAACGACTGTTTGATATAATTTTTTAATTGATAAAATTTTTCGTGAAATACGATATTATTCATAATATAATAATATAAATTATCATCATTGTAGTTTTCCCAATTATAACCAAATGATTTATTTATATCTAACGAAACAATATTACCCAAATATATTATTTCCATATGCCTATTTGATTCAATATCATCATTAATGTAAGTATTCTCCGGTATTCTCTCGTAATCTAGATTTGGCAAGCGATAATTAAATAAATTATTAGTAATATTTATATCTAAAGTATGAAGTATTCTAATTTGCGTTTTCAAAACATTTTCTAAAAAAAAATTTATCTTATTTATATCTAATATGGAGTTTATATCTGTTAATCTGTTACTTTTCAGATCAATTTGAAAATTATCTATATATATATTTCTGTTATACTTTATTGATAATAATAATCCTTTTACAATTGTTTGTAGTTGATTACATAATCCTAATCTTGGCGAAATTATAAACATAATTATATATTATTATTATAATTATATTTATATTTATATTATTTACAAAATATATTTATAATGATTTAGTAAGTAAAATAAATCCAAGCTTTGTCTTTAAATTTAGAGCCAAAAGATTTTTAAGATAATAATTATTTAATTATTTATTTGATAAATAGGCATTTGATGCAAGTGGTCCATCATCTTGAAATTCTCCTGTTAATGTGGTTCGCATAGGATATTTTGGTAAAAACGGTAACACCCCTATACTAGGATTGAATTTTTTGTTATACAACTCCATTCCTGCTTTAAAGCTGTCTGTCCATTGGTCGACACCCTTAAAATATGTGGGAGGATCTAAATTTTCACCTTTATCATATAATTTGGCCTGAGTACCTATATCTGTTGTTAGGTTTGAATATGTAGGGGTAAAACTAGCCGTTAATTTACCTGCATCGTTTTGTCCACGAATATCAATCAATTCATTCTTGGGGATAGATACTTTGGGTTGACAGCCAAAACAATCAACATCAGTCGAACATTGTTCGCCTGTTTTAGAACAACGTGCTAACGGGCCACACATATTTTCACAACTGACCGGATTATTTATAGGCAAATCTACAGTGTGACTTGTACCTGGAGCACCAATGTCTATATCAAATCCTTCTATATTCCGACATTTCTTTGTTTTTATCAAATAATTACCCCATTTTATAATACCGACAAAAAGAAATATTGAAATCAACAACAAAAATATATTTAATACTGTTTTCAATTTAAGCTTCATCTTTTATATTATTATTTTAGATAAAATAATAATATTTCATAAATTTTTGTATTTTAATATAATATGTCGGACACAACGGATACTTCATTTATTGATAATAAAAAAAATACCAATTCATCAGATTCATCAGATTCATCAATGTCTACATCGGATGCAATAAATAATAGCGGTGGGTTTTTTTTTAATATTACAGTACAAATTATTCTTTTATCTATTTTTATTATATTTTTCGGGTTTCCTATGTTATGGAGTGCTAAAACGGCAGGGATATTCTTCAGCCTAATAAAGTATAATATTCATATATTTTCTTTAGAACAGAATCAGAATTTACCAAATTCAGTAGAAAATT
>Ga0114959_10000559_pt1 | contig 35257 bp, 34 predicted proteins | sample C_130625_EF_Meta_FD_87317 | JGI IMG/M metagenome (GOLD analysis project Ga0114959, IMG submission 87317) | Freshwater microbial communities from Lake Croche, Canada to study carbon cycling - C_130625_EF_MetaG | ecosystem: Environmental > Aquatic > Freshwater > Lake | place: Lake Croche, Canada... | reverse complement strand
TCCTATATTGAGTATTCCATATACCTGGGAAACTTGGTTGGCATTTGCTGTGTTGTTTGGTAGTGCTACTGGGCTGAGTTTTGGATCACGTAAAAAATGAACTTAACAGCGAAAGAACTTGAAGATAAAATTCGTATGGTTCAATCGGATTTGGCAACTGCTACCAGTGAAGCTGGGCTGTCCGCGTTGACCATTTATTTGGATTATCTCAAAGATGAGCTAAAGATTGCAATGGAAAATGATAAAAACACACAGTAGGATAGGTATACTTGCCGCCAAGGATGCAGGAAGACTTCACATAGTAAGTATCCCTTGGAAGGGGCAATCTAACTTTTGGTGGAATGAAGCGTGTGCCGACGTACTAGAAGTATTTGGTTTACCAGGCGACCGTTATACAAGTCACCCAACCGAAAACAAAATGGATTTCTATTTTAAATCAAAAAAGGATGCTGACCTATGCCGTATACTAATAAGCGAGAAGATTTAAATTTTGCAATAATACTGATTATCGGTGGGTGTGCTATAGCTCTTGCATTATACATGGCATTCAAATTTCCGCCTACTACAGTAAGATACGATTGTTCAATTTCTGAGATTAGTCCTGATTTTCCTATCGAAGTTCGAGAACAATGTCGCAAACTTCGAGCACAAAATATCTTGCAAAAACCTAAATAAACCTATATAATATATACATAGGAGTAATAATGACCACATTTACAACAGAAGATTTACAAAATGTTATGGCTGGTGCTGAACAGCAAGGCGATGACGACAAAGGTTACAAAGAAGCTAATCTAGCGGATGCTATTCGTTTTCGTATGAAACGTGATGGCAAGAGATTCTGGGCAGGTGATAATATTAGCGATTACTTACATGAAAGTGATAAAGAGCATTTAATTACCGAAGCCACTACGGCTTTTGAAAAAGTGTTAGATGCATTGCTAATTGATCGTGAAAACGATCCTAACAGCAAAGGCACAGCCAAGCGATTGGCTAAAATGTATTACAACGAAATAATGGCAGGAAGATATGAACCAGCACCAGACGCAACAGCATTTCCAAACGACTCAGCGGACCGTTACGAAGGTATGTTGGTTGTTCGAAGTGAGCTTCGTTCTATGTGTAGTCATCATCATCAACCCGTTGTTGGCGTTGCCTATATTGGCATTATTGCCGCTGAGAAGCTCATCGGCTTATCCAAGTACACAAGAATAGCACAGTGGTGTGCTCGACGTGGTACTTTACAGGAAGAATTGTGTAACGACATTGCTAGAGAAATCCAAAAAGCCACAGGCGCCGAAAACCTAGGCGTTTACATCCAGGCAACACATGGTTGCTGTGAGAATCGAGGCATCATGGCACATTCCAGTCTAACACAGACCACGGTACTACAAGGATCGTTTAAAACTGATCCTGGTGCAAAGAAAGAATTCTTCGACAATATCAAGATGCAACAGGAGTATGCTTCAAAATGAACTGGCTTAAACAAATAGTAGTTAAGTGGGTGCGGGAAGATTGGGACAATGCTAGGCAAGAGCAAGATTGCTACCCAAGTCCTAAAATGAGCCGTAGCAATCCTATCAGCACCATCAGTGGTCGTGCTAGTATTGACAGTGAACCCACACTTCAATTCAAAGTGTACAGTGCAGTAGGTGGCAAGATTGTGGAATTCCATCGCTACGATCCAAAGTCTGATAGAACTGATCGTCAAATTTACATCATTGGTAAAGAAGAGGACTTTGGCGAAAAGATTGCTAAAATTTCAACACTGGAGATTTTACGATGAACGTACAAATACCAGCAGAAGGCATTATGAAAACAAACGATTGGGGAGACAGCAGAGTCTATCGAATCGCTTGTAACTGCGGAGACGAAGACCACAATCACAACATGTGGGTAGAAGCAGACGATCATGATATTGTAGTAAACATCTATACCACAGGCAAAACAAACTGGTGGTCAAAAACACGCTGGTATCACATCTGGACTTTGCTAACTAAGGGGTATATTGATACTGAATCGTCAGTTCACTTGACACGACAGCAGGCTTTCAATTATGCTAACACATTACTAAGCGCCATAGAGGACTTGGAACAGTTTAAAAAGGATAGAGATGGACACGGCAAAACAATTAACTGATGAATTAATTTATCGTATGAAAACTACCGACCTAAATAAGTTTGACATCAAAAGAGAAGTTGGAGAGAACTGGATTCCGCATGGTGTTGTGCCTTTTGATATTCACGCCAGTAAAGGTGTTGCTACATTTACAGTATGGGCTGAAAGTATTCAAGACGCAGAAGATCAAGTAAGCACATTTTTAGAACAGGATACAAATGAGTAAGATTAAGATAGCAGAATTATTTTATAGTATACAAGGTGAAGGACGCTTTATGGGCGTCCCGTCTGTGTTTTTGCGCACTTTTGGATGCAACTTTAAATGTGCTGGCTTTGGTATGCCACGCGGTGAACTGAGTAAAGAAGTTGAAGATATTGCAGAAGTTGTACACATGTTCAATAACTACAAGGAATTACCTCTTGTTAGCACAGGCTGTGACAGTTATGCCAGTTGGGATCCACGATTCAAAGACTTGAGTCCAATGCTCACTAGCGATGCTATTGCAGATCGTATCATTGAAATGCTTCCTTATAATCAGTGGGGAGATGCTCACTTGGTTATCACAGGCGGTGAACCATTGCTGGGTTGGCAACGTGCTTATCCTGATTTGTTAGATCATGACAAGATGCAAGATCTCAAAGAGATTACATTTGAAACAAACGGTACTCAAAAACTAACAGAAGAATTCAAACACTATCTCATGCAGTGGCAAACTGACGGCTCTAGATCGTACGCAAGAGATGTAACATTTAGTGTGAGTGCTAAACTGAGTTGCAGTGGTGAAAGTCGTGCAGAAGCAATTCGTCCGGATATTGTTTGTGAGTACCAAGAAGTTGGATTTACATATTTGAAATTTGTAGTGGCTACAGAAGATGATGCATACGAAGCCATCGAAGTTTCGGATATCTATAGACTGGCAGGATTTCAAGGTCCAATATATCTAATGCCAGTTGGTGGTGTAGAAAGTGTTTATAACTTGAACAATCGTCGAGTGGCAGACTTGGCTATGAAAGCTGGGTTTAGATACAGTGACAGACTACAAGTACCGTTATTTAAAAATGAGTGGGGAACTTAATGAAAAAGTTTTTTAGTAAAATATTTGGTATTGACAAATTGCTGGCAGAGAAAGCAAGGGCACAAGAAGAAACCAAAAAAGCATTGGATGATGAAGCAACTGCCAAATCTACACCAAAAGAACGTGCTACCGCGCGAGGCGAGGCATGGGTGGCTGTGTTGGATACTCATGTGAACAAAGACAATATTCGAAATGGCTTTTTTGAGCTTGACTGGAACCCAGAGTTTATAGTACAATTAAAACAAGCTGGATATGGCTTTGATGGCGATCCGGAAGAAGAAATTGTTGATCGTTGGTTTAGAGATCTTGCAGGCAACATGTTAGCCGAAGCAGGTCAAGACCCACAAAAAACAATTGGTGGTTATATTAACGTAAACAGATTAGGAAACGGCAAAGCCGTAGTAGAATGACATATATCATAGTTGATACTGCTAACACGTTCTTTCGTGCTAGACATGTGGTGCAAGGCAGTGCTGATATTAAACTTGGCATGGCCTTTCATATTACTTTTAACAGTATCAAAAAAGCCTGGCAAGACTTTGGCGGTACTCATGTGGTGTTCTGCCTCGAAGGTCGCTCGTGGCGCAAAGATCATTACAAGCCGTACAAGGCCAATAGAAAAGAAGCTAGAGATGCGTTGACTGAAAAACAACAAGAAGAAGACAAGTTGTTCTGGGAAGCATTTGATCAATTTAAAGATTTCATTATTGAAAAAACCAATTGTACAGTATTACAGCACAAACAGCTAGAAGCAGACGATTTGATTGCAGGCTGGGTACAAACACACACTGATGCCAAACACGTTATCATTTCAACAGACGGAGATTTTGCACAATTGGTAAGTCCCACTGTTAGCCAATATAACGGTGTAGGCGATTTACATATTACACACGAAGGAATCTTTGATGCTAAAGGTAAACCTGTTAAAGATAAAAAGACAGGCGAGCCTAAGCCTGCACAAGATCCAGAATGGATGCTGTTTGAGAAATGCATGCGAGGTGACACAAGTGACAATGTCTTTTCGGCTTATCCAGGTGTACGAACGAAAGGGACAAAGAATAAAGTTGGTCTCCAAGAGGCATTTGCCGATCGCAAAACTCGCGGATATAATTGGAACAACCTCATGTTGCAACGTTGGGTAGACCATAATGGTGAAGAACATCGTGTGCTAGAAGACTATCAGCGTAATGTACAGTTATGCGACTTGACAGCACAGCCTGCTGAGATTAAAGCGTTGATTACAGAAACAATTGAAAATAATGCCAAGCCCAAAGAAGTTACGCAAGTAGGCATTCGTATGTTGAAGTTTTGTAATACATGGGACATGCAAAAAATTGCAGACAACATACAAATCTATGCAGAACCATTCCAAGCAAGATACCCAGAGAAGGAAACAGCATGACAGACATACACGCAAAACCCATTGTAGATGGTAAATTTTGGATCGTTGAACAAGACGGTACCAAAATTGCTACACTACACAAAAAAGAAAATAATAAATTTGTGCTCAGTAGTACTGTAGGCGAAGTTATGTTTAATAAGAAAGATGATCTTACTAAACAATTTGGAACTGGGTTTTTCTTAAACAGCACCAAAGTCAAAGTTACCAAACCAGATGTGCATGAATGTCATGGATTTCCTACCAGTGTAGAGCCGTATAACAGTATGTACGATGTTAGACATAAATTACCGTTGTTTACCAAAAGCAGTGCTAGTAAAAGTTTGTATTGTGCAGGTTATTACACAATTAAATTCAACAAAGGCTGGGTACGCAGTTTTTGTCCCAAATTGATCACACTGGAACGTAACGAATTTAAAGGTCCATTTAAAACAGAGTTTGAAATGAAACAGGTACTGTCAAATGCAAAATCAGATTAATTTAGGGCCAATATCACAATTTGCTCAACTGTTGAGATCTGCTGAACTAGCACAAAACAAAGAAGTCAAAATGCCAATTCAGCAGGCTAGAATGTTAAGTCTTGCATTGAACGAAATTCAAGACAAGTTATTACAAGACTATGAAACAATGTTCAATCAGTTGAGAAAAAGTATAGATAGTGGCGTCGTTAGCATAGAAATAGACGGTGGCGGTTTTAAAGAATAATTAGGATAAATATACGTGTATATATTTGGATACACTATGTCTAGACCTAAACCGCAAGTTTTGCTTGAAAGCGTTAACAAGAAAACTTACAAAGCTGAACAAATTTTAGAAGCCGAAGCAATTTGGGCTGTGTTCTATAAGAACGAGCCTTTTAATCTAAAATCGTTCAACAGTCTTACCAGCTATCCTGGGCCGAAATATAAAAAAGTAAGTTTTTCAAATCCAGGTCACGCTCACAATCTAGCAAAAAAATTAAATTTGACTTTTGGTTGTGAAGATTTCCAAGTGGTCAAATTGACTACTGGAATCGTGGTAAAATGACAGACAGAGATACATTAACCAAAATATTTTTACGTGAGTGGGGCAAGAGTACAGACGATGCTAACCTACAATTATTTTCACGTAAATGGTGGCAATCAAATCGAGTAAACAAAAAGAATGCCTTTCGTCTAAGTGACGACGGTTACGAATTTTTGACTAACGAATTAGATTTGAGATGCTACGAAATTCCCTTTACCGAACCAATCGAACTGAGTCCTCAAACTATTATATTTTTAGAACGCTACATCGATTGTCCATATCATCTCACCAACATGTCAATCACTGTATTCTCAGAACGTAAAAGTTTTGAGCTAATGTTGTTTTCAGACGACATTAGAAAATTTGGGCTAATAAAGGCCATGACTGAGCGTGAAAAAGATCTAAAACCTGATTGACACCTTCTAGGAATTGCGTTATAATACTAACATGAACTGCAAAATCCATTAACTTTTTAGGAGCAAAAAATGGCAGAATTAGTAAGTCGCACAGTCGGACCAAAAGGTGCTAAAAAATCTTTGCGTAAGGCATTTAAAAATCAACGTCCAATCTTTATCTGGGGTCCCCCAGGAATTGGCAAATCCGATATCATTAAACAACTTGGTTCAGAGCTTGATGCTCATGTGATCGATGTTCGTTTGAGCCTTTGGGAACCCACTGACATCAAAGGTATTCCATATTTTGACTCCAACACCAGTAAAATGGTGTGGGCACCTCCAAGCGAACTGCCAGATGCAGAGCTAGCCAAAAAACACAAAACTATCATTTTGTTCATGGACGAATTGAACAGTGCCGCACCTAGTGTGCAGGCCGCGGCTTACCAGCTGATTTTGAATCGCAAGGTTGGCACTTATAAATTGCCTGATAACGTAGTAATGGTTGCCGCTGGCAATCGTGAAACTGACAAAGGTGTTACATTCCGTATGCCTGCTCCATTGGCAAACCGTTTTGTTCACTTGGAAATGACAGTAGATTGGGATGACTACTTTGAGTGGGCTGTTGAAAACAAGATCCACCAAGATGTAGTTGGTTATTTGACTTTTGCTAAAAAGGACTTGTACGACTTTGATCCTAAGTCTAGCTCACGTGCTTTTGCTACTCCACGCTCCTGGTCTTTTGTTAGCGAATTGCTTACAGATGACGACTGCGATAACGACACATTGACTGATTTGGTGTCGGGTTCTGTTGGTGAAGGCTTGGCTGTTAAGTTTATGGCGCATCGTAAACATGCCAGCAAAATGCCTAATCCGTCAGATATTTTGAGCGGCAAGGTTAAAAAGATGGACTCAAAAGAGATCTCAGCCATGTACTCTTTGACTGTGTCTTTATGCTACGAATTGAAAGATGCCTGCGAGAAAAAGGCTAAAAATTGGGACAACCAAGTCAATAACTTCTTCCAATTTATCATGGATAATTTTGAAACAGAATTGGTTATTATGGGCACCAAGTTGGCATTAAGTACTTACAAGTTGCCGTTGGATCCGGACGAAATCAAATGTTTTGACGAGTTCCATGCCAAGTTTGGCAAGTACATCAGTGCCGCTACTGACAAAGACGACAAACGTAAATAACATAGTATTGTATCATTTGACACCTCCTTCGGGAGGTGTTATAATATATACATACAGCAAACATTTAGGAGCAGAGATGGCACATTTAGATCCAATTATTGACAAGATTATTGTAGCCCGTGTGGGCTTATTGTTACGTCACCCGTTTTTTGGTAACCTAGCAACTCGCTTGCAAATTAAAGAAGGTTCAGACTGGTTACCCACTGCCGCTACTGACGGACGTCACATTTATTTCAATCGTGAGTTCTTTGAAAAACTCTCAAACAAACAAGTAGAGTTTGTTATTGCTCATGAAATTTTGCACAATGTATTTGATCACATGAGTCGACGTGAGGGCCGTGACGCTAAAATCTTTAATATTGCCGCTGACTATTGTGTAAACGGACAATTGGTACGTGATCGCATCGGTGATCACAATATTCCAGATATTAAAATCTTCCACGACAGCAAGTACTACGGTATGGGTGCTGAAGAAGTTTACGATCGCATCTTTGACGAAATGGACGAAGATGAACTTAATGCCCTTGGTCAGTTACTGGATGAACACATTGATTGGGGCGACCAAGATCCAAATGGCAATCGACCCAGCTACAGTAAAGAAGAATTAAAACAGATTCGTGACGAAATGCGCGAAGCCACTATTGCGGCGGCACAAGCCGCAGGTGCAGGAAACACTCCTGCAAACGTAGCACGTATGATCAAGGACTTAACAGAACCCAAAATGAATTGGCGTGAAATTTTGCGTCAACAGATTCAAAGTACTATTAAGAATGATTACTCGTTTATGCGTCCTAACCGCAAAGGTTGGCACATGAGTGCAATTTTGCCCGGTACACAATTTCAGGAAACAATCGATATCTGCATTGGCATTGACATGTCGGGTAGTATCGGAGACGAACAGGCCAAAGATTTTATGTCCGAAATCAAAGGCATTATGCAAGAGTACACGGACTTTAAAATTAAAGTATGGTGTTTCGATACCCGTGTGTACAACGAAGCAGACTTTGACGGTTATTCCATTGACGAGTTTGACAGCTACGAACCATATGGCGGTGGTGGAACTGAATTCGATGCCAACTGGGATCACATGAAAGCTAACGATATTCAGCCCAAGAAGTTTATCATGTTTACTGACGGTTATCCTTGGGGCTCATGGGGCGATGAAGACTATTGTGACACAGTATTCATTATTCACGGTAACGATAAAATTGTCCCCCCATTTGGTGAGTTTGCATACTACGAAGAAGCCAAGGTAACAGCATAATGGCATTGAAAACGGGCAAGCCTAATCAGTTGAATTATTTCGACTTAAGAAAAGTTGATTTTGCTTGTCCGCATTTTAAGTACACAACCATAGACAAATACAATCCAAATCTGCTTAGAAATCTCAACCGCTGGATTAAACAGAATTTAAACCATAGATACTACATTGGGCAGGGTATAGAATTAGACAATAACAACACAATTATCTACAATACCACTATTGGTTTTGAGAACGAAAAAGAATTAAGTTTTTTCACAATTGCCTGCCCACATTTAGATTCGAGATAATTATATACGTACTTCAAAGGAGATACCATGACAGAAGCAACACAACAACCACAAAGTGCAGATAGCACAGATCTAACAATTAACGACTTGAACTCTATCAAAGTTATTATTGATATTGCTAGCTCGCGTGGTGCATTCAAACCAAACGAAATGGTGGCAGTTGGTACAACATACAGCAAATTAGAAGCTTTTCTAACTCATGTATCTAAACAACAGCAATCACAACAACAACCACAGCAAACAGCCGCCGATGAAGCAGTTGCCAATACTGTAGCAGGAGTCTAATATGGCTGAACTAAAGCACATTGGTCGCATAAAAGCTACCAATAAAAAGGTCCTTGTGGCCTATCGTACTATACCAGGCGATGCCCATTATTGCCTAGTTGTCCCAACAGAAAATATGCCGGATATATATCACGATGCGATTATCAATTTGGTAGAAAGTAGTGCTGGCCAAGATGCTTATGAATTTGCTGAAGTATTAGATCGTACGCAATTTCCAGACGGTGCCAGAATGTTACCATCGCTACATGCAACTGGTCGATTGATCAAAGTTCCAACAGCTTCGGTTGAGATGACTCCGACTACCGGTTACAGTATTTTGTTGTCTGAACTTAATCAAATTATTGCAGAACAACGCGGTGTAGCAGTAGATGATTTAGCTATCACAAATGGACAAAAAATCGATCCAGCGTCAGCAAATGTGGCAAAAGAAAAGATGTTCAATGAAAGCAAGGCTCCGGATACTAGCAAAGCGGCAACAGATGCTGGTAAAACTACTAGTGCTACCGTCGAAGCTGTACAGCCAACAAGTTTTGATAGTCCAGAATCCGAAGCTAAGTTTTATCGTAGCCAAGCTGACAAACTAGCAAAAGATGCGGCTGCTATGCGTCGTAAAGCTGAGGAGTTGGCTCCGACCAAAAAAGTCAAGTGACAAAATCGGGAAGAAATCTTCCCAAGGATGTAGTTCAGCATTGGCCAGAAGTATTCGGAGACGTACATATAAATGTGTTACCCTTAGGGTATCTTAGTTCCGTACTGGTCAATTTTAAGGACGGAAAAACTTGGGAAATAAAAATCAATGCTCAAACAAGAAAAGAAGGATGGGAATCTTTTGAAAAAAACTTGTCTGAACTTATGAACGAGTATGACGACTCTGTTGATAATGTTGATTTTAAATTAGATACAGAACGTGTTAAAAAAGACATTGAGCGTAGTACTCAAAAATTCGTTAAGAAAAAGAAGTTATAAATAATGTATGTTCGATTACTCAGTTACTCACAACCTACACCGGAATTCGCAAATATTGGTGTCCAAGATGCACAGGAACTCATTGCGTATTGCGCCCGTGTGTCCAATCCAAGCAACCAACTTAACACAGAAACATCAGCAAAGCTCATCCAATACCTCATCAAACATCAACACTGGAGCCCACTCGAAATGGTCTCCGCCTGTATTGAAATTACTACAACAAGAGATATTGCACGACAGATCCTCAGACATCGTAGCTTCAGCTTTCAAGAATTCAGTCAGCGATATGCTGACCCTACTAAAGACCTGTCGTTTGTACTGCGAGAAGCACGACTCCAAGACACCGCTAACAGACAGAACAGTATCGCAACAGATGATCAACTGTTACAAAACGAATGGGAACGTGCTCAGAAAAGAGTTATATACGCCGCACAAAGAGAGTACGAGTGGGCTATCGCTAATGGCATAGCTAAAGAACAGGCTCGTGCTGTATTGCCAGAAGGGCTTATTGAAAGTCGTTTATATATGAATGGAACACTACGTAGCTGGATTCACTTTATTGAATTGCGTAGTGCTAATGGTACACAGAAAGAACATCAAGAAGTTGCTATTGCCTGCGCTAAAGTGATAGCTGAGATTTTTCCGCTAGCCACAAAGCTTCTAGCCAAGTAAAATCATTTATCATAGTAAGTGCCTCCTTATTGGAGGCACTTTTTTCACCATAGTTTCTGCCAGCAAGTGCGCCTAAATGGGCATAAAAACCATATGGTGCATTGTTGTTTAATTCACACCATGCACTTAATCTCGACAAAGATTCTTGATTATTGATTACTGCCAATTTGCAACATTCTCTAAATGCACTACGCCACGTGCTGAACGAATCAGTATTAAACGCTGTAATATTACTAACCTCTTCCATGGCTTTGAACTTACTACTAATATTCATTGTCATATCAGTGGTATTGGTATCCATGGTTATGGTCATTTGCTTTGGTAATAATTTAACTCCGCCATATCCGTAACTTAGATCAACAACGGGATTTAGACTGCGCCATACATGTACTACATCCAAATCCCACTCGCTAACTTCATGACTAAAATCAAAACTGTTTAATATAACAGCATCTGCATCCACTACCCAAAACATTTTAGTCATAGATTTCTTGGCGGCGGCAATATGAGCTTGATGTATGCCCTTAATGCCGTTAACACGTTTTGCTAGAGGAAAGCGTTGTTTTAGACTTGCAAAATTATCATCTGCGGTAGGCTCATTATAGCTGATAAAAATTATATCGTACATTATCTTCTTCTGATAATACGCGGTGTATTTTGATATACAGCTTTAAAGAATTTACTCCCTGCTGGATCTAAATTGGCAATATCAAGCCCGCATTTGTCTTTTAATTCTTTCGCTAAAAAATTTATATAAGCTGTGGTAGTTTCAGCATCTGCATTCTCGTGTTTGTCATTCCAGTAAGTTGTTAAGTATTCAAAATCACGAACTTGACTGTAATCCCACTCTGTACACATGGTATTATAACAACCTTCTCTTGCTCCTAACACACTCCAAATACCATTTTCTACATCTGCACCAACACTACACCAAATTAATAATCGATGATAATTCTGCCACCAAAGTTTTTTAAGATCCTTAGTCTTTGCACCTTGATCTAATACCATTTTTACACCTTCACGATAGCCCGCTCTCCATGCTTGAAAAGATGTTGCGTTAGTAAAACTCTCGCTGTAATTTTCATTAAACTGATAATATCTACCATCAAAACAAAATTCAACCTTTCCCTTTATATCGGTTGGATCACTGTTTTCGTGTGTGCGCATTTCATTCACAAATTTGCGTGTCCATAATTTTAATCCACCATTGCCATACATAAGGTTGTTGACATGAACTTTACCGCACCAAGAAAATACATTATCACTAGTTAATCCCAATGCTTCTAAATCTATTTCGACTTCAAGGAATTTAGGATCTACAATGTTGTCTGCATCCACCGTGACAAAGTATTCTGTTTCACTTAATTTGGCACAGGCTTTATGTGCGGCATCACTGCCCTTAACTCCATGTACACGTTTTGCCCACGGTGCTTTTGTTAGCAAATCTGCATAATTTTTTTCAGCATTTGGTTCATCGTAGCTGAGAAATACGATGTCTTGTTCTATAATTTTAATCATTTATAATTAGTCCGTAACTTTGAAAATATATCTTGCTTGATATTGAAATCTTGTTTATTTTTGTTTCTATGTTGCTAGAAAACGGTATTTGTATTTCGTCTTCTTTTACTAGTTCTTTTACATCAATGATTATGCTTCGAATTAAAAAATCAAAGTCATCCTGAAGCATGACAAAAAATATAGTACTCCGCATAACACCATCGGATAATCGTTCTTTTGCTTTTTTTGATAACGCAAAAACCCAGGATTGTTTTTTACTATCCCACGTTACAATACATTCTGTAGTTTCGTCAGGCGCTGTTTTAATCCATTCAAATATATTGTGTCTAAACCCATACAGTTGTGTAGTAACTGGGATTAAACTCAACTCTGTTTTGCCACTAATTCCCTTGGCGTAACCAATAATATATTCGTGTGCTTTCTTTTCACCCGCCCTAAATTGCCTATGGTCTTCTTCTGTAATTTCAAACGCTGGAGGATTTCCAATTATCCAAAGTTGATTGCTGATACTGACAATTACTCCAGTTTTTTTATCGTAGTGAAGATAGTACTTTGGTGTTTCAAACACAAATTTGCTTTTACGGGCCATTTGCCAACTCCTCTAACCGGGCTAACAAAGACTTGGATACAAAATTCTTTTCTACATAATGGAATAATTTTGTTTGTTTTATGTTCCCTACAATTAAATCACCCTTGCTGTTAAGCACATAAGGAACCATGTCTTGCCAACTATCGACGCCAGTGGGCCAGGCCTGAAGAGGTATTTTCATGTGTATAAAATTTAAAGGATCGCATTTATCAATTGCTTGATCATGCATACCTGTAATTTCCAAAGCAATAGCAGTAGCTAGATCCATACTTAACCATTTTTGGTAATAAGCAGGCGCAAATATATCATAGCAGGCTTCCCAGTTATTACAAACAAATTCTAGCACTTTATAAAACTCATACGCAGGTCTATTCTTTTTAAAATAGTGTAAAGCAAAATAAGGGTTAGATAACTGATTTTCTAAAAATGTTTTTCTATGGAACTTGTCGTAAGGTATGTAATCCAGTTTGTAATTATAAATTTTTGAACAAAATTTAATATCATAACTGCCACAATATTTCCACCAAATTGAGATATCTTCCAACAACAACATGTCAGCATCCAGTACTATGGTTTCTTCGTACGGAGTGGCTTCATACATCTTCCAACGATGCTCCCCTTTTAGCAGACTAGTTTTATCTTCAGTAAACCAAGGAATAGGAATAACTTGATCAAACACTGCACGATACTGTTTAGGAACTTTTGAGCTGGTTACTAACGAAACATTTTTAATTTCTTTCTGGCTGTATTTAATACTCAAGGCAAGTGCATATGCTTGTTCTACATAATCAACAGTATCAGTATTTTGTGCAAACAATAAAAATCCTTTAGACACCTATACCTCCATTACTATAGCGAGACAAGCTGTACTTGTTCATAACATGTACATCCATGCCTTTGGTATTTACTGCTGTATATTCGCCAAAGTAGTTTTCTTTTTCTATTAAAAATTTCATAGTGCTGCCATCAGTACTAATTAGGTAATCCTTATCAGATGTAAACGTCATTTTTCCTGGAAGTTCAACCGCAAATTCACCATGGCCTTTGCCGTTCATAATGTGTATAGCGATGCTGAACGCAATGTCATTTCTAAAGGTAGGGCTATCTACAGTATACAATGTTCTAAAATATATCCAATTTTCTTTTATATGATCTAATAAAATAAAAAAGGATTCCATAGTAATATTTTTCTTAAATATAAAGACTGTTGCCCAATAGAATGGAATAGAATATGCATTAATCCTAGAAAATGCAGTAGAGGATCTGTAGCCGGCTAGATCAAACGATCTCCTGTATATTTGAAAATCATGATCAAGATCGAGTGCTGGTTTCAATACAGATGAATTTAGGATGTAATCGCTGTCTAAAACTATGGTTGTATCATATGGTGTTAGCTCGTATACAGAACTTCTCGCAAGATTTTTCCATGTGGCTGTTTTAGACGTCATACTTCCGTCAAAAAATTTCCTGTGTTGTGCCACACCTGTTAACGGGATATCAATAACATTATCAAAAGTATGATTAGGAAATTTTTCCAGTAAGTAGGTAGTATCATCGGTGATTATTGATACTGGAATTTTCAAATATTCTTGTATTCTATCAGCGGCAAATATTGCCATTTTGGTATAATCGATAGACTGATTATTCTGTGCGAATAGAATTGCACCTGTTGTCATAGCTCAACAATGTCTGCTATTTTTCTTTTGTTTTTTATTTCAGCATATCTAACAGTATATTCGTTCAATGCTTCAAAATAAACGGAAACAATATTGTCTAAAAATACATTTACATTTTCAATAACAACAGGATAGTTATTACTGTCTATAAACGCAGTATCTTCAACATAGCCAAGGTCAACCACAGTCTTGGTAAAGTTGATTAGTTCTGGAGTAATTTTAAAGGTTGCACCATTTGTATAAAATGATAGCTTTTGATTAAATTCTTCTAAAATTATGCGTCTTTGATTTGATAATGTGGCTGTAAAATTTGCCACAGCAAACGCTTTTTCAATCTTCTCATCCATAGAAAACTCCTGTAGTATATATTAACACTACAGTAGTTATCTTGTCAATGCTTTAGGTAAAATTAAAGTACAGTTAAACTTGATATGGTAGGCAAATAATTGTAAGTATTGCCGCCATTTGTAAATGACATTTGGGCGCCGTTTGAGCCGCCTGAATAGTTCATATTGACATTGTTTACCAAGTAACCAGTTATATCTTCGTCAATATCGTATGGGTTGGTATTGTTACGGAAAAAGTCTTCAGTTCCAGCGGCTTGATATGTCATTGCGCCGGTTGAGATTGATCCTGCAACCAGTGTGTTGATTATGATTGGAACTGTTGCAGTTGCATTGTTATAACTGGTGGCCAAAGTTATAGCATTTGCCGGCACGTTGACACTGGCAACATAGTATGCTGTGCCAGGATTTCCCGCACTTATGCCGTTGCTTCCTGTGCCTTTGAAGAAGATAACAGTGCCTTGAGCAATGTTTGTTACCGATGCCAAATTAACTATGCTGGTGCCAGATACACTCAACACATTTCCCGTTACAACTGGAAATCCAGTAGATAGGTCTTCAAAATACACTTGGAATGTGAGTGCATTACCTTGGCTATTTAAACCACACCAGATGGTATATTGATTAGGAGCATACAATGAGCTACCTGCGGCGCCTAGACTAGCAGTAAAAATTGGCACTAATGGTTGACCTTTTTGACCTTGGAAATAATTCCAACCGTTAGTAGTGGTTGTACCGCCGGATCCCGTGTAACGTACACCATTGTAATCAAATGTTATGGTGCCCATGGCCTGCAATAACTGGTACCAAGAATTATTTTTTGTTCCGCCGGGAGGTATTATGGTAGAATATGTAGTGCTTCCGGCAGCTCCGAGACTGGCACTAAATTGCAGTTGGCCGCCAGAATTAAAAAAGTATTGAGCGGCTTGTGCGCCTGTATAACCTGTTCCAGCATTCCAAATAACACTCATTTGTTCACTGATAATAGGAATACCACTATTAACAGTTTGAAAATTATAGCCTGGTCCCGAGTTAGGAGTTGTCGTGCCGCCCCATGGTCTACTAGTACCATCTCTTATTGTCTGTTTTGGAAAACCTTGAATTGACGCACCAGATGTTGGTGTAATATACTGATTACTGGCAATTTGATTGTAAGCACCTGGATAACTTACACCATTGGTTGTGTTAGTGCTGGTATTGGCTAGTGCCGATGACATGGTCGAGTATGCATTTAGATCATCATACTTAATTTTAATAAGCGTAGTTGCTGTTGTGAGCGACGGGCTTGGAGCAGTTCCAATTTGATGATAAAATGTTTTAGTAATATCAGCTTGTAATGCGTTCCAATCGCCTTGAGTAACTTTGTTACCGATAGTCACTTGACCACTTGTTAAAATTTGTCCGTAGCCAGTGGCCGCAGTTCCTAAAATTGGTGCAATGATATTTTGCACTGCGTTGTAATCTGCCGCTGTTATTGATGATCCTACACTAGCCATTTGATTTCCTTTGTTTGCGAGATATTTATTTTTAAAGAATTACACATTCTACAAGGGTGACATCAGGATCTGTACAATCTTCTAATGCTACTGCAAATACAGGGAATCCATCACCTGTATCTGCTTGTCCCCAACCTGCACCATGAGGTACAATACGATCGCCTTTACTACAAGTACCAATGATTTTAACTGGAACACGGCCTTTTAAAGCAACATACACACCGCCAGCTAGATCCTTATTCATCATAAATGCTGGATTAGCACTAATAACACCTATTGGCATATCATTAGCACCACACTCTCTAACTTCTGCTGTTCCGCCAACTGACATAACTGTACCAACACTATATTCAGCATCTGGAAGATATTTTTCTGCCAAGTCAGCATATTGTGCCGCAGTAGCAGTGCCGTTAAACAAGTTGGCATTGATATTTGAATTACTATCTCTTGCTACAACTGTACTTGGATTACTAGCTACACTGGCTTGTACATAACTACCGCCTACGTTAAGCTGGTCTGCTTTGTTTGCAGTTGCCCATACATAACTTGCATATATATTTTGCCATTGATATCCACTACTTCCTAAATTACTTACACCGCTTGCACCTGGCAACACATCTAATCCATTCAATACCATTGGATTTTTTACAGAACCAAGTGCAGTTGTTGTATTGAATACAATGTTTCCAGCACTAGAAACTGTTGGAACTCCGCCCACATTAGATACAGTTAATTTAACATTGGGGCTTCCAACAGTATAACCGCCGTCACTAAAATTCACAACACTGCTAAATGATGCTGTACCTGCTGTTACATACGCACTAGCCAGTTGTCCGCCTAGTCTATCTGAATTACTAGCAGTTCCTTGAAACTTATAACCGTTACTCGTGACGCCATTGTTGGCTGCTATCGTATTGACCAGTGTCAACCCTTGTACGACATTGTCAAATCCGTTAATAGCATTTGTGCCGCTCAATGTGAATGAATCACTACTAATAATAAAAATTACGTTGCCCGCCGCAATACCTTGAATCACTGCATGAGGATTATTGCTGGAATCTAACAAAGATGTTGATAACATCTGTGTAGTTCCAAAATTAGTTACTTCCTGTGGGCCGATAAGAATAGAACTACTACCATTATACACATACAGCTGATTACTAGATGTATTAAACCAGAAGTCGCCTGCTGTTAATCCTGCGGGAGCAACAGTCGCTGTTTCAGATCCGTTACCAGTTCTCCAGTAATTGCCATCCCAGAACTTGATCTTTTTATTAGCACTGTCATACCAAATTTGTCCGGTTTGTGCATTTGGCGGCTGTGTTGTATTGGCAAAGTTTTCTAATAACCAAATGAAGTTGTCATTCTGTACTTGTCCGTATCCAGCATAATTCTTACCAACTAGTGTAAGATTAGTAGAGGTATCTACCGTGCCATCTGCAACTGTAGCTAATAACGTTCCATTATAATGATTAATTGTATATGACATGGTGTCGCTCTTTCCTTATTTCAGTGTATTTATCATGTTACCAGGTACTTATAGCGGCTCTTTTCCATGTGTTTGTAGCTGTACAAACATAAACATAGCTAGAATCCCACGCAATCTGTCCTGATACCCCCGCTGACGAACTTGTGGCTGGTGTGAACGAGTTAACTCTAAATGTTCCGTTAACATCTAAAGTTGTTGTTGGTGTACTCTGATATATGCCAACTTTACTAGTTGCGGCATTAACAAACAATGCTTGATTGTAACCCGATCCGTTGTTTACAGAAACTTGAAAATTTTGATTAGGAACTTTACTGGTTAATTCGAATGTTCCGACCGATACATTTACAGCTGAATAACCGCCTGTGCCCAGAGTCAGCGGAGTTGAATTTGTAATTTGTAACGATCCACTTGTGGTATTCTGATAGCTATCCGTTGACAAGAACTGTTCAGCACTCTTTAAAGACCCATCGGCGGCCAATAATTTAGTGGATTGTGTTACAGGCACATTAAATTTTACATTGGGATATGTACTTACGTTGAATCCTACATTTATAGTACCTGAAATAGCACTCATTGTGCTTGTTGCTACAGTTGCAGATGTACTAACAGTATAAGTACCAACTCCGCCGTTAGTTCCTGAAACAAATGCGGTAATAACTGTGTTAAGAGGAATACCTGTTCCAACAATACTTTGTCCTATACCTACAATACCGGAAGTGATATTGGTGATGATTAAACTAGTGCCGCTTTGGTTAGCAGTGAATACACAAGTACTTGTATATCCGCTAATACTGGATTCTGGTACAAAACTTTCTTTAGCAAAAATTCCTATTAAATTATTGGCAATGAGAAACTTTACTATAGTGTGGCTTTGTCCAGTAACATCTAAAATATTTTCTACGACGAATCCAGATGGTCCGTCTACTTTACTATAAATTGGGCCTGCTAATATATTTGCTGTGCCGTCATTGAAAAACAACTGACCTTTTGTACTATTGATCCATATGTCGCCGGTGGTCAAACTACTGGGGGCAGTTCCAGATACTATTGTTCCGCCACTAACTTTAAATGCTGTGCCATCATATACCATCAACCGATTTGCATTGGTATCAAACCATAACTGTCCTGCCAATGGATGATTGGGTTGGCTGGTATTAGCAAAATTTTCTAACAAGTGAACAAAATTATCGTTGAAATATAATCCGTAATTGCTGGAATTTTTTCCAACTAGTGTTAAATCTGTATAAGTTTGATCAATAGTACCATCAGTCAGGCCGCCTGGTATCAATGTAGATCCGTTTGTTCTAGTTATAGCGTATGTCATTATAGATTAGATCCAGAAAAGATAATGTAGTTAACTGTCAAATATGGATTCATTAAGTTAACTCCTGCAGAACCAGTAGTTGTACCGGAACCTGTATAGTCAACATTGCCACTGCTTGCAAGTCCTTTGGCAGTTCCTGAAGGTAATCCGGCAATTCCATATCCTGCGGTTGTTTTTGCGTCACCGTCTGAAGTAATACTGCTTACAGAATAGTATTGGTTTCCAGTACTGCTCTTTAATGTGTGATTGTGGGCTGGCAAATTGGCAACTGTCAATACGGAATACTGGCCGCCTCCATATCCTCCAACTGTGATTGAACTGGTATCTTGTACTCTGTTGGCAGGGCCTATTTGGCCGCCGGTTAATATCTTACTACCAGCCTGATTTAGCACCTGAGCAAAATTATTTACATCTGTGAGATTGTTCATGTTGTCTCTTCCAAGACCAAATCGTCCTCGTAAATCTGGAAGAGCAAACGTGTTGTTACCTTGTAATCCGCCGGGTGGGGTAAAGCTAAGTCCAATTACTCTATACAATGAAGGATAATCTGTTTGTTTGACCTCAGCACCATCACATAATAACCATCCTGGAGGAACTCCGTTTAAACTTATTGACGAGCCGCCCCATGCTACTATAGTTCCGATTGGTGTTCCATAGCCGCTACTTAATAGTGTTGGATCTAATTTTAAATAGGTAGCTTTATCCATCGATACCAGTTGGCCACCGCCAGTTGGTTGATATGCTAAAAACTTATCTGAAATAGAAGTAGCTGTGGCTGCTGTTCTCGGAGCAGTGACGGTTCCAATAATCAAAGTGGTACTGGCTACTACATTTAATGTGGCAATACCGGTAGGGCTTTGCCCTGTAAATACAGTGCCAGTGTCACTAGAAATGACATCGCCAGCTACCTTGAATGTAATCGGTGTTTTTAAACTGTCTGCTGTACCGCTAACACTTCCTGTAACACTTCCTGTAAAGTTACCATTAAAGCTACCAACAAATGCCTGAGCATAGATATTTCTAAAAGGGTTTGTTTGGCTACCAATATCGTAATTACTTGTGGCATTATTGGCAAGCGGAGGCGGACTGATTACTGTTCCCGACGCTGATGCGGCATTTATTACAATTCCGTTTGCAGAAAGTGTATTATTGACTGTGGTTGCTAAACTGGTTGTAATGCCTGCTGTGGTATCTAGATTAAACACTGTTGTCAAGACACCTCCTGACGCAGATTTTACAACAAGCCCACCCGATGTGTTTACCGCGCCTGATGTAATTATTCCAGCTACACTAAGCGTTGACGAAGGTGATGTGTTGCCATTTCCAATACCAACTGTACCGGACGGATCCAGATGAACTAAGTTATTGGTATTTAACACAAAGTCTATACTGTTTGTACTACTAGTACTCTTAAAAATAAAACCAGATGCTGCCTGGCCGATGTTAAAACTTAGATCTCCGCCCAGTCCTAGCCCGCCTGTACTTCTAATATTGATAGGAACATTTGAAACAGTTTGGCTATTGCCTGCACTTACATCGCCTCTTAAAAAATTTGAAGCGGACACAGCAACACCGTTTACATTTAGTGCATTAGCGGCTTGAGCATTTCCCCAAATATTTGTTGGAGACTGAGATGTATCTGTAGAGATCGTTGATGATAAATTCAATCCAGAGTTAACTATACTGAAACCTGTCAATGTAGTCTTAGGAGTAAACGAGTCTTTACTGATAATTGCAATACGATATGCAGAACTGTCAGCAGAGCTGGCAGCATATAAACTAACAACACTGTGAGTTACATTGCTAGTGTCGACAATCGATTCTACTAGCGGGCCTGTTGCTTTACCGGCACTGAACTGTGGGCCAATCAATAACCAACTGCTTCCTGAAAACAAATATAACTGACTGTTGTCAGTATCTACCCACAAGTCTCCAGTGGTAGCATTGGTAATATCTGGAACACCGCCTGTAGCAGCCAGTGTACTAACACCAGCTCGTTTGATAGATCCTGCTTCATTCCAGGTGCCTGCTCCGTCGTATACTCTTAAAATATTATTTCCTAATGCAGTATCATACCAAAGTTGACCTTGCACTGGATTACTGGGCGCAGTAGGTGCTGAAAAATTTTCTAATAAGTGTAACAAATCGGCAGCATGGATTGGAGCATAGCCTGCATAATTTTTTCCAACAAAAGTCAAACTGGTTTGGTTGTTCAGTGCGCCGTCGGCTACAGTAATAGCCGGCTTTGCTGGGTTAGTTGAGTCGGTATAGGGAACGGTATATGGCATTTAATTTTCCTTATACACTTACCAAGCCAGTTAGGCTTTGGATACGTACAGTATAATCTATCTGTATAAGTCTGTTAAGACTTTTTTGTACAGGGTGAAATACTACATGAGTCAACAATAGATTTGTACCCGATGCACTATAATTTACTAGGCCCAGCTCATCAAAAATAAAAGTTTGCTCGCCAGTATTGGTTGTATCATAGGCTGCCTGACCGCTAGGCTCGCCGTAGTCTAATAAACAAGTACAGAAAATATCGCTATAGTTATAGCCAGTAGTGTGTCGAATTTCTGTAAAGTTTCTTGTGGGGTCAGTATTGGTTGCGGCATTTGGATCTATAACTTTGCTGTATGTGGGATTGTACAAACTTGCATTGGTTCCGCTGGTGTTTGGGGTGAGATATGTAATAATTCCAGTAGGATCAACACTGGTTCCACCATTACCAAACGTCATTTGATAAATGTAGCCACCGTTTACACTATTAGCTAAACTTTGTGCCAGAGCATAACTCATGTTCTCATAGTGAATGGCATTGCGTTTATCGATGTAAACTTCTTTAGAAGTGGGGTCAAATATCTTGATGTGCCCTTCTACATGGATTCCTGTTTGATCTTTGCTCTGCATACTGGTCTCTCTTTATCTATTATTTATCTGTGTTTATTATGTGCTAGTTTTATTATCTAACACCTGTTGTTTTTCGTGGATAAGCATGCCCCGAAGCTGGCCTAAATCCGTAATTCTGTTTTGGAAAAGTACTACCTGTATGGAAATATTTGTAAATCTGATCAGCTTTAGGTGTGCCTAATCCTGTGACAGCATCCCAACCTGTAGTTGTTGTATAACCTGTAGTATACCCGTCTCTGTTGTCGCCACTAGTGATATCGTTAAACAACAATGCTCTGTTTGAATACCAAGTGGTCATGTTAAAGGGTATTCTAAATCCCAGCTGAGCATTAAAACGTGCCCACATACCTGCTAGCAACGGAGCTGAAGCACTAGTACCCCCATACTGTACAAGTATGCCGTTAACAAAAAATGCAAATCCTGTATTAGGATCAGCAGGAGCACTTATGTCTGGAACTCCACGTCTTGGTAATACAGTTGGTGTGCCTGTTGCACTTGCTGTCTTTGTTGTTGTTGTAAGTCCAGTTTGCCAACTAGGCAATGACACATACGCACTGATTCCGCCGCCACTGCCGCTCCAAGCTACTTCGCTAGTAATTTGATTACTGCCGTTAAGATACACACTGGTGCCGCCTGCTGAAACCATGTATTGACTACAACAGGTTTGTGCCATACTTAGATTGTTTGCACCGCTGTCACCCGAACTAACAAACACTGTTATACCTTTTACAACACAGGACTGAAGTGCAGTATCATATTGAGTTCCGTCACCTATACCCCAACTAACATCGAGTACTGTTGGGTTATTTGTTGTATCATTAGCACAAGCAAGAAAAATATCATTGATTGGTTGAGTGCCGGAATTGGGAGCAGTATAGTATGCAATGCGAGATCTTGGAGATATTGCGCCTGAACAATAAATGTCCAACATACTTTCAGCATCACTAGTTGTACTTGCAGTGGCACCATCTACATTAATTTGAACAATCGTTGGTGCAGACAACCCTATTCTACTAAAACTATTAGTTACATCTGTTTGACTATATCCAGTTACATATCCACTATAAGTCAATTCAAATATACCAATACATCCGCCGTAACCCGTGCCTGCCGGCATATTATAAGCTGTTGCCATCTGTACAGGAGTAACTGCTATTAACGGGTCCACCGCATCTGCTTGGCATTCAATTGCATTTTTTACTGCTAAAAAACTTTGATCAAAACCTTGAATAGGTTCAACTAGACTATCAATTTCACTTGGAATTGTTATAGTACCCTCATACATCATATAAGTTCGGCCAGTGTCATCAGTAACATCTAATAATGTTATTCCAAATGTTTTATTAAAATTTTCTACAGTACCTGTAATCTGTACCACACCTTTACCACGACTAGCTTCTACAATAGTAAAGTTATTATGATAGAAAAAATCATTCACTTCTATAGTTGCATCTTCGGTAGAACCAAATTGATAAATGTATTCGTCATGATCCAATACTGTATGGGTGCCGGCTATTACTCCATCGGCATACTCTTGCAAAGTCATGCCGTTCTCGTGTAAATCTCTTTTGAGATAGACACTAATCAATATAGTATCATCAAGATTTTTTGGAGTAGTTGTGGTCATATTATGCTTCTAGTTTAAGATATGTAATTGTAACTGTAATAGTCCCAGTTACCCCACCATTATTATAAATCTTCAAATACATGTTAGTACTTGGAGTTCCGTCGTTGTTGAATCCCATAACTGCTGGAGTAAAATCAGTTGATGTTGCAGTATTACCAGTTGTTATTGATTCTGCAACTATACCACTGCCAGGAGTTGGATCAGTTGTGATGCCTCTACTGCTATCGTTGGTCTGAGCTGTGCTACTTGTATATACTGTTACCCAAGCGCCTGATGTGCAAGATATATTGTATAGTGCATATCCTTTTGCGGCTGTTACGGTTGCAGTTGCACTGGAGCCTACTGCTAAACTTGCAGTAGTAGTTTGAACTGTTGTTCTACTACTCAGTGTTCCGCCACCTCCGCCGCCCGATGCACTTATCACTCCGCCACTGATAGTAATTGATGAACCGTCAACTTTAACACCACCCAGTACACTTGTACTAGCAGTTGGTAAAATATATGTATTGGCGCCACTGATAACTCCGCCGGCAGTGATTGTGATTGTTGTTCCATCAACTTTAACGCCACCTAGCTGTGTTGTAGTAGCGGTTGCTACTGAAATTATACCGCTAGAGATAAGAATACTTGTTCCGTCAACTTTAACTCCGCCAAGCTGATTTGTACTAGCGGTTGCTAATGAAATTGCTCCACTAGAATTATTAATACCACTGTTTGCAACCGATGATATAGTGACTCCACCAAGAGTAGTTGCATTAGCAGATGGAAGACTATATGTAATATTTGAAGTAATTACGCCGCCAGTTATAGTGATGCTTGTTCCGTCCACTTTGACTCCGCCAAGTTGACTGGTAGTTGCAGTTGGTAACGTATATCCGGTAGGAGCACTAATGACACCAGCAGTTATGGTGATACTGGTTCCATCAACTTTGACACCACCAATTTGTGTTGTACTGGCAGTGGCGAGTCCAAGAGCACCGCTGGCATTGGTAATGCCGCTAGTACCAACTGCTGGAATTCTTACTCCGCCCAATTGGGTTGCACTGGCAGTTGCTATGCTGATTGCACCAGAACTTTCTACAATACCCGAAGTTAACACACCCGGAATAGTAACACCACCAAGTGTTGTATCACTTGCTACAGGCAATGTGTACTGGGCGGCGCTGATTACACCAAAACCACTAATGGTAATTGTTGAGTTGTCAACTTTGACTCCGCCTAACACTGTTGGACTAGATGTAGGCAATACATATCCAGTAGGAGCACTAATAACTCCATTGTTGATTGTGATACTGGATCCGTCGACTCTAACACCACCCAACACGCTGGTACTCGCAGTGGGAACCACACTACTGATAATGCCTGTACCGGAATTGATTACAACAGTTGTTCCGTCAACTTTGACGCCGCCGAGCAAACTGGTACTGGCTATGGGAAGAGTATATGGTGCGGCACTAATAATTCCTCCGCTAATAGTGATAGTACTGCCATCGATTCTGACACCGCCTACTGTGCCGGTACTAGCGATAGGAAGAACACTGGTAATAACTCCTGATGAGATAGTAATTGTGCTGCCATCAACTTTGACACCACCAAGTGTGCCGCTTATGCTGGTACCAACAGTAGCCGTGGGCAATGTGTAAGATGTGCTGGGAATATTTAAGGTGGCCGAGTTGCCGGATACACTTGCAGTAACACCTGCACCAGTAAAATTAAGTGTGGTAACTGCACTTGCACCACCTTGAGTACTGCCTGCTTGTTGTACTGTCACCCCTGTTATTCCCGAACCGCCTGCTCCGCCACTCACCACCGTTGACATCAATCCAGTTGTAGAATTATAACTGAAACTTATTCCTGTTTGAGTTCCGCCAGTTAACATTGCGGCAGCTACACTACGGATATTGGCTGGAACAGCAGTAATAACACCGTTGTTGATACTGACTGTGCTGACGTCTACTATAACGCCGCCTGGAGTTGAACTGGTAGCAAGTGGCAATGAATAAGGAGTGGCAGTAATAACACCAACATTGCTGATTGTGATGCTGGCCCCATCAACTTTGACGCCACCCAACACGCTGGTACTGGCAGTGGGTAAGTTATATGCAGTAGAAGAAATAACTCCGTTGTTGATCGTTATTGTTGTGCCGTCAATTTTGACTCCGCCAATTGTTGCTGTAGTAGCAGTAGGAACAACACTACTGATTACACCGTTTGTTCCGTTGATAACAACTGTGGCTCCATCAACTTTCACCCCGCCTAGGGTGCTGGTACTTGCAAAAGGTAATGTATACGCACCCGGTGCACCTGAAATTTTGTTATAACTAAGACTAACAATCCAACTAGGATCACTGTAACTGCCCGTGGTTAGCACACCGTTGGTTACAGTTATGGGTTGCCATGTGGCAACAGCACCGTTGGTTATCAGTGCTTTTCCTGCGTTGTTATTTTGATTTGGCAACTGGAACTGCGTTGTATACAATTCAGTAAAGTTTGCATTAATTTTCGTACCAGCGGTACGTAATGTATCTCCTGTTCCTGAATTGGCTGTTGTTCCTACATTGATAATCTGTTGCGTCATGTTAATTTCCTTGGTCAAACGTTATATTACCTGCATCAACTGTTGCATTTGAGGTGTCAAACGTTGGGTTCGTTATATTACTTATTTGTTTGTAGCCAGTATACCATACTCCAGGTACTGCTTTTACAAAGCTGGCCACAGCTCCAGTGTCAAGAATCAAATTGCTGGTTTTCTTTCCATCCCAGTCGATTCCAGTTCGCTGAACTATGTTAACTTGTGTACCAAATGCAGGTGCAGTAGCAAATGTGATAGCGGCTGTTGTACCAGTTACTGAAAAATCTGCAGAGAATGCCACATCCCCTGCTGGACTATACGGAGCGTTGTTGATGTTAAACACACTGTAATTTTTCTTTCTTAATCTAGTGTTGGCAATAAAGAATTTCCACTTGCTTAAATCCATTGCAAAATCTGTAGAGCTGGTGTGAGCTAAGATACAATCATAGGTGTAAGATCCCACTTGGACGATATCACCGGTAACATAAGGCATATTAGTGTCCCACGGTTGTACGTTCCAGCCACCCACAAATACTTCAATTGAATTGGCAGACTTTGGAGTAAATGTCAACGGCAACGTAGTAGATCCTGTGGATACCAGTTGTGTATTAGTTGATGTATCTTTGTACGGAATAACTTCGCTGGCGCCAATAAACTGTACAAATTCACCTTGTGGATTGATATTTGTAATACCAGTTCCCAGTGTGCCCCTGCGTAATTGGCCTAACACATTTCCACTCTTGGTAAAGTATTCTATACGTTCACCACGAATTTCAATAACACCCGGCTTGTTGCCTGCTGGGTTTGGAATATCAAAGTTACTGGCATTATCTACAGTTATAGTTAAATCATTCCAATACAAATCGGCTGCCAGTGTTGTGACTTTGTTTGCATTTAAACGTATGTATGTTACTCTATTCAGCATATCTTTAAACTGCATATATGAAAGTTTTTGCTGTGGCAAAGGCATACTTGGAAATGTTATCACGCTGATTTTGTCTGTGGTTGCCAGCGGATCTTGTATTTGTATACTTTGTAAGTCGTCGTTTAATTTGTAATCAATGCCCGGAGTTAATAGACTGTTGTTTTTAATTACCCATACATAATTTGGATCAAGTACGGACCTATCAAGTGTAATATATCCGCCTAGGATACTATTGTAAGTATAGAATAAACTGGTTCCCGGTGTTAGCGAGTATGATGACGAATAAGAAACTGTAGTTCTTTGAATGTCTAAAATGTCATGTACATAATTTGCTATCACTTCCACTGGCGTTGTCGCCGGTACAGTTGTAAATGTAATTGTAGACGCCGCAGAATCATAACTGTAAGTTTGTGAATTTGTCAAACTTATAGTTAGTTGTTGCCCTGCATATGTTGAATACACACTGCGTGTAATTTTAACTGAAATTCCAGTTGCATCCACAGTGTAGTCTGTTCCTGAAGTTAGTTTGTATCCGTTTGCATAAACCAACACATTGGCTGCTGGTACACTGTTTGGTACAGCTTTAGAAGGATCAACTGTGTAGGTTAACTTGTTTTTACCAATGGTAAAATAGCTGTTGATCGGGCCTTGTAATATACTAGAGCCTACTCGAACAATCATATTGCCTTCGTTGGGCAAAGAATTACCAACTGGATATGTTAGTTTGTAAGAAGCGGAGCCGTCCTGTGCTATCACAAGTTTACCTAAATTAATTGTTTCAGTAGTTGTGATAGCAAATGTTTGCTGGTTGCCTGAAACTATAATATAATTGATAAGTGCTCCTGCAGGTGGCGAGTCTGTGAATCTCAAACCAATTTGATTACTTTGTGAATATGTTGTATCAGTTTGGAAGGTTAATGCATTGCTAACCACCCCGTCAACATATATCAATGTAGTTACAGAGTTATTGAACTTTGCACTGGTAACAAATTCTTTTGTCACTCCGTCGCCGATAAAATAATCAATATCCAATACATTACTGCCATTAAATCCTATGCTGGAGATAATGATATTTTGATTTACAGCCGGAGTCTTATCCGTAACTACCAAAGTCACAGGGTCTGTTTTCTTAATAAAAATAATATTGTTATTTCTATAATCAATTAGATAATCAGTGTTATAAGTTAATATGTTGGCACCGTTTCGAACAATAACAGCTCTCTGGCTATTTGGAGTCTGTCCGATAGCGAATATTCTTTTAACTCCGTCGCCTCTATAATTTAATACTTTAATGTTAGCTGACCCAGAAGCTGCCTGATCAAATACCTTAATAGCAACAGTGTCTACTACTTGTCCTGGAACTACTTCTTCCGGTGCTGGGCTGGATGTTGGAGTGATCAATCCGTCGCCGTCGATAATTATATCATCTGCTAAAATTCCTCTAGCAGTTGCATAAGCAGTGTCGCCGCCATCGATCAATGTATCATAATCATTATCTGCTGGAGCAATACTACCGTCACTTGTGCTTTGACGTAGAATGAATTCATCTCCGGCATTTACTACAAATGTAGACGGCAATTCTATAATATTTAAAATATTTGTATCTATCTGGTTGCCGTCTATGATTACCCTACTTGCATTAGCGGCGCCGCCGCCGTCATCTACCACTGTTACAACAATAGAAGTTGCACCGTTTGCACCACCTTCGATTACTGTTGGAGTATAGATGGATGAACCAACTATTGGTGTTGGTATGATAGCATTGGGATTTGTTGCTGATATAGATCCGTCAAAATCCAGTGCATCCAATCTTACACTTGGATAAAATCCCGATAATTGAATAGTCGAACCTGCGGTATATGCTGTTTGAAGCATCACATAGCCTGAAAAATATGCTACATCAATCAGTTCTGTTAATGCTTGTGTGAATGTCAACTGTGTTCCTGCAAGAATATTTGCAAACACAATGTTACTCAATGTCACTGCATTGTTTATATAATCCACATAAGTTACTACAGTATTATAAGCAAATACACTGGACGTGGATACTTTGCCAGTGCCAGTGCCTACACCAGTTGCTGTAAATGTCAATCCTAATAAATTGCTAACTGCACCAACCAATGTAAAATCAGTAGTACCAATAGTTTGTATTATGTATTTTGTTCCAATTACCATAGACGGTGCAGAAATTAACGAGTTGGTAACAACACTACCAATTTTGATACCAGTCACCGATTCAAGATTCAATGTTCTGGTTCCAGCAATATTACTAAAAGTCAGTGTTGATCCGTTGGTTGGTAAAGAACTAAATGTCAGTAACTCTGCATCAACCGGAGATCCATCCGGAATTGATGTTAATATTAATTTTGTGGAATCTATAATGCTGGCTATGCGTTGGCCTTGAGTAATTCCAATACCAGATACCAGCATACCAACTACTAATTTTCGTGTGGTATTGACAACTATAGTGGTACCAGAACTACCATTTGCAACATAAGCCCTTTGCAAACTGGTAGAATCTGGTATACTACTTACTGTTATTGTTGTTGCATCTATCACTCTAATAATATATTGTCTAGATAAAAATCCCAATCCAGAAATATACATTCCTGCCAATAAGCCGGCAGTGCTACTGACCTTAACCGTAAATCCGCCGCTGCCGGCAGATGTATAACTGGCAGTACGAGCTACAGTTTTGGTGGTTGTAATAACAGATACCTGCTGATCTGTTATAGAATTATCAACAAGGTATTTTAAAGTAGTACCGTCGGATATGTAAGTGATGTTTGCTAATTTTTTCCAGTAAACATTAATTTGTGTCCCCGTTGGTGGAATATACGGCAATGTGAATACTGTTGTGTTTGCACTCACTTGTACAATATAATCATTGAACATCGGATCTCTTGAATCCCACTTGTCAGTCCAATAGCCGTTGACTCCCCAACCATTGCCGACGTCAAATCCCAATCCGCTAACTGTTACACCACCATAGTCCATACCAGTCATTAGTTGCTTTAGATCTCTGCCCAACTGGCCCACTGTGGGATTATACCCATACTGTATTCTATCTGCGGCATTAAGGATTGATATATCCTTGTAATATTTGACTACAACAGTTGATCCTTTAGCTGGTGCTGTTTTAAATGTTATCTTTCCTGCGTATCTTGTGTATCCAAGACTCTTATCAGTAGTAATAGCCACAGTATACAATTCTCGAAGTAAAGGAACATTGTTGATCAATACACTGGTTTTGCCAATTCTAATGTCCGGTGCCCAGGTTAATACAAACTGTACTAGACTTCCAGTGCCGCTAAATGTGTTGCTGGCCGATAGGTCCACAATATAATAATTCTGGTCAACTCTATCAAATCGCAATTCTGTTTTTGTAGATCTAACAACTCCTTCGCCTAGAATTGCGACAGCAGTGCCTGGTATTCCATTGACGTTGAGGCCGCCGTTTAAAATAATCATTGGCGTTTCTACATATCCGGATCCGTGTACTGTTACACTGATATTGGTAACTTTTCCATTTCTTATAAATGCCACTGCACTTGCCTGAGTTGGTGTATTGCCTGTTGGTGCATCGATCAAAACTTCTGGTGGAATTACATAGCCGCTGCCGCCGTTGGTTACTCTGATATCTATTATTTTATATCCATGATTATCATTCCAAAACTTCCATGGATATGTTGTCAATTTTTTGCTTGGGCTCGACTGCAAATCAAAATCTGTAACTGCACTAGAACTTAAATCGGGCAATAAAGAATTTGAATATTGGCTTATATACTGTCTAACCTTTGTTCTATAAGGCTTTACTTCTGCCACGTAGTTTTCAAAATTAATTAAATTATCTACAGGATAATTTACAGGTTGGTCAAGTTGACCCACATTGTGCGTAGCACGAACAAAACTAGTTTTAAAAATCCAATCAACATACAGTTGTTCTGAATGTACATAATGAACGGTAGCCAAAAATAAATTTAAATATTGTTGTTTAAGATCGCCTATTAGAATATGCTTTTTGATAGTATTCAATATTATTCTAAGTTCAGTAACAGCTTGAACGTCAAAGTCGCCGCTATCAAATACATTAGAATCGTAACCCACATTTGTATTTTGTAACTTGTATAACTTGGTTGAAAACTGTATTGTACCTTGTTGGATGCCAACGGTTCTGTAAGATTGTGTATAATCCACTGAACTAGAATTTGTGTATTTTTCTAGCAATAACCAGCCGCCAGCATTGGCAGTCAATACTTTTACAAGTTGACCCACTGTGGACTTTACCGAAGAAAGATCTGCAAGTGTAGCCACTGCATAATCGGCCGCACTATACTGACTGAACCCAGTCTGATACCAGTCTACTTTGCTCCAATAATTGTTGACATTGTACGACTGTGTGAGAATTTTACTCCATACGTTGTCAACAGAATTGAATCCATATATACTCCAAAGATCCCCAGTAGTTGAATCACTTTTTACAAGTACCGCAAAATCTCTCGCAACTACCTGTGTGGTGTTGCTATATCCATAACCTGAATTTTTTACTTCTACGGATGTGATTTGTCCTGCGGTATTAATTTTACAAACTACGGCAGCATGTTCTCCGGTACCAATAATAGATATTGTTGGAGCTATAATATATCCTTTACCTGCATTGCTTATTGTGACTGATTGAATTCTACCATTCACAATTACAGGAACAAGTACTGGTAAGGTAGATGATACCGCACCTTGATTGGTGGTAAAATCCAAATATGTATCATAGGATCTATCATATAATCCGCTCAATGTTGTCGGAATAGGATCTTTTAATTCTAAATCGCTTATATTTCTAGATTCAACAATTTGCTGAGTAATCAATATGCGGTTAACACGTTCTATAAATTCTTTTAATGCCTCAATTCTGTTGATAAACATGCTCTGTCGAGGACGGTTTTCAATACCGTAACGAAGTTTTGTCGGCAACAACGGATCTGGAACTGCTCTACCGCCGGCGTCTACTCCGCATAGGCTATCTATCCATTTTTCTTCAACAACTGATGGAAGATCTACTATAGTGTCGTTACTGATTAAACTCCACTGGCTATGTATCGATTGATCCGTTTTATCCACGGTCCAATATTCTATAGCCAGTACTCGATCCAAGTCTTTAAGATATTTGGCACAATTTATAAGACTGAACGAGTCTGCGCCGGTAATCGCCAAACATGCATATCCCTGTTCTCGTGGGCTGGCGATAAGTTTCGCAACATCGTTTGCTGCCATGTAACGGCCCTGAACATTAGGTATTATTTTTTTATTTTTTACCCAGAAGTAATATAAATTACTAAAGACTTTACTGGTGGTGTCATACTTTTCTAACATGCTGTATGCAGTATCACCATGTAAACTTTTACCGCTTATGCCCTTTGTCAACCCGGTGGGTGTATCAGCAGTTGCATCCCAGGCACTGGGTTTTAAATTACTTTCTACCCATTCGTAAATATCTACAGAAGCCCCAGTTGCAAGTGTATTCCATGTGTTGTTTCTATAATTAAAATCCTTAAATCGATTTTCACGGAATTTACAAGTTCTTAAATCCCACCACAGCTGACCAACTTGCGGAGAGTCCCAATAGCTGGTAGTATCACTGGTTGCATTCACATTGATACTGTAACTGTATATGGCTGGATCGTAGTAGGTTTTGTAAGCCAATTCTTCTTCGGCAGGGCCTGCTATTTTTCCTTGTAGAGGATCTATAACATCAAGATAAGTTGTTAGTGTTTCTAATTTTTTATCGTATATAAATGTTTTTTTAATTTTGCTAACATCGGCTAATGTGGTCTGTTGTTGAAATATTGACCATGTATATTTGTTTGGCTGTTTGTTGTAACTGTACACTTGCCCCGATAATAATTTACCGTCTAGCGCCCCTGGAGCACTAACTACAACGTTATTTGATCCCACAGCAACTCCTACACCATATAAATCAGTAGGTAAATTGTTTGACGGTAACGATTCACTAAATACCCAAATATTATTATAAACATCATAAACATCTACTCTGCCTGCACGAGATTCGGTTTCTGTAAAATTAGTAGATCTTTTATCAAATGTGGTTGTACCGTTATCAAAATTTCTAACAGTAGAAGTATCGCCGTTCTTACTATAGACAACTAGTGTCTTGTAGTCATTCATAAAAGATATCGTGCTGCCAAACTGTCCGTTTTGTTGCGGATTATGGTTTGTCAATGTTGATAGGTATGTGTAGTCAGTGCTGTTATAACGATATATCTTTACCAACCCTTCATACAACGCACCTAGCGGAGCAATTGGATCTGCAACTGCAAAATATTCGCCGTTATCGCTAAATGTGATCGACTGCCCCCACGATGTTGCAGAACTTTGTGTTGGTAATCTCGCTGGAGCAGGTATTGCTTGAACTAGTATATTGTTTTTATAAACCGATACTGTCTGGCCGACGGCGGCAATGGCCAAAAAGTTTCCGTTGTTACTGGTAGCTAATGTATAACCAATCTTGTTGTTAGACGCTCCAACAAAGTTATATGCAAAATCGTAAGCCCAAGTAGTTTCTGTAAAAGTTAATATGCCACTAGGAGTGCTATCCGGAACTTCATTAAGCAACAATGTGTTTAACCCAACTACCGACGGAGTAAAATTAAGTTGTAATACTGAGAATGTTAGGTTATTGTCACCGTTAAATGTGGCCTGTGTTAGTATGGATGCATCTACATCTTGCAAACTGGATATAACAATATAATTATAAGATCTATAAACCCCGGTAACTAATACTTGTTCAACTCCCAACGAATATATGTTGGCAGCTGATAAAATTCCAGGGCCAGTTACAGTCATACCTACTGACAAGTTGGTAGGTGTTAATGTTGGATTGTTGATACTGACTGTATTGCCCGAGCTATTTACAGCCAATCTAATTTTAATTAATAATGCATTAACTATCTGTCCGCTGAACCCAGTTCCATTTATGGTCATACCAGCGCGGACGCCTGCTGTGGATGCCACAGCTATCACATTTTTAGAACTACCGTTGGGATTATATACTGTACTGGCATATTGAATAGTAGTATACTTAAATTTATACACACGACCAATACCACTATTATAACCAGGAGCGCCCACATACATTGCATCTGTACCAAATACAACGCTAGAGCCAAATTGTTCGTTGGCCGCAGGGATTGGACTTATTATGGAATCAATAAAAATATAGTTGTCATTCGAAGATTTTTTATATAAACTTATAACACCCTGTGAAGCTAATGTGGAATTACTACCCGTTGCTTGACTTACAGGAATATAAGGAATAGATTCCCAATAAATTGAATTGACGGCAGGAATACTGTTGACGGGAACTGCCGATACTGCTTGCCAATATGCTTTACTACTACCTGTGGTTACCGACACTATGGAATTAATAGCATAGGATGTTATGCTAGAATATGTTCCTTTAAAACTTGTAGCGACATATCCCACTGCTGGACTTCCGGCAACTAGCCAAGTGGCATCGGAACTCAAAGATAAGACTGTGCCCACTTGAGATAATTTTACATTTCTACCAGGATTCACTGTATCGTTAAATGCAAGGAATGGTGTATTCAATGTGGCTCGTTGTGTGAATCCCACCGACGAGCCAACTTTATCATATATTGTTACATATCCTTGACTATTACCCACTGCCAGTATGTTACCCTGTTTGTTTATTGCAATGGAAGAGCCGTTTGCCAATCCGCTTTGCGGATTAAGATTGGGTAATGTTTTTTGTTTGTAAACCGGAGCATACTTCCATACTGCCCATGCCCCAGATCCATCATCATCTGTCCACACCAAATCTCCTGAAAGAGTGTGTGCCAATGGCAATGAATCTAAAATATCAAGGTTGTTAATTTTACGAGATACCAATGAAAATATAACCAGCTGATTGGTTTTTGTAAACGGCGAAACTATATTTTTTGTTGTTTTAATTGTGAAAGAATTCAATTTAACAGATGCTATCTGATAGAAACCATTAATTGGATCCGGGGTAGCAGAGCCCACACTAGCAAGACTTAGGCCAACATATGACCCAACTGTTAATGGCACAATACTTTGTGTCGTGACTGTTA
>Ga0114959_10000557_pt1 | contig 35317 bp, 27 predicted proteins | sample C_130625_EF_Meta_FD_87317 | JGI IMG/M metagenome (GOLD analysis project Ga0114959, IMG submission 87317) | Freshwater microbial communities from Lake Croche, Canada to study carbon cycling - C_130625_EF_MetaG | ecosystem: Environmental > Aquatic > Freshwater > Lake | place: Lake Croche, Canada... | reverse complement strand
TGAAAATCATCACTTGGAATTGGAAGCACCAAAATGGTCGGAAGCGGCTCAAACAATTATTAATAATGCAGGATTACAACCAAACTATCATCATTTGCTGAAACAACTAAGCACTGGGGTAAACATTGCCTTGAAAGCAAAAGTGGTAGTGAGTGGCAAAGAAAAAATTTCAGATAGTGCAAAAAAATTAATTGATAACGACATATTTACCAGCTTTACTTCCAACAATAAGGAAAAACAATCTTGGGTTCGCCTCGAATTGGATGCACTATATTCCATAGATAAAGTGCAAATAGTGCCGGTTTATGAATTGAACGACCCGTCAGCAAGGTGTTTGTTTGAAATTCAAATGTCAAACGATGCTGATTTTAAACAGTATGAAGTACTTGGTGGACAAAATGAATTTCCTTTCGCCTATAATACTTCGCCACAAAACAAAAAAGTGCCTTTGGCATACAACCCTTGGGAGATATATGGCAATAATGGTGGAGGGTATAAATACCTTAGGATACTAGGTAGAAAAATTTCTTTCTCAGAAATAAGGGTCTATGGGCATGAGTCCGCTCAAAAAGGAACACAACGGAAATTTCCATTATTGGATTTCGATAAATTGCTTATCAACGAAAAAACACAACCCCTTACTGCCAATCAATGGGGAAATGCTTGTTATTCAAGAGTACCGTTCACCAAAAGCACGGCTTATTGGCATTCGAGATGGTTTCCAAACATGGTGAAATTTACCAAAGCAAACGATACTTTGAAAATAGAAACGCCTGCGGGAACTGCGGTTTTTAGGGGCGCATTATTTGGCAACGAGCCTATTAAAATGCGGGTTAAGTATATAAAATCTGTAGATAACACTTCGCATATTATCGCTTTTAGGGGCCTAAGTAATACAAGGTCTTTTAACGAGCAGGCTTGTTATTATTGGTCATTTTCACCAAAAGAAATAAAACTATATCAAGTAAATGCCAAGGGGGAGGCAACCCTCGTGCTTGGAAAGGAAGGCGGAAAAAAAGGAATTTTTGGTGAGGGTGTGCCAATGGTAAATAGTTTATACGAAAACATAGAAACTGTTGAAATAAACACACTCAATGAGGCGAAAGGCGTGAGAATCATCTTGACAATTGCCGGAAAAGAAGTAATCAATTGTTTGGACACAACCGAAGGACAAATCAGGAACGCAGGATATTTGAATCTCCGTTCATTTAAAACCGGCGGATTTTTATTGATGGATTAATGAGTAATTTTTTAATATTTATTGAATAAAACATTGTAGCCTTATGAGTAATAGAAGAAGATTTTTAAGAAATGTAGGAATGAGCTTGGCGAGTACATTGTTACTCAAACCTCAATTTTTGTTAGCCGCCCAAGATGCTAAACCCAAAAAACGCATTAAAAACCCATTGATTGATGAGCCGGGCATGTCGGACCCGCACATGTTGGTAGATGGCAATGCTTGCTATGTGTTTACAGGGCATGATATAGGTTTTGGAGTGTCTGATTGGGTAATGCCCGATTGGCGGATTTATAAATCGACAGATTTATTGTCTTGGAAGCATGTTGGTACCATCAAGCCTGATGACAATTATATGGGCAAGGGGCATACCTCTTGTTGGGCTGGTGATATTGCAAAACGACACGATAAATACTATTGGTATTTTTCTAACAGAAAAGAAAGTGTGGGCGTGATGGTGGCTTCTAAACCAGAAGGGCCTTATAAAGATGCTATCGGCAAAGCCTTGGTGCCTTCTTTCGACCCAACCATTTTTGTGGATGACGACAACACACCTTACATCATTTATGGGGAACATACTTACCACATAGCGCGGTTGAAAGACAATATGATTGAGTTAGACGAAAAGCCAAAAGACATCAGTATTGTCAGAACCACCTTTTTCCCAGAAACAGATAAAAACTCCTTGCATAAGCACAATGGTATTTATTATTTAAGCTGCTCGGGATATTACGCCACTTCCAAAAATATCTATGGGCCTTATGAAACCCAAGGATTGGTAGGCAAAGGATTTGGCATAGACACAGGATACGGTCACGGCGATTTTTTCCAATTCAAAAAGCAATGGTACCATGTATGGTGTAAGTACAAAGACCGTTCAAAAGACCGTATTCGCGATTGCTTTATTGCGCCAGTTAATTATGATAAAAAGGGTTTAATGATTGACGACCTTAGCCAAATTGATGAAAAGTATAAGTAAGGATTGGGTTGAATATTCGGTTAATTATTGTTTTGAGACAATCAATAAACTTGTTAGGTAGTTTCAAAAATTAAACTTTTAAAAACACTCATGATTGCATAAAAATTCTTGCTTAGGAGCTCCGTTTTAACTTTTATAGGGTTTCAATCCCTATAAAAGTTTGTGAAGGACAAGAAAAACTTTTATGCATCCTCGCCTATTCACCTTTATCATCCCTTTTATAAAATTTAAAATGAAAAATAGTATTTTCCTAGTTGTTTTGGTATTAATTACTAATGGTGCTTTTTCCCAGGACATCAAATCGAAAAAGCCAATGATAGATCGGCTGAACAAAATGGCTGATTCTTTATCTAAAAACCTGCAACCTTGGAAAGTACCCACCCAAGTTTTTAAGGTGGAAGATTTTGGTGCTGTTGCTGATAGCCAAACAGTAAATACAAAGGCAATTCAAAGTGCTATAGATGCATGTTCTGAAAAGGGGGGAGGTACTGTTTTATTTTCAAAAGGTCAATATGTAACAGGAACGATACGTCTAAAATCTGGTGTAATGCTGGAAATAAACAGTGAAGCCAAAATTTTAGGAAGTACCAACATTGCAGATTATCCCGAAAAAATAGAAAATTTCAGAATGTTCCGTCAGTGCCTAATATGTGCTGAAAAGTGCACCAATGTGGGTATTAGAGGTAAAGGCGAAATTTATTTTCGAGGGGAGTTGGCAAATTTCCCAGGTGAAGAAACCTTGGGAAAAATGGTGAATAGACCATTTGGTATAAGGATGGTAGATTGCAAAAATGTAGTTTATCAAAACATCTTTTTGCATAATGCTGCAGCTTGGATGCAAAACTATGTTTACTGCCAAAACATGATTTTTGATGGGATGAAAGTAATTAACCAAGCCAACTATAACAATGATGGTTTTGACCCTGATGGATGCACCAATGTTATTGTACGCAATTGCTTTATCAATGCCGAAGACGATGCCTTATGTTTAAAAGGCGCAAGTGGAAAACCGTCAAGCAATTTTTTAATTGAAAATTCTACCATTATATCCTCTTGCAATGCACTAAAAACCGGTACAGAAACCCAAGGAGATTTTTATAACATTGTCGCTAGGAATTTGAAACTAGGTGGAATCCCCGATGAAATGTATGCGCTGAAAAGACATGATGCAAGTTCAGGAATAACCTTAGCGACTGTAGATGGTGGCAATGTGCACGACATATTAATATCTAACGTAAAAATTGACAGAACCAGATGCCCTATTTTTATGAGAATCGGTAGCAGGTTAAGACCTGTAGGAAACAATCCCCCAAAAGAAATTGGCTATTTAAAAGATATTGTAATTCAGGAAGTAACTGGAGAGAATAATTACAAAGAAGGTTCATTGATCTTAGGTTTAAAAGACCATCCGATAAGCGATGTTGTTATAAATAATTATTCAATTAAAATGGAAGGAGAGGGAGATGCTTCCTTGATTAATAAAGAAGTTCCAGAAAATGAACGTGGTTATCCTGATGCACGTTTTTTCATTAAACAAGGTCTGCCATCTTATGGGTTTTATATTCGACATGCAACCAAAATAAATATCACCAATGTAGCAATTAGTCCCAATAAAAAAGATGCTAGACAAATCATTTTGGCTGCAAAAGGAACTAGTGAAATTCGATTAAACGATAAAAATATCATCTCAGAACAATAACAAGCTTTCATTGCCATATTTCTCTAATTGCATCAGTAATTGCTTCTAGATAGAGTGAAATAAGAAAGGATTTATACAGCGAATAAGTTGGTTTAACAGTAATAACGATTATTAATGAAAATGAAAAATATACTACTGCTATCAGTCTTTACAGTCTTTACTACCTGCACATTTTCTCAAGATATTCAGTCTAAAAAGCCCATGATTGATAGGCTAAATAAGATGGCTGATTCCTTATCTAAAAACTTAAAACCTTGGAAAGTACCCAACAAAACGTTCAAAGTGGAGGATTATGGAACGGTAGGGGATAGCCAAACTGTCAATACAAAATCTATCCAAGCCGCCATAGATGCTTGTTCCCAAAAAGGGGGTGGTACCGTATTGTTCTCAAAAGGCGGATATGTAACAGGAACTATAGAATTAAAATCTGGCGTAATGCTAGAGATTACCCAAAATGCAAAGATTTTAGGAAGCACTAATATTGCTGATTATCCGGAAAAAATAGAGGCTTTTAAAAGTGTGATGAGTGAAAACCACAAGTACCGTCAGTCATTGATCTATGCTGAGCAATGTGTTAATGTGGGTATTCGAGGAAAGGGAGAAATTTATTTTAGAGGGGAGAAGACGAATTTTTCTAGTGAAGAAACCATGGGTGAAATTGTGGGAAGACCATTCGGAATTAGGATGATACAGTGTAAAAATGTGGTGCTACAAAACATTTTTTTACATAATTCCGCAGCATGGATGCAAAGCTATATCTATTGCCAAAACCTAATTTTTGATGGCATAAAAGTGATTAATCAAGCCAATTATAACAATGATGGATTAGACCCTGATGGTTGTACAAACGTGATAGTACGCAATTGTTTTATTAATGCCGAGGACGATGCCATGTGTTTAAAAGGCGCAAGCGGAATGCCTTCCAGTAATTTTTTGATTGAGAACTCAACATTTATATCTTCTTGCAATGCACTAAAAACAGGTACTGATACGCAAGGCGATTTTTTTAACATTGTAGCACGTAACCTTAAACTTGGCGGTATTCCCAATGAAATGTTCGCATTGAAAAGACATGATGCAAGCTCTGGAATTACATTAGCTTCAGTAGATGGAGGAAATGTACACGATGTATATATTTCAAAAGTGACGATTGATAGAGCAAGAAGCCCCATTTTTATGAGAATTGGCAACAGATTAAGAGCCATGCCAAACACACCTGTTAAAGAAATTGGTTATTTAAAAAACATTGTGATAGAAAATGTTTCAGGGGAGAATAAATATAAGGAAGGCTCATTGATTTTAGGAATAAAAGACCATCCAATAAGTGATGTGTTGATTCATAATTACAAATTAAAAATGGAAGGTAGTAGCGATTCATCGCTGATTAAAAACGAGGTGCCTGAAAATGAAAAAGGTTATCCGGATGCCCGTTTTTTCTTAAAACAAAGTCCGCCTTCTTATGGGTTTTATATTCGTCACGCAACCCAAATAAATATCAGCAATGCAGAAATTATCCCTACTAGAAAAGAGGCAAGACCAGTTGTAATTGCGAATAAAGGAACGAGTGGAATTTTGTTTAATGGGAAGGAAATAAAGCAATAGAGGTGATTATTAAAAATATGTGGTATTGATGACTTTACTTTTCAATTACCGCTTCATACATTTTAATTTTTTCCAAAACCTCATTTTGAGCAGACAATCCATTTTCTGTAAGAAATACAAAAGCAGATGAAAGCAATAATGAGATAGAGGTAGATTTTTTTTCGGGACTTAGGTAAGTGTCAGTTGATGCTTCAGCAATACGGCTTGCTAACGCAATGCTATCCATTGCTTGCTGTTCTTTTTGCTGCATGGAAATCAATGTATTCTTTAATCTCACAATTTTAATTTGATAAGTAGCTTGTCTCTTAGCCCCTTCTTGCAAATTCAAGTTGTTTGCTTCCGTTTGATGTGCTTGCAATTGAGCTTCAATATTTGAATTTAATGGTTGGGCAGAATTTTCCAATAAAAACGGTGCAAGCAATAACATGGCTTGAGTGGATAATTCTCGATTGTTTTTCTCCGCTAAAGCAACAGCCGTTTGTGAAGTAGCCAAATAATTAGCCAACCATTCCTGCGTTAAACCATACTTTTCTCTGATGGCTAATAACCAATTTTTCATCCTTTTTTACTTTACTAAAACCAAAAATACAGCTTAAAAAATTGCCCGAATAATTTTGAGCGAATATTTTAAAATATTCGGAAATTTTTATTCGGGGGCGCGAATAATTTTAAGCGAATATTTTAAATTATTCGCAAAATTTTATTCGGGGGTGCGAATAATTTTAAAAGAATATTTTAAATTATTCGCGACAGAATATTACAACGAAAATCACGAATCATTATTCAGTTTTTTAACCACATAGGCAGATAGGCACATAGAGAAATAGGAATATTAAAATCGAAAAATGGAAAGATTAAATTCATGAATACGAAATTTTAGTTTATAACGATCACTTACTACCGAAACTTAATTTAATGGAATTGATTTTAATTATTTAAAAATGACCATAGGATGATTTTAAAATATGTGTCTATGTGCCTATAAGGTGAGCAATTATAAACTAGTTAAAGTTTTGTTATAATTGATTGTAGGTATTTGCCATATTATTTGGTGATTTTACATTTGCTTCGTAATCAAATTTTTTTCATTTATGGCTTATTCAGTAAGTAAATTAAAAACGAAGGCACAGTGTGATGAGCTGATTGCCAAAGTTCAAAAACAAAAAGCAGATTTGCAATTTGAGCAAACATCTGTGAATCATCAGCAAGGTAATTTTAGTGGCAACAACTCAGAAGTTGAGATAGAGTTGCAATCAATCAACACTGAAATTACGGGTGTAAATACAATTGTTGCTACTTTGCCTGAAGGCAAAACAAAGGACAATTATTTAAAGAAACAAGCATCGCTTGTACACCGTCAGTTGGTATTGGAGGGCAAAATTGAAGATTATGGTTCTATTGCACAATTGCAAAATGAATTTGAAATTGCCCAATTGGCTTTGCAGATTGCTGAAGCAGACAAATTTTTGGCTGAATTGCAAACTCGCAAAGCTGAATTACCATCTTAGTTGCTATGGTTGTTGTTTTTGAAATGGATTAAAGGCTGTTATTCTTATGAATGGCAGCCTTTTTTATTTGGGGGGAAAGGGTTAACAATATTACTTAAATCAATTAACAAAGCTTTTATGATTGATTTTCTATTTATTCTAGAAACGGAAGGAATAAATTTTATGAACTAAAAAAATAAGCAACAAAGAATAAATCATTTGGAGATTTTTTATCACTTTTAAAATTACATTGAGGCATATAAAATTTTAATAATCACGAATTTTTGAAATTATTATTAGAAAATATTATTTAAAGGTTACTTAAATAATCATATTTTCGGTTTTTTGTTTTAAAAGTTAACAAGTCTTAGATTAGTAAATAAAATAAATAATATTTTCCAATTCATTAATTAATGGCTACAAACAAACATGCTATTATAAGATACCAAGCTTTGGATAGGTGCTTTAGTAATACGATGCGTAAGTATTTTATTGACGACTTAATAGATGCCTGCAACAAAGCTATCTTTCAATTTTCTGGTAATGAAATCGGTATAAAGCGAAGGCAGGTTTTGGAGGATATAAAATTTATGGAAAGCCCTCAAGGTTGGAATATCTCTTTAAACCGTTTGAGAGAAGGGCATAGGGTATATTATAGGTATGAAAATCAGCAATATTCAATCAATAACCAACAGCTTAATGAGGCTGAACAACTACAATTGAAAGAAGCTTTACTTACTTTATCAAGATTTAAAGGATTACCTCAGTTTGAATGGGTATCAGAAATTACTACTCGTTTAGATGCAGGTTTTGGATTGTCGTCAACTAATAAGAAAATAATTGAGTTTGAGCAAAACTGTTATTTAAAAGGGCTTGAGTTCATTACACCAATTTATTTCGCCATTATCAACAAGCAGGTGTTGAGTATTAAATATAAAAGTTTCAAATCTGAACTAATTCAAACAATTGTGTTGCACCCCTATTTTCTGAAGCAATATAATAGTAGGTGGTATTTATATGGCACAAATGACCTAAACAAATTCTTACTAAATCTTGCATTAGATAGAATAAGTTCTATAAATGAAAGTAGAATAGCGTATATAGCTAATGATACAATTGACTTCAACGAGTATTTTGATAATATAATTGGTGTTACAATTATAAATGACGCAGCAATTGAGAAAGTAGAATTAGTTATAAGTAATGATTTATATCCATACATAGAAACAAAACCAGTGCATGGTTCACAAAAGGTTAAAGTAAAAGAAAGCACACACGCCATTTTAACTCTTGAATTGATTCCAAATTATGAGTTAGAATCATTAATTCTTTCTCATGGTGAAAAGATTCAAGTAAAAGCACCCCAATCATTAAAAGAAAAAATTAAAGAAAGATTGAACAAAGCTGTAAATAATGCAGAATAGCTGCACAGTTACATTTCAAGTTTGCATAAAATATTAAACCATGTCGTTTTACTCAGATTTATTAAAAGAAAATAATGGCGAAATAAAGCCAATTTGGCAATATAGAATGCAAGAGGGTTATTATCAAAAACTAAAAGAATACTTTGCCTCAGTAGAATATTGGGAATATGAGGACGCTCGTGATTGTGCATCCACTGGCGCAAGTCTTCCGAAGGATGACTTGTGTCTATTTAATAAACCAGTTTGTAACTGGAATTCGTGTTGAAAAACATACAATTAAATCTCCAAACTCATAAAAAAATGCAACTTCTAGGCTACAGAAAATTAATTTTAAAATAAATCCAGATAATGCAATATAAATTTTATTACAAATCTGAAACTATGCATTGCTATGTAATTGAGTTCATTATTTGATCTTATAACACTCCAATATTATTTACCCAAAATAATATTAAACACTAATAAATATTGTGTTTCAGGCTCTGAATACAAATCCCATAACAAAAATCTAGGTAAATGCATTCTAAAACTAAAAAAGGTTCAAGCAATAGGATTTGCTTGAACCTTTTATATGATAATTATGTAAAACCGACTAAACCATTGCCTCTAAAATAGAATGGTCTTTTGATTCTAAAATAGATTTGCCCATTAAAAACTCATCAACTTTTCTTGCACATTCTCTTCCTTCGCTAATTGCCCAAACTACTAAGCTCTGGCCTCTACGAATATCGCCTGCGGCAAATACTTTCGCCATGCTTGTTTGATAATTCTTTTCAGCAGCTTTCACATTTCCTCTACTATCAATATCTATTTCTAATTGGTCTAATACCCCTTTCTTTTCAGGAGCAACAAATCCCATTGCCAATAATGCCAATTCGCATGGAATTTCTCTTTCGCTCCCTTCCACTTCTATAAAATTGGCTGGTTTTCCATCTTCTGAAATTTTCCATTCTAAGTCAACTACTTTCAATGCTTTCAATTGACCATTTACATCACCAATGAATGCTTTCGTTGCCAATGCCCAATATCTTTCAGCTCCTTCTTCATGAGAAGAAGTGGTTTTTAAAACCATCGGATAAGTAGGCCAAGGCATATTGGGCGTTCTTTCAGCGTTTGGTTTTGGCATCAATTCAAACTGGGTTACAGAATTTGCCCCTTGACGATTACTTGTTCCCACACAATCGCTACCAGTATCTCCACCACCTATAACTACTACATTTTTGCCTGTTGCTTTTATAGATTCATTCCAAATATTGCTTTCAATTGTTGCATTTGCTAAAGGATCTAATCCAGCAACTTCCTTGTTATTTTGTTTTAGAAACTGCATAGCAAAATAAACGCCTTTTAGCTCTCTTCCAGGTACTGGCAAATCTCTAGGTACTGTAGAGCCACCTGCAAGTACTATTGCATTAAATTCTCTAAGCAAATCGCCAACAGGAATATTTACTCCGACATTGGCATTGCATTTAAATTGAATGCCTTCTTCCTCCATCAAAGCAATTCTTCTATCTACAATTCGCTTTTCTAGTTTAAAATCAGGTATGCCATATCTTAAAAGTCCTCCAGGTTTGTCATCCCTTTCATAAACTGTTACACTATATCCTGCATAATTTAATTGAGCTGCTGCAGCCAATCCTGCTGGACCACTTCCTACAATCGCTACCTTTTTTCCATTGGTCAATTTCGGTTTTCTTGGAACAACAAAGCCTTGTTCAAAAGCAATTTCTATGATATGTTTTTCAATTTCCTCAATAGCAACTGGCGGTTGATTGATGCCTAATACACAAGCGCTTTCACAAGGTGCGGGGCATATTCTTCCTGTAAATTCAGGGAAATTATTGGTACTGATTAATATTTCATAAGCTTCCTTATAGTTTCCATCATACACTGCATCATTAAACTCAGGAATTACGTTTCCTAGAGGGCAGCCACTGTGACAAAAAGGAACGCCGCAGTTCATGCAACGTGCAGATTGATGGTTTAATTCTTCTTTAGAATAAGGCTTTACAAATTCATTGTAATCGTTTTTACGTTCTTGAACGCTACGTTTTTCAGGTAATGTTCTTGTAAACTCCAAAAATCCTGTTGGTTTACCCATATTATTTATTTGATCAGTTAGCTAATTAAAATGAAAGTTATTATTTATCACATAGGCACCTAGACACATAGGTTTAAAAGCATTGTATTTCTATTTATAAAAGCTGATTTATATCATTCTTAAAAACTTTTATTTTTTCCAATGCTATTATATAGAATAAATCAATGTTCTATTATGCCCATATAAGTTGCTATGTATCTATTTTTCTATATATCATTGTGCCTATATTATTGTGAATTATTGTTTGGAGCGTAGTAACAATTGATTTAAAAAAAGAGGTTATTTTGAAGCGATTTCCGTTTTAGAAGCAGTAAAAGCTTTCGACATCAATACTTTTTTATAGTCTTTAGGAAACACTTTTACAAAGTTTTTCAGTTGATTGTCAAAATCATCTAATATGAACTTTGCCACAGTACTTCCAGTATATTGAAAATGATTGTTAAGCATTTCTTTTAACTCAGGAATATCCTCTGCATTTATTGGATCTAAATCTACCATTTCTGTATTACAATTTGAAGCGAAAAGTCCATTTACATCATATATGTAAGCAATACCGCCACTCATACCTGCAGCAAAGTTTTTCCCTGTATCACCCAGAATTACTACACGTCCGCCTGTCATATATTCACATCCATGGTCACCTACACCTTCCACTACTACTTTACTACCAGAATTTCTTACAGCAAAACGTTCCCCTGCTTTACCACGAATAAATGCTTCGCCATCTGTAGCACCATAAAAAGCCACATTGCCAATTATAATATTTTCTTCAGGTGTAAAAGTGGATTTTTTTGAAGGATACACAATCAATTTAGCACCACTTAATCCCTTTCCAAAATAATCATTTGCATCACCTTCTAATTCAAGCGTTACACCTTTTGTATTGAAAGCGCCGAAACTTTGTCCCGCTGTACCATTAAATTTGAAATGAATGGTATCAGTAGGTAATCCTTTTGTACGATACTTTTTGGATATTTCATTCGACAATAATGTACCAACTGTTCTATCAATATTTCTAATATTAAATATTCCAGTTACTTTTTCTTGATTATCCAAAGCCGGTTTAGCTACTTGTAACAATTTCCAATCAATAATTTCACTCATTAAATGGTCTTGCTCTTCTGTATGATATAAGCCAACATATTCACTAGCAACCTCTTTGTATAAAACAGCAGATAAATCTAGTTTGCTATATTTCCAATGATTGATATTATCCCTTTGTTGAAGATAATCAGCTTGACCAATCATTTCATTAACCGTTCTGAACCCAAGTTCTGCCATAATTTCTCTAAGCTCTTGCACCATGAATTTAAAGAAATTAATTACATGCTGAGGGTCGCCTTTAAAGCGCTTTCTCAATTCAGGGTCTTGTGTTGCTACACCAACAGGACATGTATTTAGATGACATTTTCGCATCATAATACAACCTTCAACAACCAAAGCTGCTGTTGCAACGCCCCATTCTTCTGCACCTAATAATGCAGCTATGGCAATGTCTCTACCTGTTTTCATTTGACCATCCGCTTGTAAAACAACCCTACTTCTTAGTTTATTTTTCACAAGCGTTTGATGGGTTTCTGCTAATCCAAGCTCCCATGGTAAGCCAGCATGTTTGATAGAACTTAATGGCGATGCACCTGTACCTCCATCATATCCAGCAATTAACACTACATCAGCTTTGGCTTTGGTAACACCAGCAGCGATAGTACCAACTCCAGCTTTTGAAACCAGTTTTACACTAATGCGTGCTTCTCTATTGGCATTCTTTAAATCAAAAATTAATTGTGCTAGATCTTCAATAGAATAAATATCATGGTGGGGAGGAGGTGAAATCAAACCAACACCAGGTGTTGAATGACGCACTCTTCCAATCCAATCATCTACTTTATGCCCAGGTAATTGACCACCTTCACCAGGCTTTGCACCCTGTGCCATTTTGATTTGAAGTTCATCAGCTTCAGTTAGATATAAGCTAGTAACACCAAATCTAGCAGAAGCAACTTGCTTAATAGCACTACGCATACTATCACCATTTGGAAGCGGTTCGAAACGCATTTCATCTTCGCCCCCTTCACCAGTATTGCTTTTACCACCTAGTTTATTCATGGCAATTGCCAAAGTGCTATGTGCCTCATGGGAAATAGAACCAAAACTCATTGCCCCAGTTGCAAAACGACGATAAATGTTTTCAGCAGGCTCTACTTCATTGATATCAATGGCAGGTCTATTATGCTTAAAAGTTAATAAACTTCTTAGCGTACAAGCTTTTTCGGCTTGTTCATTTACTGATTTAGAATATTTTTTAAAGGTTGGATAATCATTGGTACTTGTAGATAATTGTAGTAAATGAATTGTTTGCGGATTAAACAAATGAAATTCACCTTTTCTTTTCCATTGATAAATACCACCAACTGTTAGGCGTTCTACAGGAATATCTTTTTTACTAAATGCAAATTGGTGTTTAGCCAAAGCCTCAATTGCAATTTCATCTAATCCAATACCCTCTATACGAGAAGTAGCATTACCAAAATGACGTTCAACTACTACTTTATTTAAGCCAACAATTTCAAATATTTGTGCTCCTTGGTATGATTGAAGGGTAGAAATACCCATTTTAGAAAACACTTTTAGCAATCCGTCGCAAACCGCTTTGATGTAATTTTTCTTTAATTGTTCTGCATCTAAAGGAGTATCCAGTTTTCCTTTCAATTTCATATCCCTAATGCTAGATAATACTAGATAAGGATTGATAGCAGTAACACCGAATGCCAATAAACAAGCAAAATGATGTACTTCCCAAATATCACCTGCCTCAACTATTAAACCTACTTGTCCTCTGTAATTCTTTCTTATTAAATGATAATGTACAGTAGCTGCAGCTAACAATGATGGAATAGAAGCATGTTCACTATCTATTGCTCTATCACTCAAAATGATTACTTCAAAACCATCTTCTACCGCATCAGTTGCATACTTACAAATTCTATTCAACCCTCTTTCAATAGAACCGGGTTTACCATCCGCCCTAAAATAAGTTTGTATTGTTTTAGCTTGAAATATACCCGTATCAATACTTCTGATTTTTTCCAATTCTTCATTATTAAGAATGGGTTGTTTTAAAGCTACGCTATGGCAAGCAAGAGGATCTTCTATTAATAAATTGCCATTATTACCAGCAAATGTTGCCAAGCTCATCACCATTCTTTCTCTTATTGGGTCAATAGGAGGATTGGTAACTTGGGCAAATAATTGTTTAAAATAAGCGCTTAAATGTTGCGGTTGGTCACTTAAAATTGCTAAAGGAACATCAGTACCCATCGACCCGATTGGCTCTTTACCTTCTAGAGCCATTGGAGCGATGATGGTTTCTAAATCTTCTGTAGAATATCCAAAAGCCTTTTGATATCTAAATATTTGTTCGTGACCAAGATGGGTAAAAGAAACACGAGGTTCTGGAAGTTCTTCTAAGCGAATTTTATATTTATTCAGCCAATCGCCGTAAGGCTTTTGACCACAAATGGTTCTTTTGATTTCTTCATCACTAATGATTCTACCTTCCTCCATGTTTACAACAAACATTTTTCCAGGTTGGAGACGACCATTCTCAATTATCATGGAAGGGTCTACTGGCAACACACCAGACTCAGAAGCCATGATTACTTTATCATCTTTGGTAAGACAATAGCGAGAAGGTCTCAATCCATTTCTATCCAAAGTAGCTCCAATCATTTTACCATCAGTGAAAGAAATAGAAGCGGGTCCATCCCAAGGTTCTTGGAAAGTAGCATGGAATTCATAGAAAGCTTTTTTAAGTGGATCCATCTTTTCAGCATTATCCCAAGCTTCAGGTATCAACATCATCATTACGTGGGGCAATGATCTTCCACAAAGAGTTAATAATTCAATAACATTATCTAAGCAAGCACTATCTGATTGTCCTTCGAAAATAATTGGACACAATAAATTGATTTCTTCTTTGGTAAAATAAGGAGAGAAGAAATGACCTTCATTTGTTTTTAACCAATTGATATTTCCTTTTACAGTATTTATTTCCCCATTATGAGCAATATATCTAAAAGGCTGTGCTAGTTTCCAAGAAGGAAAAGTATTGGTCGCAAATCGAGAATGAATCAACCCAAATGCACTCACCATTCTTTTATCACCAAGCTCAGGAAAGTAGCCCCTTACTTGTAAACTTGTTAATTGACCTTTGTAAATAACAGTTTTGTAGGAAAGAGAAGCGATGTAAAAACCAACTACATCCTTTCTAATACTATTGTTAATGGTATGGCTTGCATAGTTTTTTAGGACAAATAATTTTCTTTCGAAAGTATCACTATCTCTTATATGGTCTGGACAAGCTATAAATACTTGTTCTATTTCAGGAGCTACAGACATAGCAGTTAACCCAATGTCAGTTGCATTAACGGAAACCTTTCTATAGCAAAGAATTTCAAATCCCAGTTTTTCAACTGTCCTTCCAAAAATATCCCTGCACTCTTCCCGAAGGCGCATGTCTTTAGGAAAAAACAATACACCAACCCCATACCTTCCATATTGTGGTAAATGGACTCCGATTTTTAAACATTCGTCAAAGAAAAACTCATGTGGGGTTTGAATCATTATCCCGGCACCATCGCCAGTATTGTTCTCACAACCACAAGCACCTCTATGTTCCATATTTTCTAATATAGTCAGTGCATCTGAAATGATTTGATTCGATTTGTTCCCTTTGATATTTGCTACAAAACCAATACCGCAAGCATCGTGTTCAAAAGAAGGATCGTAAAGACCAGTTGAGTTAGACATGAATGAACAATTAAAAAAAGTAAAAAAAATATTTAAAGAACCAAAGATTAGAAAGGTAGCTTCCAAAGATAATCAAACAAAACCGTATATTTAATAGAAATTTTCTAAAGTATTAATCTGTTTATTAGACAAGATAGCCATAAAGTGTGTCGTTTTTATTAATTTCTGAAAAATCAATATTGTAATTTTTCATTCTGTTAATTAAAGATGTATAATATGCTTTTCTCGCTAATTCTATTCCTACCAAGGCAGGTCCAGATTCTTTATTGGTTTTTTGTATGTATTCGAATCTTGTGATATCATCGTCTGGACCAAGCACTGAATTAAAGAACTCTTTGAATGCTCCTGCTCGTTGGGGAAAATGAACCAAAAAATAATATTTCAACCCTTCATACAAAAGGCTACGCTCTTTAATTTCAGGCATTCTATCTATATCATTGTTTCCACCACTTATTACACAAACTATTTTTTTGCCTTTAATATCATCAATAAAATTATCCAAGCAAGCAATGCTTAATGCTCCTGCAGGTTCCACCACTATTGCATCTTCATTATATAATTGTAATATGGTTGTGCATGCTTTTCCCTCTGGAACTAGGTGCATTTCATCAATAACCTCTTTACAAATTTTAAATGGAATATCACCTATTCTTTGAATGGCAGCTCCATCTATAAATCTATCAATGTTTTGCACTGTTATAGGTTTGCCTGCTTCTAAAGCTTTTTTCATTGAAGGAGCACCTTCTGGCTCTAAACCAATAATCTTTGTTTTGGGCGATTTGTTCTTGAAGTATGCGCCTACTCCTGCACAAAGCCCACCGCCTCCCACAGGTACAAACAAATAATCAATGTTTTGTTCCTGTTGCAATATTTCAACTCCCACTTTACCTTGCCCTTCTATTATTTTTAGTGCATCGAAAGCTGGAATAAAAATAATATTATTTTCCAAAGTATATGCTCTTGCGGCAGCAGCACTCTCATCAAATGTATTACCCTCTAGCTTCACTTCAATATAACTACCCCCAAACATTTTTGTTTGCTTTATCTTTTGTTTTGATGCAATAATGGGCATAAATACAACACCCTTTATTTTTAATTGGTTGCAACAAAAAGCTACTCCTTGTGCATGATTGCCCGCACTTGCACACACCACTCCTTTAAGTAATTGTTCTGATGGCAAACTTGTTATCATATTATAAGCACCCTTTAATTTGTAAGATCTTACTACTTGTAAATCTTCTCTTTTTAGATATACTTGACAATCATATTTGAGTGAAAGATTGTAGTTGTATTGTAAGGGAGTATGGCGAATAATATTTTCAAGTTTTTCAGCAGCTTCCTCAAAATTTAACTTGATGCCATTTATTTCAATAGTTTTTCTTTCGTTTTCATTCAAATGGTTATTCTGAGTATTTGATTTATTATCATTATGTACTTCCATAATTTCAGTTTACAATTTACAAGAACAGATTGGCAAAATACCCAAAAAATAATAGTTATAAGAATGTTTTATAAATCATGAGTAATAAAATCAAATAAAAGTAATTCATAATAATTAATTGTAGTAATTTCTACTACAACCAATCCTGTAAAACTGATGATTTTTCATTAAGCAAATACTATTAATAAAATGGCCATTAATAATTGTGTTCATTTGCGTAGCGCAGGTGAGCAATAATTTGTATTTTAAATAAATAAATAACTAAACATAAAAATATTCTTGCAACATAAAAGCCTTCATCAATATATGAGTGAAATTAAATTTATTGGTATGAATAGTGAGCAGTTTTCAAAACTGTTTCCATGCTTTTTATTATTAAATGAACATCTTGAAATCATCGAACATGGAGAAGCTATTTTTAAATATTTACCCACAAGTAATACGCGTTTCTTCTATGACTTATTTACTATAGAAAATCATCAAATTGAATTTGAAGATTATATTACCTTAATCGGACTAGATAATACTGAAGTGCAAGTTGCTTCTAAAAATAGAGAACTTTTATTTACGGGAAAACTGATTCATTTATCTGAAACCAAACAAGTCTTATTAACACTTAACATTAATCAAAAGGTTTATGAGAAAAATCAAAATGACACAAAGTTTTTCAACCAACAATCATTAGATAGTTTAATAGAATCATCTAACATCAATGAATTAATACTCAATAAATTCTTTAAAATATCATACGAAACTCAAATAGGATTAATTATCACAGATTCTATTGGAAGGATAGAGTGGGTTAACAATGCATTTGAAACTGTTTCTGGTTATACCTTATCTGAAGTATTACGAAAAACACCTGGAAGTATCTTACAAGGTAATGCCACAGAAAAAGAAACTGTTCATTATTTGAGAAATAGTATTTTGAATGGAGTACCTTTTGAATGTGAAATTTTAAATTACACTAAGAAAAAAATTCCTTATTGGAATAAAATAAGTGGTAAACCAATTTATGATTCACATGGTAATGTGATTCATTATTTTGCTTTTCAGGAAGATATTACTAATAGAAAAAAAGCTGAATTTGCTTTAGAAGAGCAAAGAAGATTTTATGAAGATATATTAAATAATATCCCGTCGGATATAGCAGTATTCGATAAGGAACATCGCTATCTTTTTGTAAATCCTGTTGCAATTAAAGATAAACAACTCAGGCAATGGATGATTGGAAAGAAAGATGAAGAATATTTTATTTTGAAGAATAAAGATGTGAGTCTTGTTAATGGACGAAGAAAATTGTTTAATGATGTAATTGCTTCTAAACAACCCATTTCATGGGAGGAAGAGATTATAACTAGAGATGGTAACAAAGAATACCATCTAAGGAAAATGTTTCCTGCAATTGATGACGAAGGTGAAGCCAAATTTTTGATTGGTTACGGAGTTAACATTACTGAAAGAAAAATAATTGAACAAGCTGTAATTACCAACGAGAAGCGATACAGAGATTTATTTAATTATAGCCAAGCGCTAATTTGCACACATGATTTGAATGGCAAAATGCTTTCTGTTAATCCTGCATTATGTGAAACCATTGGATATGAAGCTTCGGAATTATTGAATCATTTTTTATATGAGTTTATTCCGGAAATTGACAAGCCCAAATTCTTTTCCAGTTATTTAAATCGAATCATTTCTGGTGAAAAAACAGGCAGGGTATTTCGAGCAATGCACAAAAATGGTAAAGTGATTTTTTTGCTTTATCAAAACTATTTAGTATCCCAGACTGATGAAGAACCCTATATAATTGGGTTCTCGCAAGACATAACTGAACGTATTAAAGCAGAACAAGAACTGTTAATTGCCAAAAAACTTACCGAAGAATCTGCTAGAGCCAAAGAAACTTTTTTGGCCAATGTGAGCCATGAAATTAGAACGCCCATGCACGGTATTATGGGCATATCAGGGCTTTTGGCTCAAACCCAATTAGATGACAAGCAAAAGAATTATGTGAATCTTATTATAGATTCTGCCAACAATCTTGTAGTAATTGTAAATGATATATTAGATATAGAAAAAATTGCTTCAGGCAAATTGCATTTTGAATCAATTGATTTTGTATTAGCAGATAAATTGAATACTACTGTACAATCTTTCCAATATAAAGCTGAAGAAAAAGAGATTGAATTGCAATTGGCTTGTCAATTTAATAACAATTTGAGTATTAGCGGAGACCCGTATAGACTCAGCCAAATTCTCAATAATTTAATAAGCAATGCGCTCAAGTTTACCAAAAGAGGCAAAATAACTGTTACAGGAAGTGTTTTATTTGAAGACCAAGAAAAAATATTATTCAATTGCAAAGTAACTGATACGGGCATAGGCATTGAAAAAGATAAACTCGATATTATCTTCAATCCTTTTATTCAAGCTTCTTCCGATACTACCCGTAAGTATGGGGGTACTGGTTTAGGATTGTCTATTTGTAAAAGTTTAGTAGAAATGCAGGGTGGAAACATAGAAGTATTGAGCGAGGAAAATAAAGGAACTACATTTTCATTTTCAATTCCTTTCAAAAAGGTTATTACACAACCTGTTTTATCCAATTATCCAATAGATTCTAAAATAAATATTCAATCTTTTGTGTATAAAAAAATATTAATGGCTGAAGATGTAGAAGTAAATCAGTTTTTGGGAAGAGTAATATTAGAAGAAAGTGGTTTTGCAGTTGATATTGCAAATAATGGGACAGAAGCAATTGAATTGCATGTATTGAATGACTATGATTTAATATTGATGGATATTCAAATGCCCATAATGGATGGAATAGAAGCAACTAAAGCAATTAGAAAAATGGATGATACTAAAAAAGCTTCGATACCTATTATTGCTTTAACTGCAAATGCTTTGATTGGTCATGAACAAAAATACATTGATGCTGGGATGAATGCGTCCCTCACAAAACCTTTTACCGAAAATAAATTATTTGCTGCTATCAATAGTATTCTCAATACAACTTATATCTTGCATTAACAAAAAATCTAAGCAACTTAATATTTCGTAACTTCATCAAATTATAACAATTGTAAAAAATAACTAAACTATGCTATACGACTTATCCGTTATTGAAATGATGGGAGATAATGATACTTCTTTTATCAACACCCTTTTACAAATCTTCATAGAATCTATTCCCCAAGATTTAGAGGAATTAAACCTAGCGCATCAGCAGAAAAATTGGGATAAAGTGAGCTTTATGGCACACAAAATGAAATCTACTATCGATAATCTTAGTATTGAATCATTAAAAATAATTATCCGAGATTTAGAAGGTAAAAACCTAATCCAAACCCATTCTGAGCAAGAAATAGATGCTCAAATTACAATAGTTAATCATAACTTGAATAAAGTACTAGAAGGGTTAAAAGAACAGTTTCCTAATTAGTAATACGGGCTATAGTGGTTTTATTTGTTAAAATTGGTTAGAGTACTCAAATGTTCAAAAAAGAGCCAAATTGTAAACTATTGCAAAACAATCATTTAGTAATATCATGAGTTAGTGTAGGGTAGGAGGAGTATAGTGTCAATCCTGCAATTTTTTAGATTAAAAGTGCAACATTTATTATTGTTTAGCCAATTAGCTTTGTGTAATCGTTCATCTTAATCTTTAAATATGAAAACTTTAATTACAGGTTTTAACATACATCTAGTGTTGATAAGTTACCTAGTTTTTTGCTCATGTAACAAAAAAAGTATTGATTTAAAAGCAATTCCAAAGCAACACATTGACGCAGAAGTTAAGACGATTGAAAATATGCAATCTGCTTATAAAGGAGAAAGAACAGCAACTGTAAAGTATGAAGCATATTCAAAAAAAGCGGAAGCAGAGGGCTATCACAATATTGCTTTACTCTATAATGCAGTATCAGCAGCTGAAAACATACATGCAACCAATCATAAGGCAGTAATAGAAGATGCAGGCTTTACAGTTCCTATTATAACCCCAGAATTTAAAGTAAAGACTACTAAAGAAAATTTGAGAGAGGATATAAACGGGGAAGCTTATGAAGCAAAAACCATGTATCCTGATTTTCTGAAAACTGCTGAAACTGCTGAGAACCAAATTGCTTTTCTTAGCCTTACTTATGCAATGAAGACTGAGCAAAAACATAAAGTATTTTTTGAAGTTGTTTTAGGCGATATCAACTCAAACACATTAAAAAGTTTGCCAACAAAATATTTTGTTTGCCCAGTTTGTGGAGATACTTACATGAATACGGCACCCAAGCATTGCGATTTTTCATTAACTGAAAGGGATAACTTTATTGTTTTTCTATAAAGTTAACAGTTTATTGAAAATTAAAGGTTAAGGTCTTAACCGAAACTGAAGGGAATAATGGTTTGCAGCTGATTGCAGCATAGTCTTTCCCTCGTTAGTTAGAAGTTGCGACACCTCTAATACATTTTTGTTTTCCAAAGAAATCTCCCATTTGCTTTGTAAAATCTAACCTCACCCCCATAAGCATTCAAAACCAATTTTTTTGTTGCTTTTTCGTTTTCTATATCATCAATATTTGAATCAAAATAAAAAATCATTTTATCTTGGTCAATTACTTTAAGTTGAATATCTAGGTAAGGAAATTCATTGATTGACCGCTTGTATTTCACACTTTTTGAAGCAAAATCATCTTTGGAAATTGGCCAGGAATTATTCTTCTCGCGAAATTCTACAATGTCCGCTAGTAATAGCGTGGATGGTTTTGCTTGTTGCAGTTGCTTTTTAGTATGGTGAGTAAAAATTATGTAGTCGCATCCATAAAACACAAGAAAAGCAAATGACAATGCTATAGTCCTTTTGGTAATTTTAAATATAGCGCAATAAGGTAATTATTATTTGTATAATGTATAATTGGCTTAATAACGAAAAAGGCTTTTTTTTTGGGGGAAACGGAGTTCAGCGAAATAAATTAGCAATCCGTCAGCCAACAACAGAAGCCCATTAATTGCAATATTGCTGATGTTTAATTTATAAGCCAAATTAATAAAGTTTAGGGTATAAAAATCTAATCGAATATAGAGATCTTAAAGCTCGCGGCGGCGGGTTAATTCTAAATGTTAGTATAGATGAGAGACCTGCTGAAATTATTTTCTAAAAAGGGGGCAAAGCCTCTTCAATTTGCAAACTGGTTTATTTGGCATGTGTAAACAGTTTTGCTTAACACAAGCGCAAGAGGTTTGTGTATTTTAATTTCAGTATGTTATATAGGTAAGTTCGAGAAGTGTATTTGAGGTTAGCCATAGCTTATTATGTCTTATAAATAATAGAAATTTTCATAATACACTAACTGATGAATTGATTATCCTCCATTTTTTGAACGGATATTTTGATACATGTCATTCATTATTTGCATATGGGGTGCAGTAAGCACCGCTAAGCCGAGAAAAACATATACCTCAACTGTATTTTTATTTATAAACATAAAACCAATTGCCCCAAACAAACCAATACCAATTATTGCAATTGAACTGTAAAGCATTATTTGCTTGGCAATTGTGTTAATTGAATACATCCCGTTGCTCCTTAAATAAGAAACAATATTATTCATAGACAAAACAGAATGCCACACAACAAAATAGAATGTAAAACCAAGCAACATTGGAAGATTAAAAAGAATTATCAGAATAATTGACATATTAATTAGGAATTTTCCAGCGTTTATTTCGTTGTTAATAAAGCTTTTGTACTTAAGAAGGTAAATGAATGTTGATGTAAAGAAAAAGATACCCGAAATAGACATTAGCAGATATCGGTTGTTTCCTATCCAAGTAATCATTCCAATATTTTCTTTTCCAGCATCGAAAAGTAGAAATAATGGTTTTGATTCTTCAAAATGGTTAAGCAGGATAACGAATAATATTAAAACACCATAAGATATTACAAATAATTTACCCAATATGGTGTTGGTTTTAAAATCATACAAATCAGTTTCGCCAAAATGGTAGGCTGCAAATAGGATAAATAAAATAATACCAAATACTGGTAACAACCAAAGTGTAACGCCAAACAAAAGCATACGACTCAAATAGATTATTAAGAATTTTGATGTTGAAAAAGCAACTTTTTTTATCGTTGCATTTCGGGTTGCAACTAATAAGTCTGCAGCACCATGAGGGACACCTAAAATTAAGATTCCAACTAGAAATAAAAGAAATTGTGCATTTATATCATAGGGTATGATGTATTTCAGAAAAAGAAGTAAACCACCTAACAATAGTAATATGGTGCGTAACATGATTCTTTATTTAGCAATGTGATACAAAATAAAAAGTGTGATACAATTTTGTATCACACTTTTATTATGCCAGTCTTTTAAGACAATTCTTAAGCTTGTGAAGAAGTTTTATCTGATTGGGCAAGTGAATAGATCACTAAACCGAATCCAATTTTATTTATAGCATCACCTATGTTATAAACAATATCCATTGAAAGACCTTGGAATAATTTCATACCAAATAAACCACCTTCTGTACCAGCAATATATCCAATAGGATAAATAGCCCAACCAACCAATACAAACCAACCAAGTGTTTTAACTGCTTTAGCAACTTGTGGACCTGCATTGCTTGCTAATTTTGCAACATCTCCAAACCATATTAAATAAACGATGTAGAAATAAGCAACACCGCTTACAAAGCCCCATATCCAGCTTTGTGTTTCCTTGCCATAGATAGCTTCACCAATGTAACCTGTTACCAACATTGCAATTGATGCAAAAATTAGCTGCCATAAAAGACCAATTTTGGCACCTGCTTTCTTTGTAATTAGATAGAATTCAACGCACATTAAAGGCACAGTAAGAATCCAATCTACATAACGAAAAAATGTCGGGGATTCGCCAGTTTGCAAGTTGTAATCTCTCATGTAATAATAATGTACCGCAGCGATGAAAGTAATTAGTCCCGAGACAAGTACAGATGTTCGCCATTTTTTGTCAACATTAGACATCTCAAAGAAAAAGAACACAGATGCAGCCATCATAGCCATTGTGCCAATAAAAAAAGTGAATGCAACATAATTGTTGTTTGCAACCGGTAAGATAGTTAATAAATTGTTTAACATAATAAACTGTTTAAAAATTAAATAATAAAAGTTAAACAGCGCTAATTCAATTTAAGTTTAAATTTTATAAATATTTTTTTGAGAATACTAAATTTTGTTTAACATTTTAAATGAGATTAACACTTGAACTTAATTCTTTCTTTCTTTCTCATATTCAAAATGCAAAAAAAGAAAGATATTTTACTTGTAGTTCAGTTTCGAGCTTCCTCAGTTTCAAGATTTGCACTCATCGAACAGGGTTTGCTGTAAGGCTGGAATTAATTACTTGTTCAGTTCACAGCCTCTGCTGCTTAATGATTTAAAAGCACTGGTTAACAAACAAAAGCCGAGCAATGGTTGACCAGCCTAGATGAAGCAGCACAACGTTAGAATGACCATTATTGCAATGTCTAGCCATTCTTGCAGCAAGCAGTGCTAAAGGCAGGGTATAAATTTTAATAAGGTACCTATTAACGCTTCTTGAATGGCATTTCAAAGAATTCATTTACCTTCTTATTAAATTCATCTGTGTGCTGTTTAAGTGTAGCATGTCCGGAATTAGGTAGTACCCACAAATAAGAAAGCGGGATACTTTTGTAAATCTGTATTGTGTGCTCTAAGTTTATTAAATCATGATCGCCGCTGATTATTAAAGCTGGACAACTAACACTTTTCAACTCGTTTAATTTAATATTAGGTTGAAGCCAATCCAGCATGAACATTTTCCAACGATTTTTTTCTTTAGGAGTTTTGAAAGTTGTTAAATGTAAAGAATCATACATTTTCTTTTCGCGTTTCCAATATGAAGGCAAAATAGCGGTAGAATCAGGCCAAAGATTGGCACCAGTTGCTGCAAGTTTAATTACTGTTTTGGGGTGACGCATTGCAAGTAGTAAACCAACAATGCCGCCATCGCTCCAACCAATTACATAGGCTGAATCTATATGCATTTCTTTCATAATCGCAGCTATGTCATCCGCCATCATTTCAAAACTTAACGAATCGCCTTCGTCTGTTGATTTCCCTTGGGCACGGCTATCTATTGCTATTACCTTGTACAGATTAGAAAAATAGGGGATTATCTTAGACATAGATGAAATACTGCCTCCATTGCCATGAATCATTAATAATGGATTTCCGGTTCCATACTGTTCAGTATACATATTTATACCTCGCACTTTAATGTATTTACCAACGGCTGTATTATTTCCATATTCTATATTATTTTGACAATAGGAAAATGTTATGATGGAAAATAAGCTTAAAAGCAAAATTGTTCTTTTCAATATTATTAGTTTAAGCATGAGCATTTTTTTTAGTTCACAATTAATTATTTGTAGTGTTCTACGAATTAGGAGAAAATTAATTCAAAACACAGGATTTATTCAGCTTGCCACCAACGGACAGGTATTGCTGCAGGTGGGGAATTCATTGAACGTCCAGCCCGGAACCGCTGCCCAATAAAGATTTAAAAGTACAAGATAACAACTAAAAGCCCAACAGAATTCCGTCCGCCGAAACCGCTGCTGATAGTGAACTACAGCCGAAGATTACAACGACCAGCCACACTTGCAGCAATACCCATGTTAGCGGTTGTTTCTCGAGTTGAGATACAGGTTAAGATTAAATGCTACTTCATCCATGGAATTAAAATATTGCTTGCCGAATGTGCTGTCCATATAAAAGTATTTATCAGTCGTTGTCCCTTTGTATGCGACGCCTAATTGTCCTGAAGAATACTTGAAGCTATATGTAATATGGCTACCCCAAAAAATATTAAAGCAGTCGGTTTCACTTTCGACTGTATAACTAAATGGTATATTATCAAATTCTGCAGGTCTTTCTTTAGAACCTAATCCGCCACCATTATTGCTTCTTAAATATTTGTTGTCTAAAAAGCGAATTATATCAGCGATGTTGTTTAACTCACCATTGTATTTTGTTTCGTTTACAAAAAAAGCATAGTTGTCAGTGCTGTCAAGTTTTAGGGCTATTACATTTTCGTCAAAGAAGCCATGTTTGAGCAAAAAGCTTTCGTCCTTTGTCTCAAGTAGTAGAGATTGATTGCCTAAATATTCCCAAGAACCTTTTTCAACTCTTCCGTTCTCCGATATTAATAGCTTGTTGTTTGCTCTAAAAATGTAAACTCGTTTAGCTTGGTCAATGTCACCCAAGGAAACCCAATGCTGATTTGTAAGTTTAGTCAAGTCGTCTAAACGTTTACTGAACCTTTGAATTCTTGGGATTATGTCTGCTACGAATGTTCTCATAAAATAACCGCCAACGAGCAGGTATTGCCGATGGTGGGGAATTTTATATTCGTCCGCCCGGAACTGCTGCATGGCTTTTTGATAAAGTTAAATATTAAGAACTAAAGTTGGGCTTTGTTTGTCCAGCCTGAACCACAGCACAACAGGGTTACCGCTGATGATTGTTCCATTGTCAAGCCCCACTATTGGCAATACTCTTGTTGTGGGCAGTTTAGTTATCTGAAAATTGGGTTTGCATTTAAAATGTCTTTGTCTGCTTGAAGTAATATACAATTAGGGTAATTGTACAATCCCGTCCACATAATTGCAGTAGGGTCTTGATTTGCTGGATGTTGCAAACCAAATGAATGTCCAATTTCATGACCATCACCTCCTATCCACCTGTTTGGGTCTAAGTTTTCTGGATTTTTACCTAAAAGTCCTTTTAAATCTTGGTCTCCAAGAGCCGTGAAACCTAAAGCCCCAGCTCCTCCGCCTGGAGCAGCCACATACACACAATAATCGTATTTTAAGGTATTGAAATTGCTTCCTAATATCTGTTGCATTTCATTTAAAGTATTATTATATGCATAATATCTTGGATCAGTGCCGCTGATTGAACCATTGTTGCTATTGTACCAAACTGAATCATGTAATCCTTGAATTGCTTCAATCAAAATTGGGTTCAGTGCAAATGTTTTTCCATTTCCCATTTGCACCTTATACCAACTCTGCAAATTCAATGTAGCATTCTTAACTGCATCATAATAGCTTTGATTGTATTTGTTATCTTTCGGCGTTACTAAATAAACTACTAATGTATTTGTAATGGGATTGATTGTTATTTTCTTTGTGATACTGTCGCTCCCAATTGGGTTTGTTGCAACTAATTTAATGTTGTATGAAATGAACCTGTTATAACTTGATTGTGCATCTTTTGTTGTGTTTGTATTGCCGTTGTCAAAAGTCCACTTGTATGATGCTGCATTTGTCGATTGGTTTGTAAAACTTACGTTGCATGGAAGTTGCCCATCATTTAATATAGTGAAATTAAAATTTGCCACAGGTTTATTGATTGTGATTGAAACTGGCAGGGATACACTATCAACACCAGCCATGTTTTTTGCCACCAATTTTACCTTAAATGTTTTTATAGCAAAAAAACTGTCAATTGGATTGGGTAGTGAGGATGTGTCGCCATTGTCAAAATACCATTTGTATGATGATGCCCCCACTGTGGTATTTGTAAAGTTTACATGAACAGGGTAATTGCCATTGTCCGCAATTGAAATGGTAAAGCTAGGTTTGGGTTTGTCTTGTGTGATAACGACTGACTTGGTTATGCGGTCTTTACCCCCACTACCAATTACAACAAGTGTGACGTTGTATGTTCCAGTTGTTGTATATTGATGAGATGTTGTCGAATTGGAAGATGATTGACCGTCTCCAAAAGACCAACTATAAGAGGTTGCATTTGTTGAGGACGACATAAAATTAACAGATGCAGGCAGTACCCCTGCATTTGTAATACTGAAACTAAAATCAGCTTTTGGAGGTGCTGGAGGTGTATCTTTTTTGCTACAACCTATCCAAGAAAAACAAAAAAATAGAGAAAATAAAGTAAAATAGATAATTGGTCGCATAATATTTAAGTTTATTGATTACTCATTCAAAATATAGTTTTCCGCTCTACTGGTGAAGTCAAAATGCAAAACGTAAATGTCAATTAAATTTTTCTAATACTTTGCTTATTACGATGTGTCAGCAAATTGCCCACAACGAAAAAGGCTTGGCGTTTGTTGGGGAATTAGCATTCCGTCAGCCCATAACCGAAGCTCAATAATTGCAATATTGCTGATGTTTTATTCATAAGCCAAATTTATAACGTCAAGCCCGAACTGAAGTACAATAAAGTACAAATGTTGAGGCAATATTCGTCAAGCCCCAATAATGCCAAACCTAATGTTGCCTGCTGCCCTTCTTTAGTGGTTTACAAATCTTTTCAGCTGTCCTCGATTACTGAATCATATTATTGGGGATAATTCGTATTGCTGTTGAGTGTTCTATGACTGCATAATGATTGATTCCAAATAGTTCTGCATAAGGTCTGAACTTGTTTTTGAACTTTTCATTAATTAACTGTACGTCTGCTTTTTGTCCTATGTCGCAATGAATAACTGTAACAAATTTGAATTGTGTTGAATCATTTGGAACTGCTGGCAAACAAGGATTAAGATTCGCAGCATACGGATAAGTATGTTTACTTGAAAGAAACATACACAAACTATCTGTTGCTTTTTTAACGATATCCCATGATTTTTTTTCAATAGTTTCTGGGGTAGTTAATGAAGCTAATGAAAAATCCTTTAATTCAATTAGCCAATACAAATTTTCGCCTGCATCAAACCAGCAGGCATCCATTTCTTTAAAATGATTGCCTGAAAGTGCAGTATATCCACTACAAGTAGCAAAGCGGAAAAAATTTGCATCAGGGAAATTTAGTGTTATTTTACTTTCGGTAAATCCGGGCATAATTAATTTTATAGTCCTAAATCAAGTTTTACTTCTTCGTCTGACATTTTTATAGCTTCTTCAGAAATTGGATTTTCAGGAAACTCTTTTCTTAAATCATATATTTTAAATTCTACTGATTTTCCTTTTTCTCGTTTTAACGAATAGCAATTGGTTGGAACTTCATCTCTTCTAGCAGATAAATGTATTTGTTTTAAAACAAAATGATTATGTGTAGCAATGAAAACTTGTATGCCTGCCTTTGCCATAAGCATAAGCATTTCAACCAATTCTCTTGTAGCTTCTGGGTGAAGAGTTGTTTCGGGTTCGTCAAAAAACAAAACTGCGTTTGAATTTAATTGTCTATTGCGAATTAATGTGGTTAGAATGCCAATTTTTTTAACCCCTTCTGCTGTCAGTTGCATTGGAAACTCTGTGTTTCCCTTTTTAAATAGAAAATCATCATCAGATTGTTGTTCAATATGTCCTTCAAAAAGATCTTCTAATTTTTTATTTACGTCTCTCAACTCGGAAGTAACATTCCCTTGTTGAGTAGGTATAACCAATGCTCTAATTAAATCAAGATATGTGTCATCAAATCCTGGCATATGCAAGTTGTCTCTTGTTGCTCTAATTGCTTTAAGAGAAGTCAATACTTCTTTTGCAGGAATAAATAAACACCTGAAATTTTCAGAAATTGGTTTAATGTTTTCTTGGCAATCTACAATTGTATTTGTGGTTGACTCTCCAAAAGAAAAGTGCAAACGGTCTTCATAATTAAGTTTTGAATGTTTAAACTCAATATTTACTGATAGCTTTTCTTTTGTGATTTTACTTACTAGTTCACCCAATCCTTTTTTTCCCGGCTGGTAAGTATCAGTAAGTTTTTCTGCTATAAGTTTTTTGAAGTTTACATCTTCATTCTTTTGTCTCTTTCCATATATATCAATTGTCTTAGCAGAAGCGTAAAGTAGTTTAAGCAAGCCTGTTTTACCAGTATCGTTTTTGCCTATTATAACATTTACAGCAGCAAATTCATTGCTTTTGAATTCGCCGTACCCCATAAAGTTTTTTAGTATTATTGATTTTATCATTGTTTTTAAAATAGACCTTTTGAGTTGCGAAGTTAGTAGTAAATCTTAGATTATAAGTTAGTTTACTAAAAGCTGTTTTGACGTTATTAAGGTTGTCATAGGGTTGCAGGCAACGAAAAAGGCTTGGCGTTTGTTGGGGAATTAGAATTCCGTCTGCCCATAACTAAAGCCCAATGATTGCAATATTGCTGATGTTTCATTCATAAGTCAAATTTATAACGTCCTTTAGGTTTGCACTCAGCAATCTTATTAAAAAAATACTATTACTACTAAGTTTCTTTTTTTGCTTCTTTTTTTCTTTCACAATCCACATTTTTATGTGGATAAAACTTAACCAGCAGCAGTGGCATATTAATGTTCCGTCAGGGTTTACGACCCATCGGCTGATGAAATCCACTGCTGCCTTTTCCCTTGGTGTCCATATAGCAATTAGGGTTAATTACCCATTATTAAGGACTAGGACGATGGGGCAAAATGGTTAAGCATTGGTGTACAAAATAAATATTAAAAATGGTAACAAGTATTAAATTTTATTTGGGTATCGACATCTCTAAATCTTGGTTCGATGCTTCTGTTTTGAAAGTGGTAGATCATCAAAAACAACCGATGTCAACAGAGCAGTTTGCCAATACAAAAATTGGTTTTGGTAGTTTTAAAAAGTGGCTGGAAGGGCAGGGTGTCCCTTTCGATGAAAACACCCTAATGGTCATTGAGAACACGGGCATTTACCACCGTCCATTTTGGGAATTTTGTACCAACCATAACCTGCCACTGCACATAGGTAACGCAGCCCGCATAAAGTGGAGCTTGGGCATCACCAGAGGCAAGAATGATCAGGTAGATAGCAAGCGTTTGTGCACCTATTGTTACAAACAGTGTGATGAGCTAAAAGCCACGGCTGCATTGGATCCTGTGTTTATGCAGCTTAAAGATTTGATGACTTCCAGAACCCGTTTGATTACACAGTTGCAAAGTACAAAAAGTTACATTAAAGAGTTATTGTGTACCAACGACAAAGCACTATTAAAAACATTGGAGAAGGCACACAAAACGGCAATTGATGGCATAGAGAAATCGATTGAACAGATAGAGAAGTTAATCAAGGATTTGATTGCGGCTGATGAAAAGATAAACCGCAATTATGAGTTGATTAAAAGCATCCCTGGCATAGGGTCAATCACGGCTATATACATCATCTGTTGTACCAACAATTTTGCTAATAAACCAAGCGGCAAACAGTTGGCAAGTTATGCAGGTGTGGTACCTTTTGAGCATAGTAGTGGAAGCAGTGTAAGAGGCAGGAATAAGGTGCACAAAATGGCCAACAAAGAACTGAAAAGGTTGATACACATGTGTGCAGTAAGTAGTATAATATATAGTAGTGAAATGAAGGCATATTATGAGAGAAAAAAGGCAGAGGGTAAACCTGGATTGAGTGTGGTAAATGCAATAAAAAACAAATTATTGTTAAGGGTAGTGGCTGTGGTAAAGAAGGGGGAAAAGTATGTGGAAAACTATCAAAAAGTAGCCTAAAATTTATTTGGTTTGTTCATAGCAATCTGCCGATGTGACAATTGCTTAATTCTTGTTCCATTGCTCAATTCCTGCTCTACTGTCCCATATTGTTAGGTCTGCCGAAACTACTGCCAAAAGAAAGCAGAATTGCTGAATTACTTCCGTCTGCAAGCACTTTCCTAAACACTTTTGTTGTGTGCATACCCAATAGCAGTGGATAGGGAAACCATAAAATCAAAAATAGCAGCACGGATTATGAGTAGAAAGTAAATATTTAAACCTCTAAATATATTTTAGTTAAAACTTGTTTAACTAATAACCAAGATTATTGTGTAGAATAACTGAATGTTGTAATGGTATCTATGGTTAAAGAAAATTTTTGAGAATCATATGTATAAAATCCACCTGAATTAAGGTTGATTTTTTTTAAATCTAAGCACGGTAAAAACTTGATTTTAATGTCTGTTAGGCATTTCTCAACATCTTCCCTCTTTTTTAAACCAACAAATTCCCAATTACATTCCAAACCAGCAAGTTTCCAAGTTTCTGTTTCGATATAATAAGACAATTTCCCATTATTTTTAAAATTTGACATAATTCTTATTGCAGAATCAGAAGAAAAATACTTGTCTATAAATGTATGAGGATGTTCATAATCGTAATTACCATCATATCTGTCGCTGTCAACAAGTTTTTCGCAATTTAGATTTCTGAAGCAAGAATCATAAGTTTTACCTATTATAATTGGATTGTTAATTTGTTCATTAGTTAGTCTGAAACAGGTAACTATTTTTGGTATTTTATGCTTGTCCACGCAACTATTAAAAACTATTAAAATGATGAATATGGTGAATGCTATAAATAAGCTTTTTATTGTCATGTTTTTAAATTAGTGAATATGGGTTGCACACAACGAAAAAGGCTTGGCGTTGTTGGGGAATTAGAATTCCGTCTGCCCATAACCGAAGCCCAATGATTGCAATATTGCTGATGTTTTATTCATAAGCCAAATTTATAACGTCGAGCCCGAACTGAAGTACAATAAAGAACAAATGATGAGGCTATATTCCTCAAGCCCCAATAATGCCAAACCTAATGTTGGGCGTTCGTTTTTTGTCAGAAAGGTAAGTCATCAAGGGGTTCTACTGCTTGAACATTTTGTTGCTCGTTAATATACCAACCTGATAATTGTAGATAGTAGCCTCGTGGTGCTTGTATTGTTGAGTTTTCTGGTGGAAAAATTCTTGACAACGAAACTCTTAAAATTGTACCTGCTGGTATTGTTGCAATCGTGTCTTGATAACCAACATAGCTTATGTTGCGATAACTATTTCCGTTGGGATATCTAAATCTAGTTTTACTATCAAAAATTACCCTTGTCAAGTCGTGGTTTGCAACCCAAAAACCTACACTTTTATTTGGCATTTGTCCACCGAAAGGAATGTAACCTGACCCGCTGTTTGTCCAATTAAGAAGTCCAGCAAATACATTATTAATGTGCCCATTCCAGTCAATAACATTTCTTTGCCTTATAAAATTGGGCATATTATCAACTCTTCTAAGGAAAGTTTTTGACGTAATAATTACATCTTCAATATGAGGTGGTTGAAGAATGGTTCTGTTAGTAAAGGTTAAATCCCAAATATCGCCAACTTCAAAGTCAGTGTCTGTTGGTTGATTATAGTTTCCATTATTCAATAGCCTCACATAACGATTGTTTGAAAGAACAAGTCCTCCAACACAAGCATTATTCGACATATGAGTTTTAGAAACTATTAAAACTTCCATTATAAGTGAGTTATTTTGTAATTGAAATTGTCAGCCAGTTTGTTTGCTACAATAGACCTATGACAAGCCTCTGGATGTTCCTCAACACAAAAGAGTGCAATTCGGTTTGCTCCAATGTTATCAAGATTTTCAAAGAATTTGTCAAAGTCAAAGTTGCCCAAAATTTTATTTTTATATTCAATTACAAAAACCTTCCCCAATTCCTGCCTTTCACTTTTTAGTTCTCCTTTTTCAGCATCTATTTCTTTTTGCAGTTCACGAATTTCTGTAGTAGGTGCTAAATCTTGGACATATCCGTATTTAATGTCTAAGTCATTTAGTTTGTCTTGAAGTCTATTGCTGTTTACAAACGAATATTTTGCACCTCTTACGCCTCTACGTTGTCTTATATCGCAAAAGGTGTCAATATTGTTAGCTGTAAGTTTATCAAAAAAATCTTTTTCTGTTGAATTATAAACACCAATAGTATAAAATTCCATATGTTATAAATATGCTTTTCTTGAGGTTGTATTAATTGTGTTTCCAAATAAATCTAATTCAGAAAGACCTTTGTTAAGTTCATTAATTACGGTGCTTTGGTCTTTAACTTTTCCTTTTTCGTCAATGTGTTTTAAAATAATATTTTCGGTATTAAGAACCTTTCCAATTAGTTTACTTCTATGACATTCACAAGGCTTGCTTTCACTACACATAATGACTACATTAATGTCTTTACTATATGCTAACTTTAAACGATTAATTCCTTGTAGGAAAAAATCTTTTGTTTTTACAGATTCGTAATTAACCTTACCATCGTCGTCATAGCAAGATGAATCTTTTGGTCTGCCACCAAGAGTCTCGCCCATAAAAATGTATCTAATCCCATTTGCTTCGAGGAAAAATTTCAATTCATTTTGGTTGAACTGTGGATTAAATTTTGAAAATGGTTGTGAACGAACATCAACAAGAAATTCTATGCTGTATAATTTTAACAAAGCCAGAAAGTCGTCCTTTTTCCTGTTCCCGTGTCCAATAGTATAAAGCTGTTTACTGTTCATAATACAAATCTATATATTTTTTAATTATTTTCACTTTTCACTTTAATTACGATTTCATCTAAAATGACGCCCAACGAAAAAGGCTTGGCGTTTGTTGGGGAATTAGTATTCTGTCTGCCCATAACTAAAGCCCTATGATTGCAATATTGTTGATGTTTTATTCATAAGCCAAATTTATAACGTCCAGCCCGAACTGAAGCACAAAAAAGAACAAATGTTGAGGCAATATTCGTCAAGCCCCAATAATGCCAAACCATATGTTGGCAGTAGTTTTAGTCAGCAAGTAGTTTCACATCTGATGCAACATCTTCTCCTTTGTCGTTTTTAATAATTGTAAATTCAACCTTATCGTCAATCTTTAAGTCATTAAAATCTACGTCAACAAGATTTTGATAATGGAAAAAGAGATTGTTTGGTGGATACTTTATGAAACCAAAACCATTTTTCAAGTTCATTATTGTTCCATTTTTAGCGTTCGTAACTATTTTTTTCTCTGTGTTTGTTGGCTTGTCAAAAACTCGCTTTTGAGTCTGTGGAACGAATAAATTATTTATTAATGGTTCATTTCTTCTAACCCTATTATCAATAATCTCGTGCATAGCAACTGGATAAGTAACCTCTTCAAGTAAGTCTTGTGAAGTTCTTGTTGTCATTGGCTTACCATTGTCGCTGGTATATTCAAAGTCCCAACTAAGAACCATAACTCTTGTTCCTAATGTATTCAACTTTCTAATTAGTGGTACATAATCTCCATCAGATGCAATCAGAACTAAAACATTGAATCTCTTATAAAACGCAAGTTCAAAAGCTTCTAATGCTAACCATACATCAATTCCTTTTTCGTGTCTAACACCATTTTTAATTTTAACTGGCAAAAAGTGAGTTGTTACACCTTCTGCTGAAAGTATATCATCAAATACTCTGTCATAGTAAAGCGAATTGTCTTGTTTTTGAGCATCACCCGCAGTAAGTCTGCCTCTGAAATAATGTGCATCAACAATTTGGCAAAGACGTTCGTCTTGACTTTCTTGCTGGGCGACTTCTTTTCTAATAAAGTGATGAAGTCCTGAAACACTAAGCCTACTTCTTCTTTCGTGAGAGTAGTTGTAATAATTACTTACGTGAAGGAAGTAGTTTCCGTCATAGAATACTCCAATTCTGGTCAGACTAAGGTCTTTGTTGTTACTCATATTTATTATGTTTTGTAAATGTGAAAGATGTTGTTGTCAAAAAATTACTGCCAAC